>Ga0160467_100329_pt1 | contig 51771 bp, 48 predicted proteins | sample HID1972I_E11MG_FD_108221 | JGI IMG/M metagenome (GOLD analysis project Ga0160467, IMG submission 108221) | Enriched pill bug-associated microbial communities from UW Madison campus, WI, USA - HID1972I_E11 MG | ecosystem: Host-associated > Arthropoda: Insects > Digestive system > Unclassified ... | reverse complement strand
ACGTTTTCCTCATTCAGAGTCAAGCAATTATTTTCGCTTTTCTCTGTCAGGATTTCCTGAGAAACCCTTCTGACCCGGCGGCTAGCGTGCCGTTGTTCCGTGTCAGTGGAGGCGCATTATAGGGAGTTCTGACGAGACGGCAAGTATAAATTTGAAAAAAATTTCCGACTGCTCAAAATCCAGGCTTTGCGCCGTTTTTACGTTCTATTTGCGCACAAGTTGCGCGATTTCGTGGGCGAAATGGGCCACCTGCTGCCAATCGGTGTACACCACTTCTTTACTGGTATCCGTTTCTCCGCCCGTCATCTTCATAATGAGGCGAATCATAATACGGTCATACCAGTTATAACGTGGATAACGCAGCGCACCGGCGAAAACGGCACTGAGGTCAGGCTGCCACGGCGAGTCCAACAAGAACTTGCGAGTATAGCTATTGGTCTGCGGGGTACGCTTCTCTGGCTTACGTGCCACCAGGTTTACGGAATAGAACGCACTCGGCAGCTGCTTCAGTGCCTGCTGGTGCTTTTTCACAAAGCTATCCAGCGTCGAGTGGAAATGGCCGTAACGAATCGAGGCTCCAATCACCACCCCGTCATACTCTTCCCATGCAACAGTCTCTGCCCGGTGCAGGTTAACGACATCAACATCGAAAGCCTGCTCTTTCAATTCAGAGGCTAATGACGCGGCAATCTCACGCGTTTGCCCATCCCGAGTAGAAAAGAGAATCAAAATTTTCACAAACGCTCCTGTTATTCGCGCCAGAAAGTCGGTGTGAACAACACCAACAGAGTAAAGACTTCCAGACGACCAAACAGCATGTTGGCGATCAGGATCCATTTCGCAACCGGATTCATGCTGGCAAAGTTATCTGCCACCACGCCCAGCCCCGGACCGAGGTTATTCAGCGTAGCCACCACAGAGGCAAAAGCCGAGAAGTCATCCACGCCGGTCGCAATGATGGCCAACATGCTAACAATAAAGACCAGCGCATAAGCGGAGAAGAACCCCCACACCGCTTCGAGAATACGTTCCGGCAGCGCACGGTTACCCAGCTTGATGCTGTAAACCGCATTAGGATGCACCAGACGTTTTAGCTCACGGTTCCCCTGCTTAAACAGCAACAGGATACGGATAACCTTCAGACCACCGCCGGTAGAACCCGCACAGCCGCCAATAAATGCAGAACAGAGCAGCAGCACAGGCAGGAAAAGTGGCCAGCGCGCAATGCTGTCCGTGGTGAAGCCCGCAGTGGTCGCCATCGATACCACCTGGAAGAAAGCCTGGTTGAGCGTCGTTAGCGCCGAGGTATACACATCGTGAAGCATCAGCACCAGCGTACAGATAACCACTAGCGTCAGCTGCACACCAATGAACATGCGGAATTCCGGGTCACGCCAGTACACCTTCAGATTACGACCGCTTAATAAAGAGAAGTGCAGACCGTAGTTACAGCCTGAGATAAGCAAGAAGATGGCAATAATGGTGTTGATGGTCGGGCTGTTGAAATAGCCAACGCTGGCGTCATGTGTTGAAAAGCCACCAATCGCAATTGTCGAGAAGCTGTGTCCGATGGCATCAAAGGCAGGCATCCCGGCGAACCAGAGCGCCAGCGCACAGGCCACCGTCAGTAATACATAAATGAGCCACAGGGTTTTCGCCGTTTCGGCAATGCGTGGCCGCATTTTATTGTCTTTCAGCGGCCCCGGCATTTCAGCCCGGTAGAGCTGCATCCCACCGACGCCCAGAATTGGCAGGATAGCCACCGCGAGTACAATTATCCCCATCCCGCCAAACCACTGCAGCATCTGGCGATAAAAGAGGATGGCATGAGGGAGTGAATCCAGGCCCACCAGCGTGGTCGCGCCGGTCGTGGTCAGCCCGGAGAACGATTCAAAGAATGCATCCGTGATGGTCAGATTCGGCTGTTCCGAGAAGATAAACGGCAACGCACCCACGCTACCCAGCACGGTCCAGAACAGCACCACAATCAAAAAGCCTTCGCGTGATTTCAGCTCGCCCTTTTGCTTACGGTTAGGCCACCAGAGCATTGAGCCAATGGCCAGCGCCACAAAAAAGGTCTGCGTGAATGCTCGCCCCGCCCCGTCCCGGTATATCAACGCCACCAGTCCTGGAACAATCATCGTTCCCGAAAAAAGTATGACCAGCAGTCCAACGATTCGGGTAATGGCACGAAAATGCATCTCTGCCGCTTCCTTTGATAAGCAAAAAGTAGACCGGGATTATTCGCCAATCCGGCGTAATTGCAACGCACCACGGCTAAAATCAGCCAGTCTTATAGAAAAGGTCGGCAGTTCGGCCTGCGGAAGCGCCACCCGAAGGTGCACCACGGCCTGATAATCACTGTCGACGATTTTGCCGGAGAATTGCGCCAACAGGCTTTCAACGCCCGAAAGCTGGCCGTACTCACATTGCAAAGTATATTCGGTCAACGGCGTCTTGCGCTGCGTTGTCAATTCAGCCAGAGCCTGATGCACGCCGCCGCCGTAGGCTTTCACCAGGCCACCCGTGCCCAGTAAGACCCCACCGTAGTAGCGAACCACCACCGCGGTGATTTCTCCAACGCCGCTGCCCATCAGCTGTGCGAGCATCGGCTTGCCCGCCGTGCCCGCCGGTTCACCGTCGTCGGAAAAACCAAGCTTTTGCGAATCGTCAGGCGCCCCGGCGACCCACGCCACGCAATGGTGGCGCGCATCCGGGTGTTCCGTTCTGACCGATTCGACAAACGCCTTCGCCGCTTCCACGCCGTCGGTATGCGCGAGTAACGTAATAAAGCGGCTCTTTTTGATCTCGTCGACCACACTCACCGGAGACGCCGGGATCAGCCAACTGTCCATCAGGCCAGCTTCAGATCTCGGGTCATGTTTTCGAGGCTGTTCTCATGAATAACCACGTTATCTTCGATACGCACCCCACCGAATGGCTTCATGGCCTCAATCTTCTGCCAGTTGAAGTGCTTGCTGTACTGCCCTTCACGCCACGGTGCCAACAGCGATTCGATGAAATAGATACCCGGCTCGATGGTCAACACCATGCGCGGTTGCAGAATGCGGGTGCAGCGAAGGTAAGGATATTTCGACGGCGCAGCAAGGTGCGTACCTTTATCATCCTGCATAAAGCCAGCGACATCATGAACCTGCAGGCCCAGCGGGTGGCCGAGACCATGTGGCATAAATGGCCCAGTCAGGTCATTTTCCACCATCGCCTCTTCGCTGATGTCGGTCACCAGCTGATGCTTACGCAGCAGCTTCGCGATGCGCTGATGGAACTGAATATGGTAGTCCACGTAGCTCACGCCCGCTTTCAGGGTGTCGATCAGCGCCAGCTGTTCGGCGGTCACGTCTTTAATCAGCTGCGCAAATTCGGTATCTGGATTTCCGGCCCAGGTACGGGTCAGATCGGCGGCATAACCGTTGTACTCAGCCCCCGCATCCAGCAGGAAGCTGCGCATTTCAGACGGCGCGCGGTGGTCCAGTTTGGTGTAGTGCAGCACTGACGCATGTTCATTCAGCGCTACGATATTGCTGTAAGGCACATCGGTATCACGATGACCGGTAGCGGTCAGGTACGCGAGGTTAATATCGAACTCGCTCATGCCGGACAGGAACGCTTCCTGCGCTGCCTGATGACCATTCACCGCCATTTTCTGCGCTTCACGCATGCAGGAAAGTTCGTAGTCTGTTTTGTATGAGCGATAATAATGCAGGTAATCAATCACCCCTTTCGGGTTGATATTGTCGGCGGTAATGCCCAGCCCCAACGCTCGTTCAGCCACCGGGCCGATGTACGCAATATTGCCGCGCGCAGCAGGCAGTTGGCTTCCAATGCCATCCGCTTTTGGCAGCGCAATCACGTCTACGTCTTCGGTCCAGAAAGAGGTCGGCAGCGGTTCTACGTTGTGCCAATAATCTACCGGCAGATAGAACCATAGCTTGGGTTTATTGACGCCATCCACCAGCAGCCAGCAGTTTGGCACCTGCGTCACAGGCACCCAGGCCTTAAACTGTGGGTTTACTTTGAACGGGTATGGATGATCGTCCAGGAAGACATTGAACAGCTCGCCGGAATGAATCAACAGCGCATCGAGCTTAAAGCGGTCCAGTACGTCGCGAGTGCGTTCCTGCAACCTAGCAATATGATTTTTATAGAGTGTAGCCAGTGATTCCATGTTTTACCCTTCTGTCTTTTTGACCCTAATTCCCCGCATCTTAGCACATCGGTTTCACCCTGCGCGATTTCTGCCAAGCGTGATCCAGACGTCATTTTCTTAAAGAGTAATTTGCATTTTATTAACATAAAATCCACACTCCGTCTCATCTGGTAAGACCAGTAACCGTACTGGATTCAGGAGACTGACATGCTCTACAAAGGCGACACCCTGTACCTCGACTGGCTGGAAAATGGCATTGCCGAACTGGTGTTCGATGCCCCCGGCTCGGTCAACAAGCTTGATACCGCAACCGTAGCCAGCCTCGGCCAGGCGCTGGACGTCCTCGAAAAACAGCCTGATCTCAAAGGCCTGCTGCTGCGCTCTGAAAAAGCCGCTTTTATTGTCGGCGCAGACATCACCGAATTCCTGTCACTGTTCCAGGTTCCGCCGGAACAGCTCAGCCAGTGGCTGACTTTCGCCAACAGCGTCTTTTGCCGTCTGGAAGATTTGCCGGTACCTACCCTTTCCGCGGTAAATGGTTACGCGCTGGGTGGCGGCTGCGAATGCGTACTGGCGACCGACTATCGCCTGGCAACACCTGACCTGCGCATCGGCTTGCCAGAAACCAAACTCGGCATCATGCCGGGCTTCGGCGGTTCCGTTCGCTTACCGCGTTTGCTCGGGGCCGATAGCGCCCTGGAAATTATTGCCGCCGGGAAAGATGTCGGCGCCGAAGAAGCGCTCAAGCTCGGTCTGGTCGATGGCATCGTGAAGCCAGAAAAACTGCGCGAAGGGGCAATCGCGATTCTGCGTCAGGCCATCAGTGGCGACTTAGACTGGAAAGCCAAACGCCAGCCGAAGCTTGACCCGCTGAAACTCAGCAAAATTGAAGCCACCATGAGCTTCACTATCGCCAAAGGTATGGTGATGCAAACGGCGGGCAAACACTATCCAGCACCGATCACCGCCGTCAAAACCATTGAAGCCGCGGCACGCTTAGGCCGTGACCAGGCGCTGGTGCTTGAAAATCAGAGCTTTGTACCGCTCGCCCATTCGAATGAGGCCCGTGCGCTGGTCGGGATTTTCCTGAACGATCAGTTTGTAAAAGGTCAGGCGAAGAAACTGACCAAAAACGTCGACACCCCGAAACAGGCCGCCGTACTCGGTGCCGGGATCATGGGTGGCGGCATTGCTTACCAGTCCGCCTGGAAAGGCGTGCCGGTTATCATGAAGGATATCAATGACAAATCGTTGACCCTCGGGATGAACGAAGCCGCCAAGCTGCTGAATAAACAGCTGGAGCGTGGAAAAATCAACGGTCTGAAACTGGCGAACGTCATTTCTACTATTCACCCGACGCTCGATTACGCCGGCTTTGAACGCGTCGACGTCGTGGTTGAAGCGGTCGTTGAAAATCCGAAAGTGAAAAAAGCGGTGCTGGCAGAAACCGAAGAGCACGTTCGGCCTGATGCGGTGCTGGCGTCAAACACCTCGACGATTCCTATCAGTGAACTGGCCAGCGTCCTGAAGCGTCCGCAAAACTTCTGCGGTATGCACTTCTTTAACCCGGTGCACCGCATGCCACTGGTTGAAGTTATCCGCGGTGAGCAAACGTCCGACGAGACCATAGCGAAAGTGGTCGCCTGGGCGAGCAAAATGGGTAAGACGCCTATCGTGGTCAACGACTGCCCAGGCTTCTTCGTGAACCGTGTGCTGTTCCCTTACTTCGCCGGTTTCAGCCAGCTACTGCGTGACGGCGCCGACTTCCACAAAGTCGACAAAGTCATGGAAAAAGTCTTCGGTTGGCCAATGGGCCCGGCGTATCTGCTGGACGTGGTCGGTATTGATACCGCACATCACGCTCAGGCGGTGATGGCAGCCGGTTTCCCACAGCGTATGCAAAAAGATTACCGCGACGCCATTGATGCCCTGTTTGATGCCAGCCGCTACGGCCAGAAAAATGGCCTCGGTTTCTGGCGTTATAAAGAAGACAGCAAAGGTAAGCCGAAGAAAGAAGAAGACCCGGCGGTTGAAGCGCTGCTGGCAGACGTCAGTCAGGCGAAACGTGACTTCAGCGACGACGAGATTATCGCCCGCATGATGATCCCAATGGTCAACGAAGTGGTGCGCTGCCTTGAAGAAGGCATTATCGCAAGCCCGGCAGAAGCCGATATGGCACTGGTTTACGGCCTTGGCTTCCCTCCGTTCCACGGCGGCGCATTCCGCTGGCTGGATACACTCGGCAGTGCGAAGTACTTCGACATGGCGCAGCAGTATCAGCATCTCGGCCCACTATATGAAGTGCCGGAAGGTCTGCGCAGCAAAGCACGTCACAACGAAGCATATTATCCACCGGTTGAGCCTGTCCGTCCGGTGGGTGAGCTGAAAACGGCTTAAGGAGTCACAATGGAACAGGTTGTCATTGTCGATGCAATTCGTACCCCGATGGGCCGTTCAAAAGGCGGCGCATTCCGTAACGTGCGGGCGGAAGATCTCTCCGCCCATCTGATGCGTAGCCTGCTGTCCCGCAATCCGGCGCTGGATCCTGCCGCGCTCGACGATATTTACTGGGGCTGTGTGCAGCAAACGCTGGAACAGGGTTTCAACATTGCCCGCAACGCGTCGCTGCTGGCAGAAATTCCGCATAGCGTTCCGGCGGTCACTGTGAACCGTCTTTGCGGTTCATCCATGCAAGCATTGCATGATGCGGCGCGCATGATCATGACCGGCGATGCACAGGCGTGCCTGGTCGGCGGCGTGGAACACATGGGCCACGTGCCAATGAGCCACGGTGTTGATTTCCATCCAGGAATGGGTCGCAGCGTGGCGAAAGCCGCGGGCATGATGGGTCTGACCGCAGAAATGCTGTCCCGCCTTCATGGCATAAGTCGTGAAATGCAGGATGCGTTTGCCGCGCGTTCCCACGCTCGTGCCTGGGCCGCGACGCAGTCCGGTGCGTTTAAGAATGAAATCATCCCAACCGGCGGTCACGATGCCGATGGCGTGCTGAAGCAGTTTACCTGGGACGAAGTGATCCGCCCGGAAACCACCGTTGAAGCGCTGGCAGCTTTGCGCCCGGCATTCGATCCGGTGACTGGCACGGTAACCGCGGGCACCTCCTCGGCGCTGTCCGATGGTGCCGCGGCAATGCTGGTCATGAGCGAAAGCCGCGCCCGTGAACTTGGGCTGAAAGCACGCGCCCGCGTCCGTTCAATGGCCGTTGTCGGCTGCGATCCGTCGATCATGGGTTATGGCCCGGTTCCGGCGTCTAAACTGGCGCTGAAAAAAGCCGGACTTTCGGCCAGCGATATCGGCCTGTTTGAAATGAATGAAGCGTTTGCCGCACAGATCCTGCCGTGCATTAAAGATCTGGGGCTGATGGAGCAGATTGACGAGAAGATCAACCTCAACGGCGGCGCGATCGCCCTTGGTCACCCGTTAGGTTGCTCAGGCGCGCGCATCACCACCACCCTTTTGAACCTGATGGAACGCAAAGACGCCCAGTTTGGTCTGGCGACAATGTGTATCGGTTTGGGTCAGGGGATTGCTACGGTGATTGAGCGGGTCTAATCGAAGAATTAAACCCCTAAATAATTCGCGCTGCATCGCGGCGGCAACTGAGCGAATCCCCGGGAACATAGACAACTATGTGACCGGGGTGAACGAAGGCAGCCAACAAAGAGGCAGCGTGAATTATGACGGGGAGAATTTAGTTGCCGTTTTTCCCGCCTGTCAGGGGCGGGTTTTTTATGTCTAGATAAAGGCAAACGCATCGCCGAAGAGGCGATCTTCACGGGCACCACGCTCATTACAGAACAGGTCACGGGCGATTTTCGCCATCTCGAAACGACCGGCAATGTAAATGTCATGCTCCGCCAACGTGCCGTAATCCTGCAATACCGCCGTCAGAACGGTACCTGAACGACCACGCCAGCCGTCTTCCGGCTGTTCAACCACTGGCTCAACGCGCAGATTCGGGTGCGTCACCGTCAGCGCTTCCAGCTCAGGCAAGTCATAAAGATGCTTCTCTTCACGTCCGCCCCAGTAAATCGCGATGTCACGATTCGGGTTCTGCGCCAGCGCGGTCAGCAGAATTGAACGCACGTAGGAGAAGCCGGTCCCACCGGCGATCAGCACCAGCGGACGCTCATCGTCTTCGCGCAGCCACGCTTCACCGTGAGGAATATCGACCACAACCTCACGTTCTTTGAGAATACGGTCCATCACCGCCATCGCGTACAGATTCAGCTCGGACGCGCCGATATGTAGCTCAATACTATTCTGCTCGGCAGGCGTAGACGCCATCGAGAACGGACGCTTATCGCGCTCGTCCATTACCACCATCAGATACTGGCCCGCGCGGAAGGAAAAGGCCGCTTCCGGTTCTAAACGAACGCGGTATACCGTGTCGGTAATGGCATCTACCGAAGTGACTTTACAGCTTAAGGTTGTCATGCGCTCCCTCTGGGTCTGCATACTTTTTTAATGTCTGACGGCGCGCGTCAGGCGCTTTTACCGTCATTAAAGATGGCCAACTCGTCCCAAATAGCGTCAATTCGCGCCGTCACTTCAGGATCTTTTTTGATCGGACGACCCCACTCGCGTTGGGTTTCACCGGGCCATTTATTCGTGGCATCCAGCCCCATTTTCGAACCTAAACCGGAAACCGGTGAGGCGAAGTCCAGATAATCAATCGGCGTATTTTCGACCAGAACCGTATCACGGGCCGGGTCCATACGCGTGGTGATGGCCCAGATAACGTCGTTCCAGTCACGGGCGTTAACGTCGTCATCGCAGACAATCACAAATTTGGTGTACATAAACTGGCGCAGGAATGACCACACGCCCATCATCACGCGCTTGGCGTGTCCGGCATACTGTTTTTTCATCGTCACGACGGCCAGGCGATAAGAACACCCTTCCGGCGGCAGATAGAAGTCGACGATTTCCGGGAACTGTTTTTGCAAAATGGGCACGAACACTTCATTCAGCGCCACGCCCAGCACCGCTGGTTCATCCGGCGGACGGCCGGTGTACGTCGAATGATAAATCGCATCTTCACGCTGCGTCACGTGGGTCACGGTAAACACCGGGAAGCTGTCGACTTCATTGTAGTAACCGGTGTGATCGCCGTACGGACCTTCTGGCGCAACTTCACCCGCCTCGATATACCCTTCCAGTACGATTTCCGCACTCGCCGGGACTTCAAGGTCGTTCGACAGGCACTTCACCACATCGGTTTTGGTGCCGCGCAGCAGTCCTGCAAAAGCGTATTCCGATAGGGTATCCGGCACTGGCGTGACGGCGGCCAAAATCGTCGCCGGATCGGCACCGAGCGCCACGGAAACCGGGAAACGTTCACCCGGATGCGCCGCGCACCACTCCTGGAAATCCAGGGCGCCGCCACGATGGGAAAGCCAGCGCATGATAAGTTTGTTTTTGCCGATCAGCTGCTGACGATAAATCCCGAGATTCTGCCGCTCTTTGTGCGGCCCGCGAGTCACGGTTAAACCCCAGGTGATCAGGGGCGCAGCATCTTCCGGCCAGCAGGTCATGACAGGAATTCGGTTTAAATCGACGTCATCGCCCTGCGTAACTTTTTGCTGGCAAGGCGCACCGCGCAGACGTTTGGTCGGCATGTTAAGCACTTGCTTAAACTGCGGCAGCTTGTCGTACAGATCGCGGAAGCCTTTTGGTGGCTCCGGCTCTTTCAGAAACGCCAGCAATTTCCCCACGTCACGCAATGCGGTCACGTCTTCCTGGCCCATGCCCATCGCCACGCGCTTAGGCGTACCGAACAGGTTGCACAGCACGGGCATATCGTATCCTTTAGGATTTTCGAACAGCAGCGCCGGGCCACCCGCACGCAAAGTGCGATCGGCAATCTCGGTCATTTCAAGGAAGGGATCGACCGGCAGGGAAATGCGTTTAAGCTCGCCCTGTTGTTCCAGCTGTGTCAAAAAGTCGCGCAAATCGTGGTATTTCATGGGGTCAGTCATGGCCTCTTTGTAAGCGCCTCATTATACGGCGTTCAGCCGCTGGATGCTGTAATTTTGTTAAATTAGCGTGAAGTCCTGGCCCACATAAGAGGCAACAATCCCTTTCGCTATCGCGCCTGGCTTTTGATATGCTTTCCTGAGAATGTCGAGAAGAGTCATTATGCAAGCCTGGTATTTACTGTACTGCAAACGTGGGCAACTTCAGCGTGCCCAGGAACATCTTGAACGCCAGGCGGTCAACTGCCTGATGCCCACTATTGCGTTGGAAAAAATCGTACGCGGTAAACGCACAACCGTGGATGAACCCCTGTTTCCAAATTACCTGTTCGTCGAGTTTGACCCGGAAGTCATTCATACCACAACCATCAACGCGACGCGCGGCGTCAGCCACTTCGTGCGCTTTGGCGCGCAACCCGCGATGGTGCCCTCCGATGTGATTCACCAGCTGTCAGTCCACACCCCGGAAGGAATTACCGACCCGGAAACGCCCTACTCGGGTGACGGCGTAGTGATAACAGAAGGGGCTTTCGAAGGGCTGGAAGCGATTTTCACCGAACCCGACGGCGAAGCCCGTTCCATGCTGCTCCTCAACCTGCTGAACAAGCAAGTTTTACAGAGCGTGAAAAACACCGACTTCCGCAAAATCTGAATTCAAAACGCTATCCCAAACAGCGCTTTTACGTTGCGATCGGTGGCATCTGAAAGCGCCTGTGCATCTTCGCCACGCCAGTGCGCGATGCGTTCCAGAATGTGAGACAGATGCGCAGGTTCGTTGCGACGCGATGACGGCTTCGGCGACAAATCACGCGGTAGCAGCCACGGCGCGTCGGTTTCAACCAGTAAACGATCCGCCGGGATAAACGGCAATAGCTCACGAAGTTCCAGCCCGCGACGTTCATCGCATACCCAGCCCGTAATGCCGATATAAAGCCCGTGCGCGAGGCATTCATCAAGCTCTTCCCGCGTGCCGGTAAAACAGTGCAACACGGCACCAGGCAGCTTATCGAGCCACGGTTTGAGCAAGGTGATGAAGCGTTCGTGGGCATCACGACAGTGCAGAAACACCGGCATATTCAGTTCAGCGGCCAGCGCCAGTTGCGCACTAAACGCGGTTTCCTGCTCCTGCGGCGTTGAGAAATTGCGATTAAAATCGAGGCCGCATTCACCCACCGCAACCACTTCCGGCTGCTGCGCCAGACGACGGATGGCATCGGCCACGTCCGGCGTCCAATGGCTACTATCGTGGGGATGAACGCCCGCAGTAGACCAGCAGCGGGCATAGTGTTGCGCCATCTGCTGGGCTGCTGTGCTTTCTTCCAGATTGGTGCCGGTAATCAGCATCCCGTGAAGGCCGGTGGAAAACGCGCGGGATACCACCTCATCGCGATCGCGGGAAAACTGAGAACTGGTGAGGTTAACGCCAATATCAAACATGGTGACTCCCAAATAAGAACCGCCCTTTCGGGCGGCTGATTACTCTTCTTTCTCGGCAGCGTCTTCTTCCGCTGCGGCGTCATCGTCACGCGACATTCGCTTACCCGTGTAGAAACGGGCGAAGAAGACCCCCACTTCGAACAGGCAGTACATCGGAATGGCGAGCAGCGTTTGCGAGAACACGTCCGGCGGTGTCAGCAACATGCCAATAACGAAAGCCGCGACCAGAACGTACGGCCGCTTTTTGCGCAGGTCATCCGGCGTGGTAACGCCAACCCAGCACAGCAGAACGATGGCTACCGGGACTTCAAACGACACGCCAAAGGCCATAAACAGCGCCATCACAAAATCGAGGTAGCTGCGGATATCCGTCGAGACCTGTACGCCGATCGGCGCGGTATGCGTCAGGAAACCAAACGCCAGCGGGAACACCACGAAGTAGGCGAAGGCCATGCCGATATAGAACAGCAGCGTGCTGGATACCAGCAGCGGCACCACCAGACGACGCTCGTGTTTATAGAGCGCCGGGGCAATGAAAGCCCAGACCTGATAGAGGATTACCGGTGCCGACAGGATAACCGAGACCATAAAGGTCAGCTTAATCGGCGTGAAGAATGGCGACGCCACATCGGTGGCAATCATGGTTGCACCGGCAGGCATTTGCTTAATCAGCGGCGAGGCCACCAGATGGTATATGTCGTTGGCGAAATAGACCAACGCCAGGAAAATCACGAATACCGCGATGATGCAGTTGATGAGGCGCTTACGCAGCTCAATCAAATGTGTGATCAGCGGTTGAGTCTGTTCTACGCCCATGTTTACGGTTTATCGCTGGTTGCAGGGGATGATTCAGAAGCCGGAGCGGCAGCAGCCACCGGCGCTTTCATCTTCTCCTCAGAAACAACAGTTTCCGGGGCTTTATCGATGGTTTCAGCAGAAACGGCAGGCGCTTGTGCTTCAGCACTGGCCTGATGTTCAGGCGTAACCGGCGTGACACCTTCGCGCTGTGCTTCGCGCTGTGCTTCGCTACCCTTCACCACCGGATTATGGATGGTATTGGCTTCGTCGCTGGTGCGCTCAGGATCGTGCTGGGTGTAGGAACGCTTCATGGATTCTGCCGCGTCGCGCAGCTCGTCCATGGATTCCTTCAGCTCCGGCGAGAGATTGCCCAGACTCGCCTTCTCTACTTTCTTCAGGCTGTCCTGAAACTCCTGGAGTTTAAGCTCCTGGGCCAGTTCATTTTGCACGGTAGTTGCCAGCGAGCGAATCGCCCGGATCCAGCCAGCCACCGTTTTTACTGCTACCGGCAAACGTTTTGGCCCGAGAACAATCAGGCCAATCACGAATACCAGAATCAGTTCACTGAAACCAATGTCGAACACGAATTACACCTGCTCTTTATCGTGGCGTTTTGCGTCGTCTTTGCTGGCGTCATCCTGCTTTTCAGACAGTGATTTCGCAGGGAAATCGGCGTCTTCAGCGGATGTCTCTTTCTTTTCCTGTTTGTCGTCTTCATCACCCATGGCTTTTTTAAAGCCCTTGATAGACGCACCCAGGTCAGATCCCAGTGAGCTCAGCTTTTTCGTCCCGAAAAGCAGAACCACGATAACAACGACAATCAACAACTGCCAAATACTGATACCACCCATACATGTTCCTCTGTGTCAGATGATAGTGAATTCACTGACGTGTAGCTTACACGCCTTCGTCTTAATGATGCAAAAATCAGCGACCTTTAAACCAGCCAGCTACCCAGGACAGGACGCCAGCGCCCATAAGCCAGGCAGGCTGTAATCCGAGGTCCGGACGGGTAATCAACAACAGGGTTCCGCTAAGCATAAATACGGCACCCACGCCGAACAGATAACGGGATTGCCCCCGTCGGGTATGACCGGACTCCATGTCGTGGGCGATTTTATCAATGCTGCGCTGAAGACTTTTGCCCTGGCGCAAACTGTCGTAAATCAGTTCCGGCATTTCCGGCATTTTTTCGATCCAGAACGGCGCTTTTTCTTTAAACGCACGCACCAGCGCCGGAAGGCCGACCTGATCTTTGATCCATGACTCAAGGAAAGGTTTCGCTGTCTTCCATAAGTCTAACTGAGGATAGAGCTGACGGCCTACCCCCTCAACGTAAAGTAGTGTTTTCTGAAGTAAAACAAGCTGCGGCTGAACTTCCATATTAAAGCGGCGCGCGGTGTTAAACAGATTCAGCAGAACATGGCCGAAAGAGATCTCCGCCAGCGGTTTCTCGAAGATAGGTTCACACACCGTGCGAATCGCAAATTCAAACTCTTCAACGTTGGTATCCGGCGGTACCCAGCCAGAATCCACGTGCAGCTCCGCCACTTTGCGGTAATCGCGATTAAAGAAAGCGATAAAGTTTTCAGCCAGATAGCGCTTATCTTCCTTGTTCAGCGAGCCGACAATCCCGCAGTCGATGCCGATATACTTCGGATCTTCCGGATGTTCGTAGCTGACAAAAATATTGCCGGGGTGCATGTCGGCATGGAAGAAGCTGTCGCGGAAAACCTGAGTGAAGAACACCTGCACGCCGCGCTCGGCAAGCAGTTTCATGTTGGTATTCTGCTTTTCCAGGGTCTCAATATCTGACACCGGAATGCCATAAATGCGCTCCATCACCAGCATATCTTCACGACAATAGTCGGAATAGACTTCCGGGACATAGAGCATTGGGCTGTCTTCAAAATTGCGGCGCAGCTGGATGGCGTTGGCGGCTTCGCGCAGCAAATTCAGCTCATCAAGCAGCGTTTTTTCATACTCGCGCACCACTTCCTGCGGACGCAGACGGCGGCCATCCGGCAGCAGACGCGGCACCCAACGTGCGAGACGGTAAATCAGTTTCATGTCCGCTTTGATAATCGGCAGAATATCCGGGCGGATAACCTTGATGACTACCTCTTTGCCGTTTTCTTTCAGACGCGCCGTGTGCACCTGGGCGATAGAAGCGGACGCCAGTGGCTCAACGCTGAAATCATCGAACCAGCTATCAACGGGAATATCACCCATCGATCTTTCGATTTGCTGCTGCGCGAGTTTGCCGTCAAACGGCGCAACGCGGTCCTGCAACATAGCCAGCTGATCGGCGATTTGAAGCGGAAAAAGATCACGACGGGTAGAAAGCATCTGGCCGAATTTAATCCAGACCGGGCCGAGCTCCTGTAAGGCAAGGCGTAAACGCTCGCCTAACGGCAGGTCTTTGTGGCGATTTGGCATCCAGAACAACATCCGCCGCCAGAGTCGAAGCGGCAGGGTGATACGCATTTTGGGAATGAGCTCATCAAGCCCGTAACTCAAAAAGGTGTGGATGATAAAATACAGGCGCCGAATTTCCCCTGGCGTCATTTGCCCTCCAGTTTTTCCAGCCGTTTGGTTAATGCCTCAACGGCGCGCGCAACGGCATCGCTCTCTTCGGCAAACCAGGCCACTTCCAGCGAGCCGGGCGCCATGCGCCACTCTTCGGTAATGACTTCAGACACATAACGCTGCTGACGTTGCAGCCCGCGTTGCAGGAATTTCGCGCCGCCGCGCAGCACTTTACTGACGCCTTCCGCCGCGATATCGCCGGTATACGGCGCCAACAGTTCAGCAGGATCGAATTCAGCCAAATCCGCCAGCGCGACAAAATTTTGCACCACCTGCAGGTCGCCCTGCACTTCGAGGTCGCCCGAACGAATCAGGGTGGTTAACTGCTGACGGTTGCGTAACTGCGGCAACACGCCAAGGCGGGTACTTACCGTGCAGTCCGCCTCGCCTTCCCACGCGCCCAGCACGTCAATCTGCTGCTCGCTAAAGGCCAGCACCAGCGGCGATGTGAACTCTTTCAGCTCAACGCGCAGCACCTTGCCCAGCAGACGCTGACGGGCTGGTTTTAACGCGCGCTCGCGCCATAAAAAGGTATTAAGCGCACCTTCAATGCCCGCGGTAACTAAAGGTTGAAAAGGCATGGCGAACTCCTGTCAGAACTTATAACCGCGATGCAGCGCGACGATACCCGCCGTCAGATTGTAGTAATCCACGCTGTCAAAACCGGCATCCTGCATCATCGCTTTCAGGGTGTCCTGATCGGGGTGCATACGGATGGATTCCGCCAGATAGCGGTAGCTCTCACCGTCTTTTGCGACCATCTCTCCCACACGCGGCAGCACGTGGAATGAGTAGGCGTCGTAGGCTTTGCTCAGCGGATCGAGAATGGGTTTGGAGAATTCCAGAACCAGCAGACGTCCGCCCGGCTTCAGCACGCGGTACATCGAGCGCAGCGCTTTTTCTTTATCGGTGACGTTACGCAGGCCAAAAGAGATGGTGATGCAGTCAAAGGTGTTGTCCGGGAAGGGCAGCGCTTCTGCGTTTGCCTGAACGTATTCCACGTTCCCAACCACGCCGATATTACGCAGCTTTTCACGGCCCATTTTGAGCATTGATTCGTTGATATCAGCCAGTACGACGCTGCCGGTTTCGCCCACCAGACGGGAGAATTTTGCCGTCAGGTCACCGGTGCCACCGGCTAAATCCAGCACTTTTTGCCCACGACGAACGCCGCTGCAGTCAATGGTAAAGCGCTTCCACAAGCGATGGATACCAAACGACATCAGGTCGTTCATGACATCATACTTAGCGGCAACAGAATGGAATACATGCGCCACCATGTCCTCTTTCTGCGATTTGGCTACAGTCTGGAAGCCAAAGTGCGTCGTTTCTTGTGAATCCTCAACCATCTCAATGTCTGCCTATCAAGAAAATGTTCTGCGAGTGTAACAGATTGGGCGCATTTCCCCTATGCCTCAACCGCGCTGAGAAACGCGAGAAAGCTCAGTTTCAGAAGGTTCACCAGAGGTCGAGACGCGCGCTTCGTTTTCATCAAATGGGCTGTCGTCGAGCGCAAAATTCTGCTCCTGCTCGGTGGCTTGCTCCACCAAATCGGGGTTAATTTCTCGTTTCACCTCAACACCTAAGCCACGGAATGATTCGGCCTGCGCCAGAAGATTTCCGCGACCGGATGCGAGTTTTTTCATTGCCTGGCGATAGTTGTCCTGCGCTTTATCCAGCCCCTGCCCAATAGCAGACATATCATCAACAAACAGGCGCATTTTGTCGTACAGACGACTGGCGCGATCGGCTATCTGCTGGGCATTGCGGCTTTGGTGCTCGTAACGCCAGAGATTGGCAATGGTGCGCAGGGCCACCAGCAGCGTGGTCGGGCTGACCAGCATAATATTGTTTTTCAGCGCTTCGGTAATGAGCTCCGGCTGTCGGTCGAGGGCCAACAAAAATGCAGGTTCAACAGGAATGAACATCAGCACGTAGTCCAGAGAACGCAGGCCCGGTAACTGTTGATAATCTTTGCGGCCCAACAGACGAATATGGTTTCGCACCGAGGCAATATGCTCCTGCAGCGCGGCTTCGCGGGTGTAATCATCTTCGGCATTGAAGTAGCGCTCGTAGGCCACAAGGGTCATTTTGGCGTCGATCACCACGTCTTTACCCTGCGGCAGACGGACGATCACATCGGGCTGCATACGGGCGCGGGTGTCGGTTTCGATACTGACCTGGGTCTGGTATTCATGGCCTTCGCGCAGGCCAGAGGCTTCCAGCACGCGGGTGAGCACCACTTCCCCCCAGTTGCCCTGAGTTTTGTTATCGCCTTTTAACGCTTTAGTCAGGTTGACCGCTTCCTGGGTCATCTGCGCATTTAGCTGCTGGAGATTACGAATTTCATGGGCCAGGGTGTGGCGCTCCTGCGCCTCTTTACCGAAGCTGTCCTGAACCTGACGACGAAAGCCGTCGAGCTGCTCGCGCAGCGGCGTCAACAGACCGTGCAGGCTCTGGCGGTTCTGTTCATCCACCCGACGATTGCTGTGCTCAAAAATGCGGTTGGCGAGGTTTTCAAACTGCTCGCTCAGACGCTGCTCGCTGTTCACCATCTGGCGAATTTTGTCTTCTGCGTGCAGCTGTGTGGATTCCAGGCGGGTGCTGACTTCGCGCAGATCGGCTTCCAGCGAGGTGTTAATTTCCCGCAGGCTGCGCAGCTCGTTGTTCAGCAGTTCACACTCGTCGCGCCAGTGGGTATTTTGCGCCAGCTGCTGCTTCGCCGCGTTGAGTTCAATGTCGAGCTCATGCCGCTCTTCAATGAAATCGGCGCGCAGCCTGTCGGCATGGGATTTACTGGCTAACCAGCCAAACGCCGCCCCGACAATCAGTGCTGCCACTGCGCTTAAAATGATTGAGATGTCCACCCTTCCCCCTGCTTCAACAACTTATCGGCACAACAGATTCTAATTGTTAAGTGTGCTGTATAAATGTCCAGCTGAAAAGGGTTTTCCTGCGAGGATGTACGCAAAATAAAAAAGGCCGAACGCGTCGGCCTTTTTCGTCGTGAAGGGAATTACAGCAGGCGACGTGCCGCTTCGACCACAATTTTCACCGCGTGGCTTTCGGTTTTCTTCATGGTTTCCGCATTCGGGATTTCTTGCTGGGTGCGGTTGACGATGACGCCCGCAACCATGCCCGCGCGCAGGCCCTGACTGGAGCACATGGTCAGCAGGGTGGCGGATTCCATTTCATAGTTCATCACGCCCATCGACTGCCACTCTTCCATCGAACCTTTATAACGGTTAACGACGCGGCCGGAGAAGGTGTCGTAACGTTCCTGGCCTGGGTAGAAGGTGTCGGAAGATGCGGTCACACCGATATGCGTCGTGGCGCCGACAGATTTAGCCGCTTCCACCAGCGCGGTGGTGCAGGCGAAATCAGCGACAGCCGGGTATTCCATCGGCGCGAAGTGCAGGCTTGCACCGTCGAGGCGTACGGATGCGGTGGTTACCAGCACATCACCGACGCTGATGTTTGGCTGAATTGCGCCGGTGGTGCCCACGCGCAGGAAAGTACGAATGCCCAGCTGGGCCAGTTCTTCAACCGCGATAGAAGTGGACGGACCGCCGATACCGGTGGAACACACGATGACCGCTTTGCCATCCAGCTCTGCACGCCAGGAGGTGAATTCACGATGTGATGCTAGCTTGACCGGCTTGTCCATCAGCGCGGCGATTTTTTCAACACGCTCCGGATCGCCCGGGACGATAGCGAGCGTTGCCCCTTGTAAATCGTTCTTGGTGAGGCCGAGATGAAAAACATCAGACTTAGACATAAAAAACTCCTCTCTGGGTCGAGTTGTCAGCAGAAGCAAAAACGCACTTTACCGAAGCTTTGGACACATTTTAGTGACGCCAGTCACTATGAATGAAAAAGTTTGCATTGAATTTCTTATAAAAAGTGATTTACATCACATTAACAAGTGATAACGATAACCACTGCACATAAGATAGCCGTTTTCTGGCACTGTGAATTGTTAACCTGCGGGCTATATTTACCTTTGCGCTAATGGATGGGACGGAGAATGCCATGACCAACAAACAACCCGGCTTTGCACCGGCTGCAGAACCGCACGCATCAACCTCAATTCTGACACCTGAAGACGTCATCATCGCGGGTGAAACCTCTATTCCGTCGCAGGGTGAAAATATGCCTGCGTTTCACGCTCGCCCGAAAAATGCCGATGGCCCGCTGCCGGTCGTGATTGTGGTGCAAGAAATTTTCGGCGTGCACGAGCATATTCGCGATATTTGCCGACGTCTGGCCGTGGAAGGCTATCTGGCGATCGCGCCGGAACTCTATTTCCGTCAGGGCGATCCGAATGATTATGCCGATATCCCAACGCTGTTCAGCGGCCTGGTCTCGAAGGTGCCGGATGCCCAGGTGCTGGCCGATCTCGATCACGTTGCCAGCTGGGCGTCACGTAACGGCGGCGACGCCAGTCGTCTGCTGGTCACCGGTTTCTGCTGGGGTGGACGTATCGCGTGGCTGTACGCTGCGCATAATCCGCAGTTGAAAGCAGCGGTGGCGTGGTACGGAAAACTGGTGGGTGAAAAATCGATAAATTCGCCGAAGCATCCGGTCGATATCGCTATCGATTTAACCTCGCCGGTGCTGGGTCTGTACGGCGGGCAGGATACGGGCATTTCGCTCGAGAGCGTAGACACCATGCGTCAGGCATTACGGGCGGCAAACGCCAGGGCCGATATTATTGTTTACCCTGATGCCGGGCACGCATTTAACGCCGACTATCGTCCGAGCTATCACGAAGAGTCTGCCAAAGATGGCTGGCAGCGTATGCTGGCGTGGTTTGCGCAGTACGGCGGGAAGAAGGGATAACGATTTTCAGACTGCCCGGCAACGCTGCCGGGCAAATGCCAACGAATTATTGTTTGACGATCAACGGCGCTTTCAACTGATCCACCAGCAAATACACCAGATCGTGCAGTAACCCCACCAGATCCTGAGCGTTTCGCGCCAGAAGCGTGTTCCCGCTCAGCGCCAGGGTTAATGCCTGCGCATAATCCAGCATAAATTCTGAATCCTGCCAGCACTCCGGTACGCTGGATAGCGGCGCTGTTTGCGTCGTCAGTTGACGAACTATCCACTCGGGTAAATCTTCTACACAGCGTTGGCGCAGTACCGTGAGTGCGTGCGCTAAACGCCCACACAGTGCCTGCCGATAATATTCATCTTCACATTCCACCATTACGCTAACGAACGTGGCGCAGAGATCGGCGGCAGTCAATAGATCGGCAGAGCCGGACAGCGGAATATCGAGTACTTCCTGGATTTCTTGCAGATCGTCTTCAGAGAGAGTTGGACTTGAAAAAGTAGTCATAAGGTAGCTTCCATGTATGTATTGGAGAAGCCACCACTGGAGTTCCTACACTCACAGGTGGCGACGCTGACGGGGGTAGGAATACCGGCATACATGGACCCGGCCAACCTTTCGGTTGCCCCGCCAGCGTCACCAGAGAGTTTACTGTGATGTGCGTTGGCCTGACACATAAAATATGCATCACCATGCAGATACACGGGTTCCTACGCCCGGTTGCGGGATTGACCGCAACGCCATAACCTTACGAATACCATGGTTATAAAGATAGCGGTTTATCACGTTGCATCCGAGTTGCTTTCCGTTTTGCGAGCACGTTTCAGAAAAAAGGCCCGGCAGCGTTTCCGCCTGCCGGACCTACAGTCCTGCTCACTCTCTTGATTTTGTCGGCCTGGTAAGCAATGCGCCACCAGGCAGCCCGGCACTTAAGCCTGACGCAGGTTCTGCGCGGCTTTCACCATGTTCGCCAGTGCGGCACGGGTTTCTGGCCAGCCGCGGGTTTTCAGGCCGCAGTCCGGGTTAACCCACAGGCGTTCAGCCGGAATGCGCTGAGCGGCTTTCTTCAGCAGCGCTTCAATCCACTCAACGCTTGGCACGTTCGGGGAGTGAATGTCGTACACGCCCGGGCCGATTTCATTCGGATATTCGAACTCTTCGAATGACTCCAGCAGCTCCATATCTGAACGCGAGGTTTCGATGGTGATAACGTCGGCATCCAGTGCGGCAATGGAATCCATGATGTCGTTAAACTCGCAGTAACACATGTGGGTATGGATCTGCGTTTCATCTTTCGCCACCGCGGCGTTGATGCGGAACGCTTCCACGCCCCACGCCAGGTATGCTTCCCAGTCGCTTTGACGCAGCGGCAGCCCTTCACGCAGCGCCGGTTCGTCAATCTGGATGATACCGATACCCGCGGCTTCCAGATCCGCCACTTCATCACGCAGCGCCAGGGCAATCTGTTTGGCGATGGTTTCGCGGGTCACGTCTTCACGCGGGAACGACCAGCACAGAATTGTCACCGGGCCCGTCAGCATGCCTTTCACCGGTTTATCGGTCAGAGACTGCGCGTATTTTGCCCACTCAACGGTGATCGCTTCCGGACGGCTGATGTCGCCAATCACTACCGGCGGCTTCACGCAGCGGGAACCGTAGCTCTGTACCCAGCCATTTTGGGTGAAAACGAAACCATCCAGATGCTCGCCGAAGTATTCGACCATGTCGTTACGTTCGGCTTCGCCGTGCACCAGCACGTCCAGTCCCAGACGTTCCTGCTCAACGATGGCCTGTTTGATGTGTTCGGCAATGCCGGTGCGGTAGTTGCCCGCATCGAGATTGCCTTTTTTGAAGTCGAGGCGCAGGCCGCGAATTTCAGTGGTCTGCGGGAAAGAACCGATGGTGGTGGTCGGCCATGCAGGCAGATTGAAACGCGCTCGCTGGGCTTCAGCACGCTCAGCGTAAGGCCGGCTGCGCTGGCTGTCCTGAGCGGTGATCGCTGCCAGGCGTTTTTCTACCGCAGCATTGTGTACGCGGCTTGAGTTGCGACGAGCCTGAATTGGTGCGCTCCAGTCAGCAATGGCTGCGGTGTCACCGCTGTTGAGCGCATCACGCAGCAGGGCCAGCTCCTCACATTTTTGCAGCGCGAAGGCGAACCAGCTTTTTACTTCCGCATCGAGACGTGTTTCCACGCTCAGGTCAATTGGGCTGTGCAACAGTGAGCAAGAGGAGGCCACCCACAGCGCACGTTTCCCGACGATGTCTTTAACTTGTGCATATTTCTCGGACAGATCGGCACGCCAGACGTTACGGCCATTCACCAGACCCGCAGACAGCAGCCACTCGGCTGGCAGCCGTTTGTGCAGTTCAGCGACGTCATCTTTACCGTGCACCAGATCGACATGCAGACCCTGTACCGGCAGCGCAGTGATGGTGTTCAGGTTCGGCGTCACGCCTTCAAAATAGGTGGTCAGCAGCAGTTTGGTTTTGCCCTGCAGCGCATCGTAAGCGGGCTGGAACGCATCGAGCCACGGACGCGGCAGCTCCAGCACCAGACTCGGTTCGTCGATTTGTACCCACTCGACGCCGCGCTTTGCCAGTTCTGCCAGCACCTGCTGGTAAACCGGCAGGATATCTTTCAGCAGGCTCAGACGGTCAAACTGCTCGCCCTTCACTTTACCCAGCCACAGGTATGTCACGGGACCAAGCAGCACCGGTTTCACGTTGTGGCCCAGCGCCAGCGCTTCGTCCACTTCATCCAGCAACTGGGTCCAGGTCAGTTTGAATTCCTGCCCTTTGCTGAACTCCGGCACCATGTAGTGATAGTTGGTGTTAAACCATTTGGTCATTTCTGCCGCCGCTGCCGGTTCGCCGGTGGGCGCCCGACCGCGACCGATACGAAACAGCGTGTCGATATCCACTGAGCCGTCTTTGTTCTGATGACGAGCCGGCACGTTGCCCAGCAGCAGGCTGGTGGTCAGAACATGGTCGTACCAGGCGAAATCGCCCACTGGCAGCAGATCCACGCCAGCCTCTTTCTGCTGCTGCCAGTGACGGGTGCGCAATTCACGCCCGGTCGCCAGCAGCTCATCGCGGCTGGAATTGCCCGCCCAGTAACTTTCTTGTGCTTTCTTCAGCTCACGGCGAAGGCCGACGCGCGGGAATCCGAGGGTGTGGTTTTTGATTGTCATGGTCGTTCCTCTTTTATTAATTCTCTGGATTTCAGGTCAGAGCCAGGCGGCAAGTGAGCTCATCCCCAGGAGCTTACTCAAGTAAGTGACTGGGGTGAGCGAGGGCAGCCAACGCCGCTATGGCCTGAAAGACGACGAATTTGGACGTCTGGATGTTTACACATCTATAATTGGCAGGTACTGTATGATCCTCAAGCGCAATTTATTCATGCCGAAGTGAAGGACTTTCATGATCGAGATTAAACACCTGAAAACGCTACAGGCGTTGCGGAATAGCGGATCGCTCGCAGCAGCGGCAGCCATGCTGCACCAGACGCAATCCGCGCTTTCTCACCAATTCAGCGATCTGGAACAGCGCCTTGGCTTCCGGCTATTTGTCCGTAAGAGTCAGCCGCTGCGCTTTACCCCGCAGGGCGAAATTCTGCTGCAGCTTGCTAATCAGGTCCTGCCGCAGATTAGCCGTGCGCTACAGGCCTGCAATGAACCGCAGCAGACCACGCTGCGGATAGCCATCGAGTGCCATAGCTGTATTCAGTGGCTGACGCCCGCGCTGGAAAACTTCCGTTTGAGCTGGCCGCAGGTGGAGATGGATTTCAAATCGGGGGTAACTTTCGACCCGCAGCCTGCGTTGCAGCAGGGCGAGCTGGATATCGTGCTGACCTCAGACATTCTGCCGCGCAGCGGTCTGCATTATTCGCCGATGTTTGATTATGAAGTGCGACTGGTGCTGGCCCCCGATCATCCACTGGCCGCGAAAGCCCGTATCACGCCAGAAGACATCGCCAGCGAATCGCTGTTGATTTACCCGGTGCAGCGCAGCCGACTCGATATCTGGCGTCATTTTTTACAGCCAGCAGGCGTGAGCCCCTCGCTGAAAAGCGTGGATAACACGTTGTTATTGATTCAGATGGTTGCAGCCAGGATGGGCATTGCTGCCCTGCCGCATTGGGTGGTGGAGAGTTTTGAACGCCAGGGTCTGGTGGTGACCAAAACCCTGGGCGAAGGTCTGTGGAGCCGACTGTACGCTGCTGTTCGCGATGGCGAGCAGCGCCAGCCGGTCACCGAAGCGTTTATTCGCTCAACGCGGAATCACGCTTGCGATCATTTGCCGTTTGTTCGGAGCGCGGAGCGACCCAATGGCGATGGACCCACAGCGAAGCCACAATCACCAACGCACCTGTAATAAAGCTCGGCCAGTGCGGCTGCTGTTGCCAGATAGCCAGGTTCACCAGCAAGCCGGCAGGCACATGCATGTTATTCATGATCCCAAGCGTACCGGCGTCCACCTGCGTGGCGCCGTAGTTCCACATGAAGTAGCCCAGCCCTGAAGCCACCACGCCGAGCCACGCCAGAATGCCCCATTGCAGCGTTGTCGTCGGCAGCTTGTTCGGATTTCCGAGCATAAACCACGCCACCAGCGCCACAATGAACGCGCCAAGATAAAACCAGGCGAAGGCATTGTGCTGCGGCATCGGGTGGATTTCCATTAAGCGCTTGTAGCCCACCATCCCGATAGCAAAGCAGATATTCGACAGCTGCACCAGCAACAGCCCGGTCCAGAAATGCGTGCTGACGTGGTCATAGCGAATGATCGCCGCGCCAATCACCGCCAGCATGGCACTCAGCAGATAACCCCAGCGCAGCCTGCGCTTGCTCATCAGGTCGTAAATCAGCGTGATGTACAGCGGCGTCAGCACCGTAAACAGCAGAAATTCGGACACGGTCAGGTAGAGATACGCCCGGAACGACAGCAGATACATGACCCCAAGCTGCATCGCGCCCACCAGCATGTACATCAACAGCACTTTTAACGATTGAGCGCGCGCCCGCAAGAATGGCAGGAACACCAGCGCCGCCAAGCCCACGCGCATCAGCACGGAAAAATAGCTGTCGACGCTGCCCGCCAGGTACTCGCCAATCAGGCTGAAGGAAAACGCCCACAGAACGGTGGTGATAATCAGTAACGCCACGATGAGACTCTCTCAGGATAGTTTGCGGGCATTGTAGCGGAGTATTCGGTTGACAACTGGACAAATAACAAACACTCACATTCTACAGCGGCGATTTCGCAACCCTAATTAGTCCATTACTGATAGTTATGCGTTGGAATTCGGGGAATACTGAATCTCTTCCCCCCATCAGCAGCATTTTCAGGATGGACCCTGTGACTGACGGCAATTTTATTCCTTCGATTCTTCGCCAGTTGAACGCCTCACGAGCGCGACTGAAGCAGGCTATCCACACCCGACAACTGGAAATGTGGTATCAGCCTATCGTCCTGTTGGACAGCGGCTGCGTTGTGGGAGCCGAAGCGCTGGTGCGTTGGCCACAGCCGGACGGCAAACTGCTGGCGCCGGACAGCTTCATTCCTTTTGCCCGTGAAACGCAGTTGCTGAGCACGATGACGGAGTGGGTGGTTGAGCAGGTGCTTAACGATCTCGGCGCATGGCTGCGTCAGAATCCGGGGCAATATGTTTCCATTAACGTCGAACCCGACGATCTGCAATCCACCGATCTGCTGGCGCATTTGTCGATGCTGTGTCGTGGCTACGGCGTTCGTCCGCAGCAAATCACGCTGGAAATGACGGAAAGCAGTATGGTTGACCCGGATGCCATCGCCCCGATGGTCGAGCACTATCGCCAGGCGGGACACGCCATTTATCTGGACGATTTTGGCAGTGGCTATGCGAACCTGAATTATCTCCAGGCGATGACTTTCGATATGCTCAAAATTGATAAAACGCTGGTCGATCCCTTGCCGGGGAAAAGCCTGCTGCCGCAGGTTATCGCGCTGGCGCAGTCACTGTCGCTGGAGCCGCTGGCGGAAGGGGTTGAAACGCAGGCACAGGCCACGTGGCTGAAATCGCATGGTGTGAAATATGCGCAGGGCTGGTTATACAGTAAAGCCCTGACAAGCAGGGCTTTTATACACTGGAGCGAATCCCGTTGCGTTACGCCTGGTTGAGATACAGACGGCGCAGATAATGCGGTACCGCGTCATCCACGTTCGAACCAATCACTTCCAGTTCCGGATGCAAATCTTTCAGACGCTGATGCGCGTTATCCATGATGCAGCCTTTCCCCGCCATAGAGAGCATTTCAGCGTCGTTCATGCCGTCACCAAACGCGATGCAGTCCGGTAAACCGTAACCCATCATTTTCGCGACCGCTTCCAGCGCGTGTCCTTTTGAGACGCCGCCCGCCATCACTTCCAGACAGGTCAGGGTCGAGAAACTCACGTTGACGCGATCGCCCCAACGGGCGTTGATCGCCTGCTCTAACGGCAGCAGTACGTCATGATCCGGAGAGGTGAAGAACACTTTGCTGACGCCTTCGGCTTCCAGCAGGCCCGGTTCATACAGCGAATAGTTGAAAATCGCTTCCTTGAAGAAACGCATCTCTTCCGGACGATGGCGGTTCATAAACCATTCGTCGTTGCGATACACGTTGGTCACGATATCGGGATTGTTATTCACCACGCCAAACAGGTCAGAGGCGATATCGCTATCGAGGTTATGGGCAAACACCAGATTGCCGTCGGTATCGTGAACGCGAGCACCGTTGGAGGTGATCATGAATGCCTTGATGCCCAGGCCATCGCGGATCTGCCCAACGTCAATGTGGTGGCGGCCAGTCGCAAAAACGAAGTTCACCCCTTTTTCGGTCAGCAGGGTCAGCGTTTCTTTGGTGTAGGGGGACAGACGATGGTCGGGATTGAGCAGCGTACCATCTAAATCAGACGCAACAACCTGGTACATAAACGAATTAAACCTCTGGTAAGAGCGGCGCTAACGCCGGATTAATTATGTCGATCGTAAAACTCAACGATGGTCTCGAGCGCGACTGAACGCATATCGTCCTTTTCGAAAAGGATCTCATGGTAAGCACCGGGAATGACAAGCGGACTCATGCCTTCACAAGGCTTGCCCGCCGCGGCGCGGAGTTCGCAATAACGACCGTGCATACGGTTATCCACGACTTTTTCTTCTTCAGCCTGAATCAGCAGCGTCGGGGTGTCATCTAACGCCACACCGGCCAGGATTTCCTCGCCGGCCATCACCCCTTCCCGCACCCAATGGTAGGTCGGCCCGCCAACGCGAATATACGGATTGTCGGCATAGAAGCCCAGGTTTCGCCGATAACGTTCCCGGCTATGGGTCAGGATATTGAGGCTGAACGGCAGCGCGTGCCAGCGCCCGGTTCCCATGGCGTAGCTTTCTCTCATGCGCTGATGGCCCTCAGCGAAATCGAGAATTTGCCGCACCATCCAGTCAGGCAATCGCATAATGATACCGAACATTGGCGCACAAAGCGCGAGCGCGTCGCACTGCTTTGGATTTCGCTGTAAAAACAGCGTAGAAATAGCGCCGCCCATTGAGTGTCCGAGAATATAACGCTTACGCCACGGCCCCGGCGCAACTTCCTGTTCCCAGAAAGCGGTCAGGTCGTCGACGTAATCGCTGAAGTTCACCACGTGACCGCGATGGCTGTCATCGAGCATTCGCCCGGACAACCCTTGCCCACGGTGATCGATAATCAGCACATCGAAGCCGCTGTAGAACAGGTCATAGGCCAGCTCTGCATATTTCACGTAGCTTTCGATTCGGCCCGGACACACCACAATCACCCGGTCGTGTTTTTTGGCACGAAAGCGGACGAAGCGTATCGGAACGTTATCCACGCCTGTAATTTCGGCTTCTTCACGCTGGCGCCAGAAATTATTCAGCGGCCCCATCGTGAAAGCGGCAAACCCATGTTCTCTGGTTTTCCACTCCATTTTCTGCCGAAACATCGGCTATCCACCCCTGCAGCTTGAAGTATGACGGGTATGGCGTATTGTGGCATAAAAACAGTCAATCCGGGAGTATCTCATGACCTTTGAGTGGTGGTTCGCCTATCTGCTGACGTCCATAATTCTCAGCCTTTCCCCGGGTTCCGGGGCCATCAATACCATGACCACCGCCATCAACCACGGCTATCGAGGCGCAGCGGCATCGATTGCCGGACTGCAAACCGGGCTGGGCATTCATATCGTTCTGGTGGGTGTCGGTTTGGGGACGCTGTTCTCACGTTCGCTGCTGGCGTTTGAAGTACTGAAATGGGCGGGTGCGGCGTACCTCATCTGGCTTGGCATTCAGCAATGGCGTGCCGCAGGCGCTATCGATCTTAACGCAGTGGCGAAGACGCAAACCCGCGGGCATCTGTTCAAACGCGCGGTCTTTGTGAACCTCACTAACCCGAAAAGCATCGTCTTTCTGGCGGCGCTTTTTCCGCAATTTATCATGCCGCATCAGCCGCAGGTCATGCAGTACGTTACCCTCGGCGTGACGACCATTGTGGTGGATATCATTGTGATGATTGGCTATGCGACACTGGCGACGCGAATTGCAGGCTGGATCAAAGGCCCTCGTCAGATGAAGGCCCTGAATAAGATATTTGGATCGCTGTTTATGCTGGTCGGCGCGCTGCTTGCGTCAGCACGCCATGCCTGATTAGCGAGAGATGATCAGGTGAATGCCAAAGCCAGCGAACAGGGTTCCGGCCACGCCGTCAATCCACTTGGCCATGCGCTGATAGCCGCGGCGCATGGTCGGCAATGCGAACAGGCTCGCCACGACGGTAAACCACGCGAAAGTTTCAACGATAATCAGCAGGAAAATGCCCCAGCGCTCTGCGCCACCGATGTTGTCCCCGACGAACAGAGAGAACACCGAGCCGAAATAGATAATGGCTTTCGGGTTCGCCAGATTGGTCAGCAGCCCTTTCAGGAAACTTTTACCGCCCTGCGCCAGTTCCACGTCCGGGGTTTCGGGGGTTGCTTCGCGTTTCTTCAGCGCACCGCGCAGCATTTGATAGCCCATCCAGCACAGATACAGACCGCCGCCGACCATGACGATGTTATGCAGCCACGCCATTTTTTCGAGCAGCAGATGTAAACCCAGCAGGGCAACACCCGCCCAGACCATGACGCCAGCGGTAATGCCGAGCACGCCCATCATCGCTTCTTTACGGGAGCGACTGACGGCCGTTTGCGACACGAAGAAAAAATCCGGGCCAGGGCTCATCAGTGCAATCAAATGCACCATCGCCACAGTGAGAAATAACATCAACATAGGAAACTCGCGGGGAATGATTCAGTGAGTGATTATCCTGGCACTTTTTTGCCCGGCTGACTACTCCTCATCATCCCCATCAGCATGGGCACGGATCAGCGCCAGGAACTCTTGCCCGAAGCGCTCCAGCTTACGTACGCCCACGCCGTTCACGCTGAGCATTTCGCCCGGCGACGTCGGCATTTGCTCGGCCATTTCAATCAGCGTGGCGTCGTTAAACACCACGTAAGGCGGGATGTTTTCTTCGTCGGCGATGACTTTGCGCAGCTTGCGCAGTTTGGCAAACAGCTTACGGTCATAGTTTCCGCCGTAGGATTTCTGCGCCACACGCGGTTTGAGCGCCAGCACGCGCGGCACGGCTAACTGCAGCGGCACTTCGGCACGCAGTACCGGACGCGCGGAATCGGTCATCTGCAACGCGGAGTGCATCGCGATATTCTGCATAACCAGCCCGAGGTGGATAAGCTGGCGGATAACGCTCACCCAGTGTTCATGGGTTTTATCGCGGCCCATGCCATACACCTTGAGCTTATCGTGACCCATTTCGCGGATACGCTGGTTATTTGCGCCGCGGATCACTTCGACCACGTAGCCCATACCAAAGCGCTGATTCACCCGACCAATGGTTGAGAGCGCAATCTGTGCATCCTGTAAGCCATCGTATTGTTTCGGCGGATCAAGGCACACGTCGCAGTTACCGCACGACTCCTGACGGCCTTCGCCGAAATAGTTCAGCAGCACCAGACGACGGCAGGTTTGCGCTTCGGCAAACGCGCCCATTGCGTTGAGCTTGTGGCGTTCAATATCCAGCAGCTGTCCGGGGGGCTTTTCTTCGAGGCAACGACGCAGCCACGCCATGTCGGCCGGATCGTAAAAAAGCATCGCTTCGGCAGGCAGCCCATCACGCCCGGCGCGGCCGGTTTCCTGATAATAAGATTCGATATTACGCGGGATGTCGAAGTGCACCACAAAGCGCACGTTGGGCTTGTTGATGCCCATACCAAAGGCGACGGTCGCCACCACGATTTGCAAATCGTCGCGCTGGAAACGCTCCTGCACATCGGCTCGCACGGTGTTTTCCAGCCCGGCGTGATACGCACCCGCGCTGATACCACGGCTTTGCAGACGCGCGGCGGTGTCTTCCACCTTCGAACGGCTGTTGCAGTAAATAATGCCGGATTTTCCGCGCTGGTCCTGCACGTAACGCATCAGTTGATCGAGCGGCTTGAACTTCTCCATCAGCATGTAGCGGATGTTCGGTCGGTCAAAGCTGCTTATCTGGATGTACGGATCGTTCAGACCCAGCAGACGCACAATATCGCTGCGGGTGGTGTCATCGGCTGTGGCGGTTAACGCCATAAACGGCAGCGTCGGATAACGCTGGCGCAGCTGGCCCAGCGCGGCATATTCAGGACGGAAGTCGTGGCCCCACTGAGAAATACAGTGCGCTTCATCCACCGCCAGCATCACCGGATTCCAGTGGCTGAGGTTATCGAGGAAGTTGTCGAGCATCAGACGTTCAGGGGCGATATACAGCAGGCGGATTTTGCCGGTACGACAGCCCGCCATGACGTCCTGCTGCTGTTCGCGAGTCTGCGTCGAGTTCAGACAGGCCGCGGCCACGCCGTTGGCGAGCAGCTGATCGACCTGGTCTTTCATTAATGAAATCAGCGGTGAGACAACAACCGTCAGGCCGTCGAGAACCAGCGCGGGAACCTGATAGCACAGGGATTTCCCGCCGCCGGTCGGCATCACCACCAGACAGTCACGCCCTTCGAGCGCCGTCTCGATGATGGTTTCCTGACCCGGGCGGAATTGCTGGTAGCCAAAGGTTTCCTGTAAAACCTGTCTTGCCAGCGATACCTGATTTATCACTTCCGCCTGCGCCACACTCACCCCAATTCTGAAATAAAAACAGGCGCTATTTTCAGCGCCTGAGAGCAAGAGTGCAACGTTTAAAACAGATCGTTGAGCATTACGCCTACGCCGACACGTGTCTGATTGAAGTTGTAATCAATCAGCGACTCGCCGTAACCGCTGTAAACCTGCGTATAAATGCGCACGTGTTTGGTCATCGGATAGCTCAGACCGAGCTCCGCGCCGCCGTAGCCGGTATTCCAGTTGTACTGGCCTTTCACGCTCAGTACGGCATCACCCAAGTGATAGCCCACTTTGAGCTGATAGTAGCCCATGTACTTGGTGATATCCGGGTTGTCGTCGGTGCTGCCAATCACATACCACGGCTTCACTTCCACCATCCAGTTGCCGTTTTGCGCCATCAGACGGGTGTAGAGGCGGTTCCAGCTGCGGGACGTCGGGTCGGAGCGGCCATTGGAATCATGGTTGTAACCCAGCTCCACGTCGCGCAGCGTCCAGCCTGCAAACTGGTAGTCGGTCGCAAAACCGAGGAACAGCTGCGGTTCATAGTTGGTTTCACGGAACGGGGCGGATTCGGAAGTATTGGAGAGCTGCCACCAGGATTTCTGGGTATATGACGCCCCGAGAACGGAGTTATCGCCCAGGATCCCTCGCCACAGCGGGAACGCTAAACTCAGCTGGAATTTCACCTCATCCTTGCGCGCATTGTCGGCCCAGTTGTAGCTTTTGATGGCCTCTTTATTCAAGTCGCTGGTATCGGTGTAAATCACATAGTTGGTGTCGTATGGGTACAGCGTAAAAGGATTGTCGTGCTCCTGGAGCATGTTGGCGATGATACTGCCACGTACAGCGGGCGCATCATGAACATCCTTAATTGTCGCTTCCTGCGCATAAACGGATAGCGGCAGCCCTGTAACTGCCAGCAACCAACCCAGCCTGGTTTGCATTGGGAGTTCTCCTGAACAAAATTTATTATTGGATAATCAGTCGGCTGTCATTCTACCGATTTATCGCCATCTTGCGCGGTTATCGTTTCCGAAAGTAGAAATCAACAAACCATAGGCATAAAATCAACATTTCATTAACCAATGGAAAGGTTGCTATGTCCGCAGAACTCACCGCCGAAGCCGCGTTAAAGCTGGTAGGCGATATCTTTGTGTATCACATGCCGTTTAACCGTGCGCTGGGGCTGGAGCTGGAACGCTACGAGAAATCCTTCGCTCAGCTCAGCTTTAACAATCAGCCGATGATGGTCGGCAACTGGGCGCAAAGTATTCTTCACGGCGGGGTGATTGCCTCGGCGCTGGACGTCGCTGCAGGCCTGGTCTGCGTGGGCAGTACGCTCACCCGACACGACACCATCAACGAAGACGAACTGCGCCAGCGCCTGTCGCGAATGGGCACCATCGATTTACGCGTGGATTACCTGCGCCCAGGCCGGGGCAACCGTTTTACCGCCACCAGCAGCCTGCTGCGTGCAGGTAATAAAGTCGCCGTTGCGCGCGTCGAATTACACAACGAAGAGCAGGTTTATATCGCCAGCGCGACCGCCACTTATATGGTGGGTTAGCCGTTAAAATCGGGTAACATCCCCTTACTTTTGTGTAACGGATTTTCCCATGGATGCTAAACAAACGCGGCAAGGGGTTTTACTCGCCCTCGCCGCTTATTTTATTTGGGGCGTAGCACCGGCGTACTTCAAAGTCATTTACTACGTACCCGCCGATGAAATTCTCACCCACCGTATTATCTGGTCATTCTTCTTTATGGTGGCGCTGATCAGCATCAGCCGTCAGTGGAGCGGCATCAAGCGCCTGTGCCAGACGCCGAAGAAAATCTTCCTGCTGGCCCTCTCCGCTGTATTGATTGGCGGCAACTGGCTGCTGTTTATCTGGGCTGTGAATAATCAGCACATGCTGGAAGCCAGTCTCGGTTATTTCATTAACCCGCTGGTGAATATCGTGCTGGGGATGATTTTCCTCGGGGAACGCTTCCGTCGGATGCAATGGGTGGCGGTTTTCCTCGCGGCCTGCGGCGTGCTGGTGCAACTCTGGACCTTTGGTTCGCTGCCGATTATCGCGCTGGGGCTGGCGTTCAGCTTTGCGTTTTACGGCCTGGTGCGTAAGAAAATTGCCGTCGATGCCCAAACAGGGATGCTGGTGGAAACCCTGTGGTTACTGCCCGTGGCGGCCATTTATCTGTTCGGTATCGCCGACAGCGCCACCAGCCATATGGGACAAAACCCGTGGTCGCTGAACCTGCTGCTGATGGCGGCAGGCGTGGTCACCACCATTCCACTGCTGTGCTTCACCGGTGCCGCCACCAAACTGCGGCTGTCGACGCTGGGCTTCTTCCAGTACATCGGCCCGACGCTCATGTTCATTCTGGCGGTGATGTTTTACGGTGAAACCCCGGGCGCGGATAAAATGGTCACTTTCGCGTTTATTTGGGTCGCGCTGGCGGTGTTCGTTATCGATGCGCTTTATACCCTGCGCCGTACGCCAAAAAGCTGATCCCATGAGCTTTGCCAGAAAACGGCAAAGCTCATCCAGTTAAATTCTTTGTTATTTCAACCGGCTTCTCACATCTTCTGCGGATAACCTCTTAGAGATGTGGAAGCCGGATGCTAATTCCCGACCCCGCCCGACGTTCTGCCTGGCTGCATGATGAACAGCGCAGCGCGGTACGCCTGCTTGCCAGAAACTGGCTGTGGCGCAGCGAACTGCCGACCTGGCTGTTGATGTTCACGATTTACGGCGGCTGGTTTGCCACGCTGGCGTTCCGCGCTGAGCTGGGCCTTTTCGCGTCAACGGTGCTGCTGATTCTGTTCACCACCTGGTATATGTCGTTTCAGCATGAGCTTATTCATGGGCATCCGACGCGCTGGCCGCGCGTCAACCAACTGTTCGGCCTGCTGCCGCTGGCGGTGTGGTATCCGTACGGGTTGTATCGTGATTCGCACCTGGCGCACCACCGTAATCAGCTGCTGACAGTGCCGGGCGAAGATCCTGAGACCTACTATTTTTCCGCAGAGCGCTGGCAACGTTTTAGCGGCTGGCAACAGCGGGTTATCCATCTGCGTAATACGTTTATTGGCCGACTCCTGCTGGCACCGCTGCTGGATATTGCTGGCGTGCTTGAGGGCATGATGAAATCGTTTCGCCTGGGAGAGCGCCGGGCGGTAGCCATGTGGCTGGTGCATTTCACTCTGCTGGGGCTGTTGTTCGGCTGGCTGCAGCATCAGGGATTTTCAGTGTTGTGGTATCTGCTGGCGGTGAGTTACCCGGCGCTGGCCATCACCAAAATACGCTCGTTCCTCGAACATCGGGCCGCTGACGATCCACTGGCCCGCTCCGCCATCACTGAAACCTCACTGCCGTGGCGTTTGCTGTTTCTCAATCTGAACTATCATTCGGTTCATCATGATTTGCCCGGCGTGCCGTGGTACGGCTTGCGTAAAGTGTGGTTGCGCGACAAAACGCACTACGCGCAGCGTAATCAAGGATTTGTGGTCAAAGGCTATCGGGAATGGTGGCGAAACTACCGTTTTCGCCCGGTGGATGTGACCGTGCATCCCGGTGGCCCAGAGGAGATTCAGCATGACCGGTAACATCGCATTTCCGATGTATGACGTGAACCCTGCCGCCACAGATACACTCGTGGCCGCCGTGCTACGGCGCTTTCCCGATGCCCGCTTCCAGCGACCGGCAGATTTACTTTCCCACTGGCAGGACGACAACCTGCTGCTGAGTCAAACCTGCGGCTATCCGCTGATGACCGCCCTGAATGAGGTGCAGGTGGTCGGGTGCTTTCATTACACCGCATCGGGCTGCAAGGGGATCAACTATCGCAGTCGGCTGGTGGCTCGTCAGACTGAAGCGGGCAAAAGACTGGATGATTTTCGCGGTCAGGTCGCCGCCTGCAATTCGCCGGATTCGCAGTCGGGACATCACGCTCTACGCAATAGCGTGGGCCACGACGACACCTTTTTCCGCTCGATCGTCTGGACCGGGAGCCATCGCCAGTCGCTGAGTGCGCTGCAAAACGGAACCGCAGACATTGCCGCCATCGACTGCGTGAGCCTGGCATTGTTTGCACGCTATCAGCCACAGGCGTTGAAGGGGCTGACGGTAGTGGGCGAAACGGCGTTAACGCCAGGACTCCCGCTGATTACCTCGCGCCATACGTCGGCACAAACGCTGAATGCGTTGCGCGAGGTATTACGCGAGATTGCCGGTGAAGCAGAGATTACCGCACCGTTGCTGATCGGCGGCTTCAGTCCCGCAAGCCGCCGTGATTATGACGTGATACTTAAAGCCAGTTCTTGCGCTTGAAGTAGAGATACGGCGCGAGGCCCGCGAGGATCATAAATACAATCGCCCCCGGATAGCCGAAACTCCAGTGCAGCTCTGGCATAAACTCGAAGTTCATCCCGTAGCTTGAGGCCACCAGCGTCGGCGGCAGGAACACCACGGAGACCACCGAGAAGATCTTGATGATGCGGTTCTGCTCGATGTTGATAAAGCCCATCGCCGCCTGCATCAGGAAGTTTACCTTCTGGAACAGCGATTCATTGTGCGGCAGCAGGGATTCGATATCTCGCAGGATCTCACGCGCCTGCTCCAGCTGCACCGCCGGTAAGCGCGCTTTACGGACGAGGAAGTTCAATGCGCGCTGGGTATCCATCAGACACAACCGCACTTTCCAGCCGATATCTTCCAGCTCTGCCAGCGTGGAGAGCGCTTCATCGTATTCGTCGCCCTGATGGCCTTCCATGATGACGCGGCTCAGCTTTTCCAGGTCGCTGTAGATGTTTTCAATTTCATCCGCCAGCTGTTCGATTTTGGTTTCGAACAGGTCAAGCAGCAGCTCAAACGCATTGCCATCGACCATTTCCTGGCTGCGGGCGCGCATTCGATACAGACGAAACGCAGGCAGTTCGCGTTCGCGCAGCGTGAACAGACGCCCTTCGCGGATGGTAAACGCCACAGTGGAGTTACCGGCGTGATCGTCAGCATCTTCATAAAAGAAGAAGGAGTGGATGTGCAGCCCGTCTTCGTCTTCGAAGAAACGGGCCGAGGCCTCGATGTCTTCCAGTTCAGGCCGCGTGGCCAGATTCTGACCCAGTTCCGTCTGTACGCGATTACGTTCTTCGTCATCTGGCTCGACCAAATCGACCCAAACCGACGTGGCAAGGTGTTTGATGTCGTCAGACTCAAGGCGCGTTAAGCGGTTGTTTTCCAGTTGAAATGCGCTCAGCATGACCGGGACTCCCAATGCAAAAAATTATCGGACAGTACGGTGGGCACACAGAAACATCGGGGGTTTCAGACCATTAAGCCTGACTCATTGCGACGGGAATATTGCATGTCGCCGACAACCTCTAAGGCCATCAGCGTCGGGTGATAGCCTTAGGAGTTGTTCCTGGGTTGCAGGAAGTTGAGCCAGCATCTACTGGGTGTGTCCAAGGTATCAGTCCTCTTAGCGTATTCGTGCGCGCATGTTACGCCAGCCTAAATGAAGCGTCAACACACAGCGAAGCGCCAGAGAGTTTTTCCACCTCTCTGGCGTATAAGACTAGCAGAACGTTAAGAAAATATGATGTATTTCTTAATGTTACGCATTTTCGAGGCGCGCATAAGCCGCCACCAGCCATTTGATGCCCTGACCCTGAAACGCCACCTGCAAACGGCTGTGTTCGCCACTGCCTTCCAGGTTAACGATGGTGCCTTCGCCAAATTTCGGGTGACGCACGCGCTGGCCCAGCTTGTAGCCGGTGTCGTTTTCCGCCATCGGCGTGCCCATCCGCTGATGGTTGACCGGGCGGCTGACGGTCGCTCGCAGACGTACTTCTTCCACGCACGCTTCCGGCAGTTCACCGACAAAGCGCGACGGACGGTGATACACCTCTTTGCCGTATAAACGACGGGTTTCAGCGTAGGTCAGCGTCAGCTTTTGCATCGCACGGGTTACGCCGACGTACGCCAGGCGGCGTTCTTCTTCCAGACGCCCGCCTTCATCCAGCGACATCTGGCTCGGGAACATGCCTTCTTCCATCCCGACAATAAACACCTGCGGGAACTCCAGACCTTTCGCCGAGTGCAGCGTCATCAGCTGCACCGCATCCTGCCAGGTATCGGCCTGCCCTTCGCCCGCTTCCAGCGCCGCGTGGGACAGGAACGCCTGTAACGGCATCAAATCTTCTTCTTCGTCGTTGTAGCTGAACTGGCGCGTCGCCGTGACCAGTTCCTCTAAGTTCTCGATACGCGTCTGGCCTTTTTCGCCTTTCTCCTGCTCATACATCATGAACAGGCCGGAATCTTTAATCACCCGGTCAGTCTGCACATGCAGCGGCATATCGGCAGTTTCCTGCGCCAGTGCGTCGATAAGCTCCATAAAGCGCTGTAACGCGCTGGCCGCACGTCCGGCAAGGGCTTTGTCTTTCAGCAATTCACGACATGCCTGCCACAGCGTTAGCTGCCGGTCGCGGGAGGCCTGACGCACCACGTCGAGAGTGCGATCGCCAATGCCGCGCGTCGGGGTATTCACCACGCGCTCAAACGCCGCATCGTCATTGCGGTTGGCAATCAGGCGCAGATAGGCCAGCGCATCTTTGATTTCCAGACGTTCGAAGAAGCGCATCCCGCCATAAATACGGTACGGCATACTAACCTGCAACAACGCTTCTTCCAGCACGCGCGACTGGGCGTTGCTGCGATAAAGAATGGCGCACTGCTCAAGTTGGCCCCCGTTGTCCTGCCAGGCTTTGATTCGGCTCACCACGAAGCGGGCTTCATCCAGCTCGTTGAACGCGCAGTACAGGGAAATCGGTTCGCCGTCGACGCCGTCGGTCCACAGCTTTTTGCCCAATCGCCCGTTGTTGTTTTCAATCAGGGCATTCGCGGCGCTCAGGATGTTGTTGGTCGAGCGGTAGTTTTGCTCCAGACGGATAGTTTCCGCGCCGGGGAAATCATTGAGGAAACGCTGAATGTTTTCGACCTGTGCGCCACGCCAGCCGTAAATCGACTGATCGTCATCACCGACAATCATCACTTTACCGCTGTCACCTGCCAGCAAGCGGATCCACGCATACTGAATGTTGTTGGTATCCTGGAATTCGTCGACGAGGATATTCGTGAAACGCTCACGGTAGTGCTGGAGAATATGCGGTTTGTTGAGCCACAGCTCATGGGCACGCAGCAGCAGCTCGGCAAAATCCACCAGGCCCGCACGATCGCACGCTTCCTGATAGGCCTTATAAACATCAATCCAGGTTTGCTCGATAGGATTACCGTAGCTCTGAATATGATGCGGGCGTAGCCCTTCGTCTTTCTTGCCATTGATAAACCACATCGCCTGACGAGCTGGCCACTGCTTTTCATCGAGGTTCATCGCCTTAATCAGGCGTTTGAGCAGGCGTAGCTGATCTTCGCTGTCGAGGATTTGAAAATCTTGCGGCAGCCTGGCATCCAGATGATGTGCGCGCAGCAGACGGTGCGCCAGTCCGTGGAAAGTACCAACCCACATGCCGCCCTGGGTCGTCCCCATCAGTTGACCAATACGGTGGCGCATTTCCGCCGCCGCTTTGTTGGTAAAGGTCACCGCCATAATCGAATACGGTGAACTGTGTTCAACGCTGATAAGCCACGCGATACGGTGCACCAGCACCCGCGTTTTGCCGCTTCCTGCCCCAGCCAGCACCAGCATGTTGGTGCGCGACGCCGCCACGGCTTCACGCTGTTTGTCATTGAGGCTGTCGAGCAGGTAAGAAACGTCCATTGGCACCGCCGGGTAGAAATTGAGAAAACGTCGAAACGCCCGGTGGCGCTTCGCTTACCGGGCCTACACGTTCGTAGGGCGGATAAGCAACGCGCATCCGCCAAAACCCTGGAATTTTATACAGAACTTCTGACGATTATATCAGCGTAGTGAGGGATGCCAACCGCGAAATTTCGATGTGAGGTAACAGGCGGCTGTCGGCGATTTGCATCAGGTCACCGTCGAGCAGGTTTATCCAGCAGGCCTGTACGCCACAGCGGATCGCGCCCGCGACGTCGGTCGTCAGGTCATCGCCCACGTGCAGAATTTGTTCAAGCGGAACATCAAGACGCTCTGCCGCCAGATGGTACATATCACTGAACGGCTTGGAACGCCCGTCGGGGCCTGCGCGCAGCACAAACTTAAAATAGTCATTCAGGCCGAACAGTTCCGGCTGTGCATTGCCGTTGGTTATCGCCACCAGAGGCCATTTTTCAGCCAGCTTCGCGAGGGTGTCGTGGGTTTCCTGCGGCACGTCGATCGCACTGCGCCAGTGGGCGAAATTCGCCATCGCGGCGTTGGCGCCAATCGTGGCGTCTCTCTCCGACAGACCGGCATTCAGCATCGCCAGCTCAACCGCACGACGACGCCATTCGGTCACGTCGTGATAAATCTCGGGCTCGGCCTGGCGCAGCGCCTGTCGAAGCTGATGGAAATCACTGCTTTCCAGCGCCTGTAACGCCGGATGGTAACCGCGGACAAATTCCAGCGACTCTTTTTCCGTGCGGCGGATAACCAGACGGTTGTCGTAAAGGGTGTCATCGAGGTCAAAGGTCAGGGCCGAAACCTGGCCCAGTGGACGGTAAAAACGCATTATTTCCCCCGTTTGGCGCGTGGGTGTGCCTTGTCGTACACCGAGGCAAGATGTTGAAAATCAAGATGGGTATAGATTTGCGTGGTGGAAAGATTAGCGTGACCGAGCAGTTCCTGCACGCCGCGCAAATCCCCGCTCGACTCCAGCATGTGGGTCGCGAACGAGTGGCGTAGCTTGTGCGGATTAACATGGCTGTTCAGCCCTTGCTTGATACCCCACTCCGCAAAGCGCTTTTGCACATTGCGCGCGGAGATTCGTTTGCCGAGCTTCGACAAAAACAACGCGTCTTCCTCACTACCGAACAGCCCGCGTAAATCGAGCCAGTGCTCAATCCAGTGTGCGGCGCTGCGGCCAATTGGCAGGCGGCGCTCTTTGCTGCCTTTCCCCATCACCCACACTTCGCCTGATTCCAGGTCAAGATGCTTGATGTTGAGACCCACCAGCTCTGACAAACGCAGGCCCGCGCCGTACATGACTTCGAGCATTGCCCTATCACGCACGGCCAGCGGATCGTTGAGATCGATATCCAGCAGACGATTGACGTCATCCACATCAATATTTTTTGGCAGATGGCGCGGGGCTTTCGGCGCAGAGACGGCTTTCGCCGGATTGGCCTGCAGCTCACCCTGGCTCACCAGCCAGTCGAAAAAGCTACGCAGGGCCGACAACCGCAGCGCCAGACTCGCCGGGCCAAGCCCTTTACGACGGCTGCGAACCGCAAAACTCCGGACTGTCGCAGCATCACATTGTTGCCAATTTTTCACACTGCTTTCTTCGGCAATAGCGATGATGGCATCAAGCTGACGCCGATAGTTAAGCAGAGTTATCGGACTGAGCTGGCGTTCAACGCCGAGATAACGCAGGAAGCGTTCGGTCGGTTCAAAGAGTGGAGTCGGCGTCATACGCGCTCGACCCAACGCTCCAGCAGGCCAGGCAGCAGCAGGGAAATTTCCTGCAAGAGGTGCGTTCCTTGACCGGCCTGATAATGGTGCGCGTCACGGCTGCTGAACAGCACTACGCCGAGGTCACCGTCGCTGCCAAGCATCGACATCGCTACCGAGCCAATTGCTTTAGCATCCGGCATCATCACCAGCAGTTCCGGGCCATTCAGCGAGCCAAGATAGTGGCGCTCATGGCCGAGACGCTGAATGCGGATGGATTCAAAAGACTGACGGGAAAGTGCAAGCTGGGTGAACTTAGACGGCGCGCCAATGCGCCAGCGGTCGGCAAACAGACGCACCGTGGCACCCGCCAGGCCCAAATCGCGCGCCCAACGGTGAAAGCGATTGAGCATATCGTCGAGGCTCTCAGCCGCGGCTAAACGCGTTTGCAGATGCAGCAGACGATAAAACAGGCTTTCGTTCGCCGATGCCTGCTCCACCAGCAGCGTCATGTTCTCTTCCAGCGCGTTGATGTGATTTCTGGCGCGCGCCATGTGCCATTCGACCAGCGACACCGTGCCGCGAACCGGATGCGGCACGCGCATCCCTTCCACCGCCGGGGCGTTGCGAATGAAAAACTCAGGATGTTGCAGCAGATAGTCGACTACCGCCCGATCGTCGAGCGTGTTGAGCTCAGCCTGCTGTTCTTCCCCGATTGGTTTCATAAATGAATAAATCCGTCGTAGACGTGTGCCGCCGGGCCAGTCATAAACAACGGTTGACCCGGTCCTTTCCAGGCGATATCCAGCCGCCCGCCTGGTAATTCCACGCGTACCTCTTCGGCCAGCAAACCTTGCTGAATGCCGACGGCAACTGCCGCACAAGCTCCGCTCCCGCAGGCCTGCGTTTCACCTGCGCCGCGCTCAAATACACGCAAGCGAATGTGATCGTTCTTCACCACCTGCATAAAACCGATATTGGCACGCTCAGGAAAACGCTCATGGCTTTCCATAATTGGGCCTAACGTTTCCACCGCAGCGGTGTCGACATCATCGACCTGAATGACGCAGTGCGGATTGCCCATTGAGACTACGCCGCACAATACTGTCTGTTCAGACGCCCGCATAATATAGGTCTTTTCCGCTTTGTTGGCGCGGAACGGCACCTGCGAAGGCTCGAAGTTGGGCTCACCCATGTTCACCCGCACCAGGTCGTCATCCGTTACGGTTAATACCATACGGCCGTTGGCGGTACTGACGCGAATGTCACGTTTATTGGTCAGGCCTTTAAAGCGTACAAAGCGCGCAAAGCAGCGCGCGCCGTTGCCGCACTGAGACACTTCACTGCCGTCGGCGTTAAAGATGCGGTAGTGGAAGTCGAGATCGGGATCGTACGGTGGCTCAACCACCAGCAGCTGATCGAAGCCGACGCCAAGATGCCGATCGGCCAGGCGGCGGATCAGCTCCGGAGAAAAGAACACATTCTGCGTTACCGCATCGACGACCATGAAATCGTTGCCCAGGCCGTGCATTTTAGAGAACTGCATCATTGACTCCATCCACGCAGAAATAACGATGTCTTGTTAGTAGTTAACCTGGGTCGGGCCACCGTCATCACCGCGATCGTTACGGGTCGGCTCAGTCGTCTGAGTGCCCGGATCAACCGGTTTCGTGGGCGGAGCCGCCGATTTATCTGCTGGCGGAAAATAGAGCGGGCCCTTCAGGCCACAACCTGCCAGGGTCAATAACGCAGCCAAAAGGACCAGTGGTCGAAAGAGGTTCTTCATTCTTAAAGTGCCTGTGGTTGATGCTTTCTGCTTTCTATCATCGCAGGAGAAGACGTAAAAGCAAGCGTTTAGCACCTGACTGCAACCGGAATTGTTTCGCGTTATACTGCCGCCATCACCTGATAATGGAAAAGAACAATGAACGACAGTGAATTTCATCGCCTTGCAGACCAACTGTGGATGACCATCGAAGAGAACCTCGACGACTGGGATGGCGACAGCGATATTGATTGCGAAATTAACGGCGGCGTGCTGACGCTGAGCTTCGAGAACGGCAGCAAAATCATCATTAACCGCCAGGAGCCGCTGCACCAGGTGTGGCTGGCCACCAAACAGGGTGGCTATCACTTTAGTTTGAAAGACGACGAGTGGGTCTGCGATCGCAGCGGCGAAACCTTCTGGGATTTGCTGGAACAGGCCGCCACGCAGCAGGCTGGCGAGGCGGTTAGCTTCCGCTAGGAAAAATACTGTTGCAGCAGTGGGGTCGTTGCATCCTGATTGGCGGGTGCGACGGCCGCTATAGCCTGAGTGCGGAACGGAATCACCTGGGCGCGATTGTCGACTTTCACAATCTGGTAGAACTGCGGCAGGTTGAAGTTAATAAAGCTTGAGCCGTAGGTAAAGCGGTCGTGCGAGGACGAGTAGAAGCGGCTGACGTCACGCACCAGTTCTTCTTTACTGCCTTCACAGTGGTGATAGACCTCTGCCCGGTTGCTCTCATCCAGAATGTAGATATTAAAACCGTTGTCTTCGCTGCTGTCTTCGAAGAAGAACTGAATGATCCCTTCACTTGCGAACCCGTCGACGACCGGCGGCAGTTTCACATGGTTAGTTTCTACCTGGACCGACAGGCCATGCAGCTTGTTGTGAGAAATCGCGCCATAAAACTCGATGGCGTTTTCCAGTTTCTGCACAGACACATTCAGACGTTCAAAGAACAGGCCCCAGGTTTGCCCCGCCACGCGCAGCGCTTTAAAGCGCCCGGTTTCCTGACGGGTACTGGAAAGTCGTAGCTCAATACACTCCGATACCAGCTGCTGTACGCGCGTACGGATAAGCCCGCGCAGGTGCTGGCTGTAGCAGAACACTTCCACGCTGTCCGGCGGCGCCGCATCCTGATGCATTTTGCCGAGGATAGTTTTCAGCGCTTCGATCATCGCCTGCTCGCCGTTGAAATGCAGGGTTCGCACTTCGTTCCACGAGTTGCGGTACAGCAGGTCCACGCTGCCAATCAGGCAATTCTGCTCTTCGCCAAAGCTGAACACGTCCAGCTTACGGAAATCGAAATGCACAACCTGATTACGGAACGCCGCGGTCGGGTCATATTCGAGGTTAACGATAATCGCCAGATGGCGAATTTCGCACGGACTGTAGAGTGCTTTCGGCGTCGGCGCAGGCAGGCGCAGCGGGAAGTGGTGCGACACGTCGGCCACCATTTCCTGCAGTTTCGCCAGGTCGGCAATGCCGTTGCCCTTAATAAACAGGCGGGTGCGTGAGGTCAGCAGGCCGTTAAACCAGGCCCACGCCACCAGCTTATTAAGATAACGGTTATATTCGAGCGGCTGATGACTGACGATCGACTCCATGTTTGGCGCACGGTTGTAGAGATACCAGCCTGTACGGTTGGCACGGCCCGGCGGCACATGGATAAAGGTCAGGTTCGGCTCGGAGAGATCCGGCGAAATTTGCGGGTTAACCAGCGTCACTTTGCCCGGCAGCGCTTCAAACGCCGCGTACAGCTTACGGGTCAGCACGCCGATATCCTGCGGGCTGGCTGAAACGCTGAGGTTGTTGCGGCGCGCGAAACGGATCAGGTTTCGGTAGCTCTGCATCATCGCGTCGAGCAGTTCGTTGTGCGCATCGCGCACTTCGTCAATCTTCCAGTTTGCACGATTATCGAGCATCGCCAGACGCTCTTCGCTCCAGCCCCAGTCTTTCACCAGCTGGCCGACGACTTCACGACGCCAGCCCACGCAGGCGCGCTCGCGGCTGAGTTTTTCGCACACTTTCAGGTAGAAGCATCGACGCACCAGATCCAGACGGGTGGCGTCATCAATGGCTTGCAGATAGGTCGTAACGCGCTCGAGCATCATGCAGTAAGGATCGAGCCCAAAGGACACAATCTCGCCGTCGTGCAGGCGCTGCTTAATGTCTTTCGCCAACAGGCGGCTATTTGGATATTCCCAGGAATACGCTTCGAGCAGCAGGGTTTTCAGCACCGCTTTATACGGCGAGTCGATACTCTTATACAGCTGCCACAGGCTGGCCCCGAAATACTCTTCCGCGGAGAGCGAGCTCAATCCGCCGAGATCCAGCCATTCGTTTGGCGTCAGTACGCCCTGCGAGTAGAGCTTCATGACGTAATCGTCGTAATGCTCTTCTTCTTCGCATGGCACCATATTCCACAGAATACGTTTCCCGGCGAGGCGCACGGCGGTGCGGTAAAATTCGTCGAGCAGCAAGATGTGCTGCGTTGAGCCACAGTCTTCACCCCCGAGGCTACCGCTTTCATTATGACGGAAGCGGTTTTCGTCTATCAGGAAGAAGCTGACTTCCACACCAAGCGACGCGGCCCAGCTTTCGAGCAGGCTACATTTACGCTGCAACAGCTGGCGTTCTTCGTTATCAAGCCAGGCCTGATGGCAGACCCAGATATCGAGATCGGAAGAACAACTTTGGCCGACAGAAGAAGTGCTACCCATAGAGTAAACGCCGGTAATCGGCAGTTCACCTTTGGCGGAAACCTGCGGCGGCATACCGCGGTGCAGTTCCAGCTCATCAAGGTAGTGACGTTGGGTTTCATCAGGCGTGTAGAGGCAAATGCCTTTGGGTACGTTACCGTCGAGGTAACCCGGCATTAGCGGATGATGGTAGTGAAGCAATGTCGGCAGAAGACTGTAGACCTGCTGAAAAGCGGGTCCCATGGCAGCAAGCGCGCGATCCACGCGCAATTGATTAATGGCATCCAGTCTCTGTTTCAGTGTCTCAATATAGAGGTACAAGACATATCGCCTGATGTTAAAACCTGGCGTATCGCTAGGGCGGTGAACTGCACGGGATACGAAGGTTTTTAGAATTTCAACAAGAACCGCTACCGTCTGTCGCCGAGATGGTGTGTTGGTGCGGGCTAACAAACGGTTTAAAACGTGATCAATTTAACACCTTGCCGTTTGACCGTAAAGAAAGTTGCGCTACTCATAAGTCTAGCACCGATTAACGGCTGTAAATTCTTCAACACGCCGGTAATCGCTCCGTTTGCTCATTTTCAGAAAAACTCGAAAACTAACATCCTTATAGCAACAATGTTAGGATGGCTGGCGGACGATAACGACGGTAACAAGCATGTTAGACAAAGTTTTAAGAATTGCCACACGCCAAAGTCCTCTCGCGCTGTGGCAGGCACATTATGTGAAAGACAGGCTGATGGCGTGCCATCCCGGGCTTCAGGTAGAACTGGTGCCGATGGTGACGCGCGGCGATGTGATCCTCGATACGCCTCTGGCGAAAGTGGGCGGAAAAGGCCTGTTCGTCAAAGAGCTGGAACTTGCGCTGCTTGAAGACCGCGCCGATATCGCCGTGCATTCTATGAAGGATGTTCCGGTGGAATTCCCGCCAGGACTCGGTCTGACGACCATCTGCGAACGCGACGATCCTCGTGACGCATTTGTTTCTAATCATTTCGATTCTATCGACGCGTTGCCTGCGGGCAGCGTGGTTGGCACGTCAAGTTTACGCCGCCAGTGTCAACTGGCTGCCGATCGCCCGGACCTGGTGATTCGCTCGCTGCGTGGCAACGTTGGCACGCGCCTCGGCAAGCTCGATAACGGCGATTACGATGCCATTATTTTGGCCGTCGCCGGGCTGAAGCGTCTCGGTCTGGAAGACAGAATTCGCGAGGCGTTATCGCCCGAGCAATCTCTGCCCGCCGTTGGCCAGGGTGCCGTGGGTATTGAGTGCCGTCTCGACGATGCTCACACCCGCACGCTGCTGGCGCCGCTGAATCACGCGGATACCGCGGTGCGCGTCTGCGCAGAACGCGCGATGAATACTCGCCTCGAAGGCGGCTGTCAGGTGCCGATTGGCAGCTATGCTGAATTAAGCCACGGCGAAATCTGGCTTCGGGCGCTGGTTGGCGCGCCGGATGGCAGCCAGATGGTACGCGGTGAACGCCGTGGGCCAGCCGAAGACGCCAAAGAGCTGGGGATTTCATTAGCAGAAGAGCTGCTGAACAACGGCGCACGTGAAATTCTCGCGGAAGTGTATAACGGAGAAGCCCCTGAATGAGCATTCTGGTCACTCGCCCCTCTCCCCAGGGAGAAGAACTTGTCAGCCGCCTGCGCGCGCTGGGGCGAGAGGCCTGGAGCTTTCCGTTAATTGAATTTACCCCCGGGCGCGAATTAGCGCAGCTTGCGGGACACCTGGCCGCACTGAACGACGGCGATCTGCTGTTCGCCCTTTCACAACACGCTGTCGAATTTGCCCAGGCACAGCTTCAGCAGCACGGGCAGCGTTGGCCGCACGCGCCACGCTATTTTGCCATCGGGCGAACCACTGGCCTGGCGCTGCACAAAGTCAGCAGCATTGACGTTCGCTACCCTCTCGATCGGGAAGTCAGCGAAGTGTTGCTACAATTACCTGAATTACAAAACGTTGCCGGCAAGAAAGCACTGATTTTACGCGGAAACGGCGGGCGCGAATTGCTCGGCGAAACGCTACAGAATCGCGGTGCAGAAGTGACTTTTTGTGAATGTTATCAACGCAGTAACCGGAACTATGACGGTGCGGAAGAAGCTATGCGCTGGCAAACGCGCGGCGTGACCCGACTGGTCATCACCAGCGGCGAAATGTTAAAACAGCTCTGGTCGCTTATTCCGCAATGGTATCGAGAGCGTTGGTTGTTAAACTGCGAGGTGCTTGTGGTGAGTGAGCGCCTTGCTGAACAGGCCCGGGAACTGGGCTGGCGGAGTATCAGGGTAGCCGATAGCGCCGACAACGACGCGCTGCTGCGTGCTTTACAATAACTCTCAAAATTGGAAGCCATAATGACGGAACAAAAAGAGAACTCCGCCGTGGTTGAGGAGACCAGGGAGGCCGTGGAACAAACGCCACAGCCGGAGAATGCTGAAAAGAAAAACGCTGAGAAGAAAAATAGCAGCAACAAAGCGCCGTTGGCGCTGAGCGTAGTGGCGATTGCCATCGCTTTGGCCGCAGGCATTGGCCTGTATGGCCTGGTGAAAAAACAAAACACCAATCAGACGACCGCCAGCGATGCGTTAGTCAATCAAGTGACAGCCCTGCAAAAAGCACAAGAGTCGCAGAAGAGCGAGCTGGACGGCATCATTAAGCAGCAGGCTGACCGCCTGACTGCGGCAAAACAGCAGCAGGATGCATTGACCAGGCAACTTGATGAACTGCAGCAAAAAGTCGCCACGATTTCCGGCAGCGATGCCAAAACCTGGCAGCTCGCACAGGCCGATTTCCTCGTCAAACTGGCAGGACGTAAACTGTGGAGCGATCAGGACATCACCACCGCAGCAGCATTGCTAAAAAGCGCCGATGCAAGCCTGGCAGACATGAATGACCCAAGCCTGATTAACGCTCGTCGTGCAATCACCGATGATATCGCCAGCCTCTCCGGCGTGGCGCAGGTCGATTACGACGGGATCATTTTGAAGGTCAATCAGTTGTCTAATCAGATTGATAACCTGCGTCTGGCCGATAACACCGACGATGATTCCCCGATGGACGACGACAGCGGTGAGCTTTCCAGCTCGCTGGGTGAATGGCGCGTCAATCTGCAAAAAAGCTGGCAGAGCTTTATGGACAGCTTCATCACCATTCGTCGCCGTGATGAAACCGCCGTTCCGCTGTTAGCACCAAATCAGGACGTCTACCTGCGCGAAAATATTCGCTCGCGTCTGCTGGTTGCGGCCCAGGCCGTGCCTCGCCATCAGGAACAAACGTACAAACAGGCACTGGACAACGTTTCCACCTGGGTACGCGCGTACTACGACACTGACGATGCGACCACCAAAGCTTTCCTTGATGAGGTGGATTCGCTGAGCCAGCAAAATATCAATATGGACGTGCCGGAAACGCTGCAAAGCCAGGCGATTCTGGAAAAGCTGATGCAGACCCGCGTGCGTAATCTGCTGGCACAGCCGCCGGTTGCGCCGAGCGTGGCGCCTCAGGCTGATGCCGCGCCCGCCGCCGCTGCACCGCAGGGAGAATAAGCATGCTAAAAGTTTTACTGCTCTTTGCGTTGCTGATTGCCGGGATCGTTGTGGGCCCGATCGTTGCAGGCCATCAGGGATACGTCCTGATCCAGACAGACAACTACAACATTGAAACCAGCGTCACCGGCCTGGTGATCATTCTGATCCTGACCATGGTGGTGTTGTTCGCTATCGAATGGCTGCTGCGCCGCATTTTCCGCACCGGGGCGCATACCCGTGGCTGGTTTGTTGGCCGTAAACGCCGTCGGGCGCGTAAGCAGACCGAACAGGCGCTGCTGAAGCTTGCAGAGGGTGATTACCAGCAGGTTGAGAAGCTGATGTCGAAGAATGCCGATCACGCTGAACAACCGGTAGTGAATTACCTGTTAGCCGCAGAAGCGGCGCAACAGCGCGGGGACGAAATGCGCGCCAATCAGCATCTGGAACGTGCGGCCGAAAGTGCTGGCAACGATCTGATCCCGGTCGAAATCACCCGCGTTCGCCTGCAGCTGGCACGCAATGAAGACCATGCCGCACGTCACGGCGTCGATAAGCTTTTGGAAATCGCACCGCGTCACCCGGAAGTGCTGCGCCTGGCTGAGCAAGCCTATATTCGCACCGGGGCCTGGACCTCACTGCTGGATATCATTCCATCGATGGCAAAAGCGAACGTCGGAGATGAAGCGCACCGTGACGCTCTGGAACAGCAAGCCTGGATTGGTCTGATGGATCAGGCACGCGCCGATCAGGGCAGCGATGGTCTGCGTGAATGGTGGAAAAATCAGAGCCGCAAAACCCGCCAGCGTGTGCCGCTGCAGGTGGCGATGGCGGATCATCTCATCGAATGTGACGATCATGACACCGCGCAACAGATAATCATTGATGGCCTCAAGCGTCAGTATGACGATCGCCTGCTGCTGCCGGTACCGCGTCTGAAAACCAATACGCCTGAGCAGCTGGAAAAAGTCCTGCGCCAGCAAATCAAAAGCGTGGGTGACCGCCCTCTGCTGTGGAGTACGCTGGGTCAGTCGCTGATGAAGCACGGCGAATGGCAGGAAGCGACCGTTGCCTTCCGCGCGGCGTTGAAACAGCGTCCAGACGCATTTGATTACGCCTGGCTGGCCGATGCACTCGACAGACTGCTTCAGCCGGAAGAAGCGGCCACCATGCGTCGTGACGGGCTGTTACTGACGTTGCAGAACAACCCACCTTCCTGAGTCGATTCAGCAAAAAAGGGACCTTCGGGTCCCTTTCTTTTTTCTTAAGCAACATGCTAAATTCTTTACTCTTAACCTCTTTCAAGAGCCTGCCAATGTAACGACTTTTCAGCATTCACCGTTTTTTACTCACGCATCTTTTTGCGCGGATAACGTTTTGCTGGAGATCGTTCCACATGAATTCTCTGCTGTTTGCGCTGCTACGCGCATTGCGGGGCCACGTCTGGCTTCGCCTGTTAGCATTCGCCTTTATTTTCTCATCGCTGGGTAATGGTCTGACGCAGGTCGTCGTTTTCGGTCAGTTGTTGCGTTGGCAGGCCTCACCGACAACGTTAACGCTCGCCTGGTTGTTGGCGACCGTGCCCGGCTTTCTGGGCAGCCTTATAGGTGAAAGATTGTGCCGCACTCACCCTCCCCTGCAGTTACTCATTTGCTGCGAGTTGCTCGGTCTGTTGGCGCTGATATTACCCTTTGAGGGTTTACGTCATCACAGCGTTCCGCTGCTATTGGCGGTACAGTCCGTGGAAGCGCTGCTGGCAGGGATGTCGTGGCCCGCATTGGCGCTGACCTTTAAGCGCGGGCTGAGCGCGCAAGAACTTCCGGCGGCCACCGCAATGGAAAACCTGATATTCGCATCGCAGGTGTTGTTGGGCACGGGAGTGGGCGTGTTGCTGTTTGAGCGAGTCAGCCCACTGTCGTTATTAGTCGTCGATGGCATAAGTTTTCTCGCCGCATCGTGGTTGCTGTGGTTGACGCAGCAGCGTACCGCGATCGCCGCGGACGACAGCAGGCCCAAAACACGGAAGCCGCTGGGCTGGGCGTCCCTCACGCTTGCGCAGAAAAGAAGCCTGCTGTTGCTACCTTCTCTGGCTGCGGTTGGCGCTCCGGCAATGGCGCTGCTGCCCGCGTTGGCGCAACAGATGCATCCGGATGACACTGCCGGGCTGGCGTTGCCGCTGCTATTCAGTCGCAGCCTGGGACAATTGTGCGGGCCTTTACTGCTGAATAGCCGCAAGATGCCGGAATATGCTAAGCGAAATCGCCTGCTGCTGGGTTGCCTGGGGATGTTTCTGCTCGCCTACGTCATGATGCCAATGCTGTCGGGATTTACCGCTGCGGCGCTGGGAGCCATTTTTATCGCTCACCTGGCGTCAAATGTGGTCTTCGCGTTGGGGACGTTCAGCGTGCTGCACCAGTTCACCGAAGATGACATTTCTTCCGCCAGCGCAAAGGCCTGGCGCTGGCAAACCCTCAGCGCCACCCTCGCGACGTCTATCACGGTAATGCTAACGAGCCAGCTTGGCGCTATTTACACGCTGTGGTGTGTGTCATTCTGCGCATTATTGTTAGTGGGTGTCGTCTTATTCCGCTACCGAATGTAACCCATAAAAAAACGCCTGCACTGAAAACAGGGCAGGCGTTAAAACAGGTCTTTTTGACAACAAAGGGTGCTTCACTCAACGTTATGTCCATGGTGTTTGATGAGGCCGAAGCGACATCTGTCGGTGGACGATAAGCACCGTAAACGGCTCTGCGTCATTCCTGAGTTTATGAGGCGTAAACGCGAACATAAGAGATGGAATGAGCATCTACACAGATATTATTACACACGTTATGCCACTCTTGCACCCCTCAATATCAGGGAGTTAGCGCTTTAGGAATAAATGAGATGTCGCCAAACGGAGACGCTGAAATACGGAAAAGGCGATCTAGCATGAAATCAGGGAATTAAATGTCGCCGTCTGGCGACATATTTTCCCACGAGAAAAACCGAGAAGAAAAATATTTTTTAAAGGGCAGAAACACCGGGTACCAATTATAAAAAGTGGCCATCCCCCGGGCTACAGACGTAAATAAGCGGGCTTTTTCGAATGTGGTCGGCGAGAGAGGATAACTCACCACTGCGTGGTTCGCCCTTCGGGCCGTTGCTAAAGCAACGTGGTCTCGCTTCGCTCGGCTCGAACCTCCTTCCCCGGAGCTTCTTCATCCTCTCCGGGCTACAGACGAAAAAAAACCGCTCAAAAGAGCGGTTT
>Ga0160467_100326_pt1 | contig 52125 bp, 48 predicted proteins | sample HID1972I_E11MG_FD_108221 | JGI IMG/M metagenome (GOLD analysis project Ga0160467, IMG submission 108221) | Enriched pill bug-associated microbial communities from UW Madison campus, WI, USA - HID1972I_E11 MG | ecosystem: Host-associated > Arthropoda: Insects > Digestive system > Unclassified ... | reverse complement strand
GCTTAGCACCTGACATTACTGCCAGTAGCCCAAGACTCGCTATTGGTGACGCGGCTGCACGTCTTACCAAGCAGGGTTTCCACCTGCTAAACTATCTGACCTTGCTCGGTCGCTCAGGCTTCTAAGTTCCGTTACTTCGGTTTGCGTGTATATAAAGCTAGTTTTGTCCCAGCCTCCTCAATGGAATGCTTTATTCGATCTTATGTGTCTTAATGCGTTCCAGAAACATTAAGCGTAACATCCTTAACCTTCTTCTTAAATGTTGAATTATCTATTCTTTCTTTGAGCTTTTCATAGAACAAATCTTCATCAAAGGGAATATCCACCCAGCTATCTGTCCATGCTGACAAATGCATCGCATTGGATATCGTTAAACCTTTAATTCCCTCTACTCCTGGAGCATTCAGTTTTGTGCCATGTAAGATTGCGTTAACCCAGTTCCTCATAATTCCGATATGCTGAGTGTTTTCACCTGGAGTAGGAACTTCACATTTCCAGCACTCTGGACTTCCAAATCCGCCTTTAAATTCTTTATTAAACTCTCGTTCTGATACACGTAGTCTCCAAAACGTCAACTTATCATCCTCAATCACTACTTTTCCACGATCACCGCTAACTTCTAATCGATTCGTTCCTGGCGCTTCTCCGGTCGTTGTGACAAACAAGCCTGTTGCCCCGTTTTCATACTCTACATAAGTAGTAACATCGTCTTCGACTTCTATATCATGATACTTTCCAAAGGACATAAAGGAGCGTACTCTTTTAGGCATGCCGCACATCCACTGCCATAAATCTAACTGATGCGGGTCCTGATTAAGCAGTACACCGCCACCCTCCCCCGACCAAGTTGCACGCCATCCTCCTGCATCATAATAGCTTTGCGGTCGATACCAGCTCGTAATAATCCAGATTGAGCGTTTTAGCTCTCCAAGCTCGCCTGCATCAATAAGCTCCTTAAGCTTTTGGTAAACTGGATTGGTTCTTTGGTTGTACATAATGGAGAATACTTTATCGCTTTGTAATGCAACTTCATTCATCTCCCTAACAGCTTTTGTATAAACTCCCGCTGGTTTTTCGATCAATGTATGATAGCCATAATTCAAAGCCTGGATCGCTAGTTGTGGATGATCATAATGAGGCGTAGCGATTAATACAGCATCAAAAGCTCTGGATTGAAAAAATGCATCCACATCATCAAACCGCTTAACCGAATCACCAAAGCTTTGACTAGCCCACTCCAATCGATCATTATTGATATCATATACCGCAGTCAGATCAGCACCTGGAACCTTTCCAGCCACGATATGATTGGCATGGCTTGATCCCATACCGCCAATACCAATAATGCCTATACGAACCTTTTCCACAACAATTCCCCCTAACTAGTTCTCGATTTTAGTTAACAACTTTTTCAACGCCTGAACAGCGATTGCAAAACTTCTTGCTCCACCCTCAGGTAAGTCAAAGCCAGGTGAATTAGGCTCGAGTTCTGCAAATCCTGTAAAGTTACCGAGATGAGGCTCAAGTGATATAAATCCTTCGTAACCACTACGAGCTAACTCTCTAAGGATCTCTTCTACAGAGCCGTCTCCTTCCCCTGCAGGCACGACGTGATGGTCGCTATAAACTGCATCCTTCACATGCACATACTCGATATGATTCTTAAGCATTTCATAACCTTGCGGATAGTTTTTCACATCACATTGCACAAAGTTTGCAAAGTCAAATATAGCTTTAGCTTGATCAGAGTTCAAGCTTTCAATAAGATCAAGGCATCTTTCCGGTGTATCGCCATAGATGCCTTTTTCATTTTCATGCAGAAGAATGACACCGCTACCATCTGCTGCCTTTACAAACTGACTCCAGCGATTGATTACTTCATCCCGATAAATTTCCGGATTCTCCCCTTCTGGAATAAAGAAGCTAAACATCCTTATATATGAGCAATCCATAATTTTTGCAATTTCTAATGTATGCTTGAATAGCTCCAGATGCGGTCCAAAATCATCGTTAATGCAGATCTTGCCTAGTGGGGAACCAACTGCTGAAAGCTTAAATCCTCTCGCATCAATTCGGTTCTTAATCTCCCGCACTTCTTCCAAGCTGTAATAGACAAGATTTTTCCCATCTACGCCCCGCATTTCGATATACTTAATACCATGCTGATCCAATACATCCATCTGCGTGTTTAAATCAGCATCGATTTCATCTGCAAATGCCGACAATAAAAATTTGTTCATCCCTTGCCATCCTCTCTTTGTTTGGACTTCTAGCTTCTTCCTTAAGTAATTAGAATTGTATAGCAATGATAGCCTTTATTCATTGGGTTTATTGCTTAATACATTGCAAATATTGCTTTTTCAGTATTGATGAGTAGCAAGTCATCCCCTAAACTTAATGAAGAAAGAGGTGAATGTTATGGATAACCAAATCCAACGCTACAATAGCAATCATTTTTCTTTAGTTCATATGGAAACAGATATCCCCCATGATGTGACTACGCACTTGCATGACTGCTATGAATTGTTTTACTTTATTTCTGGGGATCTTACTTATTATATTGAAGGACAGGCATATAAGCTTTGTCCCCATGATCTGATCATAACGAATTCAAGGGAATTGCATAGAATTGTCTTTAACTCCAAGTGCCGTTATGAAAGGAAGTATATTCACTTTAAGCCAGAGTACCTTTCCTCATTTCAAACGGTCGAGTACAATCTGCTTTCTTATATTGAAAACAGAAAACTAGGCTATTTTAATCGAATACCCGCTGAAGATGTGCTCGAATATAAAATAGATGAATATTGGGAGAAAATCGAACAAGCTGCACTAGAATCCTCTCCAGAAAGCGGAATTATGATGAAAGCACTTTTTGTGCAAATGCTAATTATGATTAATAAAGTTTTTGCCAAATACGATAACTCTCTTGGGGATCGTCACAAGTTTGATCATAAAATAGTTGCGATACTAGATTACATTAATAAAAATCTGGACGAGAAAATTACACTAGATTTGCTGCAGCAGAAATTTTATGTTAACAAATATTACTTATGCCACATATTTAAACAGAATACGGGGTTTACAGTAAACGAATATATAACCTATAAAAGAATTATGAGAGCTTCAGAGCTTCTTATGTCTGGAATGCCAGCACTGGATGCGGCACATGCCGTTGGCTATGGAGATTACTCAACCTTCTATAAAGCGTTTAAAAGTATTACCGGTTATTCACCTAAGCAATATTTCAGAAAATGAGTGTTATGTAATATAAAGCCTAATATAGTACTCAGTTGAACGTGAAACAAAAATTGCAATTTTCACATAAATATTCTCCGGCTGCAGATGGTTTTCTCTTTGTTCTAGGCAGCTTAACCCAAGCCAATTCCGAAAAATACATCATTGAGTTAATGACAACAAAGGACACCTGCTATTAGGTGTCCTTTGTTGTCGCTTCACTTCTGTTTTGCTTTTACTGTACTTTTCTTACTATTTTTCTTCTGCAATCGTCTTTTCTGAGTCCACATCGTCCCAGCGAGCTCAGCTAAAACAATAGATATAATGAAGTACGCTAAGAAAAATCCCCAATGAATTCCCGGTATACTAAAGTATAGAATAAGTCCGATTGCTATCAACAATGATTTTAAGATTTTCGTAAGCTGCCTACCTTCAGCGTGATAGGTTCTAGCCATATTATCCTCCTTAACATCGATATGTTAAGCTAACATTCGACATTAATGGAAAATAACCCTTTATATTTCCGACAAAAAAATAGTGTTCGTATGCTTGGATTTTAGATAAAATGGACAGGTGATAGACTATACATAATGAATAGGAGAGAATCATGTGATTAAGAAAACTATCGCGGCATGCTCCATATTGTTTTTACTTGCACAGATGTTCTACTTAGCAGACACAGCTTCAGCAGCCAAACGTTATGTTATTGTGCAAGAGTCGGTTGGAAGATCATTTATGCCTGTTCGCTTTGCTGCTGAAACATTCGGATTTAAAGTTCAATGGAAAAGCAGTGAGGAAAAAGTGATCCTATCAAACACGAATGGAAGTGTAGAATTTAAGGTAGGTTCAACTAATGCTATGGTAAATGGCAAGCAACAAGCACTTGAAGCTGCACCCTTTAATTTATCTGGAACCGTGTATGTTCCATTACGCTTCGCGGCTGAGTCGTTAGGGGCGAGTGTTGAATGGAAAAAAGAAGGACGTATTGTGCTAAAAAGCGGCAATACTCAAACCGAGATCGAGGCGGTATCGCTAACTCGCGTGGAACGCGCAGTGAAAAATCCTGTCGTAATTGGAAACTCAAAGATTCAAATATCAACAAAATCCATTCAGGTCAACACCGTTCATATCGATCTTTTCCATCCTACGCTTTCACTAGATGCGGCGTATGCCAACGACAAGATCGGCAGCACGGAATCACTAAAAAAGATGGCAGAGCGCTCCAAAGCGGCCGTTGCTGTCAACGGTACTTTTTTTAACGCTTACTCTACAACAGAAGTGCAAATCCCTTACGGATATATTGTAAAGTCGGGGGAAGTAATCAATAAGGCTTCTGGCGATGAGCGTGCTATATTCGTCTATATGAAAACGGGTGAGGCTAGAATCGTCGATGGTGAAAAAGAGCTGAAGGAGTTGCTTGATCAAGATCTTGTCCAGTCTGCACTGCAGGCAGGGCCAAGACTTGTGCGGAATAGCAAGGTTGATACGAACCCAGTAGCCGAGGGCTTTAAAGATCCTAAGGTACTAACTAATCGCGCAGCACGTACCTCAATCGGTGTAACGACTGATGGCAAGCTGCTAATTGTTACGACTTCGTCAGCAACGATTAAAGAAATGGCTGAGGTCATGGTAAAGCTTGGCGCAGTTGAAGCAATGAACTTAGATGGCGGTGCTTCAAGCGGTCTATACGCTAACGGAAAATACATCACCACGCCAGGCAGAGATCTGAGCAATGCGTTGGTAGCTGTATATTAATCTAGCGGCGTAGCAGTTCTTGGCTTACAAATAAGAAATAAACAGAAGCTGACAAAAAAAGTGATTGTAGACTAACCCGACTATTGGACGACCTCTGGTCGACCAATAGAACGCCACATTCTTGCGTATCAGTTGTAACGGAGCTCAGGGGCCTTATTGTGATAAACTTTCCTAGTATAGAATTCTAACAGAACTCAGAGACTCTATTTGACAAAATCGCTTAATAATTAAGCGAAAACGGGGCAATAAGTGCATGTAGTTCCGTTAGATCCTAGGAGTAGGCTAATTTTGTTGGATAGCGTACCTCAATTCCGTTTGCGTACGCTCATTCCATACAATCAAAGTAAACGTTAAAAGTAAATATTGCGATTTGCGATTGATCGAGTAGGCTTATGTGTGCATGCACATTGCCTACTCGATTTCATGTTAGGGGCTTATAAGTCAGCCCTTCTTATTTACTTTATTTCAATGCATCAAGTTGGCCATAGCATCATTGTTTTACGCTGAGCTTATTTCCACCACTGATCGAATGGCGATGCGGGCAGCTCCCGCTTATGCTGGGTGTTGCGGTAACGCTGCTCAATCGCTGCTTTCGCTGCTGAATCGACTTCGTTACCAACCAAATATTGATCCAGATCGTTATACTCCATCCCAAGTTCAGCTTCATCAGACTGCAAAGGCTTGTTATCAAGCAAATCCGCTGTTGGAACTTTGAGATACAGACGTTCATTCGCGTTAAGCTCCTTCAGCAGCTCACGGCCTTGCCCCTTCGTAAGTCCTGTCAACGGAACAACATCTGCGCCGCCATCGCCATACTTCGTGAAGAAGCCCGTGATCGCTTCTGCCGCATGGTCGGTTCCAACAACGAGGCATTGATGCTCGCCGGCAACAGCATATTGCGCCATCATACGCATTCTTGCCTTAGCATTTCCTTTATGATAATCCGAAAGCGGCTTTACGTCTGACTCCTCATAAGTAACGGCAAATGCATCTACAGCAGCGCTAATGTTAAAGGTTAGCAACTTATCAGGCTGAATAAATTGCAACGCTAGCTGAGCATCATCCTCATCCTTCTGAACACCATAGGGTAGACGAATTGCGTAGAATACAGCCTCATAGCCTTCTGCTCGAAGTTCTTCAACTGCCATCTGGCATAGTCTTCCTGCAAGCGTTGAATCCTGACCTCCACTAATTCCGAGTACATAACCTTTTGCTTTCGTCTTTTGACAATATTCCTTAAGGAAATTTACTCGATTACGAATTTCCTCTGCTGCATCGATTACAGGCTTCACATGCAATTCATTCATAACGTCGGTTTGTTTGCTCACCTTTTAATCTCCTTTCGGCTAGTTGTACAAGCTATTCTTTTTAATGTATTCATACACCTTATCAGGCATTAAATAACGAGGCTCCCCACCCATTTTAAGCTCATCTCTAATGTAGCTGGAGCTGATCTCCATCGCTAGCCCCTTATCTATAAGATGGAACGTCTGCCCATCATCCGCATTGCGCAGAATTGGCGATTTGCTAATGGCAGATAGCATATTGATCCCGTCTCTAGCCATAACAATGAATTTATTCTCATGAATTAGCTCATCGGCCCGCTTCCATTTACCTTCGCCAATATCAACAAGTAGATCTGCACCCATAATAAAATATATCTCATCATTTGGGTACTTTTCGCGGAAATGTCTGAGCGTAATATAGGTTGCGATCTCCCAGCCAAGCTGGTTCATTTCGTAATCATCGACCTCGAATTTATCGTTGCCCGCGATCGCAAGGTGGACCATATTCATCCGATGCTCATCAGAAACATGCAGCTGTTTATCTTGACGCTTACTAGAGCAAGGCAAAAATATAACACGATCCAGTTTGCAGCGATGGGCTACAGTGCTTGCTGTCCAAAGATGAACATTTGTAACAGGATCAAAGGATGATCCGTAGATTCCGATTTTCGCCATAGGTGAGCCTCCTTCCTTTTCTTACGCTTCCAGCGCTGCTTGAACCTTGCTGCGTACTTCCTCAATTAGGCGCATTTTGTTATTCCAGCATTCCTGACTAAGGTTCACGGGGTACTCGGCAGGGTTAAGCGTGCGTTTATACTCTTCCCACAGGATATCCAAATTCTCCTGAACAAACACCCGAATGTCTTGCAATGCAGGAAGCTCATACACCAGCTTACCATCTTCAAAGATCGTATGATGAAGTTCTCTCGCCTCGAATCCCGTTACGAATTTGGCAACGTACGTATGAACAGGGTGGAACATATGCAAGCGTTGCTCTGCTTGAGGCTCCTCATGCTCCAAGGCGATGTAGTCACCTTCTGATTTGCCATTAGCCTTATTAATAATTCGGAATACGCGCTTACGTCCAGGCGTCGAGATTTTCTCAGGGTTAGAGCTAATTTTAATCGTATCAACCATTGTGCCTGCTTCGTCCTCAATCGCGATCAGCTTATATACCGCCCCCAATGCCGGCTGATCATAAGCAGTGATCAGCTTCGTTCCAACTCCCCACACATCAATGCGCGCACCTTGTGCCTTTAAGTTCATAATCGTCTGTTCATCAAGATCATTGGAAGCGTAGATTTTCGCATCTGGAAAGCCCGCTGCATCAAGCATTTTACGTGCTTCCTTGGACAAATAAGCAAGGTCACCGCTATCAAGGCGAATCCCTTTAAAGGCAATGCGCTCACCAAATTCCTTGGCAACCTTGATCGCTGTCGGGACTCCTGATCTCAGCGTATCGTACGTGTCGACTAGAAATACACATTCTCTATGCGTTTCAGCGTACGTTTTGAACGCTTTGTACTCGTCACGGTAAGCTTGAACCATCGCATGAGCATGTGTGCCAGATACCGGAATTCCAAAAAGCTTGCCCGCTCTAACATTCGATGTTGCGTCAAACCCAGCAAGGTACGCAGCTCTTGTTCCCCAGATCGCGGCATCTAATTCCTGCGCGCGGCGTGTTCCGAATTCCATGCACGCCTCCCCTATTGCTACATGCTTGATTCGCGCTGCCTTTGTCGCAATAAGCGTCTGGTAGTTCACGATATTGAGAACGGCCGTCTCGATAAGCTGAGCTTCAGCCAAAGGCGCTTCGATTCGCATCATTGGTTCGTTAGCAAAAACAAGCTCACCTTCTCTCATCGAGCGAACGTTTCCGGTAAAGCGTAACGTCTCAAGATAAGCCAAGTACTCGTCGCTATAGCCCTCTTCGCGCAGGTACGCTAGATCGCTTTCCGTAAAACGAAAGTCGTGTAGGTAACGAATTACGCGCTCTAGCCCGGCAAAGATTGCAAACCCGTTATGAAAAGGAAGCTTGCGAAAATACACTTCAAATACGGCTTTACAGTTATGCATGCCATCCTGCCAATAAGCTTGAGCCATATTGATCTGGTATTTATCGGTATGCAGCGCCAGACCATCATCATCGTGGTTGAACGCTGGTAGCTTAATGTTATCCATCCTAGTGATCTCCCTTCTTAACTACCTTTGCCCCAAGCGTTCCTTTGAAATGTCTTAGCGCCCACTTATGGCCCTCAGCATCGAAGCTAGCAACCCCATCCTCATGAACGATAATCTCGAAGCCTTTATTGTAAGCATCGACTGCTGTATGCAGTACGCAAATATCAGTGCACACCCCAACGAGGTGTAGTTCAGTAATGCCTCTTGCACGAAGCTGTATCTCTAGATCGGTTCCGGCAAATGCGCTATATCTCGTCTTATCCATCCAATGCACATTCGCTGCTTGCTTGTTAGCCTGGTACAGTTCCTCTAGTGCTCCGTAAAGCTTTCGACCAGCGGTACCTTCCAGATTATGTGGTGGGAACAGCTTTGTCTCAGGATGGAACGGATCGTTTTCTTTGTGAACATCGATCCCAAAAACGACATAATCACCGTTGTCGATAAATTCTTTCGTAAGCTCAACAATGCGTCCTTCCAGCACTTGACCAGGCTCTCCGCATGTCAAAGCTCCATCCGCAGCAACAAAATCATACGTGTAATCAATATTAATTAGAGCTCTTTTCTTTTCCATCATTAATTACCTCCTTGGTTTTAACATGCTCATCATTGTTAATACTTTAGATGTGTGTTCAGCTTTAGCTTTTTGAACGACCGCTTCAAATAAAGGTTCAAAAAGTTCAGGCTTCAGGACCAAGAAGCTTGGATGAAGCTAGAGCTTGAGAAGCGCAGCGTACGCAATTGGTACGCGAGCATCGGAAAGCTCGGCTGAATTCAAGATTCGATGTCGAATAATCCATCAGTATAACTTCGTGATCAAAGTTGGACTTTTTGAACTACCTCTTCAAATAAAGGTTCAAAAAGTTCAGCTTTCAGCACCGAGAAGCTTGGATGAAGCTAGAGCTTGAGAAGCGCAGCGTACGCAATTGGTACGTGAGCATCGGAAAGCTCGGATGAATTCAAGATTCGATGTCGAATAATCCATCAGTATAACTTCGTGATCAAAGTTGGACTTTTTGAACTACCTCTTCAAATTTTGGTATGGTAGATTGATTTTTTTAGGTCAATATCTATGAATCTATACAGCTGAGTCGGTCTTTTTGAAGTTCTCGTCGTTTTCTTACCTGTCACCTCTTGGATGAACGGCAACGATTTGATCTTCCGTGCAAATGCTGCTTCAAGCGTAATCGCTGAATCTTCTGTGACGGTAAGCAGAACAGCCTGAAGCTCAGAATAGGTGAACTCCTCGGGCAAAAATTCCTTCGCCGCAGTCGTTTCTAACAGCTTTTGTCGTATAACTTGAATCGCCTTGAAAATAATTACGTCATGATCAAAAGCGAGATCAAGCTGCATTACCTCTTTAACCGAGAACAATTGCACATCTGCCGCATCATCATTGGCTGCTCGACTAGCTAGCTTATGCTCTGGCACGATCGCATAATGCGCGTTACTAATAATCCATCCTCGCGGATCACGACCTGGCTTATCATATACTGCAAAATGCTCAAGATGAATGTTTTCTACACCTGTTTCTTCCTTCAGCTCGCGCATTGCGCTTTCGAACGCTGTTTCATTAGGATCGACAAACCCACCTGGCAGCGCCCACTTCCCAGCTTCAATATTCGGTCTGCCTTCGCTGTCAACCATGCTTCGCTGAATGAGCATAATTTTCAGATCGAGCATCGGCGGCTTAAACTCTTCTGATTTAACTGGCAATATTGTAAATACAGCGATATCGGAAGTATAGCCGTCAGGTGTTCGGTACTTTTTCACATCATATTGCTGCAATGCTTCCTTGTTAGACACTGTATACCCCCTTCATTTATTAACAATTATCATTTTGTTAATTATTAATATAGAATATGTAGTTTCCCCTGTCAATATGCAGATGCCTATTTGAGAAAATAGTACTAGCTCCATATCCAATGCCGGTATGGACATGCTATAATCAATATTGCAATAGTATGGGCGTATATGGGCGGTCGGCTAATCCTCCAAAGAAAGGAGGATGATGCCTTATGACAGTATTTGAAGCACTTATGCTAATGTTTACTTTCGGTTTACTGATTGTAGCCATGCTGTCATTTAAAAGCAAGTAGACCGCCCCCTGCAAGGTTAGCGGTCTACTTTGTTATTCCTTGTACTGAAGCCTACCGCCCTTAAAAGCGGCTATTGCTATTGCATTAAGGGGTCGTGTTACCAGCACGGCTCCTTTTTGCAGTATACACAAGTTTTTCAATAATTATATGTGTCATAACATAATGTTATGCGTCAATTATAGCACGTGCAACAATGCACATCAATAATGGTTAACTCAGTTAACCTAGTTTACTGAGTTAACCTGACCTACTAAATATAGCTAGCTCGATAATTGCAGCGTTAACGTTACTTGTTCTTTGCCAGCTGGAATGTGAATGATCCCGTCGACTAATTCTCCAGCTTCACCAGTGATTGCAGTAACTTGTTTATCATCATAAACTTGAATAGTAAACGGCTTACCGCTGCCAGCGACGTCGATCTTTATTGTATCTTGCTCTCTCGTCGCTTGCACATTTACTTCTACTTCTCCGCTCATATTATTAATCGTCGTTGCGGTGCTCTTGCCAGCCTCTAGCTGATAAATCGCAATCGTCGCATCATGAGCATAATCATAATCTGGACGAGCATCATTCGCTCCGTGTACGATAATCGAATTTGAACGGACATATAGAGGCAAACTAAAGAAATCATATTCCCCTGTAAACCACTTGCCGCCATCCATTACTTCACCGCTCGTTAAATGAGTCCATTTCCCTTCCGGCAAATAATATCGTACAACGCCATCTGTTCTTAAGACAGGGGCTACTAACAATTGATCGCCCAACATATATTGTCGATCAATATACTCTACGGCAGGATCATTAGGGAATTCCAGCACCATTGCCCGCATCATCGGAATCCCTTGTTCATGCGACTTTACTGCCATTTGATATAAATAAGGCATTAATTTACATTTCAAATTCGTAAAGTAACGCGTAACATCTACCGCTTCCTCGTCATATACCCATGGTACTCGGTACGATTTGCTTCCATGCAGACGACTATGACTAGAGAGCAAGCCAAACGCCAGCCAGCGTTTAAAAACATCCACCTGTGGCTTATTTTCAAAACCACCGATATCATGACTCCAATAAGCAAATCCTGATAAGCCCAATGACAATCCGCCACGCAAGCTTTCAGCCATCGATTCATAATCAGAATTACAATCGCCGCCCCAATGTATAGGGAATTGCTGACCACCCGCCGTCGCGGAACGAGCAAATACGACCGCTTCGTTTTTACCAAGCTTTTCTTCCAATACCTCAAACACAACTTTATTGTACAAATACGCATAGTAGTTATGCATCTTTTGTGGGTCCGATCCGTCGTAGTACACAACATCAGTCGGAATTCGTTCGCCGAAATCCGTCTTAAAGGTATCGACGCCTTGATCAATCAATTGGCGTAAATATCCAGCGAACCACTCACAAGCGGCTGGATTCGTAAAATCGACAATTCCCATTCCCGCTTGCCACATATCCGTCTGCCATACATCACCATTCGGTTTTTTCAGTAAATACCCATGCTCCATTCCTTCGTCAAACAGCTTGGAACGTTCAGCAATATACGGATTAATCCATACACTGATTTTCATGCCCTTTGCCTTTAAGCGCTGTAGCATCCCTACAGGATCGGGAAACGTTTGTTTATCCCAAGTAAAGTCTGTCCAATGAAAACCACTCATCCAAAAACAGTCAAAGTGGAAAACAGACAGGGGCAAATTCCGTTCAGCCATCCCATCAATGAACGAATTAACTGTCTCTTCATCATAATTCGTCGTAAACGATGTTGTAAGCCACAAGCCAAAAGACCACGCCGGAGGCAATGCTGGTTTACCCGTTAAGTCTGTATATTTCGATAATACATCCTTCATATCCGGACCATCGATGATAAAGTATTCTAATGATTCTCCCTCAACTGCAAACTGCACTTTTTTTACTTTTTCCGAAGCCACTTCATAGGAAACAAGCTCTGGATGATTAACGAACACACCGTAGCCTTTATTACTTATATAGAAAGGAACATTTTTGTATGCTTGCTCTGAGCTTGTCCCTCCGTCTTTGTTCCACATATCGACCACTTGACCATTTTTCACAAAGGAAGTAAAGCGCTCGCCTAAGCCGTAAACTAGTTCACCTACACCTAGGTCTAATTCTTCCCGCATATAGGTGTTAGTTTTACCTTCTTTAATATAGGCCATCGATTTTGAACGACTACCTGTTAGGCGTTCGTTTCCTCGATAAAAGGAAATATTCCATTCCTCACCTTTTTGTACATGAGCGCGCAACGAGCCGCTGCTAAATATAATTTCATGGTCCGTCTCTTCGATTTCTACAAAGTTGCCTGTCTCTGGCGTCAGTTCAAATCGTGGTCCACGTTGCTTCGTGCCTTTAAAGTGGACGAGCTTTACGCCAATAATCCCCGGTCTTGGTGAATGGAATCGCACCTTTAACATCGGCGTATTTAATATATTTGAGCGAATAACGATTGGACGCGGAGATACGTGGACAGTTAGCTCATTGTTTTCAATAATATGATCATATGGCTCTACTGCGCTTATCACCTCATACTGCTCACGAACCATCCAGTTTCCATCAGTAAATTTCATGTTCTCTCCACCTTTATCTACGTTGTTATTGTTTTTGCGGCAGTTTTACAAGGACATTGTATCGTTCGCCTGCTTGAATATTTCTAATGATATGATCCTCTAGGTTCTGCCCGTTCACAGAAACTGTCATCTCTGCTACATCTGCATGACGCTCGATAACAATATTAAACGCTGCCCCTCTAAATTGACGGTGAATCGATGCCGTTTGCCAGTCAGACGGCAGCTGAGGAGCAATCGCTAGGCCTTCCTTATGTCCTCTTACACCGAACAGACCATCAATAATGCAGCGATATACCCAAGCTGCTGTTCCTGTATTGAACAGATGACTGGATCTTCCTGCAGTTCGCGGGATTTGACGGTAAGCACCACGATAATAATTCGGGATAAAGGCTGGCAATTGACCACGATGAATCAGGTCAGCTTGATCTGGACCAGGAATCATCTTTCTTAATAAGCGATAGGCATTATCTTCCTGCCCTACTTGGTATAGAGCAAAAATGTAAAACGCAGCCGCATGATTATAAACTGCGCCATTTTCCGCGCTGCCTGGATGCTTTTGCGTCACTCGTCCTACATCCTCACGCATTTTTGTATAAGCAGGTGCTAATTTTTCTACCCCATATGGCGTTTCTAATTGCTCCTCAACCGCTTGTAAAATCTTTGCCTGTTTATCTTCATCTGCTGCTCCACTCATAAGTGACCAGCCTTGCGGATTGATAAAGATTTTACCTTCTGTATCGGTATGAACACCAAACACCACATTATCGTCCGTTATTCCTCTGGCATACCAGTTTCCATCCCACAAGTACTGATTAGCAATCGCATTGGTCTGCTCAGCTTCGCTTCTGAAGCGCTCTGCAACATCCGGTTGTCCAGCAGCCTCACATATGTCTGCCCATACGTTAAATGCATAAGCAGAAGCAATCGTTAGCCATCCGGAAACACCTTTGCCTTTGTACCCAACCATATTCATTGGGTCACACCAATCGCCTTGCTCGATATAATTAAGTCCGCGCTCATCTCTAGTCGTGATTAACCAATTCATCGCACGCACGATATGCTCAAACGCGCTAGCTGGCTTTGGGTCATCCTGAAATGGAATCATTTCATCCAAAATAGAGTAATCATTCGTCTCATCTAAATAAGTCATTAAACAGATCGGTAGCCAAATACAATGATCCGTATGCGGAACTTGATTGATGTATTTCAGCTCAGCATCCTTATGCAGAATAATGCCATCTGGCATCGCTCCACTCGCAGCTTGCTGCTGCAAAGCAGTAAGAAAAGCTTGTCGTGCCGTGACTGGGTCAATATAGCTCATACCCATATTATCCTGCAAATAGTTACGAGTTTGAGGATCTGTCGTCAGTCGGTTTGTCTGCCCGTGATAGTAAATTTGTCTCGGTAACCAATGATTCACAAATTGATCAAAGGAAGCATCCGGCGTTTCAATTATCATATTGCCTGCGCCACGCTGAATATATTGCTTATATGCTTGCTGCGCCGTAGTAAAGCCGTCCTCTCCGGCTGAATTCGTTTGAATAAAATATTTTTCTCTTATATTTGCGATTTCTTGTTTATTGTTAGCAGGTCCGAATAAAAATCTAAATTGCTGCTCATCTTGTGACGCTAGTGTTAAACGATATTGCATAACAGCAGCAGGTGTTTCATAACGAGCGTCGCTATTGCTTAATGCTTCATTCGCTAGTGCTGAAGGATTATGGATACCTCCCTCTCCTTCGAACACCTCCCAATTCGCTTCCCAGCTATGCGGTGCTTGATCCGCTAGCATAAAGGTCATATCTTTCAGCGTTTTAATTTTTTCATATTCCTTATATTTCTGATAAGGAGTAATCGATATGCCAACAATTCCTTGTAGATCAGCCTCATACTGTCCAGATTGATTCATCCAGGACATATAACCAATCGTAAACGAAGGATATATGCTAATCTTCCGTTGCTTATTCGATTTGTTTTTAACGGTTACTTTCCACATTTCAATCGGCTCATCAGGTGACAAGGAAAGCGTCATATTTAACTCGATGTCATTAAAGACTACTTTCCAAGAGATATTAGACTTCCCTACAATAAATTGGTAGGTATCTGGTACCGCACGCACAGGTTCATATGGAGCCGAGAATAGCTCCCCATTCTCCTCATCCTTGATATAAACAAATCTACCGGGATGATGAGCATAATAAGGCTGCTCGGGCTGCATGAATGTTTTCATCTCCAAATTCGGAGCATGGGAGTATTTGGCTGGTTCAGGCTGCATAAATTGCGCAATGACATAACCTCTACAATTAACATCCATCATCATATGATCGTTCCATAGAAAGCCCGATGCCTTTGGCATAACGATCGGACTGTTTAGAATAATATACTGCTCATCTTTGCTTGTTTCTACCATACTCTTCTCTATCATGTGATCTACTCCTTACCTTCATATTGAAACCAATCAAAATACGCTTTAGTTTTATAACGTGAGTAGTTATACATTGCGATAAATACTCCTGTAAATCCACCAGCAACCTCGGTAGATAGTAACCGGGTTTCCCCTTCACCGATCAAGTTCCACTGCTCATTGCCTGCTCGATAATAAAAATAATAGTCTGTCGGTGTTGCTACTATTCGTATCTCTACATTGGTGCATTCGATTGGCTTGGAGAACTTTTCATCGATTAAGCTGCCAATTTGTCTGCGTACAACAAACTGAATTTGATCATTAACTTTAGTTAATCCAACATCATAATGATGTTTGTCATCCATAAATACAGTTAAACCTGCTTCATCGTCCTGCTGAGGATCGTATTCCATGCTCACCGTAACCTCACAGCTATGATGCTGCTGTCTGCGCCCGATAAATGCTGGATATCCTCTACTATCCAATCGATCAGATGAACCAGTAAGCATTAGATAGCTTTCTCGCTCCGACAATGACCATGTCGTCTGCACTCCACTACGGATAAAGGTCCAGCAATCCTGTAGCTTTGCATCAGTAAATTCATCTCGATTAGCTGCCTGCTCCCACTGTGCCATAGACAAGCTTGGAGCTAATTCTTCTAATTCGACCGTCCCTTGATTGCCGATGATCGGCCATCCATCGTCTGTCCATTGAACAGGAGCTAAGAAGGTTTCTCTGCCAATATGATGGCGATACGGATAGGATACTGGACGAACCCCAAGAAATACCGCCCACCAGCTTCCATCTGCTGCTTGTACGAGATCAGCATGACCAGTAGATTGTATGCGGCGACCTGAGCTGCGATGAGTAAGAATTGGATTATACGGGCAAGACTCAAATGGCCCATACGGTGATTTACTACGCGCAACCACCTCGGTATGTCCATACTCCGTTCCGCCCTCTGCACACATGAGGTAATAGTAATCGCCTACTTTATATAAATGGGGAGCTTCTGTAAACTTCCCCCCAGTTCCTTGCCAAATGAATTGTGTATCCGTTAATTTCTTACCCGTCTCAATATCAATTTCACATTGATAAATGCCAATGCCTTGCTCTGTCCCTGTACTTGTAAAATAAGCTTTACCATCCTCAAAAAAGAGTGATGGATCGATACCTGACTGATCGACATAGATCGGTTCTGACCACTCGCCAGCAGGATCATCTGTCCACACGTAAAAATGACCGCATTTCTTTTCATTCGTTGTAACCATATAAAAGCGTCCGTCATAATAACGAATCGTTGGTGCCCAAACGCCTTCTGAAATTTTTGCTCCATCTAGCTGCAGTTGGCTTTCCTTCGTTAAACAATGACCGATTTGCTGCCAATGTACGAGATCTTTACTGTGCCATATTGGAATGCCTGGGAAATATCCAAAAGAGCTTGTTACAATATAGTAGTCCTCACCAGCACGGCAGATGCTAGGATCAGGATAAAAGCCGGGAATAATAGGATTTTGGTATTTCATAATTCACCTCATAAAACTTTTTTAACACTTTCAGCAGCACTACTATGATAAAGAGACTTCTAGAATATCTAATTCAAAAGGCGCAAGCTCAAGCTTCTCTTCTCTCGCTACTTCATTAATTAAACTATAACCAGGACGATCAAGTGGGAATGTAACAGCCTCTCTACTCAAATTAAAAATAAAGAGGTACTTGGTGCTTTCATTGAAACGTTCTATTATTTGAACTCCTGTTGGTAAGTTAGCTTCATAGGTTACCTGCTGTTCCTCAGCTAATCGGATCATAAGCTTACGAAGATAAGCTTCCTCTGGGTGTGTAGCTACATAGTACACACTCCTCTTGCCTACTCGGTTACAGGTTACTGCTGGTGTACCACTGTAAAATTCGTCCTGATACCAAGCAATGGCTTCCGCTCCATGTAACGTGATGATATCGCACCAGTTAGAACAAGTGAATGTCTCTCCATCTTCATCTTGAATATGATGGTGATGTTGTCCAATCGCATCATACTCTTCCACATAAATGCCAGAGCATTTCTGCAAATCCCCTGGTAGGATTACTTCGACGTGATGATTATTCATCCTTTTTACACCAGAACGGAATGTTGTTAACACCGTACCTCCGGCATGTGCAAACTGTTCCAAGCGATTCGCTATATCAGCATTCATTAGATATAAACTAGGGGCGATTACGATTTTATATTGATCAAGTGAAGCGCCCACTTCAATGACATCACAGCCGACACCTAGCTTTGTCAATGTTCGGTGATAATCTTTTATATTTTCATAGTAATCAAAGCCGCCCGATTGATGTTGGATACGCATCGCTTCCATGTTTTCATGCGACATTAAGATCGCTACTTGATGCTGGAATGTCGTATCCTTTAATTTTGATGATAAGCGGTTCACTTCTTGCGCCATTTGCGAAAACTCTAAAAATCTTCGTCCTGGCACATCACTCGGATCAATTAATCCTTGCCAAAATTGCTCCGCACCAATTGCTGCTGAGCGCCAACGAAAATGTAATACTTTATCCGCACCCTTTGCAATGGCTAGCCAAGCAAAAGCTCTAATAAACCCTGGAAATGGAGCACGCCATGTCGGGAACCAGCAACCTGGTGCACCACTAAGCTGTTCCATAATGTAGAAGTTTTTTTGTTTGATGCCTCGTGTAACATCAAGCGATAAAGCTCCACTGTACGAACCCGTTGCTTGCTTAAGCGGATCCGTATTCGGATAATAATCGAAAGAAGCAACATCCAATGCTTGTCCGAGCTGATGTAAGTTCAATCGTTGCGGGTATGTGTGGAAATTATGTGTAATAAACTGATCCTTACTATATTGACGAATATGCTCGATTTGCTCTCTTAGAAATGAGTCTGCTATATCCCATTGAAATCTAGCAAAGTCTAATAAATAAGATGGATTCTGAAAGCGAGAGCCGCCATAAGGTACGGTAACTTGTTGCCAGTCACTATACTCTCCGCTCCAGACAATCGTCCCCCACTCTTCATTTAACTTGCTAACTGTTTCATATTTACGGATTAACCATTGTCTAAATGACGTATTGCAATCATTACAGTGACAATCCAGCATGCCAAATTCATTATCAATTTGCCAGCCGACAACAGCTGGGTGCGTACTATAACGACTAGCCATCTTATTAATAATAGCTGATGTATATGATTTATATGTCATACTGCTAAAGCATCGATGACCTCTGACACCGGCAGGTGTAGTCATCCCATCTGCCTTAACTGGGAGAACATCCGGATGTTGATCTGTTAACCAACGAGGTGGTGTATTGGTAGGTGTGCAAAGTATCACTTCGATATCATGTTGAGCAAACAAGTCGATGACTTCATCCAACCATTCAAAGTTATAATGTCCTGGTGTAGGCTCCATACGACTCCACGCAAACTCTGCCAATCTAACAACGGTAACATCGGCTTCCTTCATACGCTTAATATCTGCTTCCCATTTAGCTGAATCCCATTGCTCCGGATAGTAAACTACCCCTACTTGCAACCGATCCTTCATCATTAAACACCCCCGTTTCTAAACGTTTCACGAATGCCTATAGCTATTTTTACTTGCATTAAAGGCTGTTCCTGACAATCAAATGATTTCATTGGAACAGCCTAAATGTATAGTAATATCTGATTAGTTAAATTATTTTAGTTTATCCCAAGCTGCTTGCATTTCTTCTGTCCATTTTTGTGCATCAACTTCGCCAGCTAAAAATTTTTGAATAACACTACCAAATTCTTGAGTCACGCCATCTGGGTATTTACCAGAAATATTAGGGAAGGCTTCATCACGATTCACATACTCAACTAACTCAGTAGCAAGTGCACCCAAATCTTCTGGAGTTGCTTCAATTGTAGTTAATGTTGGAATGAATTTGAAGTTTTTCGTAATATACTCTTTGCCCATATCAGATGTAACTAGCCAGTTCAAAAATAGTTTTGCTTCATCTTTAACTTTGGAATCTTTATTAACGACTAAGTTAACTGGGACACCAACTGTTACTTTACCTGTTACTTCTGCATCGTCACTAATCGCCATCGGCAATACGCCCATATTCATGTCAGGGTTAATGCTATCAATCATATTTTGCGTCCAGTTTCCTTGTTGCATCATAGCTGCTTCGCCATTCGCAAACATCGTTACTGCCGTATTATGGTCAGTTGTCAATGGATTTTTATTGCCGTAGTCTAATGTTAATTGCATCAGCTTAGCCCAGTTCAAGAAATGCTCGTTGCCAGCAATCGTAGTTGTACCATCATTCAATCCATCAATAAATGCATTCGTATCTGGTTGGTTGTTAAATGCTACGCTAACACCTTGACTACCAACTAGCCACCACTCGTAATAAGCATTAGCGAATGGAGTGATGCCAGCATCAGCAATTGTCTTAGCCGCTGCTTCTAGCTCTGAATATGTTTTAGGAAGCGGATCAATTCCTAGGTCTGCAAAGATGTCTTTATTGTAAATGTAGCCGAAGCCTTCCATGCTAAGAGGCAAGCCATATACTTTACCATCAAGAGTAACCGGATCAGCTGCTGCTGGTGCAATGTCCTCTACCCATGGTTGATCAGATAAGTCTTCAATTCTTTCTTGCCACAACGTTAATTTTGAATAACCACCGTTGGAGAAGATATCTGGTCCTTCACCAGAAGCAAACTTCGTTTTCAAACCAGCTTCATAGTCACCGCTACCGCCTACAGTCTGTACATCGACTTTAATATTTGGATGCTCTTCTTCAAACGCTCTTGCAAGTTCATGCAATCCTTCTACAATTTCAGTCTTAAATTGGAAAACGGTAACTGTCTTTTTCTCTTGTGATCCGTCTGCCTGTGCGTTCCCATTTTTGCTATTGTTTGTATTACCACCACCACAAGCTGCTAATACAAGTGTCATAGCTAATAAAAAGGACACTAACTTAAAAACTTTACTGTTTTTCATTGCAATAATCCCCCTTTAATCTTGGGCGTGTTAGACACGCCCTACTTTAATTAATAATTTATAATAACAGTTAGTTATTACCCTTTGACTGAACCGGCTGCAATTCCTTCTACAATGTAACGTTGTAAGAATAGGAAAAATACTATTATTGGTGTAATACCAAGGACTAACGCCGGTAATGCAAGATCCCATTGTTTCGTATATTCTGAGAAAAACGAAAACGTTGCTAATGGAATCGTTCTAAGCTCTGGTTTTTGCAATATTAGCGATGGTAATAAATAATCGTTCCACATCGCTAATGTGTTCAATACAACAACTGTCATTAGCATGGGCTTCAACATCGGTAATACAATTCGGAAAAAGACACCGATGCGAGTAGTACCATCTACTGTAGCAGCTTCTTCAATCTCTAAAGGAATCGATTTCACAAATCCATGAAAGAGGAAAACAGCCATCGGAGTACTTAATCCTAAGTAACTAATAATCAGCCCTATTTTCGAATTCATTAGACCTAATTCACTAATTACACGAATCAGCGGCATCATGATCGTTTGAAAAGGCACGACCATCGCGGCAACTAATACTAGCAGAAACACTTTATTAAAAGTAGTATTAGCACGAACCATGCGGTAAGCAGCCATGCAACTAATAAGTCCAATCAATGCTACACCGATAACTGTAATGACCAAAGAATTAGAAAACGCTTCAGGAAAACGAGTTAATTTCCATGCTTTTGTATAATTTTCCCATTGAAAAACCTGTGGCCAACTTGCTGCATCAGACATTATCTCTCCGAAAGGTTTGACTGAGTTTACAAAAAGAAAGTAAAACGGTGCGAGAAAAACGAGTGAAACTAGCACCATACCTATTTCTAGAAGGAGTGTTTTCCCAGTGTATCGTTTCATCGTTATGCCTCTACCTCCTTACTTTTTGTTACACGAACCTGGATTAATGTAATAACAGCTACTGTCACAAAAAACAGTAATGCTTTCGCGGTACCAAGCCCATAGCGATTATTTTGAAAAGCTTCATTGTAGATATTCATAGCTACAGATTCCGTTGATTTGTACGGTCCACCTGCTGTTAAAGATAAGTTAATATCAAAGATTTTAAATGACCACGAGATCGCTAAAAATAAACAAATCGTAACTGCTGGCATAACTAAAGGAATCGTAATGCTGCGCAGCATTTGCCAGCGATTAGCACCATCAATTTCCGCCGCTTCAACAACTTCCTTCGGTACATTCGTTAATGATGAGATATAAATAACCATCAAGTAACCTGCTTGATGCCATACAAACACAATGACAATCCCCCAAAATCCAGTTGTAGGATCACCAAGCCACGCTAGTCCAAAAAATGACCAGTCAGTAAGTTTATAAACGGTATCAAAGCCTTTAATGAATATAAACTGCCATATAAATCCTAGTAGTAATCCTCCAATCACGTTCGGCATAAAGAAAATCGTACGCATAACGTTTCGTAGCTTTAATGCATTTGTTAACAAATACGCAAAAGCGAAGCCTACTATATTAACTAAGATTACACCGACAACGGTGAATTTAGTGGTAAACAAAAAGGACTTCCAGAAATTCGAATCGTTGGTGAATAACGTTTTAAAGTTACTTAAGCCTACCCAGTTGACTGTCTTTGCAATACCATTCCAATCCGTTAAAGAATAATACATCCCTAATAAGAATGGTACGATAAGGATAAGAACGAAGAATACGAATACGGGTCCAACAAAGAACGTTTGTAGGCCCCATTCTATTTGTCTTTTTTTCATGGCTGCCTCCCTTCTTCAAACTTTTATGCTATAGTGATTTCATTATAAAATGATAAAGTTCTAACAAGTACCTACTAGCGTGAACTAAAAGGGGTAAAATATTGATTGGGAGTTGTAACATTGAAATATTTGAAATTCAAAACGATTCGAAGCAAGTTAATTGTCTTTTTATTAATAGCAACGATTATTCCGATTACATTGTCAATGTTGGTCAGTTATTATTATACGAACGAGTCGTTAAAACAAAGAGTTGCTGTAGAGAATATGAACTCGCTTTTTCAAGGCGCGAATAATTTATCAACATTATTAGATAGTTTAAATCGAGCAAGCTCTAATATTTACACGATCCAATCACTTATTCAAGGCGGCTACAACGATATATATAGTGAATCACGTGTTTATGACGCATTACTTTATATGACAAGTGTCGTTCCCGATGTGTTTCAAGTGTATTTATATGAGAATAAAAATAACAAAGCAACACTTGTTACATTGCACACACCTAGTCGCAACTATGATATCGACGTATATTCGACTACAGATACTAACGAGCAATTATTACCTACCCACTTAAGTCATACGTATGGGTTAACCTCTTTAACAGCTAATCATACTGCTCGTCATGTATTTACTTTGCAAAATAAAATACAAAAAATACCTACCACAGAGGTGATAGGTCACTTAGCAATTGATGTTGATATTAAAGCGATCACAAAAGTTGTTAATAATTTGTATGATTCGAATGCTGAAAAGTTCTATATTATTGATCATAACAACCAGCTCATTTATAGTGATGATCCTACGCAGTACGGACAAACTTTTGCTTCTAACTGGTACGATAAGAATGTGCTAGTTAATGATCAGCAACAAGATTATTTTGAAGCAGAAGACAGCTTATTCGTCTATCAAAAAATAAAAAACAATTTAACAGATTGGACATTAGTGAAAGAGATTCCCATCGCGTATTTAACTAAAGAAACAAAAAAAGCTGCTGCGATTAATATCTTGTTGCTAACCGTCTCATTAATTACGATTGTAATTGCAACCGTCATCATTTCGATTCGGATTACGATGCCGATGCGTAAACTATCAAGATATATGAGCTTAATTCAAACTGGACAATTGGATGTAGCGATTCCATCCGTAAAGCATCCTGATGAAATTAGTAATATCATTAATCGTTTTCGTGAAATGATGAATACGATTAACAACTTAGTTTTACGAGAGTACAAATTAGAATTGTTCAGTAAAAATAGCCAACTAAAAGCAATGCAGGCGCAAATAAATCCGCATTTTCTAAATAACACATTGCAAATAATCGGGACTCTAGCTTTAGAACAAAATAACAAAGGAATCTATGAGTTGCTTTCATCTTTAGCTAAAATGATGCAGTATAGTATGCACAACAATAAAAAAATCGTCACGCTAAACGATGAACTTGATCATGTTAAAGCGTATATTGAATTACAAAAGGAACGATATGAAAATCAATTCTCAGTACAATTTCATATCGACGAAACGTTGCTCGCTGTGCCTATGCCGAAGCTGATATTACAGCCGATTGTGGAAAATTATTTCAAGCATGGTTTCCAGCGAAACTACGAGAATCAACAATTAACCATTCAAGTAAATGCACAGGTTGATGATACGATCTGTATCAACATAAGCAATAATGGGTTATCAATAGCCCCTGAAAAATTGCATGATTTAAATCAATCGTTAGAGCATGCTGCGATCAATATACTTAACTATACTGATCATGACAGCAATGAAGATACGACACATCCTTCCATTGGATTAAACAATGTGCTGGCTAGATTAAAGTTAATTTACGAAAATAAAGCAACTTTAGAAATCGGTAATCATACGGAACATCAAGGAACGTTTGTCATAATCACATTTCCTTCGGAAGTAAATTTGGAGCGTGAATAATGTTGAAAGCTTTAATCGTAGATGATGAATCTCGGGTACGAAAAGCAATTCGGTTGTTAGTTAATTGGGAAGAACACGGTATTAGCGAAATCAAAGAAGCAGATGGTGGGAAAAAAGCAATTGAAATGATGCGTGATTACAAACCCCAGCTTGTCATTACGGATATGATGATGGATGCTGGCGATGGTATAGAGTTAATGACCTGGATAGAGAAGTTCTCAAAAACTTCTAAATTTATCGTAATTAGTGGACATGATGATTTTGAATTTATGCGTCATACCGTAAAATCCGGAGGAATCGACTATATATTAAAGCCGATCGATGCTAGTATGATAAATTCTGCTGTTGCTACCGCTATGAAGGCTTGGTTAGCAGAGGAGCATACGCGCCAAATCCAATTAGAACAATCGATATTGCTTAATGAAATAAAGTCTGTACATGATGAGAAGCTTCTTTCTCGGCTTATTGATGATCCATCAAATATTAACTACACGATTCAGCGATTGCAAAGGGATCGTGTTATTCCAGACCAGATTACTGATGCGCAGCTTGTTGTATTACAAATTAACAATGTTGATCAACCCTTATTAAACAGATTCGGTAACGATATCAATCTATTGCTATATACGATTGAAAATATTTGTAATGAGTGCATTCGCGGGAACCTTAATGGAATTGCGTTTAACTACTGGGGTTCATTTGAACAGATCATTTTACTCTTGTGGGATACTAGGGTGAACGCTGTTCATCTTACAAACGAAATTAATGATGCGATTCATAAGTTTTTTCACCGTAAATTCCACTTCGCCACAACGACGCTAGGCAAGTTTCCAGCTAGTCTAGCTAAGCAGTATAATGATGCAATTACAGCATTAAATCATCGTAATTTGCTTGATTCAACAAGCTATTTGCATGATGCCCGTGAAGTGCAACAACTCCAGAATCATATAGATTATTCTTTTGCAGACGTAAGGGAGGAATGGAGAGTTGCTTTACTAAGCAATAATCCGAACTTAATCGAGAAATGTTCCATAGCCTGGCTACAGCAATTTGTAAATAACGGTTATATTAGCCCCCATCTATTACAGATATGGCTAGAGGATATGTTTAACTTCCGCCTCTCTTTATTACAAGAAATATCGAACAATCAAAAAAAGGAAATTTTAACTATACTGGAACAGCAGGATCGATTAAATATTCCTCCAAGCATACATGACTACAGCATTAAATTACATGATTGGCGACAATGGGCCTTGCAGTTCAACTTGAATCTATCCCAAGCCATTACTAATATTCAACAAAATAAATCACGATCATTTTCTGATATCGTGTCTTATATAGAGTTGCATTATAATGAAGAACTTTCGCTGCAAGATATTGCTGATACCTTTCTAATTAGTCGTGAGTATATTTCAAGAAAGTTCAAGCAAGATTATGCAATTAGTTTCACGGAATATGTAACTAGCTTTCGCTTAAATAAAGCAAAAGCTTTAATGCAAAATCAACATTTGAAACTAAACCAAATAGCTGAAATGGTAGGTATTCCTGATGTAAAGTACTTTAGCAAAGTATTCAAAAAACATGAAGGAATGACGCCAAATGAATATCGTAAAACTTTCCTGAATCCGTGATTTTCTATTAAGTTGAGTGAGGTGTTACATGAAAAAACTACTAACATCTTTTCGCTTCTGGTTCTCCCTAATTTCCGTCATGATCATTATTCAAAATTTGTTGGGATGGGATGATAAAAACTTGCTGCTTTATTTCACCACACCACTATTGCTATTCCTTAACGAATGGACTACCTTTCGTTTGAATGTGTTTGGAGAGTATGTCGTTTTAGCTTTTTATATATGTAATTTTCTAACTTGGTTTTCATTTGGATACGTGTTTGATAAATTGATAAATACGATTGCCATTAGAATGCGAAGAAAGGATTAGCCTATTTAGATCGATTCTATATCTTTTGAACAAAAAACGAGGCAGCCAGAAGTCAGTTACACTGACCACCTGGCTGCCTTGTTTCTGATTTTTGTCTACCTGCTTTTCACCAAGAGCTCTACCGCTTCTTGCACCATTTTACTGGTATCCCCACCAGACGCATGTTCATCCAGAATACATTGTTCTAGATTCACTGCCACAACAAGTGCCATTGTTTTATCTATGGCGCTGCGCACAGCTGAGAGCTGACTAACGACATCTTTACAATTTTTTTCTTCTTCCATCATTTTAAGAATGCCGCGAACTTGTCCTTCCGCACGGCGCAGACGTCTTTTCATGCTTTCATCATAATTCATTTCAAGATTCCTCCTATACTTATATGGGTATATTATAGCTTATCATTGTAAATCCGTTCAATTTGTTTGTTCAGATCATCAAATCGTACAAATCGATCCGCCCTTAAATACTCTTTTTGCTCAACCATTAAAATCATCGTAGGTACTGAAAACGTCAAAAATTTTGCAGCTATTGCTTCGACTTGATTGGCGTTAATGTGACCCAAGTAAATCTCTGGATAATGTATGAGTAATTCTCTTAACTTCGGAAGCACGGAGTGACAAACCGTACATTCTTGTCTCGATATATATAAAAAACTCCATTTATGTTTTTCAATAAATTGTTCTACCCCATCCATCGAAGTTAATTCTTGAAGCTCCCTCATATTCCCATCTGCATCAAAATACGAGCTGCTGTGTATCCTCTTAAGCCGACTTGGCAATATACCCATATTTCTTTTTCAGGATCCAATTCGTGCATACGACTCCGCAGCTCATCAACAGGGATTAGAATAGAGCCTGAGATGTTGCCCCTATTGTGTTCTTGCTCAGAACGTACGTCGATCAGTAGCTTATTATTTGAATCTAGCGTATCCAGATCCTGAGGTACGAACGTGTGAACACGACCAGAAAGTATGTTTTCCGCTGTATATCCAGCCATATTAACTGGATCTTTTGCCGAAGAATAAGGTAGGGCATAGGCAAGCTCAAGCTCGGTCAAATCGTACACCGTTCCGCGAAAACGTATAACGCTGGCAATTGTATCGATACGCTTATCAACCCCTTCTGCGCCTACTGCTTGAGCGCCCAGGATGCGACCTTCATCATCGAATAGCAGCTTAATGGAGAGTGGAGTTGCTCCAGGATAATAAGAAGCATGAGAACTTGGATGCACGTAAGTGACGCGATAAGAAATACCGAGACGCTTCAGAGTTCACTCATTGTTTCCAGTAGCTGCTCCTGTCTGACCAAAAACTTTTATAATGGACGTTCCTTGTGTCCCTTTATAGATCGTGCCCAAACCACATACATTATCCGCTACAATTCGTCCTTGTTTATTAGCGGGGCCTGCTAATGGTATCGCCGTCTTAGTACCATTTACAAAATCAGTCACTTCCACCGCATCACCAACCGCAAAGACTCCATCCAAATTAGTCTCAAGCTTATCATTAACAATGATGTGCCCTTTCGAAGTCATCTCTAGCCCACTATCTCTTAAAAAGGCTGTATCAGGCGAAACCCCGATCGCCAATATAACCATATCGCTGACTAACGATGTACCGCTGGCAAGCTCAACTTGGATCTGATCGTCTATTTCTTTAAAGGACTGCACGCTGTCAGATAATAAAAGCTTCACACCATTACATTCTAGCTCTTGAGCTAAAACATTCCCAAGCGGTTCTGTAATTGGGACAAAGGAATATTCATTGCGCCAGGAATACTTCCTCCCGCAAACTCATGTGGTTCACGTACATCAATTAGCTTTCGATGCTTGCTCAGCTCGGCTTGAAACGCTTCACTATTCAACGTTTTCAAGCCTTTGACCTGCTTAAACTGCGGATAGATGAACAATACCAGTAAAATACTCAAAACGATTGATATCGTTGCCTCCATGCTATCTCCTCCTTTCGCTCGTTTGAATGCGGCTCGTTAGAAAACATCCATTCACAGCATCACCGTTAGTATGCGCATACCCGTATATGTATATTATATATTGGAGATAGACGAAATTCAAGATATGAACGTAAATACGATGAATCATTACACCGAAGCACAAAAAGCCCATCGGATCTTTGTCCAATGAGCCAATAACATTCATTTCCATCAGGAAGCCTGTTTTTCATATAAACGTGCATAGATGCCGCCGAGACGTATTAATTCATCATGTGTTCCTATCTCAGCAATACCCGTTCCTTCCAAGACGACAATCTGGTCTGCATGGCGAATTGTAGATAATCGGTGCGCAATAACCAGCGTTGTTCGATCCTTCGCGATCTCATCAAGCGCCTCTTGAATTTCTTGCTCCGTTTTCGTATCTAGTGCAGAGGTTGCTTCATCAAGAATTAGGATGGGTGCATTACGAAGAATAGCGCGAGCAATCGATAGCCGCTGCTTCTGTCCGCCTGACAATCGGACACCACGCTCACCGATTACTGTATCATAGCCCTGCTCCATTTGTTCGATAAATTGATGCGCTTTTGCCGCCTTTGCCGCAGCAATTACTTCTTCTTGTGTAGCATTTTTCCAACCATAGGCAATGTTGTCATACACAGATCCGTCGAACAAAAAGGTATCCTGCAGCACCATCGATATATTGTCACGCAAGCTCTCAAGCGATACATCACGAATATCGATGCCATCCACTTGAATAGAGCCTTGCTGCGGGTCATAGAAACGATTGATCAAGCTTGCCAACGTCGTTTTACCAACTCCCGTTGTTCCAACTAAAGCAACGGTGCGCCCCGCTTCAATCGTCAGGCTAAGCTTTTCAAGTACAGGCATTTCGTTTTGATAAACGAACGATACATCCTGAAATGTAATCTGTCCTTGCACTTGTGACAAATCAATCGCATTGCGCTTTTCCTTCACGTCTTCCTCTTCCTCGAGCACTTCGAATACTCGTTTGCAGCCTGCGCCAGCTCGTCCAGCCGTCTCAACCAAATTAGAAAATGTCTTTACCGGATTATAAAACATACCCAAGTAAGCGATAAAGCCTACAATATCAGCTATTCCAATCTCTCCAGCATCAATCAACCGGGTGCCAAAAATAACAACAAACACGGTTCCAAGTGCAGTTACAAATGCTAGCAGCGGTACTGAGGTTTCATAGAATAGGCTGGCACGCAAATACGTTCGTGTATGCTTACGCGCTAAACCTGAAACCTTATCCTGCTCCTCTTTCTGCCGGTTAAAAATTTGAATTTCTTTAATCCCTGACAAGTTTTCCTGCACTTTTCCCGATATTTCACCACGTACCTTGGAATTTTCTGTCCAAAGCGGTGACAGACGCTTGCTCTGCCATATCGTGATCGATAGCAATACAGGAATCGTAATCAAACTTATAAGCGCTAGCTTAACATTGATCGTTAGCAGCAATATCCCTACGCCTACAAAAGTCAGTACGTTGATTACAAAATCAGGGATGACATGCGCGATAAAAACTTCAGCTTCCATCGCATCATTTACCACGCGCCCTGTTAGATCACCTGTTCGACTTCGATTGAAATAACGTAGACTCATCTTCTGATATTTTCTATACAGCTTTGTGCGTAAATCCGCAACAAAATGCAAAGCAGCATAATGGTTCATGTAGCCTGCTAAAGAGGTTCCAATCGCTTGCAAGGAGGTTGCTCCAAGCAGCAGCAGCCCAATATGCAAAGCTTCCTTGGCAAAATTCGTACTGCCTTCCGTAGCCAAAAGCGTCAATTCTCTTAAAGCCCAAGGCAAATAAAAACCTGATAGAGTTGCAATCACGACACCTAAAAAACCGATTCCTAATTGAATCCAGTATTTCCGTGCTCCAACTAAAATACGCCATGCTGTTTTCATGTAGCAACCTCCTTCTTCAGTTCCTTATTACGATCGCGCAATATTTGATAGGTTACATATACAGGACGCCCCGTTCGTGGCTCTAGCATAATATCAGCATCAATAGAGAATACCTCTCGCAGTGTACGTTTTGTCATCACTCGCTCAGGCGAGCCATGCTCTATCACCTTTCCATCACGAATCGCCACCATATAGTCTGAGAAGCGTGCCGCTAGATTCAGATCGTGCAGCACCATCACAATCGTCACCTGCTGGCTGCGATTAAGCTCATATAACAGCTCCAGCACCTCAAGTTGATGTGCCAAATCAAGGTAGGTTGTTGGCTCATCCAGAAGGATTAGATCGGTTTGCTGCGCCAGCGCCATAGCAATCCATACCCGCTGTCGTTGCCCACCAGACAGCGTATCGACTTCACGATGCTCAAACTCCGTTAACTGAGTTTTGCTTAGTGCCCAGGAGACGATCTGTTTATCCTCCTTGGTAAGCTTACCGAATCCACGCTGATGGGGGAATCGTCCATACGCTACCAATTGTTCTACTGTAAGTCCGCTAGGAGCCGTTGGCGTTTGCGGCAAGATCGCCATCTGCTTCGCTATTTCGTTAGTGGGCAGTGTGCGAATATCTGCTCCTTTGAGATATACCGTGCCGCTTTTCGCTTTCAATAAGCGACCAATTGCCTTTAATACCGTTGATTTACCACAGCCATTGGGACCGATAATAGAGGTGATTTTTCCATGAGGAATTTTTAAGTCTAGCTCTTTTACTATTAATGCTTCATCATAAGCAATATCCAGTTGCTCTACTGTAATACATTCCATGTCTGCCTCCTAATTCGCTTTAGCTAATAAATAGAGAAAGTATGGGACACTGATGACCGTTATGACGATTCCCGTCGGTACATCACCACCAAGACTAACCGTTCGTGTAATCGTATCGGCCACGACTACAATCAAGCCTCCTGCTAAGCACGAAGCTGGTATTAGCAATTTATGATTGGGCCCAACTAGCTTGCGTGCCATATGAGGAGCAATTAAACCGACAAAAAAGAAACTGCCCCCAACTGCAACACTTCCTGAAGATAAAGCGACAGCTGCAAGCGATAAGCCCAAAAATTCTCGCTTAACAGCAAGCCCCAAGCCTTCAGCGGTCTGATTACCAAGATTAATTGTGTTAAGCATGCGTGCTTTAAAGAATACATATCCAAGCAGCACGATCACCCATGGCGTTAGCACTGCGATATATCCCCAATCGTCCCCCCACAGGTTTCCAGCTAACCATCTAAGCATAAAGTCCATTTGTGAATCATCTAATTTTAATGTCAAAAATGTTGTCAACGCACCATAGCCACTGCCTAGCGCAACACCAGTTAATATTAATCCGATTGGTGATATTTCCCTTCCACGGCGGTATGATAATAAAAATATCAAGCCCGCTGCAATCAAGCCTCCTACAAATGCTAGCAGTGGCAAAGCAATATAGGAGCTAACTCCCATAGAAGATATATACACTACGAATATAAGCACAAACAGTCCCGAGCCTGAACTAATCCCAAGCGTCCCTGGACTTGCCATATCATTGCGGAGCAGGCTTTGCATTACAATTCCTGCTGCTCCCATCCCCATACCTACTAGAATCGACAGCACAATACGCGGCAATCGAAAATCAAACACGATGAGATTCTGCTTGTCGGTCCCTTTACCAAGAAGAACGTTCAGCACTTCCTGCGGTGAAAGATTCATTTTCCCTGAATTCACACTAATAACAGCAAACACAATGATAAGGAAAAATAAAATTGTAATAACCGTCAATCCGCGTTGAAGCGTATAGCGTTGCTTGATCATTCGAACTCCCTCCTTTGCTTGCGAGCCAAAAATAGGAAGTACGGTACACCGATAATTGAGAATATAATACCGATCGGCGTCTCAAACGGTTTATTGATCAATCTCCCCGCAAGATCAGCAGATACGGTAAGCAAAGCACCGTAAACAGCGGCGGCTGGAATAATGTAACGATAATCGACGCCTACAAGGTAGCGAACAATATGCGGTGTGATTAGTCCAACAAAACCAACTGGTCCTACCACAACTACCGCAAGTCCTGTCAGTACTAATACAACAATGGTTGAAAGGCCTTTTACTAACCCACTTCTGATTCCAAGTCCCCCAGCTACTTCGTCACCTAAATTCAATACCGTCACCGAGGGAGACAATGCAACAGCGAGCAATACTCCTGCGATAAACAAAGGAGTAATCATGAGCAATTCTCCCCATTGAGCTCCAGCAGTGCTACCTGCCGTCCAAAATGCAAGTGCTCGTCCAAGATTATAGTTGATTGCCAAGTACTGACTTAGTGCACCAAATAGCATCGATATAGATAACCCTGCCAATACAAGTCGCTGAGGTGTCATTCCACGCTTACCTAGTGAGGCAATAAAATAGGTCATGCCTGTAGCCAAAGCGGCTCCCATGCACGCAAACAGCATCATTTGCCAATACGCATAGCCTGGCATGAATGCTAAGCAAAGTGCTATGGCAAACGCTGCGCCTGAGCTTATCCCCATTAGTCCTGAGTCAGCAAGCGGATTGCGCGTCGTTCCTTGCATAATGGCACCACAAACTGCGAGGCTGCATCCGACCATCAGATCGGCTGCAGTACGAGGAAGACGAAGAGTCTGAATAATTTGATGATCCGTTAGAGTAGGATCGAATCGGAATATTGCCTCCCATGCGGTCGCTAACCGCATGTCGGCGGCGCCGAAGGAAATCGACGCCGCCGACATAAGAATCATTAGTCCAAGCCCTACGACCATATACATCGTAAAGCTAAGCTTAGTTACACGCTTTTTCGCAGATTTGTTCTGCATATTCGTTTCCTTTCAATTCTGTATTTTCGTGTCTCGGTTCAAAGCACAGCAACTCGTTTATCGCTCGGCAAACTGATTCATAATGTAGTTCAATTGTACATCTGTCGAGAATATATCAATGTTAAAAAATAGGGCGTAGTCAATATAAATAACATTGCCTGACTTAACAGCAGGCAGCGATTCCCATACTGGATTACCTTCTAAGTCACCCAGCTCACCGCTATAAATAATATAGTCACCGGCATAGTCCCCAATAACTTCCATCGATACATCTCGATACTGATCCTTACCAATAATTTCTTCTTGAATAATGTCTGGTGCTTTTAGTCCTAAGTGACTGTATAGCAGATCTCCGCCTCGTCCCCATTTATCGCCAAATACCCATACACTACCATTGCCGCCCTCCATAAGGCTGAAGGTTTTAGAAGTAATCTCTTTCTCCTCTAGCAGCTTTTTAGCAGCAGTAATCTTTTCATTAAAGTCAGACAATAGCTTTTGTGCCTCTTCCTCTTTACCTAGTACCTCGCCCAAGAACGTAATTCTCTCCTACATTGACAGCTGGGTAAAAGGAATTAATATCGTCGGAGCAATTTTAGAAGCCTTGTCATATTGTTCTTCATTGACAACAAAAATCAAGTCAGGATCGTATACCATAATATCCTCAGTTTCAAATGCATCCCAAACTGGCAATTCTGCCAATTCGTCTTCAAAAGCGGCTCCCTCTACGTCATAAGTCGCCACCAATGCAACATCAAGTGCTACCAAGTCACCGATACCATAAGTTGCAATCACCTTTTGTGGATTTACAGGCACCTCCACATCACCCTTAACAGTTGTGACAACTCGCGTCTGCGCTTCAGTCTTTTCGTTGGATGCTGATTCATTCTCTGCCTGTTGTGTCTGAGCAGGCACTTGATTCGACGTCGACCCGTTATTTACCGCAGCATTCGAAGAACATGCTGTCAATACCATCATCAAGCTCATCGCCGCTGCTAATATTATTTCCTTGCTTTTTTTCTGTCCAAACATCGTTAACTCCCCGTCTCTTTGATATTTGACTAAGCTTGCTAGTCCTTTATCATTGTAGAGATATTGAGAATCATTATCAACGGATAATTCCTGCATGGACAACGTTAATTTTTTCCGATACTCACCTGGTGACATTTTATAGCGTTTTTTAAAAGCTCGCTGCAGCAAATTTTCATCGATAAAACCACAGCCGTGAGCGATTTCCTTCACTGTGGCATTCGTATGCTTCAAATGAACCTGCACTGCATTCAGCCGTTTCAACGTTAAATACTCCTGCAAGCTGATGCCTTCTCTCTTTTTGAACAGGCGCGTCAACTGTCCTCCACTAATTCCAAACATATCAGCAATATCCTGAAACAGAATTGGCTTCATATAATGCTCGTCCAAATAATGCTTAGCGGAAATAGCAGGGTCCGGCTGAAGAAATCCAACCTCTTCTCGCTCCAGATCCCTGTAAATCTCATATATCGACTGATAGAATAAACTTTTTGTATACAGTCGCCCCAGCGATCTCTCACAATTCCAGTAGCTAACCATCTGCTGAAACACATCTACCAAGCTAACGGGATTGCTAGGTGAATAACCGAATTGCTGCACAAACGGATTCACCTTCTCCAATAATCGTTGCAAGTCTTTATCAAAAAATAAAGGCTTTTCCGATTTATAAAACACCAAAAAGGCTCTAAGTTTGCCTTCTTCAGGCGAAATACTGAGCGTTGTTCCCTTCCCTCCATGAACGATACCGAATCGCTCCATCCTAAATACCGCCTGATTTAATCGGATATTGGCTGCTCCTCCATACGCATAAACCAGCATGCTACTAGGCATTCGATATTGCTGCAGAGGGGATTGTGTGCAGATATCTTTATGACGCACATCGATCAGTTTTATAGATGCACGCGTCCATATGTGAACAATCTCGTTAATCATTTCCGATGTAAACTCATAGACTAATTCTGTTTTCTCTTGCATCTGTTCGTACTCCTCCACCAATGCATCATACTTTGTATACTACCCTAATTGATTTTGATTATCAATATCATCATTAGGAGCTAGTACACGATACCATTGCGATATATTGGTGGAGGCAACAGATGCTACTTAATACTTGTAAAGCTTTCAGTGAAATGTGCTAGCGTTTCAGTGTCAAGACCTCTGCCACTCAGCTTTGATCCATCAAATTCAATCACTTTATTGTTTTGTACTGCCGGTATTGATTTCCAAACATCTTTTTCTTTTAACGCTTCATATCCTTCACCCGTTACAACTACGATATAGTCCGCATCGCAATATTGAGCCAGCACTTCAAATGAAACATTCATATAGTGCTTATCGCCCATTTTCTCTTGAACTACATCAGGAATAGCGAAGTCCAAATAATCGTAAAGTACATTTCCGCCTCGACCATAAGCATTATCATAGAACCAGATATCATCAGCCAACGGTTCAATTAAAACAGCGGTCTTACCTAATGCATTTGACTCCTCTAGCAACTTTTTAGAAGCTTCTGCTTGCTCGTTAAATTTTTGTATGATTTCCTCTGCTTTTTCAGACACGTTTAACAAATCACCAATCATTCTTAATGCTTCCTCTGAGCCCATATTCAGCGGAATATTTATAACCGGAGCAATACTCTGGTATTCATTATAGAAATTTTCATCATCGTAAGTGATGAGTAGATCCGGATCAAGCGACATCAGCGCTTCTTTTTCAGGTGCATAGCTAAAGACCTCAACATCAGGCCATACGCTTTCGAAGCTGCCTGAGGATATCGATACTGGAGTTACTCCTAAAGAATGAATTTCTTGTTCATACACCCATACCGCTACCCGTTCTGGATTCACTGGCACCTCGACATCACCATAAATCGTTGTCACGATTCGTGTGCTCACTGCTGCTTCTCCTGAGTTGGTTTCAGCATTAGAAGCTGATTGAGTCTGCTGTGTCTGCGCAGTGTTTTGATTTGACGCCCCTCCGTTATTCCCTGTAGCATTTGACCCACAAGCTGTTAACAATAGCATTAAGCTCATTGCTGCTGCTAATATCATTTCCTTACTTTTTGTCTGTCCAAACATGATTAACTCCCCATCTCTATGTGATTTGGCTAGGCTCGCTAGTCCTTTTTCATTGTAGAGATATTGAGAATTATTATCAATGACACTTTTGGTAAACTTATCACTCACTTTTCGTCGATATTCACTTGGTGTCATATGAACATATTTTTTAAACATCCGATTCATATTCAATTCATCCAAAAAGCCACATCCGCTTGCAATCTCCTGAATCGTTGCATTCGTGCTTTCTAGATAAGCCTTTGCTGCATTAAGACGCTTATTATTTAAATAATCCTGTAAGCTTTTATTCTCTCGTTTCCTAAATGTTTTTCCTAACAAGCTTCTACTAATAGGAAGCATCTCTGAAAGAAGCTGAATCGATATTTGCTCTGTAAAATGCTGATCCAAATATCCTTTCACCCATTCAACATAATCCGGTTCAATATAACGAATGTCCCCTTGCTTCAGTTCAATATACAATTTATAAACAATTTGATGAAATTGGATTTTTGCAAGAAACTGCTGCATACTATCTTTTTCATTCCAGTTTTCAAGCATGCTTTGGAATTTTTCCAAAAAGAATATAGGATTGGCTGGAGAAAAACCATACAGCTGTGTAAATGGATTCATCGTTTCAAGCATACTTCGCAGATTACGTTTGTAGAATGGAACAAGCTCTGCTTTGTATAAAATCATGTACGCCTGCAAACTTTCATCAATAGGATAAATCGATAGCAATGTTCCTTTACCAGCATGACATAGACCGTAATTTCCTGTTTGATAGGGCTGTTGATTGAGATATATACTTGCTGGCGCACCTTTTGTGTAGATCAGCATACTACTAGGCAACAAGTAATTTTCCAGCGGCTTGTTGTATCCAATTTCTTTTTTTCTTATATCTATTAAAGTTACAGATGAACGCATCCATATTTTCATAGCGATATCCACCATTTCAGGCGTGTAATATCGAATCAAGGTTTGATCATACAACACCTTGCTCACTCCTTCTGTTAAACTTCTAGCTATATCGTATTATAACTGAAAATGATTATCATTGAAAACCATTATCAATAGATGTTTGTTTAATATCGAAGAGCTAACGTCATCAAGCTTCCACTAATATGGGCTCATCACTGTTACTGAACACACTTCTCCCCCTCATTTCATGTTTTTATCTATAAACAGAAAAAAAGCCCATCGGAAAAACTCTCCAATGAACTTTTTATTATATTAGCTCTGATACAACCCGAGCGGCGGATCGAAGCGCTCCTTCCAAATGCCCTCCTTGGGTACGAGCAGTTTCTGTACCTGCAAAAAATATCTTTCTATCCCAGCTTTGCATCCCTGTAGGCGGTCCGTAATTAGGATAGCTATGAAGGAATTCGCTATCTTCAGCAACTGCCGTTTCGTGATCGTTCGACCAGTCCTTATACATGAGGGCAACCTTATTTTGGGCGAGTGGTCCAAAGAGGCGGATTAATTGCTCCTCAACAAGCTTCAACAGGCGATGCATCATGGATTTCCTGCAAAGGCCCTACCCAACTCGTTGCAAACCCTGAAAATCCCTGCTCACGCCAAAATGGACGTTCATAGACCGCTATCACTTTCGCATGTGTTGCCATCCACGTAGGCTTGTTTAACAAACTCATCATCAGCTCAGAGGATAATTCTGGTTCGAACGTTATATTATGTGCTGCAATTCGTGGAGGGACAGTAATAATAACTGCACTTGCTTTAATTGCTTCTTTCCTACCATCAACCTCGATGGATAAAGAGCCATCACCCTTCTGGTGAATTGAAGTCACTTGTGCTGATAATTCAATCGTTCCAGCATGAAGCGTAGCGGCTAAAGCGTCAACGAGTGCTTGCACACCACCGACAAATCGAACAGAGCTTTCCATTGCTCCCTCTGGCAATTCATATTGCTGCGGTGGCTCCTTAAGGGATCGCTCTGTAACGATCTTCCCTTTATTGAATTGTAAAAACGTTTGTAGTCCGAGCTTGTGAACAAGATCGGTGATGAATGGTTCATGTTGAGGCCAAAACCATGTGGGACCTAAATCAAACTTTCCTAGATCCGGTCTATCCGCAACCTCTAGACTCAGCACTCTCCCACCAATTCGCTCCCGTGCTTCGAGTACACGACACGATATTCCTTGAGTCGTAAGCAACGAAGCTGCTCGCAAGCCACTTAAGCCTGCACCAATAATAATTATAGGTTCATGCATTTTCATAGTCGCATTATCCTCTCTTCTTACGAACCCACAGAACAACTGGAATTAACAATAAAGACAGAAATGCTCCTGCCAAAGAAAGAGTTACATAGCTAAACTGTGCGACAACCATACCAGACAAAGCGCCGCCAGCAGCTCCACCTAGCGCGATCAAAACATCTATCGAGCCTTGCGTCTTCGCGCGAATCTGTGGCGGTGTCGCATGAACAATCGCTGTCGTGCCGCTAATTAAGCCAAAATTCCAACCTAACCCTAGCAGCATAAGAGCAATAACCAACACAATCATAGAATCCCCAGGTCCGAATGCTGCCAGCAATCCTGATATCAACAAAGTAAATCCTGCAATGTACGACATGATGATATGACCGAATTTATCAACGAGAACACCTGTAATTAGAGATGGAAGATACATTGCTGCAATATGAATGCCAATAACTATACCAACTGCACCTAATCCATGACCATGATGCTGCATATGGACAGGAGTCATTGTCATGATGGCAACCATTACAATCTGGGTAAGCAGCATAACTGTTGCGCCTATAATAATTCCCTTTTTATCGGCGACATATTCCCCAGCTTGGGATTGAGTCGCATCACTCGCCATTGCTTCAGTTCTTTGTTTTTCCGCTACCGCCTTAGCAACAAGGAACGGATCAGGCCGCAAAAATAAAAATAATACTAGACCGGCAAGAAGATACGCCACCGCGGCCAGCATAAAAGGCCCTGACAATGGTGGTACGCCTAATGATGAGGCGAACTTTCCGGTCAAAGTAACTAGGTTTGGACCAGCAACAGCACCAAACGTTGTAAAAACCATAGCCATACTTACCGCTTTTGCTCGATTGGATGGTAGTGCCAAGTCCGTTCCTGCATATCTTGCTTGCAAATTAGTTGCCGTCCCTGCCCCATAAAGCAGCATAGAAAGGAAAAGCAACAGTACACTGTTCAATAGCGTAGAAAGCACTACACCAATAGCCCCCACACCACCGATTATAAACCCGCCAGCTAATCCGGGTCTGCGACCCCATCGTTGAGAAAAGCGGCCAACCGCATAAGCGGCGACAGCAGAACCTAACGTAATAAGACCCGAAGGAATTCCAGCATATCGATCCGTACCAAGCATATCTTTCGCAAGTAGCGCACCTACTGTAACACCTGCCGCCAAACCCGCTCCAGCAAGAATTTGCGAGAAAATAACAACCTTTAATGTTTTTGAATGCAACTGCCGCTGTTTCTCTTCTGAGTTCACATATTCCATAATAGAAGACGACTGACTTTGCGTCTTATTCCTCATAGCTATAGGATTTTCTAACATTTCTATTCTCCCCTATGCACTACAAAATTCAACTATTCAATTATTCTATTGAATTATAATGTTGAGTTGTGCCTTCGTCAAGTTAATTTAATTCAATTCCCTCTTTTAATCAATTGAATAATTGAACTTCTTCCTGTACACTATAAAGTAACTCTCAGCCTTTATTTTAGGCGAACAGTTTGAACACGAATGGCGCATATGCCCATTGTGTTCGATTAGTTTTTTTAGAATCGAGGGAAAATCATTATGAATGATAACATGTTGGATTCCGCGAATGGTCTAAAGGAAGAGCTATATAGACAGTTATCAAGAATCGGGAAATGCCTGTCGAGTGATAAACGTTTGGAAATTCTAAGTTTGTTGTCCCAAGGATCGAAAACTGTGGAAAAATTAACGACTTCCTCGGGGATGAATTTTGCTAACGTCTCTCGTCATCTTCAAGTTTTATTGGATGCCAAACTTGTGAAATTCACAAAGAAAGGTACCCATGTTATCTATTCATTAGCTGACCCGGCTATTGTTGACTTGCTAGCTTCCTTATGGAGAATAAGCGAGAAGCAACTTCCAGATATCGCAAGACTTAAAAGCGACTTTTTGCATGATCTAGATAATATCCAAACGCTAACGATGGATGAAGTTAGGGAGAAGTTGAACACAGAATCTATTTTCCTTTTAGATGTACGTCCAAAAGAAGAGTTTGAGATTAGTCATATTGAAGGGGCTATATCGGTACCAATGGAGGAGCTAGAGTACTATATGCAACAGATACCCCAACATGCTGAAATTATTGCTTATTGCAGAGGACCACTCTGTGTATACTCTGCAATCGCAGCAAAAAAATTGAAAGCTGAAGGATTTAAGGCCTATCGAATGGATGAGGGAATACATGAATGGCAGGAACATTTTGCTCATTAATCAATATGTATTAAACCTTCACGAGGCTCCCATTGGATTGAATATAGGTTAAATAATAGGAATTAAAAACCCGCTTAATGCCTTGAAAAATTAAGGTTTAAGCGGGTTTTTTCGTAAAAATTAAAGCTTCACATGCATTACATCCGTCTTTGATTACTTGTCCTTTACACAATATTTCTTTTGATAGTCTTAATAATTATATTCATCCTGTTTCCCCTACTCACACTCTTTCAAACTGACCATGAGCCGTTTACGTTAGAACCACAACAAGCTCCAGCAGATATAAAAAACTATACCTATATAATTGAAGGAACACGAATTTATTATTGCGAAAATGGCACGTTACTGCCGCGTATTCTTCTGTCCTGGTCGAATGGGTCGAATCGGCAAAACGTTTCTTCGAATCAGTGCTTCAACATCGGGCGGGGGTTCATCGTCTCTTGAGCGCAGGAAATGTCTACAAACGTGAACGGCAACCGTGAAGTTGACTTGGTAGTGGTGCTGTTTAGCTTTTTGGGAAATGACGACGTGCGAGGTCATCATTTCTGCAAAATTGTACATGATCATTCTTGCAAAAATCTCTTGGATGATGGACTCTCGTTTCTTTGCGTGAAAATTCGTCAGACCGACGGTATATTTTAATGCCCTGAACGAGGTTTCAATTCCCCATCGCATGTTATAGATGGACCTGAGTTCATCGGGTGGGAAATCGGCATCAGATAGATTCGTAATGACGGTTTCATATATGCCATTTGGCAGTACGAAACGAACGACTCGAAAGGAAATCGGGTAGAATAAGCTCTCCTGTAAATCCAAAAAATAAAAGGTAGAAGTGGAAGGTACGAACTTATAAATTTCAGGATGCGCCTTGACCTCTTTGGTTTGTTTTTTAGTTAGTATTAGATGAATATCCCGATTAAACTCTCCGCCCGAGGGCAACCTTAAACCCGAAAGAATACCACTGGAAGCTAAATCCTTCACCCGTATGACATAGTTCCACCCCTTGCGTTCAATATGTGCGAAATTGTTGTAACTTTCATAACCTCGATCGGCAATTACAATGGTTTTTCCCTTAATGCGGGAACGGTCAACCATAGCCGCCAGTGCCTTTCGCTCGTTATTTAACCTTCGTGGCTGAACAATCGCGTCCACGTAAAGTCTGTTGCAGAGATCATAGACAGCATTTAAATGCAGCAGATTATAGCCTCTTGCTTCCGGTTGACTTTGGAAATAGGTGTCTGTATCCGTAGGGTCAGTGGCAAAATGCAGATCCGAACCGTCAATGGCAAGTAACCGATATCCTCGGTAGCGCTTGAGTTCCGTATATGATTGCGTAAATTTATGAAACAAGAACTCCACAGCAGAGGGCAGAATCTTATTCCTCTGTTGCACAAAAGCAGAAGTGGTTGCTGTGTTGACGTCATAGCCTTGCGATTCCAAGTGTTCCTTGTATAGGCTGTTACCACCCATAGAGATCAGGAGTTTCATAACCGTTTCAAAGGGCAGCTTTTTCTTACGTGTAAAGTCTTTTTCAGGGTTTTTGACATAAGGTGCTGGTGCGACTGACTAACGGGTCCACAGCACCCGCGGTAGCTTCGTGCAGGCGATCATAGAGCTCAAAAGGGACGATGGAATCTTGCGAAAACTCAAAACAACCACCTTCAGAGGCAGTTGCAATCCGAGACACGAGTGAGTCTAGACAAAAGCGCGAGTACGTGATATCGAATTGTTCGATTCTATCAAAAATGCGCTGCTGCAATTGAAGACTAAGCGGTTCGATTGTCTCAATCTCCCATTGTGTTCCGATCGCTTTAAATTTGAACATGAGCCTGCCAGCACCTTTCTCATTTTTGATTCGTATGCAGTATGCTGCATTCAGCTAGAGCTGCCAAATCTCAATTCGATGTTACCGACTCCTCTATCCTTGCCTGCTCTTTAATCTGCTCAATGGCATCGTTGAATCCATTAAGAGTACCGCTGGAGCCTGCAAGACGTCCTACCTTTACCTCATCAATAGGCTTTCCAACAACAACCGCCGGAACCGCTTCAGCGAAACGCTGCTGTAAGTCAAGAGATGTCGGATTCGTTGCATGAGTGGTAACTTCTACGTCGGTAATAATATCATCAACCAGCGTGACATTTACGGTAATGGACGAGGGAAGACCTCCGTATTGACCTGTCGCTGTATATTCACCATCAGCGTAAATAAACGCGTCGCTCATAGCGAGCCTCGAGCGATAGGTCATCAATACCGTCGCAAATTCAGCTCTTGTTGCTATCCCTTGCGGATCAAAGCGATTTCCCGGCTTGCCATTCATAAGCCCGTTTTGCTCAGCCCATGCCACAGCCTCTGTCGCCCAATCCGCTACTTGATTGGAATCGGAAAAATCATGCTGCTCACTAACTTCATTCATACCATACTTATAACTTTCATAACGGAACATCAGCGCTGCAAGCTGCTCACGTGTCACAGGTTCATTCGTGCCGAAGGTTTGAGCATTATACCCTTCCATGACCCCTGTAGCATTCGCCCATTGAATGGGCTCCCAGTACCATGTGCCAGAGACAACATCTGAAAATGAGCTTACATCGGGAACCGATACGCTGCCATCCATACGCCACAGAACGGTTGCTACCATCGCCCTGCTCATATAGTCATTGGGAGAAAATGTTGTGTCAGAGGTTCCCCCCATCAGGTTGTTGCTTGTCGCATACTCTACTGCATTTACATACCAAGCGTTAGAATTAACATCTGAAAATTCCTGTTTCACTCCAGCGGCAAGTCCCGAGGAACACATCGCAAAAGCAACATTGAAACCTAGTAATATGGACGTTGCCTAATACTCTCACAACTGCTGACGATCAAGGAAAACATCAACAAGGTTCTGCTCGTGGGCACAGTGAGCTTTCTTTGTTAAACGCAATTCGTATCTCATTTAGCTTAATCATCACAAATCATTGCTCAATCCTCTCTGCACCATCATAGAAATGAAATCAATGCTAACATTAGTAAAGGCAGCCTGTTCCCCAATTGGAGAAAGCAGGCTGCCTTTAAATTTGTTTCAAATATGTTGCTCTCGAGTAGCTTACCCTTTAATTTTTTCCGAAAATGCTTTTATTCTATCAACAAAAATTCCTTTCAGCTGATCAGTGCCTTCTTTTGGTGCAGCGTAAGCTTTATAACCTCCAAACGACTCCAAGCAAATAGCAGCAGCTTTAAGATCAGCAGGGATATTTCGCTCAAATATGTCCTCTGTTTCCTTTGGCTTCTCGTTGCAAATAAAGTAACCCATTCTTTTTTCCAGTAATGCAGGATGGTTTTTTTTAATAAAATCACGAATCAGTTTATATATTTTCCCATCTCGAACTCCTGCACCCAAAATAATCGTATCAAATTCCTCGATAGCGGGCTTCTCTATTTCAATATTACAAGTGGTACAATTGGTAACTTCTTCAGCCAAAATTTTTATACACTGCTCTGTTGCTCCTGTTTTTGTAGCATAGATCACTAGTACAGCCATTTCACTCATCCTTTATCCTTATTTTTTACATGAAGCTGTTGAATTTGTTCCTCCAACACAGTGCTGGCTTTGTTCAAAAATTGCGTAATGAGCTCAAGCTCTTCATCTGAATAGGATGAAGCCAGCTCAACCATCGCTGCATGCAGCTGAAGGTATGTATGGCTCACCTCTTCTTTATCCTCATACAATGGGACAATAATAACTTTGCGCCGATCAGTGGGATCAGGCTCTCTGCGAACAAAACCATTTTTTTTAAGTCGATCGATTAATGCGGTAACACTACCTGTCGTTAGCCCGGTTAATCTCGACAGCTCACCGGCAGTGACTGGACCTTTTTCATGCAAAATATCGATGGATAAAAAGTCATTATTGTAAAGCCCTAAAGAAGCAGCTACACTTTGCTGATAAAGCACCGTTCTGCTACCCAATCCGCGCATACTCATCGTAAGCTTTTCTTCCTGCTCCGTGACTTGTTCTGATATATTACTTGCCATAACATAGTCTCCCTTTAAATTATAAAGTATCTTGATAACCAAGATACTTTATAATCAAGGTACCTTAATATGCTTTGAAAGTCAAACTTGCAACCTTGATCTTGCTATCTGATCTTTGTATTCAAAACACTTATCAGTAAGTTATCAAACGAAAAAGCATTACCAGAAGCGTATCCCGTAAAGGAACGCCCGCTGATAATGCCCCATCGAATCGTTTCACGCCACTCTAAAGTGCGAAACATTTTCCCATATTCAAGCGAAACTAAGCAACCATTCTTATGAATATCGAATAACTCCTCCATTTACGTGTAATACTTGACCCGTCACAAACATGAAGTCGCTTGTCGCCAAATAACATAGGCAGGTGCCACCTCGAATGGCTGCACTGCACTACACTGCACGACCGAGCGGGCTGTCTACCCCCCAAGTACTCACCATCTCAGCAGGCCAAGAGCTTACTGTGAGCGGTGTCCAGCCTGGACCTGGCGCCACCCCATTGACCCTGATTCCTTTGTCGGCGAGTGATACGGCCATCGTACGAATGAAGGATACAATCGCTCCTTTGGTCGTAGAAAAATCGATGGCGTCTTTATTCCCCTCATATGCCACCCTTGAAGTCGTACAGATAATCGCGCTTTCTGGATTAAGATACGGTATCGCTGCTTTCGTCAAATAAAACATAGGAAAAACGTTCGTTCGAAACGTATTTTCCAGTTGTTCGTCCGAAACGTCCTTAATGCTAGGGGTGTACGGCTGAACGGCGGCGTTGCTGACCAATATGTCTAGCCTTTGATAATGGTTTATCGTCTCTGCTACAATTTCGGATGAAGCAGCCGGATTGCGAAGATCGCGAGGAAGAATCAAGCAACGAACGCCGAATTGCACAACGTACCGCTGGGTCTCAGCGGCATCCTTGTGCTCGTTCAAATAGACGAGTGTTAGATCGGCTCCTTCTTTGGCATATGCCACCGCGATAGCGCGTCCGAATCCGCTATCCCCGCCCGTAATGATGGCGACTTTTCCTTTGAGCTTGCCACTGCCAATATAACCGGGATTATCAAAAATAGGTCTGGGTTCATTAAATACTCCAAACCGGGCATATGATCCTGATGCTGCGGCGGAAATGCCACTGGCTCCATCACGGTCTTAGTCTGCCAGCCGATGTAGGGATACATAGGATAACCTTTCATTATAGGCCCCCCTCTTGAATTTCTCTTGTAAAAGGGCTTGTCGCATCCTTTAGCCTGTTACAAAATTGTTGTTTTTATTACCAACTTATGAAATCTTTTATGAGAGTATGAACGGGATAAAGCTCTTATGATCGCTTTCCCTATCCGAAGTTGAATGAATTTTTAATTGACTGTACGCTATGCAGCAGGTTCAAACTGGCTGTTGTAAAGTTCAGCGTAGAAGCCGCCCTTTTCCATCAGTTCTTTATGATTACCGCTTTCGATAACGTCCCCATCCTTCATCACTAGAATCAGATCGGCATTTTTGATGGTGGACAGACGGTGGGCGATAACAAAGGATGTACGTCCTACTGTTAGTTTATCCATTGCCTCCTGAATCAAGCTTTCGGTACGGGTATCCACTGAGCTTGTCGCCTCATCGAGAATCAGCATTGGAGCGTTTTGAATCATTGCTCTGGCAATCGTGACAAGCTGTTTTTGTCCTTGTGAAAGGCTGGCTTTGTCATTCAGTAATGTATCATACCCGTTTGGAAGGGTGCTGATAAAATGATGAAGTCCCACTGCTTTGCAGGCAGCAACTACTTGTTCTTCTGTAACGTCCTGCTTGCAATAGACGATATTTTCCTTAATGGTGCCCTCGAAAAGCCATGTATCCTGCAATACCATGCAAAACTGTTCATGTACATTCTCTCGCGGCACTTGGCTGATTGGAATGCCGTCCAGCAGGATTTCACCGCTGTCCAGCTCATAAAACCGCGTCAGCAGATTGACAATTGTAGTTTTTCCTGCGCCAGTTGGCCCGACAATGGCAATTTTCTGCCCAGCTTTAATGTTGAGCGAAAAATCATTGATAATCGTTTTTTCAGACGTATATCCAAACTTTACATGACGGAATTCCACATCGCCCTTCACATTGGTAAGCTGCTTAATTTTTTGGCTTTCATCAGATAGCTCTTCCTCATCAAAGAACTCAAAGACGCGCTCGCTGGCAGCAGAAGTTCTTTGCAGATTCTGGAACGCTTGCGCAATTTGAGAAAGTGGCTGAGTGAACAGTCGGATATATAGCATGAAGGCGACAATCACACCGAAGCTGATCGTTCCGTTCATAGCGAGTGCTGCACCTACTACACAGACAGCTACATAACCGAGGTTGCCGATAAACATCATCAGCGGCATCATCAGACCGGACATAAATTGGCTCTTCCAGCCACTTTCGTACAGACTCTCATTCACATTTTCAAAAAAACGTTTAGCTTCCTTGCTAGCGTTATAAGCCTTTACTACATTATGGCCGGAGTAAATTTCTTCAATATGACCATTAGCAACACCTAAACCTTGTTGCTGCTGGACGAAGTATTTCTGTGACTTTGCCATAATAACACCCATAAGGATAAAACCAAGAACACTCGTACCAATGGCAGTTAATGCCATAATCCAATTGTTGTAAAACATCATGAAAGCTGAACCTACAAGCATGGTAATAGCTGTAACCAAGCCCCCGATGCTTTGGTTCAGTGTTTGCCCGATCGTGTCCACATCGTTCGTTACCCGACTGAGCACATCGCCGTGACTTGTCTTGTCAAAATATTTCAATGGAAGCTTATTAATTTTTGTTGATATGCCAGTACGCATATTTTTACTTATTTTTTGCGTTACCGTTGCCATCATATAGCCTTGAATAAAGCTAAGAATTGCTGATCCTGCATAAAATGCTACCAGCAGAAATGCAATGTTTCTCACCGCGCCAAGGTCAATTGCGCCAGCAATCGCAACACCATCAACCAATGCGGGTAACCCTACCATAATTTCATTGGTCATTTCCTTCAGCATATCTGGGCCGATAATTTGCAATACTGTTCCAATTGTTGCCAAAACAAGAGCGATAATCATCGCAGGCATATAGTTTTTACAATAGGCGATCAGTTTGCCCCAGGTTGCTTTAAAATCCTTTGACTTTTCTGTATTTTTTTGTCCCATTGGGTCTCCAGCCATCGTGCGTTTGTTCTTTTTTTGTTCACTCATGAAGTAAGCTCCTCCTCGCTTAGTTGGCTCATGGCAATTTGTCTATAAACCTCACAGGTTTGCAGTAAATCCTTGTGACAACCTTGCCCGACCATTCTGCCTTCATCCAGCACGATAATCTGATCAGCATCCATAATCGTCCCGATTCGTTGTGCTACAATCATACTAGTCACACCAGCGGTTTCTTTTTTTAGCACGCTGCGCACTATCCGGTCAGTCTTGTAATCCAATGCCGAAAAGGAATCGTCAAAGATGTAAATTTCCGGCTTCCTGTAAACTGCACGGGCAATAGCAAGTCGCTGTTTCTGCCCGCCTGAAATATTGGTGCCGCCTTGGGCAATGTCCGCTTCATAGCCGCCCTCCATGCGCTCCACAAAATCTGTGCCTTGTGCGATGGCAACAGCTTTCTTGATTTCGTCAGCCGAAAATCCTTCTCTTCCGTTCTCGCCATATGCAACGTTGGAAGAAACAGAACCTTTGAACAGCACCGCTTTTTGCGGCACATAGCCAATTTTATTGTGCAGAGTCTCCTGTGTATACTCTCGGATGTTCACACCATCAACGAGGATTTCTCCCTCGGTTGCGTCAAAGAAGCGCGGCACAAGGTTAATCAAAGTTGACTTGCCGCTGCCTGTAGAGCCGATGAAAGCGATCGTTTCACCTTGTTTGACCGTAAAACTCACGTCCTTCAACACATAGTCCGCTGCATCAGGATATTTGAAGCTCACATTCTTGAACGTTACTTCGCCCTGTACACCAGAGACACCCGTTGTCCGGGTTCCATCGAGTATTGTAGGTGCGGTATCCAATACTTCGTTGATCCGTTTGGCAGAAACACTGGCACGGGGAAGCATGATAAAAATCATAACGAGCATTAAGAATGACATTACGACCTGCATAGCGTAACTAGAAAAAACAACCATATTGGAGAAGAGTGGTAGTTTATCCACCATGTCCGCCGCGTTAATCAGGTATGCACCAATCCAGTATATGGCAAGGGACAGTCCGCTCATAATCAGCATCATCACGGGCATCATAATTGCCATAGCACGGCTAGTGTACAGCTGAGTGCTAGTCAGTTCCTCATTGGCTTCTTCAAACTTTTTCTCTTGGTAATTGTCGGCATTGTATGCTCTTACCACACGAAGACCAGTCAGGTTTTCACGGGTAACCCGGTTCATATTGTCCGTCAATGCCTGCATCTTTTTGAATTTAGGTATAACGAAAATCATGATTACGCCAACCAATACAATTAAAATCGCTACCGCCGCGACTGTGGTGAGCGTCCACTCAAAGCCCTTTCCAGAGATTTTTGTGATTGCCCACACTGCCATAATCGGCGCTTTAATAACCAGCATAAGTCCCATCGTAATCAGCATTTGAATTTGCGTGATGTCGTTAGTGGAACGGGTAATTAAACTGTCAGTAGAAAAGCGATTAATTTCCTCCATGGAGAAGGAGTCCACCTTATTAAACAGCAGGCTGCGAAGACGTTTCGAAAACGTTGCGGCAATTCGAGCGGCAAAAAAACCAACAATGACAGCGGATAACAAGCTGCCAAGTGTACAGAGCAGCATTTTTGCTCCGGCAAGCCAAATATCGCCTATGGCGCTATCGGGTGTTTGCACTAGCGTTGTGATTTCCGCCATGTAGTCTGGAGCTTTCAAATCCAGCCAAACCTGCGCCACTATAAAAATCAAGCTGAATAATGCCATCATCCATTCTTTAGGCTTGAGATACTTGAAAATCTTTAACATAGATCATGATTCCTCCAATTATTTATATAGTATTCGATACAATCTGTGTTCATGATGAACCCTATTAGTAATTAGGGTGTATTTATGCGGACCACAAAGTCCGCATTAAGTATGAATAACGAATACTTGGTTTTCTGGCAGGCCAACTTACTCGTTTTGCAAACTATCTTCATCTTTTTGATGATTGGCGACGTATTTTTGCGAAAGCTCGGAAAAAAGCTTTGTCAACCGGATGAACTCTGCTGTATTCGCTTCACCCATTTCGGTAAAAATATGAGTCATCAGCCCTTGGATTTCATTCATTTCTGCTTCAACTCGTTCACGTCCAGCTTCGGTGATGGTCACAAGGATATTACGACGATTACTTTTGTCGATCTCGCGCTCAATCTGCCCCTTTTTTTCTAGTGCTCCAAGCAATGCGGATATTCGTGCCGTGCTGCTGTTCAATGCTGCGCTCAGTTCGGAAGGGAGCACCTCAGTGTTGCGCGATGTCAAGAAATGTAAAACAAAAAGTTCTCCTTTATTTGCACGATTAAAGTTATCCATCATATTCTTCCGATTGTCTGACATGATTTCATTAAAGGAGCTAACTGCCCTTTCAACATAGTTTAACCTGTTCTCTTCATTTTTTGATACCACATCATGTACCTCCTACCTATAAAAAGTGAACACAATAATTAGTTAACAGTGTTCATTATAAATGATGTTCGTTTTATGGTCAAATAGTTTTTAAAAAAGTGAACCATTTATGAGACTTTACAATTTTTTGTGTTTGATCGTTCACAATAAGTTGAAAAGTATCTGGACGGCTCAACGATATACTCACCAAGTGGGCCAACGATGGCGCAGACTGTACGACTGCAACCTTAACCTTGACTGCTGTTTATTCGACCATTCCGCTCTGTGAACAGAACTCCTTGGGCTCCAGCATAGGCCATATGCCCCGCTCTATTTACAAGCTTTGAAAGTCAGTTGCAGCAAACGGAACCGCTAAAGAGATAATCGTTCTTCCACTCGCGTTTTCCAAAATCGATTTTCTCCCCCACTCACGATTTAGCAAAGAGCAACGGATACAAGATGCCTACTTTTCCGACAAGCCCATTTATCTGTGGGAATCCTATGCAACACTTTCCTAGCATCGAGCATGAATGACTGCATACATCCTGCTTAATGCAATAAAAAAGCGCTGTCAATCCCCTTAACATTAATATTTTATCATTGAATTCTAATAACCTTCTCATTTATCAAGCATAATAAAGCTTTGCCTTTCTATAGGTAAATAGCGGAAAACTTATCTGTGTTATACTCTGTTTGTACTTCGGGACAAGCACCGAATTAAATATATAACAGTCATCAGGAGGATTTTCATCATGAAGATAAATAAAAGCTCTCTTATTAAAATGATCGCAGTTGCTTGCGTTAGCTTTACCGTCGCGCTTGGCGGAACAGCAGTAACTGCTCCTAATACAAATACAGCTTATGCAGCGACAAGCAGCTCTGCGAGCAGCGTTATCGCTACAGGAAAAAAATATCTCGGCGTTCCTTATGTATTTGGTGCAAAATCAGGTATTACATCTGCTTTTGATTGCTCGTCCTTTACACAATACGTCTTCAAAAAGAATGGAGTCACTCTTTCGAGAACTTCAAAGCAACAAGCGAAATCAGGCAAATATGTATCGAAGGCTAATCTAAAAGCAGGCGACTTGATTTTCTCTGATACGAATCGTGACGGTGTCATCAACCATGTAAGCATATACATGGGCAATAACAAACTTCTTCATACGTACAGCAAGAAAGTTGGCGTAACGATCTCGACTTTTAAAGGCAGCACATGGGATAAAACCTATGTAACCGCCCGTCGCGTATTATAATAAAATGCTAAAGGACGTGCCGCTCAGCGAAAATCGAGTGGCACGTCCTTTAAACGTGTGACTTTAACCAGCCTCTGCATTAATCCGGGGGTGAAGCGGACGCATGGTACGAGCAGACGCGGCAGGACAGGAGCGTCAATCATCCATTGCAGCAGCCTCCCCCACTGCCTGGGACCTTTCAATTGCTGTTCAATGAACTGCTCGTATCGACGCTGCCAAAGATCAAGAGAAATATCACCGCTCAAGTAACGATCTGCAAGCGCAGCACACACTAATGCAGAGCGTAACGCCATTGACATTCCATCCCCGCATAATGGTGGAATCATTAATCCAGCATCTCCAACCCTAGGATATAAATCCCAAACAAGCGGCTTACGGCTTAACTGAACCGGGGCGACGGCTGCTTGAGTACCCGTGATCGGCACAGCATTTGAGAGCTTGTGCAGCAACTGCGAGTTTCTGCTACAAGCCGCATCTATCCAGCCTTGAATCGTTTTGGGCTTATCTGGAAATGATTTCTGCCTTAGCAGTGCTGAGACATTAAACCTACCATCCTCCACTGGAGCTATGCCTAAATATCCGCCTTCAAAAAAATAAAGCTCTACCGCTGCATCCGTTGTAATTCCAGTAACATGTGATTTGACACCAACGTATGGATTTTTCACTTCCCTTGGGTTGGAACGCACAGTATATGACGCTGTGCCTGGCATCCGCCCATTGCCACCCCAGGCAGCAATAACCGTTCGCACTTTATAGGAAACCGTTTCCGTCCCTTGCTT
>Ga0160467_100325_pt1 | contig 52136 bp, 54 predicted proteins | sample HID1972I_E11MG_FD_108221 | JGI IMG/M metagenome (GOLD analysis project Ga0160467, IMG submission 108221) | Enriched pill bug-associated microbial communities from UW Madison campus, WI, USA - HID1972I_E11 MG | ecosystem: Host-associated > Arthropoda: Insects > Digestive system > Unclassified ... | reverse complement strand
TCCCCACATGAGTTTCGAAAGCAAGCGGTATAAAAAGTGACCCTCCGTTCCATTTTATGTTGAAACTACGAGCATGGGATCGTTTTTCTTTTTTACACTGTCCACTTGACAGGGAGCAGTTCACAGTGGCTCGCCTTTAAGGCCTGATCCTACCTCGTTATATTTAAAGGATCAGGCTTTAAACGCGAGTGCAAGAACGATTATCTCCGCAGCGGCTCCGCTTGCTGCAACTGACTATCAAGTACTTTTCAGACAAGCTCCTAAAAAAATTAAATGACCGTTCCTCGGTTGAATACCGAGAAACGGTCGTGGTATAATCGTATCTTTCCATGCTAACTTACATCTTTCCTACGACTAAGAAGAAGCAAAAGAAACGAGATAATGATAATGGAACCAGTCCATGCCCATGCCAACGATGTTTTCCCCGAATCGACTGCAACGTATATTGCTGTTGGAATCGTCTGCGTTTTGCCTGGAATATTACCTGCAATCATGAGCGTTGCTCCAAACTCGCCTAATCCGCGCGCAAACCCTAAAATATAAGCAGAAATAAGCGAACGGAATGTTAAAGGAAGTGTAATATACCAAAACACCTGCCATTCGTTCGCACCAATCGAACGACCAGCATCCTCCAAGCTTTTATCGACGGATAAAAAGCCTACCTTCATCGTCTGATAAACTAAAGGAAACGAAACAACGACAGATGCGATGACTGCAGCCCACCAAGTGAATACAATCGGTGCAGAAAACAGCCATTCGAAAAACTCACCAATCCAGCTTCTTCTCCCCAATATTACGAGCAGCAAAAAACCAACGACTGTTGGTGGGAGCACTAAAGGCAGTAAAAATATCGTTTCAATAATTACGTTTTTTCTACTTGCTTTACGCGACAGCCACCAAGCAGCTGCTACTCCGATCAATAGCACAATAACGCTTGAGATTAAAGACACGATTAACGAAAGACGGATCGGCTGCCAAAAATCATACCAATTCATCGCTGCCATGATTATTCTGAAACGGAAAAGCCGTATTTTTCAAATACATCAAGCGCTTCTTGCGATTGCAAATATTGATAAAACATATCGGCCTCGTTTAAATGTTTGGTTTCTTTAACAATTCCGATCGGATACACTACTGCTTGGTACGTAGATTGGTCAACCGTATAAGCAATTTTCACTTTATCGGAAGTTAGAGCATCCGTTTTATAGACGAATCCAGCGTCAGCGTTGCCTGTCTCAACATACTGCAGCACCTGTCTTACATCTTTGGCTTGCACGGATTTGGACTGCAAAGCATCCCAAAGATTCACGTTCGTAAGCGCCTCTTTTGCATAGTTACCGGCAGGTACACTCTCTGGAATACCAATTGCCACCATTTTAACCTCTTCTTTCGTTAAATCCTCCATCTTTTCAATAACTATCGCCGCATCGCTTGGAACAACGACAACAAGCTCATTTTTCAGTAAATCGACTTTTTGACTTGAATCGATCAGTTGCTGATCCACCAGTTCGTTCATATTTTTTACGGCCGCCGACAAAAAGAGATCCGCTGGCGCGCCTTGCTCGATTTGTTGCTGTAGGGCACCTGATGCGCCAAAATTAAAATTTAATTTGATAGAAGTATTCGCTGCTTCAAATGTTTTCTGAATTTCCGTTAACGCATCTGTCATGCTTGCTGCAGCTGATATAATAAGCTCGACGTTTTCGGCTGGTTGTTGACTAGACTCGCTGGAGTTTTCAGCCTGGGCGTTCGAGGTTGCGTTCTTATTGGTAGTTGTATTCCCATTTTCCGTATTGCCGCATCCCGCGAGCACCAAAGTTAAAGCTACTATAATGGATAGGAACATGGAAGCATTCTTTTTCTTAAGCATGGTAATCCTCCTAAATGATCTTTCTATATTTGATTATGTTACAATAAACAATGAAACCATTTTTGACCCCTACAAGGAGGCACGTCATGTCCGGCGATATCTCTTATACAACTGAAGAAATTGCTAAACTATTAAAAATTTCCAAACTAACCGTCTATGATCTAATAAAAAAAGGTGAGCTTGCGTCTTACCGCGTTGGGAAGCAAATGCGTATAGATGCATCCGATCTTGAAGCCTACAAGCAGCGCAATAAAAGTGTTCAGGCTACGGATTATATCATTCCCAGTCAACAGGATCTTGCACCGCCACCCCGTATGCCGGCTTCACAGTTGGGTACACCTAACCTCGTCATTACAGGTCAGGATCTTAGCCTTGACATATTAGCCAAGCACCTGGAAAAGAAGATATCTTTCGTACGTCCATTGCGCGCTAATATAGGCAGTATGGACAGCTTGATCTCTATGTACCGTGGAGAGTCAGACATTGTAAGCACGCATCTTCTTGATGGTGATACGAATGAGTATAACATTCCGTATATTCGTAAATTGCTTGTTGGTTCCTCTTACCTCGTAGTTAATTTGCTTTCGAGAAATGCGGGCCTTTATGTCCAACAAGGGAATCCTTTATCCATAACCGGTTGGCTGGACTTTGCTCGCCCAGGCCTCCGTATCGTGAATCGAGAAAAAGGTTCGGGAGCACGCGTATTGCTTGATGAACAACTTCGTCTAAAAGGCATTAAAGCAGCTCTCATTAATGGATATGAGAACGTGCAAAACAATCATCTGGGCGTTGCATCCAAAGTTGCCTCCGGTGAAGCAGATGTGGGCGTCGGAATTGAAAAAGCCGCTTCTATCGTAGGAAATATTGATTTCATACCGATGATTAAAGAGCGGTACGATCTCGTTATGCTAAAATCAGCCTCCAACCAAGCTTGGATCGAAGCTCTGCTTCAAATTCTGCGATCGGATGATTTTAAGAAGGAACTTCAATCCATTTCCGGATACGACTTGACTCGAACTGGAGAAGTTCTTTTTGAAACATAATGCTATTGATCCATGCACACATATTCTTATCATCATGTTGATGGCAACGGACATCTATTGCTACACCTCCCATCTTTATGTTTAGATATATCTAATTATAACTAGATATAATATATTACATCAATATATATCTTACTGTGATTTAAATCAATATAAGTTATATCAATTTATATCTGAATTATATAATGGATTACATGAAAACAAAAAAAGAGATGATACGATGCACTTCACTTCATGCATTTGATCATCTCTTTTATCTATTTCGGATAGTTAATATTACCTGCTACTGAAGAATTCTATTGCGAGTTATTATTAATGCTTTACTTCTTAGTTCTTCGATTTCTGTGATCAATGAGGAGAGTTTTTCAGAATACTGATCTTTCAAATTCAAGTCCTTTAATGAAGCTAAATTGATTTCTACGGTCAGTGAAGCAGATTGGGCGGCAGCTTCAAAAAGTATGGCGCCAATGCCAAGATCGGAGATCACATTTTTATTAGATGATTCAGCAATATTGGTTGTGCATAACATTCCAGTCTTGCAAAGCTCAATAAGACGTAGAGGAACGTCGATCGCTTCGATTGTTGCTTCCTGCATTGCGCTCTTTCGTATAGCTTTCTCTTCATCCGTATTCTTTGGGAGCTTTAACGCATCCATATATTGGCTGAACGTATTGATATCATCATGAAGCAGTTGCTCGCACTCTTCTGTTAACTCGCTCAGCTTTTCGATCGTCTCAGTGATCTGAGGCTGAATATGAGCAAATTTCTCTCCTTGGGATAGATTGCAGACCATTGAGGTCATAGATGCTCCAAGTGCAGCGGTAAGAGCAGCTACACTGCCCCCACCCGGAGTAGGATTTGCACTGCCTGCTTGCTGTATAAAATTACGGATAGAGTCATCCCATGTAATCGTACTCATCATTGTACCTCCCCATATTGAATGTCTATTGCCTTTAGAAGGTTTTCATATAGAATAGCAGTAGTTAGTGTGCCAACCCCACCGGGAACAGGGGATATTGCTTCTACATATGAACAAACGTCAGTGGATACATCACCAACAATGTTACCGCCCTCAATCTCATTAATTCCTGCATCGATAATTTTCAGGTTTGAATGAATCATATCGCTAGTAACAACGTTAGGATGGCCAACTGCAACAATTGAGATCTCAGCATGACTAAGGTGTGAAGCTATGTCTGGTGTACGGGAATGACATACAGTCACAGTAGCATTTTCCCGCTGCAGCATATGAAAAAGTGGAAGTCCAACTGTTTGACCTCTTCCTACCAACGTGACGTTTTTCCCTTCAAGAGTATAGCCATAATGTTTAAGTAGTTTTATACACGCTTGGGGAGTGGCCGGGTAAAGACCGACATCACCTGTAACGGTAGCAAGCTTATTACTAGGCGTAACTCCGTCGATATCTTTCGTCGGTGAAATAGCATTTTCTACATTACTTGTAGAGATATGTTTAGGTAAAGGGAGTTCTAGCATAATTCCATGAACAGAAGAGTCATCATTTAACCGAATAATTAATTGAACAATCGTTTCTTCGGTTACATCTGCCTGCAGTGAATAGAGTGTAAATGCTACTCCAAGTTTTTCTGCAATCCTTTGTTTTACCTGAGCATAATACGCAGAAGCAGGATCACCTTCGACCAATATAGTAGCCATATGAGGCTGAATCCCTTTCTTCTTCATCTCCTCCACTTTCGTTCTAATTGTATCGTATAACTGATCTGCTGCCTCTTTTGCCATCATGAGCGTTGTCATTCCGATTCCTCCTCATTCCATTAGATAAACGAAAAAAAGCATCTTCGATCGCTCGTTAAAAACGAGTCAACCAAAGATACTTTTCCCAGGCGAACGGCACGTTCCAACTGTATGCTTCCTCGTGGTTAATTCCACTATCTTCGCCAGTTACATACAGTTTTTTCTTATTGTATCAAAGATTAGATAGAAATGATACTATATCTTATACGCCTTCATCGCTTTGCGTAGCTCCTTAAAGCTTGGGCGCTTACCGTACATTAACACACCTGTGCGGTAGATCTTCGCTGATACAACTACTGCTAGATAGATTGTAACGATTAGAATTGCGAACGAGATCAATACTTCCCATAATGCTATATCCGTTAATCCAAGTCTTAGTACCATAACGAATGGCGAGAACAACGGAATATGACTGCAGATTTTTACAAGCAAACTATCTGGAGTAGAGATGCTGAAGATCGCAATGTAGAAACCTGCTAGAGAGATAAATGTCATTGGCATTACAGCATTACCAAGATCCTCTGTTCTGCTTACGATTGAGCCTAGTGCTGCATACAGCGTTGCGAACAGGAAGAATCCTGCTAAGAAATACAAGCCTGAGAACACTAACAGCATTGGATCAACGACAGATAGATCAATATTAAACTCCTTCAGCATATCTGCATTATGCGGCAAGCTAAGGTTAATTGCTCCAACTGCAAGATACGATGCAAGCTGAATGATGACGATCAGGAACATTCCTGTAATTTTACCAAACATGCTTGTAAGCGGTGATACGCTTGTAATCAATACTTCCATTACGCGACTGCTTTTTTCTGCTGTTACTTCTGATGCGATCATCTGACCTGAGATCATTACTGCCATGAACAAGAAGATGATGATGAAGTAGATGATTCCCATATTTATGCCTTGCTCTTCTGCTGATTTTCCTTCACCTTCATTGCCAGCTGACAACGATCCTTTAATTTGAACAGCGTCAACAACAATCGGTGCTTGAAGCTCTTTCATCTGCTGATCGGTTAAGCCTGCTTCTGAAAGAATATTGTTGTGTCGAATAACCTGCAGTGCACCTTCAATCTGAGATGCTACTGAATAATCTAAAAGCTTTTCACTTTTCACGGAGATCTCTGGGAAGCCGCTTTCTGTCACTTCACCAAACTGTAAATAGCTGTATAGCTCTCCTGCATTCAGCTCTGATTTAAGTGTTTCTTCATCGCTAGCTGCATTGCCTGATGTTGCAAAGCCTTTGAATACAAGATTACTGCCTTCTATATTGGCGAAATACTGCTCTAATTGCTGCCCAGTAGTCGCTGCAAGCGTGTCTCCGTCTTGAATATAACCGATTGTTTGAACCTTATCTCCACCGCCACCCTGGAATTGCATCACGATATACGGAATGTTGACTACGACTGAAATGATTAGCAAAAATACTAACGTAGAAATTAAGAATGCTTTAGCCTTTAATTTATTCATTACCGTAAAGCGAACTACTGTCCAAAAATTACTCATTACGATCACCAACCGTTCTAATAAAGATTTCGTTCAATGTAGGCTCTTTCACTTGGAAATGCTCGATCTCTGTTTGTGACAACGCATGGTTAAGAATTTGAGACGCAACCTTTTCATCTGCGATCTCGACCTCTAATCCATTCTCATGGCGATGTACTGCTTTTACTCCCGTGATCTGATCAAGTCCAGTAACCTCTTGCTTCGTTTGCAGCCATACTTTTTCTTTCGGGAACTTACTTTTTATATCTTTCACACTACCTTTAATAACTTCCTTCGAGCGATGTAAGATCGTAATGTTACGGCACAGCTCCTCAACATGCTCCATACGGTGTGTCGAGAATACGATGCTCGCACCGTTATCGCGCAGCTCCTTCACCGTTGCTTTCAAAAGCTCAACGTTAACTGGGTCAAGACCACTAAATGCTTCATCCATAATAATAAATTGCGGATTATGAATGACTGCGGATATAAATTGAATTTTTTGTTGATTACCTTTCGATAGCTCCTCTACACGCTTGTTGTAGTTTTCAGGAACCTCGAAGCGCTCTAGCCAGTTCTTTAAGCTGCGGTCTGCGTCCTTAGCCGACATTCCTTTTAATTGCGCAAGATAAATGAGCTGTTCACTGACACGAATTTTCGGATAAAGTCCACGCTCTTCCGGCAAATACCCAAAATTTTTAAGCAATTCATTACTGTATGGCTTACCGTTATAGCGAATATCTCCTTGATCAGGGTATATCAAGCCTAAGATCATACGCATCGTTGTTGTTTTACCTGCACCATTGGCACCTAGCAGGCCATAAATCTCGCCTTTCGACACTTCGAACTGTACACCGCTTACTGCCGTTTTGTCTGCATAATGCTTTACTACATTGTTCACTACTAATGGATTCACAGCATTCCCCACCTTATCATTATTTTGCGTATTGTCTTGCCTTTTTCATATGCTGAAACAATATTTCATCAAGCTCTAAAATCTGCTTACTGCGCACAGTCAGATCCTGACCATCAAACCAGCGTTCAGCTTCAAAGCTATTAGAACAAATAATCTCATAAAATCCACTACTAACTACTTTATGTTCACAGTAACCAGGCATATGACGAGCATCGAATGTACTACCCTCAGGCACCTCAATAAAGTACATTGACCAGCTTTGCAGCAGCTCATCCTTTTCATACATGCCTAGCACTTGCCCATCTACAAGAAATACAATATAATCTGCAAGCCGCTTGACTTCATCGACGATATGAGTGGCCATCAGAATCGTATGTTCTTCGCTCTCCATATACTGATGAAGCACCTCGATCATCGTCTTCCAAGCAATCGGATCAAGTCCGGAGGATGGCTCGTCGAGCAGCAGCAGCTTCGGATGATGCGCCATCGCTATCGACAGATCGAATTTGCGTCGCATCCCTTTGGACATTTTTTTTAGCTGCAAATCATCTCTCGTCGTTAAACTCGATAGTAAACGCTGATACGTATCATTATTCCAATTGTTATACCATTTGGCATGGAATTGTGCCTTGTTAAAGCCTTTTAAGAAGTCGTCAAATGTCGTTGCTTCCTCTGGTAGATGACCGATTAGCTGCTTCAGCTCATCATCGTTTTGCTCATTAAGCTGTTGATCAAGTACATTGACCTTTCCCTGATGTGGCTTAAGGATATTCATAGTCATACGAAATAAGGTGCTTTTTCCAGAGCCGTTCGGACCGACGATGGCGGTCACATAACCTTTTGGTATCGAAAGTGAAATCGGACCTAATGTGAAATGATCCCTTGTCAGCTTCACATCCTGGAGTGTAATCGCATGCTCTCCCATATCCTATCTCCTCTCCTTTACGATTCGTAACTCTTCAGCCTTTGCTGCAGCAGTTCCTCGAGTTGCTGCCTTGTGCATTGTACTCTCTGCGCAGCTTCAATTAGCTGTTCAATCGCTTCATTCACAACACTGTACTTTTGCTCTTCTCGTGATTCCTTCTCGACTTGTGAGACATAAGTACCGGTACCTTGCTTTGTGCGGAGCAAGCCTTCTGCTTCCAGATCGCTATAGACCCGCTTAATGGTGATAACACTGCACTTCAGTTGTGAGGCGAGCTCTCTGATCGAAGGCAACATCGTACCTGCTTGAAGCGTTCCGCTAATAATGAGTGCTCGTAACTGGACCTCAATCTGATAATACAATGGCTCCGCACTTTGCTCATTAATTCCGATCGGTAGCCGCATTCACCTATCACCTTCTTATGCTGTTATAATATATTTCTTGTTCTGACTTTTTCATTAGTTAAGCGAAATGCAAGGAGCATGCTTGCAACAACTAGAATGATACTTGCCAGCACCATAATGAACGGTGCTTCCTGTACTGCTTCATATAATCCTTTTATCAAATGGAAATCAAATATAAACGTATAGACTATAACAATTGCCAGCTTTATAAACGGAATCGTCCAGCAGTAGATCGTATACTGCTTATAACTAAAGCTCATCTCAATAAACAAATAAAGTAAGTTAAATACATATATAATTGCAAATACCGTTAAACCATGCATCGTGTATGGAGCAATCTCTACTGTTACCGAGCGAGTTTTCATAAGAAGTCCTACTAAAATATAATACCCAACAACTGCTAGAAAGCTGAATGCTGTGCCCCCGAAAACTCTAGACCATATGATCTGATCCACTTTAATCGGAAGTGATCTCCAGTAAGCTAACCGTTCTCCTATTAAATCTTTTTTCCAGCCGTATCCATATAAATGAGTCGTTACAAGCCCTATGACTGAAAATACCATAATGATGAGATAATCCATCAAAAACTGATCTTCATATTGATTCGTTGAAACAATCTCGATCATGCCATTGCTTGTGAAAAGAGCCATATAAGCGATAAACACAAGTAATACTAAGTTCTTCCAACGTGCATTGCGAATATCGGTCCACAGTAGGTAGCGGACTCCTTCCCAATACTTCATTCAGTAACCTCCTCGTATACTTACCTTAACACTGTATATACTGTATATATCTATATACACAGTATATACACACTCCTAAATGCTGTCAACTACCTTTTTCCATTTTTTTATTCTTTATTTAAAAATAAAAAATCCAACAATGCTGAACGATCAACATTGTTGGATTTTAGTTTAGACAACTCTTTATCGAGCTGAGCTTTCAATTACAGCTCATACTCTCTATCTACTGATTGAACAAAGCATCAATAAACGGCTCCGTATGTCCGCCCGGATACAATATATAAAGTAGTAAATATACCATTACTCCAGTAATCGCTGTAATAAACCAAATCACCGCTGTTACCCGGCCTAGCTTGCGATGCTTAGCATACTTCTTCTTGTAGCCTAATGTTAAAGTCGTTATTCCAAATACTGCAGCAACCGTAGCCAGAACAATATGGAAGAACAAAAAAATGAGGTAGATTGTCTTCAAATTGTCCGGTCCACCCCAGGTCGTATTACCGACAAAGATGGTACGAGAAGCATAAATAACAAAAAAGATAATCGCAGTAATGGCTGCCCAAAACATCGTTTTCTGATGCTGCTCTCTCTTTTTGTTCAAGATCTGCTTCCAGCCGATCGCTACTAATATTGCACTGAGTGCAATGAAAAACGTACTAATTGCAGGCAAAATTTCAAACTCAGAACCTTCCATGCCCAGCTTGTCCTCCCCATCTTTAATTATTTCTGCTTAATTGCCATGGCATCACGTAATAATTGCTCGTCGATTGCCTCCTGCTTATGTTCTCTAGAAAACCAATCACGGAAAACAAAGGCAAGCAAGACACCGTATGTCACCTCTTGAATCAGCTTCATTATAATTCCCCCAGCCTGCTGATCCTCAAGCGTTGTAAACTTACTAAAGAACTGTGGTCCCCCATATTCTGCAAGCAAGAAGCTCGTATCTCCTGGGATACAGAAGCCCATCGCCTTCACCCAAATCTCTGGATCATTGTAGATCGCGTAAAGCGGATCTTTTGAGAATATAATGAGCGCACAGGCAGGTGTGAGCAATACACCGTTAGCAAATATATATGCCATTCGCTTAACGTGAGACATTTGCTGCATTTCCTTAATTGGTGTATATACATGCCACCACATCATAAATGCGGCGATAAGCATCACTAAATAGTATAAACGATGGATCGTAAAATTGGTCATGACGTAATCATGAACAACTGGGATATGATAGACCGAGAACATCATATTGAACATAATAAGTGTAACGATGGGATGCATAAGAAATTTAAACTTGCGCCAGAACGATGCTGAAAAAGCTTTTTTCCAGATAAAGCCTGGAACTGCTGCAAGCACCATTGGCGGTACGATTAAATAGGAAATCGCCATATTCGTCATATGGAACGAGAACATAATATGTCCTAGCAAAGCAAGTGGTCCTTCGTACGATAAGTAATAAAGGACTGCTGCAGCTATAAACAGAAGCTTTTTTCCAAACGACACAGGCGCTTCCTGTGGAAAATGCTTCTCACGCCACGGCCCGACGAGATACAAATATCCGATGACGATACCGATCGTTGCAAACAAAAACATTGGACTCCATACCTCTTGAAATTCAAAATATTGCAAGCCAAACATGTTGAAGCTCCTTTCTTATGCATCCATATTACAACCTTATATCCATCATACTAGGTTACAGCTAACAAGTGAATAGAAGAAGGGGGTCACTAGGACCCCCTTGCTAAATGAATCATGCCTATATTACCAAGTCGTCCAGTATAATGCCATGATCACACAAGTGAAGACTACGACGACTCCACTTAATATTGCAATGATCGCAAACGTATGACCGCGATCTTTCATATGCATCCAAAAAGCCATTTGAGTAAATACCTGTACAATCGCTAGTACAACCAACATGATATATACAAAATCAGTGTTGATTTCACCAGCCATTACAAGAGCGAAGGCGATGAATGTTAATAAGATGGAGAATATAAAAGCAATAATATGCTTTTTCGAACCTTCTTGCTTCGTCGTTTTTACATCGCTACGATTCGGCGTTGTTTGTTCATGTCCTGCCATAGCATTAACCCACCTTTCCCATCAAGTAAACAACTGTAAAGATGAATACCCACACGACGTCGATAAAGTGCCAGTACAAGCTGAACAAGTACACTTTAGGTGCCGTTGTCGTATTTAACCCACGCTTCTTCAATTGAAAGAGCAATAGGATAACCCAGAACAAACCAAATGCTACGTGGGCTCCGTGGAATCCAACCAACGTATAGAACGAGGTTGAGAAAGCACTAGCGGAAAAAGTATGTCCCAAATGCACATAATGGTTAAACTCGTAAATCTCAAGTCCAAGGAACGCAGCCCCAAGAACGAGCGTTACAAGAAGCCAGCCAATAAGGGCTTTAGTATTTTTCCTGTGCATCGCTTGCATCGAAAATACACTTGTTAAGCTAGAAGTCAGCAAAAGTGCAGTTGCAATTGCGACCAATAAAAAGTCGAATAACTCATTCGGAGCTGGTCCATCCATGATTTGACCGCGCAATGTCAAGTAAGCTGCAAACAGCGTACCGAACAATACTGTCTCGCCACCAAGGAATAACCAAAAACCAGTGATCTTATTGCGCCCCTCAAGGGTAGCACGTTCTGGTTCATGTGGCAGTTGCCCTTCTACATGTGAATGTGAACTCATGCCTTACCCTCCTGATCTTTAAGAATTTCTTCTTCTTCGATATGGAAGCCATGGTCATCGAACCAAGAACGAAGCGCCATACATCCAAATGTAATCAGTAAGCCGGCAGCTCCAATGGCGATACCCGTTAAACCTAAGTCAATTGGCTTAGAATACATGAAGCCGAAGCCTGCAATGAATAAGCCTACCGCCATAAAGAATGGCAGAATACTAGGTGACGGCATATGGATAGGACCAATTGGCTCCACTGGAGTCATCTTCGTATTACCATCCATTTTTTCATGCCACCATGCATCATAACCACGTACAAGTGGTGTTTGAGCAAAGTTATATTCTGGTGCAGGTGATGGAATTGTCCACTCAAGTGTACGTCCATCTTCCCACGGGTCATTTGAAAGATTTTTTGGTTTACGCATTGTGATGACGATATTGATCAAGAACATAATTGTACCAACACCCATTAACAGTGCACCAATTGTACTAATAAGGTTCATGTTGTTCAAGCCCATGCCATCCAGGTACTGCCATATACGACGAGGCATACCTAACAGACCAAGGAAATGCTGAACAAAGAATGTCATATGGAAGCCGATATAGAATATCCAGAACGTCCACATACCAAGCTTCTCGCTTAGCATACGACCGAACATTTTAGGCCACCAGTAATGCATACCTGCGAATATACCCATGACTAGACCACCAACGATAACGTAGTGGAAATGCGCTACAACAAAGTAGGTATCATGGTATTGGTAATCGGCTGGTGCAACTGCTAGCATAACGCCGGTAACTCCACCCATTACGAAGGTTGGAACAAAACCTATCGCAAACATATTCGCAACGGTGAATCGAATCGAGCCGCCCCACATCGTAAATAGCCAGTTGAAAATTTTAATCCCAGTCGGTACGGCAATTAGCATCGTAGCAATCGAGAATAAGGCGTTAGCGATTGGACCAAGTCCTGTCGTAAACATATGGTGAGCCCAAACCATGAAGCCTAAGAAACCGATCAATACCGTTGCGAAGACCATGGAGCTGTAACCAAACAAGCGTTTACGAGAGAAGGTTGATATAACCTCAGAGATAATACCGAATGCCGGTAGAATCAGAATATATACTTCCGGGTGTCCGAAGATCCAGAAAATATGCTCCCATAGCACGACGTTACCGCCAGCACTAGGGTCAAAGAAATTACCATTGAATATCCGGTCAAACATAAGCGCTGCAAGCCCAACTGTTAGTGCTGGGAAAGCGAATAGAATAAGCGCTGAAGTAATGAATGTCGCCCAAGTGAACATCGGCATACGCATAAAAGTCATACCTGGTGCGCGCATATTAATGATCGTTACTAGGAAGTTGATACCGCCCACTAGCGTACCAATACCTGCGATCTGAAGGCCGATAACATAGTAATCTGTTCCATGGTGTTCTGTGTATGTAGTTCCTGATAGCGGAGCGTACATCGTCCAACCCGCATCCGGTACAGAGCCAGCGATGAAGCTGATATTAAGTAAAAGTCCACCAAAGAAGAATGTCCAGAAGCCTAAAGCGTTAACGAATGGAAACGCGACATCGCGTGCACCAATCTGCAACGGAATAATGGCATTCATAAACCCAAATATTAACGGCATCGCTGCCAAAAATATCATGGTCGTACCATGCATCGTAATCAATTCATTGTAAAACTGTGCCGATACAACCTCTGATTGAGGAAACATTAATTGAAGTCGAATTAAGATCGCTTCTAGGCCACCAATAAGGAAGAAGAATCCTCCCGCAAGCATATACAAAACCCCAATTTTCTTGTGGTCAACCGTCGTCAACCAGTCCATTATACCTGTACGACGTTTAACCGCATGCGCATGTGCATGTGCCAAGGTAGCTACCTCCTTTACACTGTTGATAGTGATTATTCATAGTCAAGCGTTAGATTGGATAAGTATTCAGCAATTCCAGCAACCTCTTCATCTGTTAGTTGATATGCACCCGTCATATGGTTACCTGGTTTTACAGATTCAGGGTCTTTAATCCATTTGTATAGATTGTTGTACACTGTATCCTCATGCTTATACTCTATATCGCCTTCCTCAACGTTAATTAGAATACCCGCAACACTTTCGCGAGATCCAATACCTGTTAAGTTAGGGAATGATCCACCGCCATAGTCACCTACCGCATGGCAAGTTAGACATTGGCTTTCAAAAGCACTAGCGATTTCCGGATCGCTCGGAAGCTCAACCGTATCTAGCATCGCCGTCTGCCAACGCTCGAAGGAGGAAGGTTCAACAGCTTTAACCTTGAAATCCATCAAACCATGTGAAGGACCGCAAAGCTCAGCACATTTACCTTGGTAAACACCTGCTTTTGGCGCTGAAAAATACATTTTGTTAACGTTACCATCTGGATTCGTATCTGTTTTACCCGCTAAAGACGGGATCCAGAAGGAGTGAATGACGTCTGCAGTTTTTGCTTGGATAGAAATAACTTTATCAGTAGGCACAACGAGTTCCTGTGATGTTGTAATACCTAATTGAGGATATTCGAATTCCCACCAATATTGATGCGCCGTAACAATAACCTGCAAAGCATCCGGGTCTTCCGTGTAGTCCTTCGCTAAAGAAAATACCGATTTTAGTGTTGGGACCGCCAGAACAACTAATAAAATAATCGGAATTACCGTCCAAATAACCTCTAGCTTGTGACTTCCTTCCACTTGCTTAGGGATGCGATTGTCCCCTTTGCGTCTGCGGAATTTGATCAATACGAAAATTGAAATCGCAAACACACTAACAACAACGATAGACATGATAAGAATAGAAAGTATCATCAAGTCTAGCTGTTCTTGCGCTACAGGACCTTGTGGATTAAGCGCTGACAAATCTTCTCTTCCGCAAGCTGACAGCACAAGCACCAGAAGGGCCATTAAAGGCGCAAAGCGTTTCACAAATTGCCACCGTTTCATTAATAATCAACCCCACTTTTGACGTTTTCACAGCAGCCATCTCTGTGGCCAACAACCTGCTGCGTGTAACAAAGATGATGATTTTACAAATCCTGCATCAAATCACTTTATTAAATATAAAGTTGTGACAACCTTTTGTCAATGTTCCACAGGAAGTTCACAAATTGTTCTCAAAGCTGTCAAAATCAAATGAAACTTGGCGGTATCGGTTTCCTGCTTTCCACAGTTTTTTCCTTAAGTAGTTCAATCATTCCAGTATTAAGCTTTCCCCAGACCGTAGTTTCCTTATGTATCGTTTTTCCATGCATATTTTGTCCACATTTTTCAGACGATGAATAGTAACAATTGCAATGAGGAGTGAAGTTATGATGAAGCTTTATCGGCGTTTAGGTTTATCTGTTCCAGTCTTACTGCTTGCTTGTCTCTTAGCAATAACCGGCTGTAGTAAAGGGGCAGAAACTGAATTGGAGCGGTATGCTAGGCCGCTTAGTACGTCTGATTACGGTAGCTTGAAAGCACAAAGAACTGAGCAGTCAGAGTTTAGAGCATTAGAGCAGCCAAGTCGAGATCCAAAGCAGCATAAAGCAGGGATGGTTTCATTCAGTTACAATCTCACCGATGCCGTTAACGCCATCGGTGGTGTGGGAGATGCGAGAGTCTTTGTCGCAGACAATATCGCATACATCGGTGTTGTCCTCGACAATACAGGGCAAGGCATGCTCAAATCAAAGCCAAGCGGTGAACGCGACTCATCCGTTATCAATGAGCCGGTACGGGCTCCAATGTCTATACACAACAATCCATTCGAAAGCTACCTGACTGTGAATGACAATTCACATCTCTCTGATTTGTTCGTACAAAGGGTCACCGATACGGTAAAGGAGCATCAAAATACGATTACTGAGGTACATGTGTCCGCGAACAAAGAATTTATGTATTATATCGATGAGTATGCACAGGTTGCTTGGGGTGGACAAGCGATTGATCCATACATTGATCAATTCAATATTCTTATTAATCATCAGTTCTTCAACGGAAAAGTTATGCCAACTTCATTAAAATACTACCGCAATCGTTAACGATTGCGGTAGTATTTCTACTATATAAATGGTTATGCCTACCCAGACGATTTATTCGCTTGCTGCTCGATGATCGCAATGGCTTGCAGCAAGCTCTTTTTAATTTGCTCTAATTCGGTTTGATTGACGTTATGTTGATCGGCTTGAGTATCGAGTTTCACTTCGAGCGTTCGATGGTCCATCGTATGAATCGTTATGCTTTTATCTTTAATATATTGCGCCAAAAAAACTTGATCCGCAGCAATCTTAACTTTATCTAACTGTTTTTTCGCCCAGTTCATATCTATTCCATTTCTTTTCATCGTATCTAGCTCATAGGATCCATCGATAATTATCGTGAGTGGCTCAGCTTCTTTTTCAATAGGAAAGCCAATCATCGAAGGTGTTAACGGATTGTACTCTGCCTTCAAAAACACACTAATATCTCCGTTCGCTTCCATCGAGACACTTTCAAGATCTGCAACGCGGAACACGTCTTTATCTCGAAGCTTCTGAAGCAATTCTTCTACCGTTATCTTCTCTTTTTCCAAAGCTTCCTTCAGGACGATCCCTTTTGATACCAAAACTCGCCTATCACTATCGATCACTTTACGCAGCTTTTTGCTTTTTAGCGTCGACTTTTCTAATAGGATAACGATAAGTACCCAGATACAAAGTGAAACAACGGCAAGAAGCCACATATCTTCATTTTCAAGTGCAATATATGCAGCAATATTACCAACACTAATCCCGGAAATGTAACCGAACAATGACATTTCAGATAATTGCCTTTTACCAAGCAGCTTCGTTAAAAAGAACATAAGCGCGATAGCAATTATAGTCCTACCACTAATTATTAATATATCCATAAACATTATTTATCCCTCCAATAATAGCTTAGCCATTTATGTAAAACTAATACGCTATTAAAGTGGAATGTACCAAGTGAATAGATAAGATATGCTTGTAAACTAGCGATTTGAAAACCTTTTCATTTTACAAAAATAATACTGTTAACATGGAAATTTGTATGATACGATCGAATGGATAGATACCATATTTTACATACAAGGAGACTTCAATATGATCGTTAATTATGCGCATCGAGGGGCTAGCGGATATCGCCCTGAAAACACAATGTCTGCTTTTACATACGCTGCCCAGCTTGGAGCTACTGGCTTTGAAACAGATGTACAGATGACAGCAGATGGTGAGCTTGTCCTTATTCATGACGAGAGCCTTCTACGTACAACAGGAGTGAACAAGCTCGTTAAAGATGTTACGCTCGCTGAGCTAAAAACATATGATGCAGGATCTTGGTACAGCTCGCAGTTTGCCGGTGAGAAAATCCCTACGCTGGATGAGCTGATGGAGCTTGCTAAAGCACATCAGCTTATGCTTAATATCGAGATCAAAAGCGGTATTGTTCTATATCCGGATATTGAACGTAAAGTATTGAATAAGATTGAAGAACACGGCCTTAAACAGCAATGCATCATATCGAACTTCAATCATTATTCACTCGCACAGTGCAACGCAATTGATCCAGAAGTAGCAACTGGAATATTGTATATGGAAGGATTATATCGACCTTGGGATTATGCCAAAACACTGGGTGCAACTGCATTGCATGCTCCAAAGTATGCTGCACAGGCAGAGCTGGTCGCAGAAGCGAAAAGCAATGGAATCATTTACAATGTATGGACGGTGAATGAACCTCGCGAGATGGAAGCTTTGCTTGCTGCAGGAGTGGCAGGCATTATTACGGATTATCCGGATCGGCTTCATCAACTTTTAGCTGGAAAGGAATGAATATATGAGAAAAACATGGCTGCTTGGCTTTGGTTTTTTTAGTATCAGCTTAGTATGGGCACTTTACAATGCATTCGTCCCGCTATTTCTAAAAAAATACCTTGATAGTGCAGCAATCATTGGCTTTATGATGACGCTAGATAATTATTTTGGTCTTTTCCTTCAGCCATATATCGGTAGAAAAAGTGATAAAACAGATACAAAAGTCGGTAAGCGCATGCCTTATTTGCTCGTTGGTATGCCGCTTGCCGCACTATTCGGAGCATTAATTCCACTACATACTAGCTATTCCCTACTTATCACATTTATGGTGCTGATGAACTTATCGATGAGTTTATATCGCTCGCCAACCGTTGCATTAATGCCTGACCTTACACCTACACATAAACGTACACAAGCAAATGGCATCATCAACCTTATGGGCGGACTCGGCTCTATCCTTGCCTTTACAGTAGGTTCGAAGCTGTATGATCAGCATATTGCGCTTCCATTCTTCACCTCTTCAGCACTTACGCTGATCAGCTTATGTATTCTACTTATCTTTATTCGAGAAAGACGCGATGCGCTCGAGTATGTACCAACAAATAAAGTTAGTTTAGATTCTTCTGATGCTAAATCCACTACTTTAGAATCTTCTTCTTCTGAGATTGATGCTGTTACACAAAAGCTCGAAAACAAGCATCGTGTCTGGGGCAGAGCCCATACGCTGTTAGCACAAGCTAAGCGTGAGATTAAGCCTTATTCTATGGAATGGACATTACCTACCATCTTGCTGCTTGCAGCGATCTATTTTTGGTTTTTCTCCTACCAAGGAATCGAAGCATTGTTTACGATTTATGCAACGGATGAGTTGAACCTGAGTGATTCTCAGGCATCGATGTCGCTCGCATTCTTTTCTGTGGCGTTTGTTGCGACTGCGATCCCTGCTGGCTACCTCGGTGCAAAATTCGGAAAGAAGCAAGTCATTACGTTAGGTATAATTGGCTTAATAATATTGTTTGCATTAATATCCTTTGTGCACGATATGACAACACTTCGTATCTTGTTGCTAGTGGGCGGTATGTTCTGGGCGTTAATTAATATTAACTCCTATCCTTATGTCATTTCGTTAGGTAAGGAAAGCAGCATCGGTACTCGTACCGGCATCTATTATATTGCATCCTCACTTGCCGCCTTGTCCTCACCACCGCTGATGGGGTTGTTTATGGATATAATAGGCTACTCTTCCCTGTTCTATGTCGCCTCGTTCGGCATGATGCTCGCATTGTTGTGCATCTCCTTTATTAGAGATAAGCACAATTCCAAGTCTATGACGCTTTCGCAATAATCTAAATACTCCCCTTTAATGCAGCAGATATCTTTATATCTGTCTACCTTAAAGGGGAGTATTGCTATAATCGTATGTTGGGGCTGAATTGCCGGGCGCACGTGGCACGGTGACTTGATGGGCGCCGGTGGCACGGCGACTTGATGGACGCACGTGGCACGGTGGCTTAACGGCCGCCAATCACGCTTGATAGCTTAACGGGCGCCGATCGCACTCGCTGGCTTAACGGGCGCCGATCGCATTTGGTCGCTGTGACATGCTCCAGTAAAAGTAATTTCATAACATGTCGCTATTACACACAAGCCTACCAGTAACGGAACTCAGAGGCCTTATGTCGATAAAATTAGCAAGTTTTCGATTCTAACGGAAGCCAGAGACGTTATCAGTCTAATTTCCCCCGATTCTATGCAAAAAAGTAGGAATAACAGCTCTCAGTTCCGTTAGAATTTGTAACGCTCCGTTTGTGCTAATATAACGTCGCTCAGTTCCGTTAGCACCTGCAAATGCGCTTGCTGTTGAACTTTCTAACGTTGCGATACACTTACAAACGTTACAGTTGCACTTGCTGACGCACTTTCTAACGTTGCGATACACTTGCAAACGTTACAGTTGCGCTTGCTGACGCACTTTCTAACGTTGCGATACACTTACAAACGTTACAGTTGCACTTGCTGACGCACTTTCTAACGTTGCGATACACTTTCAGACGTTGCTGATACAGTTACACTCGCAAATTCACTTGCCAATCCGCTCCTGTATAACTCCCCTCTCATCAATGAGCGCCTTGTCTGGAGAAGCTACCTCCAACTACATCTGCAACTGATTCGACAGCTATAAAAGCTTGCTCGTCCTTCAGCTGTACGATTGACTTCAGCTTTGAAAGCTCGATACGTGATACAACACAATAGATTACTTTAACCTCTTGACCTGAAAAACCACCCGTTGCATGCATCAGCGTCGTTGTACGGCCTAGCTTTTCTACGATTTCTTGAGATATTTCATCGTATTTTTGCGATATAATCGTCACAGACTTGGATTCATTCAAGCCTTCCACTACGATATCAATCACTTTACTTGCCAAGTAATACGTCACGATTGAATACATAGCCGAGCTCCATTCAAAAACAAAGCCAGCGATAATGAAAATAATAACGTTGAATACCATAATAATAGTACCAACGGAAGCCTTCATTTTTTTGGAGATTAGAATAGAGATAACCTCCACACCGTCAAGGCAGCCGCCGTAACGAATAACAAGGCCTACCCCCATACCTAACAGCATGCCTCCAAATAATACCGCAAGCAGCTTATCATCAGGAAAAGGTCCTGAATGATGGAGCATCGCCGTAGTAAGCGACATTACTGTAATTCCGTATAGAGTGGAAAAAGCAAAGGCTTTTCCTAAATGTTTATAGCCGATAATTAGAAATGGTACGTTGATGACAAACAGAAGCACGCTTAGAGGCAATGGCGTAAGATGGGCTAGCATGATCGAAATCCCAGCAATACCGCCGTCAATAATTTCATAGGGGACTAAAAACTTCTCAAGGGCAACCCCCATGAGTACGGCTCCGAGTGTAATGAAGAAAAATCGCTTGAAAAACTCTCCTACAGACATACTGGTACTCCCCTTCGGTGATAAAGTTGGCTTTATCCATGCATATGTCACATTAGTCCTTTTTGGAATTTCCAACGAAAAACACAACTAAGAAGAGTATAGACAAAAATACATATCAAAAAACCTTACTGAATTAATAGAGTATTCATAATTTTACTCCTAGTTTTTCTAAATTGCAAAATTTTTTACTAGTTGAATTGTTAGAACACTGAAATTGATAAGGTCAAACTAATTAGGTAGATCGTTCATAATAAACTATAGAAATCCCTAAATTAAATTTAAGAGAATGATCTAAAAAACAGTAATTTTCGCCGTCATCATCGTTTACAATATTCTCAAAACCCAACTTGTATGGTAGTATGTAAATTATTAATCCTTTGTGAGGTGAAGCTCATTCTTATTACGAATATGAACGCTCGCTCCATTCGAGATCAGGTGTACGATTCATTAAAAGAACAAATTATTACGTTGAAAATTTTGCCTGGTACTGCACTTTCTGAAAATGAAATGGCTGTCCAGTACAATGTCAGTCGTACGCCGATTAGAGAAAGCTTTGTAAGATTAGCGCAGGAAGGTTTGGTTCAAGTTCTTCCGCAGCGCGGCACATTAGTTTCTTTGATCGACAACTCGCTCGTTGAAGAAGCTCGCTTTATGAGAAGTCAGCTGGAATGTGCCATTATTGACTTGGCATGCCAATCTTTTCCTGAAGCTTCGATTCATCAGCTTGAGCAAAATCTAGCGCAGCAAAAAGATTGCCTTGCGCGCGAGGATGTCGATCATATCTTCACTCTCGATCAGCAATACCACGCCTTGCTTTTTACTGGCACGAATAAAATGCATACGTGGAACACGATGAGTCTGTTAACTGCTCATCTTGATCGCAGTCGAAAATTGCGTCTGCTCGATAATCATGACTGGAAGCTAATTGTCCAACAGCACGAACAAATTATCGAGACGATTAAAGCTCGTGACAGTAAACAAGCAATCGCAGTTATGAAGCAGCATCTTAATCGCGGAATTGATGACCTAGCCATTTTAAGTGAAAAGTATCCTCATTATTTCGCATAAGTTCGTAAAGCTCACCAATTATATATCTTTAGGAGGATCTATCTATGCGTATGACATTTCGCTGGTTTGGAGAGGGCAATGACCCGATTCCACTCTCGCATATTAAGCAAATCCCCGGGACAGAAGGAATTGTCTGGGCACTTCATGACATTGCTGCTGGAGAAGAATGGCCGCTTGAGCGTATTCAAGAGGTCAAACGTCAAGCAGATGCTGCTGGTTTTCACATTGACGTTGTAGAGAGCGTTAATGTACACGAAGATATTAAGCTTGGCTTACCTACTCGTGACCAATATATCGAAAACTATAAAAAAACAATCGCTTCTCTTGCTACAGTCGGTGTTAAAGTAATCTGCTATAACTTTATGCCGGTATTCGACTGGCTTCGGACGAATTTATATGCTCCTCTGGAGGACGGCTCAACTGCTATGTTTTTTGAGAAAGCAAAGGTTTCCAGCTTGACGCCGCATGAGCTTGTCGCTTTTTTCCAAAGCAATACGAGCTTCCAGCTGCCTGGATGGGAGCCTGAACGTCTATCGCAGCTGTCTTCAACACTAAAGGCTTATGAAGCTGTTAACGATGAAAAGCTATGGGATAACCTAGCATACTTTCTAGAACAAATCGTTCCAGTAGCTGCTGAGCATGGTATCCGAATGGCTATTCATCCTGACGATCCACCATATCCTTTGTTTGGTTTACCGCGCGTTATCAACAGTCAGGAAAGTCTACGCCGCCTACTTAAGTTAGTTGATCATCCTGCAAACGGCATTACGCTATGCAGCGGTTCGCTTGGTGCGAATCCGAACAATGACATTATCGCAATGATTCATGAATTTGCTGATCGCATTCCATTCGCCCATATTCGTAATGTACGCGTAGCTGAGAATGGTGATTTTATAGAAACATCGCATCGAACGGAAGATGGAACTGTAAACATCGCAGGAATTATGAAAGCGTATTACGATGTTGGTTTTACTGGATATGCACGTCCAGACCATGGACGTCATGTATGGGATGAAGTATGTCGTCCTGGCTACGGACTATATGACCGCGGAATGGGCATTATGCATTTGCTAGGGTTATGGGATGCTTACCGCTATGCGGATAAAGGCAAGCTTTCTTAGGTTCAGCAACATATACAATGATATTAGGAGGAATTGATATGTCAGTAATACAAGCTATTCACCCATCCTTGGCTGGCAAGGTAGCAGTAATTACAGGTGGGTCTGGTGTGCTATGCAGCGCTATGGCCGCTGAGCTTGCACGACAAGGTGTTAAGGTTGCGATATTAGGAAGAACAGTTTCAAAAGTGGAGGCTGTAGTGAAAAGCATTCAGGATAACGGTGGAACAGCACTAGGCATCGCTTGCGATGTAACTGATACTGCAAGTGTCGAAGCTGCTGCCGAGACGGTTAAAGAGCAGCTTGGCCTTTGCAGCATCTTAATTAACGGTGCAGGTGGCAACCAAGCAAGTGCTAACACAACGAATGAAACCTTCAGCATGGACGATTGGAAAAATCCTGAGGTGCAATCCTTCTTCGATCTTCAGCCTGCAGGCATTCAGCAAGTAATGGAGCTTAATTTTGTTGGTACATTAATACCATCACAAGTATTTGCCAAGCAGATGCTTGAAGCTGAGCAGCCAGTTATCATTAATCTATCGTCCATGAGCGCGCCATCCCCAATGACGAAGGTACCTGGATACAGCGCAGCAAAAGCAGCGATCGATAACTTTACACAATGGTTAGCTGTTCATATGGCGAACACTGGCATTCGTGTTAATGCAATTGCTCCTGGCTTCTTCTTAACTGAGCAAAACCATCGCTTGCTCATGAATGAGGATGGCACACTAACAGAGCGTTCTAATAAAATTATTACTCATACACCTATGCGTCGTTTCGGCAAGCCTGAGGATCTGCTAGGCACACTGCTTTGGCTATGTGATGATCAAGCTTCCGGCTTTGTTACTGGAATAACTATTCCTGTAGATGGCGGCTTCATGTCTTACTCTGGCGTGTAAGATGCTTTCGTTGGCTGCTTTCGTTGGCTGCCTTAGTCGGATGCTTTAGTGGCAAGCGTAGTACATCACTGTGTTTGCCACTATGATATAAAAATAAGCCTGTTCTCTGCTGTTCACTCGCCTAAGCGATAAACATTGCAGGAAACAGGCTTTATTTCATTCATTGCGAAGATCGCATTATTTGACTTCCATAATGATTTCTTCCTTCGCAGAATCAAAGGATATGTGAAGATCTTTCTCTTCCAAGTACCACATATTATCTTGTTCGATAAAAAAATGAATACCTTCTACTTCGTCCTGCACACCGATATCACGAGGCTCATCCTGCATGACACCTAACGAAAGACCAGGATGCACACTGCCGCAACCGCCAAGTCGTACATAGATACGAACATGATCTCCCTGCTTCAGCTCCATCTCAGTTTTGTACCAATTTGCTGCTGGTTGCTCCACTTTTAATGCCATAGTTCTGCACACCCCTTCTCTATAGTGAATGTTCATAAAGTTCGACCTTCACTTTTTGAACAACCTTAATAAGTGACCTTTCATTACACTTTGTAACGATTGGTGTGCAGTAATTGTACCAAATCCTCGACATATTGTTCAATCCTTTGCTGAATTACTTCAGCCGTCAAGCCTTGAAAACCAAGCATCGTCCATCCTTCGTACACTTCTATAGGTCCATAACAGGTCATATCAATTAAGCAGCATATATCCCAATATGGATCATAGTGAAAGGTCGGATTAGCTAGCATATACGCTTCAAGAAAATCATTGGCTGCTTGTAGTCCATAAAGCTGTACGAGATTAATGCGGCAATGCCCCACATCTACGCCTGCCGGCCCAACACAGCCATTCACCCAATCAACAATACCTAGTATACGCTGCTGCTCCACGTCCCATAGTACATTAGTTGGATGATAATCGCGATGAATTAGGCAAGGTACATAGCTCGGTTCAGGCTGCGATACATGCTCAATTAATGCTGTCCAACACTCTGGGCGCTTAGACCACTGAAACGCAGGATGTCGATCTAAGCCATTAGCAGCGTAACGATAATAATTCCATGGAACAACCGAACGGTGAGCGGTCGCTCGATGTACTGGACTTATTGCACGTGCGAGCTCTTGCAGCCAAGTGTAAGACGGTTCGCTTGGCAGGCTTACTTTCCCTTGCAGAAAGGTCATCAGCAGCGCAGGCACACTCGCACATTCCCCGGAGGCATCATACGCTATGCAACGCGGAAAGCTTACATTGAGCTTCACTTGCTCTAAAGTTTTGTTCGGAGCTTTGCTAGAGTCTCCATCTACACCATTATTTGCACCTTGTTCTACACCGCTATCCGCTTCTCGATCCGCTTCACTATCTGCAGCTCGATCCACCACTCTATCTACAGCTCGATCTGTGCCTTGATCGGCAGCTTCAAGTAATCCAGCTTCGCTTAAGGCTGCAAGCTGTTTAAGCACTACAGCTTCCTGAGCAAGTATCCCTTGCTCCTCATTCAAGCCGTCAGATGGAAGCACCACACGAAGCGCGAAGCTTTTCACTCCACCAGAAGCTTGATTGCGAATATCGACACGGTATATTGAAGATGATATTCCACCGATTAGCTTTTGAGCAGCAGTTAACTCTACGCATTCCTTCCATGTAGATCGAATCCATAGTTCAAGCTCATGACTGATCATAACGATCCATCCTTCCTCCACGAATGCTTATCGTATTGAATAGCTTGGATTACTGCTTCTTCCCGCTTCTTGAATACCATTGCCAGATAGGAAGAAGATGTTCATCGGCAATACTCTTTACGCGATAAGCAAATACGCTGCCTAAAACTTGAACGTGAATCGTGCGAAGATGTCGTTTACGCTGCATCGGAGATGTTTTCATACTTAACGTTACAATATGCTTACGACGAACGAAGTACGTGACGCGATTGATACTTCGCTTGCGAAGCACCAGCTCGCCTTCTTTAAGCCATACTCCTGCCGAACGCATACATAGCCAAGACCAGCCTAAAACAACGGGAACGAGCAGTAGTAACCAAAGCCCACTCCACTTCCACAACCAAGCAGCTGCACCGCACATAATAAGAACGAGTATGACAGGAACGATCGCATAATTACGATACGCGGTTCGAGGTGGTGCATGTAGCTGCTTTCGCAGATTCAATGGACGATCTGGAAGCAGCTGCTCCATGATCGAAGTAATATCTTTTTTACGAATAAATGGATGGATCACTAGCTGTTCCATCGCATTGGACGTAATGACTTGAACACGAAGCTCAGCAAAACCAAGCCATTGCCGAAGCGGATTTTCATCCATAATGACTGCTTGAACTTTATTCATATCGAATACAAAGCTTTTTTTCTCCAGTAATCCGTAGGATACGGACAGCTGCTCTTGACTTCGACTTATCTGATAGTCTCCAAATTTGATCAGATAAAGAATAATCGAAAGCAACCATACGAATCCAATTACTACAGCTGTAATCATAACGATAACTAAAACCGTAAGCATGGAAAATTGCTGAGAAACATCTCCAACTACAGAATCATAAAAGCTAGGGAACATATTAAGCATTCGATCATACAATTTCGGAAATACTAGCTCCAAAACATCATCTGCGAACGAATAGATCCCTAGCAGGAAAATAATGGCAAAGTTCAGATTAAGCGACGTTAACGACGCCTTTAGCAATTGACCTAAGCTTATCTTGTACTGATAGTCAGGCTCGACGATTTCAAGCTCAGGCTCTAAGGATTGCTGTGATGATTGCACAGCAGCTTCTTGTTCAGCATTCTCTGACCGCTGCACCGGTTCAGTAGAAGACTGCTTGGAAGCCAATTGGCTTTCATCTATATTCGTCACTGTAGCTGTCTCATGTTCGAGAGACGAGGCTGCATGCGTTGACGCTTGAGAAGAAGCCTCCTTCGTCATAGCGATGCTTTTCGTACGCAATTGTTTAAGCTGTTGCTGCAGCTCTATCGCGTAACTGTGTTTAAGTACTCTAAGCTCACCTTCTGCAACACCCGGCTTGCCTCCTGGTGTCTCGATCTGAAGAGAAGCCAAACCAAATATGCGAAGTAGCAGAGGCTGCTGCACATTTACGGAATGGATACGATTATAATAGATCGTTTTTTCTTCTCTGTTCAGCACGCCGCGGTTAATGATTAATCGATCTTGCTCCAATGAATATTGGAACTTTTTCCATGGCAAATACGACAGAACTAGATTTAGCACGATAAGGGCAATGACTGCTGCTACGCCCCACACGTTTCTCAAAAAATCTAGCTTTTCAAAGTTAATAAGCGCAATGACGATAAGTGCTATAAACGCTCGAATATTTTTAACAAATGTAATTAATATATCGAACTTGGACAGATGCCTTGGATTAGTCATGCTGTTCATCCACCTTGGCTAGCTCGCCGAGTCGCTGCTTCAATGCTTCAGCATCCTCTTTGTGCAGGCCTTTTATTTCATGTTTCGTTGCAGCAGTAACGATGCTAACACTGGCTAGCTCGTATTTACGCATAATTGGCCCGCTTCCAACTTCGACATGCTGTACGCGCACCATCGGAACTAGCTTATTAGAGTGAAAAATAATGCCCGAGTAAATTTCTATTTCTTCCTCAAATACATCGAACGTAAAGCTACGATATTCACATACCGGTACAATCCAAGTAAAGACAACGAATGATAGCAACACTATGCCGTATGCAATCCATACCGGAATAAGCGTCCAATCCTTCCATAATGCAAAGCCGAGCCATCCTGATATAAGCAGCAGCGTAACAGCATGACTTAATATGCTGGATACTTTCGAAGCTTTAATATAATCAGGATGCAGCTTCTGAGTGAGCTCTCGTTGCATCAAACCAATCCTCCTGCGATAAAATTATAGAGGCACAAGCTGTGCGCTTCCAATTATATTCCATTCTACAGGATTATTGATTGAAAATATACGGGGATATGTTAACTTCATAACAATAACGACGGCCGGCCGATAAAAGGTTGTCTGAAAGTCGTAGCTATCCAGCTCATAGTGAAATGGATACGAGAGAGAAGCATCGAGCACTTCAAAGTGAACGATTTGAACAGGCGTGCGAATAAAGGACTGCGACGTTGGCTTCCCAGTCTCGTCGAGTGAAAGATTACGATAGATCATCTTTTCGGCCTCAGCTCTTGCTTTGATCGGATCAAGCTGGAATATTCCTTCCGCCAAAGCAATCTTATCAAGCTGAAGAGCAGCTGCATGTGCGCCACGATTAACAGCCTGCTTGCCCTTATAGTAGCTTTTCATCGACAGCTCCTGATCGATACCGCTAGCATATAGTGACAACCAAACAACTAGCATAAGCGGAAAGATTAATAGCTTGTACATCCCAGCTTGAGCCTCCTTCACTCCTTCACTATTTCACGTGCCATCTCATATCTAACAGAAATTTCTGCTCCACTTTTCGCTGGGCTATCAACCTTACACGATAAAGGAGAGTTATCCTTGCCGATTATAGATGAATATTCCTCGTATAGATTGCTACTTGCGCCAAGGATTGGCAACGATTACGTATTACGATTCCATTATGCTCATCCACAGCAATCTATCTATGGCTGAACATACTCACTCATTTGCACACCATAAGCTGTAATTTGCTGCTTCTGCGGAGCACGCACACCAATTAGCCCATCAATTGCGAATAAACCTTCCATAGGATAGCTTACCGTAAGTGCAATGCCTTCACCACGCGGCACTCGCTGAGAAGATGAGGATACCGCTTGTCCCAACGTACTGCGCGCCTCATATACAAGCTGGGTAGACTCTAATCCAAAGCTCGTCAGTCTAGCACGAGATTGCTCGATTAAAGCTGGGCTAATATAGCCGTATTGTCCACTCGTGCCTACTTCAAGCAAATAATCGACTTCCTGCTGCAGCAGAGCTTGCCGCAAAATATAAACATGTTTATAAACCGGGGCAAACATTGTCCAGCATAACGTAGATGCTAGCAATATAAAGATTAAAAGCTGCTTCATGCGTCGATATCTCTCACATAATCGATTGTTTGTTGATGTGCACGCCGCTGTTCCTTACTTATCCCCTGCTCGCCGCCAATAGTTGTCATATATACGATAAGCAGGCATAAAATTAACAACCCTGTCATAAGCAGCTGCTGCATACAATCACCGCCTTGAAATGTTATAAAATACAACTATTCAGATGTGGATAGTGGATAATGTGGATAAATATGTGGGTAATATTTCTAAAAGTTATAAATTAGAGGAAATGATTCGAAGCTGTTACGGGCTAATGTTACCAATACGAGTATTGGCTGATTCTCCCTGTGATTGGATTTGTGCCTTAGTGCCTGTCCCATCCTTGGCGATAATATTGTTGAATAGCAGCACAACGACAACGAGCAGCATCACGGTCATCAATATGTTTTTCATCTCATCACCTCCTCTCATGCCAAATCAAATCAGATCACGCCAGACCCACATCAGATCACACCCTATCGATGCAGATCCACATCAATTCACGTCTGATCACACCATATCAATGCAGATTCACGTCAGATCCACGCAGATCACGCTAGCTCACACCTGATTACCCCCGTTGGATCGGCTATTCAGATGTGTCTCGTTAATTCATTAGCGACATCAACTTATTCACTTCCTGGACCCACGGATACAAAAATACCTGAAACGTGTACAGTATCGGAATACCAGCGATAATGAAAAGAACATAGGAGCCTGTTTCCTTCCGGCTTTCTTTAGCCAGCTCCAGCCTTTCCTTATAATCACGAAGATGTGCGCGCAGCAACTCATAAAAGCTTGCATTATGCTGCTGTCTGAGAGCATCAATGCTCTCAACAAAGCTTATTCCTTCCGCCGTGCCAATTCGCTGCTTAAAGCTGTTCAAAGCTAAAATGGGGTCGTGATACCATTCAGCTAGCAGTGTTTCCATGTCCTTACGCAGCAATCGACTGTACGGCAAGCATCGACGAAGCTTATTGTGAATATGAAGAGATGAATCTTCAAAGTACAACAGCTGATGACTAATCGCATAGATCTCTCTCGTAATGGCGACAGCTCTTAGCTCGCGGTACAGTTTTAGCCAGTATTGATCCCATATGAGCATGCATAATGCTGCTATTAAGCAAACTGCCACACTAACGATCTGCATTGAAGCATGCCACACACCGTAGTAAATGCCTGCTACTAGAGCAAGGAGCATTGCAACACATCCGCTAAGTAGCAAGCGACGACAAGTGTAGTACGTCAATACAGACAGCTCAAAGCCACATCCAGCTAGCAGAATAGCACGCTCACTATGCAGAAGCATTTCTCGATCTATGCGCAATATACGAAGTAACTTTATTGAAGGCTCGTACTTTTGCCAACCCCAAATCCGCTTGTACAATGTGCCTCTTTTTGAAGGTGCTAGCGAAAAAAGCATAGATAGCGCCATAAAGCTGAAGCTAAACTGCCCAAGCATAATCGCATAATCTATCCAGTGGTACACGCTGCTCCCTCCTCTTTCAATCATTCATTTTTTTGCGAGACAAGTATAACCCCATCAAAAAAGATAGAAATATCATGACGAACATATGCAGCAGCATCTCGCGTCCGTTCGCATCATGAACATAATACTGAATTGACTGCTCACGATTGTAATACAGATTGATCCCAATAAATAATGTTAAAAACAGTAGTGGTGTAAAGTTAGCTATCCGTATCTCCAGCAAACGATGCCGCTCCTGCTCATTCGCTCGTCTGGCTGCTCTCATATCACTAATTAGCTCTTTTAAACTGCCACTAATGCTAACTCCTTCACTCATAGCCACCTTAAGCATTTGTACAAAATAATCAGCCCATATATGTCCCAGCGCATGAGCGAACAATTCTAAGCTTTCATCATCGTCATCCAGCACCGATAAATTCCGATACAGCTGTTCAAATATACGCTTCATTGCACCAGTCATCACCTTTTCTTCAATAAGGCGAGCAAGTGCCACTTTAATCTGTCGCTCACCTGTAATAAGATAGCATTGATAAAAAGATTCAAGTGCGGGCAGGAAATCAATCTGCGCTTCAAGTCTTCGATGGACAAGTAATAAACGCAGCACTAAATACGGTAGTGCAGCAATCATCGCTCCAAGCAGCAACGCTCCTTTCCATGTACCAAAAATCCAGCTTCCAAGCAACAAGCCACCCATAAAAAGTCCCAGTAATGCGCTAAACATCTGCTCTCCCTTTAGCGGGAGCCTGAGCGAATGCATTAGCTGCTCCAAATGTTTGTTAATTGCAAGCATAAGCTTAGCTGAACTTCCAGTATGTTGCCTTGTCTTTGGTGTAATTACTCTCCCGCCTTTTAAACGCGCTCGAAGCGTTTTACGCTGCAGCAGCAGCTGCATGGACCATTCTATAGCGACAAACAGTAGGAGAAAGATGGCACTCATCAATGCAATAAGAACCCCGTTAATTAGCATAGTGACTCCCCTCCTGAAGCTGAGGGAAATGATGTACAAGCTCTGACCAATTCATTATCCAATCATCTTTCTGCTCATCATAGCGAACCCAATCCTTCACTGTTACTTTTTCATTGTTCCAGCTTAGATGTGCGATACGCGCAATGACTCTGCGGCCATTTAAATATTTAAGCTGAATGCCGACTTCCGTAACATATTGCGCGATTCGCTTTACCAATCGATGAGGATCCATCGCTCGTCCATCAAGCATGCACATATCAACGATCGCCTCTGGCACATCCTCAAGCTCGTTCGCATGTACGGTCGTCATACTGCCGCGATGTCCACGAGTGCATGCTCTTACATAGATATTCGCATCGTCATCTCGAATCTCAGCATGAATAATGCGCTGAGGAGACTGACGCAGTGCAAGCTTGAACGCTTGCCTGGAGCTATGTAAATAATCATCTTCATTAATTTCATATTCGATGATGTTGCGATCCGGATAATCACGACTAATCATCATCTCGTAACGCCCTTCGATCGTAACAAGGCGCTCGGATGTCGGCAGCTCAGCAATTAATGCTTTTAGTAAATTCGTTTTTCCTGTATTCGTCTGACCAATGAGTACAAGATTATATCTTGATGTTAATATGGCTTGAAGAAGTGTAAGTATAAGTGGCGACATCATGCGATAAGGTGTGTGCGTAAGCTGTTGTAGGGGAATATTGCGAAGTGTATAGAAGCGAATTGTCAAGGTAGGCAGTGAAGTATAGCCGTTTCCAGTAATGGTGACGCGTGAACCATCCCGAAGCATAACCTCCGCCCATCTTTTTTTCATATTGATCTGATCATTGTTGAATAATACGAGGTTTTGCTGTATACGTTCGACTTCCTTTACATGCTCGAAGCGATACGACGATAGCGAGATTTCTCCTCGAATGACCGTGAAGATTTGCGTTCCAACAACTTGGATCTCCTCGAGCCCTTCCGTCTCGGCAATAATCGCTTCCAGTACATGCATCCCTACGATTTCAGCAAAGATCGCTTCAGCTAATGTAGCATACGGATGCGTATAATTCGGAATGTCCTGTACATGGAGCTGTAGCAATCGATCAGATATAAGATGCAATATATAACTGCGTGCATCAGGATATCCTAACACCGCACGATTGAGCTGTTCACTATATTGTCTTCGATCCTCCTCGCTATAGCCTCGTGGTGTTGCCAAAAAGCCACGCAGTTCATAACATAGCTTTTGAAATTGTTCTGCTCCGGCATGTTCATGCTCGTTCTGGTCCAGCTCCTGCTGCTTGCCTCTGCGCGACATATAATCGAGAGCTGAAAAGCGTTTTACATTATTTTGTTCATCCATTACAATCGATCACCTTCATTTCGTCTTGGTTAGCCCAGCCGTAAATGTGTGCAGCCAGCGCAGTCTATAGCCTTTCGGCTTCACTTTCTCCATCAGCAGCTCTGGTACTAATACTTTGCTATAATGGGATATCCATTTGCTGCCATCACCTGACAGCAGCCATTGCTTCAGCTCTCCACGATCAAGAGCCTCGTATAACGTCGGTGGAATAGCTACCTCCGGCAATGCTTCTCCAGGCAGCTGATGCTTACAGTCACGACTTCGAAACAGACCACCGCGATGCTTAATAACCGAATGATACAGCCTCTTGCTGCTTAACTGGATATGCTGCCCCATCATGCCTGCCCATGCAATATAATCCTCTTGAAAATGTGACAACGCTTCTGTTGTCGTAAGTACAATCTCCTCTGTCTCTAGCAAAGCGCTAATCGTTCCAGCATTGTCCCAATACGCATTAACATCAAGCAATACGTAGTCGTAAGCTTTTCTTGCTGTATCAATTAAATGCGTCAATTCCTCAACGCCGTAATACTCCGCCGTTTCCCTATATCGATTACCGAAAAGAATATAAAGCTCCATGCTATTATGATAGCGATGCATCGCATGAAGAAGCTGTTCCTGCGACAAGCTTTCATTCCTTAATAGTGGCAGCAGCTCATCAAGACTTGCATGCGGCTCATTAATCCCTACATAACGATGCAGCTTGGACGATTTCAGATTCAAGCATAGATAAGCAATACGCTTCCCCGTTCGTTCAGCAATACGAACACTTGCGGCAAGGGCAATCAATGTCGTTCCAATATTCGGAGTCGTACCAATAAAGGTCAACACTTTGCAGGATCGATCAAAATGAATCGTCATTAATCATCTGTCCCTTCATTGGAGCTGGCAGCGAATGATATGCGATGACAAGCTTACTCTGTCCACCGCTACAATGACGATCAATCTCAAGCCATTGTGCTTCCGTTAAATTAACGTTGATATACTCAATCATGCCATTCGCTTCTCGCCTAGAAGCATACATCTGTTCAGCATTGCTGCGTACAATGGCATGCTTTTCGGCTTCATTCGGAACATCAACCTCATTGTTGGAGCCTGTTTTGACTGAGGCAACTACGATACCTTCAGAGAAAAGTCTTACTGATTCTCCTTCGTCAGATGAGAGATAGATCCATACCTCATCACCAGCTCGAATGCCGTTAGACACTGATTTAATATAGTCCTTCGGAATCTGGAATGTCGCCTGCTGCTCATTTGGATGAAGCGCAAATTTATTCAGCTTCCATTGTAGGATCGGTTCTCCCGTTCCTAGCGGAATAACCGCTTCTTGACCCACCACTTTGTCAATATCATATAGCATATCGTCTGTTGCCATAGAGATTGGTATCGACTGCCATAGAAGCTGATCTGTTGTAATCGGCTGCCCAGCATCGATCCAATTGCTCGGCACGATAATACTAACTCTTTCCTCCTGTTGAACTCGCTCCAATTGAACATAATACAGCCCGTATACTGCAAACGCAGCAAGCAATGCAGCTACAATAGATAATAAAATTCGTCTCCTACTAATCATTCAATCACCTCAATCCTGTTCATACTTTATGGAGAGCGCTTCCTCAGCATAGAAACAAAAAAAGAACGCAGTGTCTCGTCACTTGGACGAAAACGCTGCGTTCTTCACACGTTCATATGCTATTGGTCTATATTGTAGCAAATTTGTCATCTATTGTCTATTCCTAAAAATCAATTAAACCTACACTAATTAATAAAGCATCGTCTACCTTCCGCATCGTTTCATCATCCAGATGCGTAATTTTGTCGGTCAGACGCTGCTTATCAATCGTGCGTATTTGCTCTAATAGTACAACAGAATCTCGATCAAAGCCATGTCTTTCTGCATCCATCTCGACATGCGTAGGTAGCTTCGCCTTTTGAATCTGTGCGGTAATTGCTGCGACGATAACTGTTGGGCTGAATCGATTACCAATATCATTTTGAATGACGAGTACAGGCCTAACTCCACCTTGCTCGGAGCCGACTACCGGTGATAAATCCGCAAAAAATACATCTCCGCGTTTTACGATCAATCCCTACACCCCGCTAACAAGACGACCTAGAGTATGGTCTGCTTCTTCCTCCGCTTGAAAAGCTTCCGAGGCAATATTTAGATTAATTCTTGCCATTTCCATATAGCCTCGCTGCATTTTTTCTCGAATTTGTCGTTTCTTTCGTTCGAGAAGATACAGTTTCATTGCTTGGCGAATGAACTCACTGCGATTTGAATTTTCAGTTGCGACAATTCCATCTACTTCTTCTAACAATTGATCCGGCAAGCTGATCATGATTCGCTTCGTATTATGAATATTGGCCACAGAATTCGCACCTCCAAAACTTTTCCAACACTATACTACACATTATGACATATTTATATCTATTCTATACTTCAATATATATGAAGCATATATATCAAGTATGCTATACCCACCACATTATGGTTTCTAGCTATAGCGTTATAATCCTTTTTTGTAATAACAAAAAACGATATGTAATCTTTGCCAAAATACATATATTTTGACCTAGCTCTCCACATTACTTCTATATTACACCACATCTAGTTCATTAGCCATATCTAATTGTTGAGAAAGTATTCCAATGTTTTCCTACTCATTTTCAACGAGAACGAGACTAGCCAGAAAAGTGCGTGGAGGCCGCAGTTGCTGTGCCGCTCTAACTCGCTCTAACGGAGCTCAGTAGCCTTATTACAGTAAATTTGCTTATAACGTGATTCTAATAGAACTGAGAGGCCTTATTTGCCCAAATCGCTTCAAATTCAAGCGGAAAATGAGCAATAAGAGCTCCTCATTCCGTTAGCTTGTAAAAAAAGACTTAATTCGTTGAATAACGTCGCTCAGTTCCTTTAGCATAAGCAGGTTCTCGCCTTCAACAGTTTAATGCCAGTGAAATCCGAGTGAGGAACCTTGAATAGAAATCAGTACGTATGTCCATCCAGCTTTTTTCAACGCATCTGCTAACACTGCACTAGACTCTACTTTCAACGTATCTGCTGACACTGCACTAGACTCTACTTAGGGAGAACTGTTACGCTCCATTACTCACAGCGATAATTTGATTGTTCTCTATATATCGACGTGGTACTCGGCTTGCCAACATACAGGTAAGCTCATAATTGATCGTACCTAATTGATCCGCAAGCTGGTTAGTCGTAATCGATTCGTCTCCTTGCTGACCGATAAGCACAACCTCTTCATCAAGTAAATCAGACTGTTCATATTGCTTAAGCTTATTTAAGGAGACCATGCATTGATCCATACAGATCGATCCGACAACAGGAATGCGCTGCCCTTTAAGAAGCACTTCAGCTTTACCAGTCAGCATACGACTAAAGCCATCTGCATAGCCGATTGGCAATGTTCCGATCCACTCATCCGCGTCGGAATAATAACGTGCACCGTAGCTAATTCCCCAATGCTCAGGCACTTGCTTCACATGCACAAGCTTTGTTTTTAAGCTAAGTACCGGCTGAAGCTTAATCCTTTTGCTTACTTCCTCTGACGGATATAACCCGTACATCGCGATCCCAAGACGTATCATATCACCAGACCATTCTGGAGTATCCATACTCCCAGCACTGTTGGCAGCGTGAATGATCGGAATATCCCAGCCCTGCGCTCTCACATGCTGCTCTATAGCATGAAATCGCTCATATTGCAGCTGAGTATAAGCTTTATCTGCTTCATCCGCTTTCGAATAATGTGTAAAAATCCCTTCTACATCAACACTCTCCTCATGAAGGGCACGTTGAATGTAATTGATCGCTTCATCCTTGCCAAGCACGCCAAGCCGGCCCATGCCAGTATCAACCTTAATGTGCACTTTTAATGGAGCATACTGATCTACATCTAGCCTGCTCGCTGCTTGCAGTTGGTCTTCGCGGTACATAGCAACCGTTACATTGTGCTGTTGTGCCAGCTCTAGGTGCTCTGGGGCGACAAAGCCTAGCACTAGAATAGGCAACTTGATCCCTTCTTCACGCAATCTGAGCGCTTCGTCTAGAAAGGCAACCCCTAAATAGTCCAGTCCATACCGCTCGACTGCACGTGCGATTTCTACAACACCATGTCCGTAAGCATTAGCCTTAACTGAAGCTAAAATCCGCGTCCCCGGCTTTAAACCCTTCCGTACTTCTTCTATATTAGAATAAAGGGCATCCAATGAAATATCAGCCCATGTTGGTCGATAAAACGTACTCAATTGATCCACCTACTCCTTAATTGCTGCGTCAATAGTTGTAATGTTACCCCTACTTAATTATAGTGTCAATGCTGACTCAAGGTGAATCAAAAACTCATAATAAACAAAGGGCGATCACCCCAACGAATCATAATTCGCCAGAGCGATCGCCCTATATATACCTATCTACAATGTATAAGAAATGTTCTTACTTGGAAAGCTCAGCTTGAACAGATTGAGCGACCTTAACCATTTCTGGATCAGGAAGATCGGCACTGCTCAGACGGTACATGTTTCCGTTGTAAGTCCAGCTCAGTGTTTTAATATTATCACCAGAAGTCAACTCTCCGAAAGTATAGCCAAGATCGACAAAGTCACCAGGTACTAATGTCGTTGCCATCTCTTTAGCAGCTGTCTGGATAAGTGTATAGTTATACGTACCTTCGTAACGGATCATTAAGCCAGGGCTACCAGCATATTCGATATCCGTCATATCCTTCTCATCTACACCTGCTGGGAAATGAGTTGGCACTAGCGGTACGAAGCCTGTTGATTGCTGAGGCAATGCTGTTGTAGGCTCTTCATTGGCAGCATCAGTATCACGTTCTGCACCTTCCGCTTCTTCCTCATTAGCTGCGCCTTCTTCAGCAGGAGCTTGTGCATTATGCTCACCATCAGCTTGTTGTTCATCGGTTTGCTCATCTGGATTCATTAGTTCGCCTGTACCTACACCTTCATCTCCAGGCGCAACGCTTTCTTGATCCGTTGCATCCGATTCTACTTGCTGCCCAGGAGTTTCAATAGAAGCACCAGCACTCATATTGGTATCTGTAGCAAAATAATTCTCAGCAAAGCTTGGGTTGAACTGGAACGTATCAAACTTTACATCCACCAGTACCGTTGCATTCGTATCGCTGACTTCTACTTGAAGTGGACGATAATCATCCTGACTTAGCCAAATTTTTTGGCGAGCTAGTGAAGTGTTGTTGTATTGAGCCGTCACATCAAACACGTAAGCATCCTCTGTTGTTGTAAATTCACGAGATCCATCAAGTAGAATGCTTGAAACTAATGTTTGATACAAATACACTTGACCTTGCTTTTGCGGCCATTCACTTTGGAAGCGGAACACTTTGTTTTGCTTAGGTGTTAATACAAACACCCCTTCATCGTTGCGCAGCACGATTTGTGTAATATCCTTTTCCACATTCGTTAACTTGATGCGATAAGACTCTGGTCTCTGATAGGCTACCTCTACTTGGTACTCTTGTGGCTGTTGCCCATTATGAAGTGTCATCGTGCCTGTTCCAGTATAGCCTTCCATACTATTCAAAAATTTGTCCAAATCCTTCACCACGGATTCGGCGTCCTTCGTACCGCAAGCAGATAACACTAGTGCAAAGCTTAGTATAATTGCCGCGATCCATGTCATGCGACGCATGAAATCATCCCCTCTACAACTTGGTTTTAACTGGCTAATTCATACTATGAGGGGACTTGACCATTTATGCGGACAAAGTTGACGAGCTCGGGAGATTTTTTTCTCATTCCTTCATCAAGATCTCAGCAAACCTATATCCTTCATAATTTCTTTCGATTATCTCTCCATTCCTTAAATGGCTCGTAAAAAAACATGATTGCTATGGAGAAAAAAGTAGTCAAAACCTTGGTGCTTACCTCAATGCCCCTACTTAAAAAATAGAACATCAAAGCCAACAATAAAGCCTGAATAATTCTGTTTTTTTTATCTTTATGGTAGTTTAACATCAAAATAAAACTTACAACTATAAAGTACTCAAACCATATAATACATTGGAATTGCAACTGAAGAGATAGCCAATTATATGAGCAGATTAAACAAAAACTGGCTGGCATAAGTCCAGTGAAATACCGGACTCATGCCAACCAATTAGCTAAACTATAACTTTAAGGGACACTACCCAAATCTACTTTATAGAAGCCCCATTCATTTTAGATTAAGAAATTTTGAAAGATTGAATGATCTCTTCGCTTGTCGTCTTCCATTCTTCTAATTGCTCCTGTAAGCAGTTGAAGCTAACTAGGACCAACTGATCATCAACGACGGTAAATAGCATGGAATTATAAATACTAGCGCTATCACCTTCAGCTGTAACTACAAAAGAGAGGTGTCCTACTTTCTTTCCATTAATTTCGGCAATCCCATCCTCAACCCACTCTGTTGCAATTGGTTGATACATTGCAACCATCTCTTCTGTAAAAGCTTCTAGATCTTCTTCGTTCAACGGACTACCACTGTCGCTCAATGCAACGTTAATGGTACCATCTTCATTCGTATAGACCTCTTTTGGAGCATTTCCGGAAGGATATTTGATTTGCTTCATCTCATCGGACATGATGACGAATTGTTCAGGAATGCTGATCGTAGCAAGGCCGGACATAACGGTTTGCTCTTTGAGTGCAATTGTTCCTTCTGACGCCGCAGATTCTTCTGGTATCGCCGTTTCTTCAGCTGGCGCAGTTTCTTCTGGCGAGGTTTCCGGAGTAGGAGTTTTCTCAGTATCAGCTACAACGTTAGTTGGTTCATTGGCTGAATCATTTTGGTTTTGGGAGCATCCCGTAACAATTAGTGCAAATGCGGTAAAGATAATAACAAACAGTTTTTTCAAAATAATTTCCTCCACGTCTCTATTTATATTTTCCACAAAATTGGGGTGAAAGGTTTTCATCCCCAACTATCATTTTCGACACCTGATAGGTAAAATTAAATACTTTTCGAGGAAAACATACAATTCAGTGCTTTTGTACTAGCGAAGGTGATCGATGTAGATGTTTTTATGAATGTGCACACTCAACACAAGCCCGATCGCGATCATATAAGTAAGAAGAGAACTTCCGCCATAGCTTATGAAGGGCAACGAAATCCCTGTCAAAGGAACCAATCCGATATGCATACCAATGTTCACAAAAATTTGAAATACAAACATGCTAATAATCCCAATTACAAGATAGCTTCCTGCTAGCTCCTTACTATCCCAGACAATATTAACGAATCGGTACATTAGCATAAAGTACAACAGCAGCAATATCGCAGAACCTATAAATCCATATTTCTCTCCAATCACTACAAAAATAGAATCGGAGTAAGCATAAGGTATGTAACCGTTATGTATGTAAAACCCCGGACCTCCGCTTTGTCCTCCTGCACTGATTGCATACATTGCATTATTAACGTGCCACGACTTATCAGGATCACTTGCAGGGTCGAGAAACGTCTGAAGTCTCGATATTTGATGCGGCTTAGCGATCACGGACAGCAGCTTGTGATCTGTGTTATATAGCCATAAAATCACCATCACCAAAAATGTTACAGCCCCTAGACCAAGCATCAAATATCTGATCCTAATATTGCCCATCCACAGCATGCTCAGAAAAATGCCGACAAACACAAGCGCAGTACCTAAATCGGGCTGTTTCATAATTAGAACGGTTGGGATTAAAAAAATGAGGCTGAAGGGGACGATATCTTGAAGCAAACGGAGCTTCTCACCATTTCTCTTACTTAAATAGCGAGCAGCTAACAAAATCGTAGATAGTTTTACCAATTCTGAAGGTTGTAACTGGAAGCTGCCAATACTCAACCAACGGGCTGCTCCATTAATATTTTCTCCCTTCAATGTAACCAATATCAGCAAGCAAATCCCGACTCCGTATAATACATACGCTAGCTTGCCCGTTAACAATTTATAATCCGTTAAAGCAATTAGCAGCATCGGAACACAAAATGCACCAAATAACATAACATTGCTAATATGAAGTCCGTCCAATTGGGTTCCACTTGTAGCTTCATAGACGGCTATCGTTCCTATAGCAACAAGACAAGTCGTAATAATTAACGCGAAGATATCCAGTTTTCTAAGCTTACGAAGCAATTCATAATTCTCCTAATCTAGGGCGTGTCTGATAACTCCGAGGCCAGCCAATTTTGCCGAATTTTCGTTCCATGCAAGGCGCGTTTGTGAAGGCGTACCGGGCGTTGGCCTGCGCAAACGGAACGAAGCAGGGGGCGAAAAGGCGGTGAAAGGGGCCACTGAGCGGGTTTTCAGACACGCCCTTATGTTGTTATCACTACTGAGTAGGTTACTCTGGCAGATCACGATTGCCCAGTCCATCCTTTTTAGGCTGCGTTTGTTGTTCAAAGGCAGCGATTTTTTTATGAGTTTGATTGTCATCGGACATAATCTCATTCGCTCCCATTTTAAATTCACGCAACGTCTTACCAACGGCACGTCCAAGTTCGGGTAGTTTGTTCGGCCCAAACAATAACAGTGCAATTAAAACAAGCATAATAATACCGCTTGCACCAATATTACTCATCATAACTCCCCCTTCATTATATTCTTCCAGACTTTTCAAGCGAATTCTGGACAAGGTTTACAGCAATCGCATCATCTATATAACCGATTGGCAGTAAGTAATCAGGTACGAGATCAATGGTCGTGATGAAATAGAGCAATGCACTCCCGATCAAAAGGAACTCTTTCAGTGGGACTTTTTTGTCACGAAACCGCTGAAACATATCTGTTAATTGCTCGATAAATGGACCAGCACTGCTTAATTTCATAATTTTTTCTTCAAATTTGCTCAATATCTCTTCTTTACCTTCTGCTGTTTGTAAATATTGTTCATGTTTAGATAATTCTTGCTGGACATGATCTACACTCAACTTGTGTTGAAAAAGATCCGCAGATTCAAGTAAATGCTGAATATGATCCTTCGTAGTAAGTCGAGACGATATTTCAGTACGAACAGGATAACCGGCAGCTTCGAATAGCTCTGAAGCGGGAACCTGTAAACACTCGGCAAAACGCAGCAGATGATCAGAGGTAGCTTTGCGTTTTCCATTGATAATGCGTGAAATCGTAGCAGCTTGAATGCCTGTGAGTGTACTGCATTTTCGTAAAGATAGCGCTCGTTCATCTAATAATTGTTTTAACAAATGACCAAAGTTGTCCGTACCAGGTTGTTTTTCTAACATCATTCATCTCTCCTAAAAGTACGTATCAGGTAGCAATGTACATCAAACATCATAATAAACTGTTGACAATATGTCAACGGATTATTATGATGTTTGTCAACAGTTACTGCATTTTTCCACATGTTCTTATATTCAGGAGGATGAAAGTTGAACAACCATAATGTACACACCAAGGAAAACCGAAAACAACATCGAAATTCTACCTTTTCGCAACGACCAGCCTGGCAAAAGTATACGTTATTCTTCGCGTTATTGCTCTTATTACTGGGTGCACTAGGCAGTGTCACTATCTATAACGCTCTACATAAAACAAAGATTAACTTGGAAAATGTCATTCTTGACGAATTGAATGTAGAAAATATTCTAAGCAACGAGTCGGACAATGAGGAGAAGAACGCCAATGTTGGGCAGCAGGCGGAAGATTTTTATACGCTTATTATTGGGCTAGATTACAGTGGCAGCCATAACGGCATTAATACGGACACACTGCTTGTTGCTCATGTCATTCCACAGCTCCATATCGTTAAATTGCTATCTGTTCCACGGGATCTGCGTGTCAGCAACTCGCGGGGAGATGATGCGAAGATTAATTCAATCTTTGCTAGCGGATTCAATCATGCTGCGCAAACTGCAAAGAATCAACCAAAATTACAGGTGCTGAATGGAGAAACAGCGTTGCAGTATGCGCGGTTCCGCAAAGATAATCGTGGAGAAGCTTACCATTCCAACGATTTCGAACGCGGATTGCGTCAACAAAAGGTTATTCAAGCGTTAGTCGATAAAATGACTTCATGGAATAATCTTTCAAAAGCGTTGGACAACATCGACATTATATCCTCCAACCTGAAAACTGATATGCAGCCAAGTACTATGATATCGATACTTAACGAATACCACGGAAAGATCGGTAAAGATGATTTATACAGCTTGCCCTTCCCAGGGTATTGGAGCAGTCCATATGTGGACATCGATCAAGAGAAGCGTGATGAATTACTTAAACAGTTTACATCACTTGATTATCCTGAAAAACAGGCTGGCTGAAAAGCACTTGGAAGTTACGAAGACGCTGCGGAGCAATACCACTCGCGTTTAAACATGATTCCTTTAGTGAATACGGTAGAATCAGGCCTTAAAGGCGAGCGACTACCGTTTTCCAGAATCTCTTTGCTCCTCCGCTCGGTCACGATAAGGAATCGCTCACTTGCCAGTTTGTTTCACTCATTTAGGACCTATAACTAGGTACCAAAAATGTAACTGATGTCCCAGTATCAGGTGTGCTTATCACTTGCAAACCTGTGCCGTATAATCGTTTTAACCGTTGTTCAGTATTGATTAGTCCAATACCTTTCTTGCGATTCGGTTTAACGGTAAAGATTTGTTTTAACTTTTCCTCATCCATACCGACGCCATCATCAATAACAGAAATCTCCGTGCGTTGTTCTTTTTTACGAATACGGATTGTTATTACGCCTCCAGTGCTTCGTCCCAATACCCCGTGATTAACTGCATTTTCCACTAATGTTTGGATAGATAAAGGTGGAATCATTACATCTTTGACGTCGTCTATTTCCCATCGTACATGGAGCCGATCACCAAATCGTTCCTTTTCAATATATAAATAAGACTCAAGCAATTCAAGCTCATATGTCAGTGGAACGAGCTTATCTATGTTTTTTAGATGGAAGCTACTCTGCAAATAATGTGCAAACTTTTCAAGAAGAGCACTCATTCTTGACGTATCGATTTCGCTCAAAGAAATAATGGCATTCAGCGTATTCAATAAAAAATGCGGGCGAATTTGTGCTTGAAGCCATGCCGCTTCCATCCCTAGACGTTCGTTAATCGATACTTGTAAATTAGTTAAAGCTTGTACACGAACATTTAATTCCAATGCATCGACTGGTTTGGTAACGTAGTCATTGGCCCCTGCTAAAAATCCTGTGTAAATATCTTCTGTATATCCACGCGCGGTTAAAAGTAATATCGGAAGTTCAGATATGGAATACTTCTCACGAATAGAACGTGTTAATTCATATCCCGACATGCCAGGCATCATTACATCTGAAATGATTAAGTCCCACTCTTTCAATTCGAGCTGCTTTAATGCTTCTTTCCCGTTAGTTACCATTTCTACTTCATATTGCTCTTCGGAAAGGATGTTCGCCAATACTCTTAAATTCACTGGATCATCGTCTATTGCTAAAATTCTTGGTTTGTAGGATGGCAGCATATTATTAGTGAATGCTTCCTGCTTTAAACGCTTCGCAATCGGTGTTTCCTTATATAGAAATTCATTTTTAACGATAGCTGGAGTTGCTGCTGCTATTTCTCCTACAATAGCTCCTTCTGCTACTGGCAACGTAAATGTAAATATCGAGCCTTCACCCAAAACAGAGCTTACTTGCAATGTGCCACCATGCAATTCTACTAATTGCCGACAAATACTAAGCCCAAGACCGAAGCCGCCGCCCATTGCCGTCATACTTGAATCACCTTGTTGATAGGGTTCGAATATGGTACGAAGCATTGCTTCATCTATTCCTACGCCCGTATCTGCAACATGAATATGAGCTATTCCATCTTCTATAGATGCAGTGACCGTAATCGTTCCTTCATCTGTATATTTCACTGCATTATGAAGGAGATTAAACAAAATTTGAATCAACCGATTTTTATCCGCTACGACATGGGGAAAGTCGCGTGCGATACTAACTTTCATATGAATATTTTTATGTTCAATAAGCGCTTTAAGCATGTCGACAACACCTATCGAGATCGCCTGTATATCAAGATGCTCTCTTTGTAGCTCGATCCGATGCTCCTTCAAGCGAGTAATATCAAGCAGATCCTCTAAAGTCCGTGACATATGATGCCCGATTGTCAGTTGGAGGGCTAAGTCATTTCGAGTTTTTTCGTCCAACTGGTTTGATCGATTACGCAAAATAGACTGCGCGATATTAATAATGCCGTGCAAAGGATTGCGAAGCTCATGGGATGTATTGGCAAGAAAATCATCCTTGTGCTTAATCTCTTTTTGAAGTTGAATAGCAAGTTCTTCATTAGAAGAGTTTAGAGCTAATAATTGCTTGTTTTGTTGTTCCGTTTTCTTAGTCGTCTCCGCAAAATTTTTACTCATCATAATCACATGAATGATGACGTATACGCCGACCGCTGGCAGCATTAAAGGCAATGACTGGTACCAGTTTTTTCCTATAGCAAAATCATTAAAAAATGCGAGAAAGATTAGTGCCATCCCGATTAGATTGACTTTGGCATACTTGTTATTATTGCGAATGCTCTTATATGTAACATAAATAATATAGAAAAAAGTAGGAACAGCCAAATAAAACACATTGAAGAATACCGTTTGGAAAAATACAGGCTGAGTAAATAAAGTAATAACAATAAGAGCCATATGTACCGCTACTAGCCCAATCATTACTTTTTTGGAAAACACATCCTCATGCCATTTCCACAATAATATAACAAAGAACATAGAGCTTGCCTCTGTTAACATATATTCTAGCCTCGTGCCCCAGAGCCAAGGCATATTCAAAAACGTAAGCGTATAGTAAAACGGTACGGAAAATAAAGCACGCATAGAGATGAGCATACAAAACGTCCCGAATATAAGAAACATATGCTCTTGCCTGCGATACCAAGCGAATAAAATCATAAATAAACCGATAATAAAAATACAACCATTAATAAACAGCGTACCGATCATATTCGTATTAAACTTTTGAGATACTGCCGAAGCTTCTCCTAAATAAATCGAGTTCTCAAGTCCGCCTCGAATATGATCAAAGCTAGACACTTGGATCGTGAGCAGCACCTCGTTGGATTGCGAAAAAAAGTATCCTATTCTCGGTGACATTTCAGCAGCATGTGAAGCTGAATCCTTACCTACATTTCCATTGCTAGCGATCTCATTTCCATCTACTAGTAAGGTATAGGCACTATATTGATAAGGAATATAGATTGCTAGTGTTTCACCAACGTATTGTTCAGGGATTTTTATCGTTGTGCTATATGTACCAAACGAGTTGTTAGCTCCTGTATATGTATGAAATGAGTCAGGGAGCGTAACGACATCTCCCATTCCGTTACTTATATGCGCTTTTACCTCTTCAGAAGTTAATAACTCTTTTTCAAAAAAGTACCACTCGCCATCTAAACTCACATAAAAGTCTTTTGTATGTGTCTGATCACTAATATCAATTAAACTCGATGAATTAAGCTGTTTCGCCGTAACACTTTGACTAACGATCACATTCGTTATGAATAGGATCGCTATACACGCTAATACATATCTTAGTTGTTTAATCTTCAACCGACTCTCCCCTACTTCACAGATGTGCTGCTACATGCAAGCTTACGTATATGATGAATAAACCTATTCTATCACAATGATACGTATCTCACACTTGCACGGGGTTGTGCTCATCAGTCTCATAGCGGCAATTAGCGTGATAGCTAGGGTACACATATTAAGGTAGCTAGGCACAGCATATGAAGGTGATGCTGCAATTGCGATTTCTAGTTTCTGCACTTAGTAAGGTAAGGAAAGGCGCCCATGATCATTCCATTGGCCATACATTTTATTGAGTTTCGTGTTGTTTATAAACTTTTCTAGCTTACTATTGAATACATCTGGTTGATTCTTATAGCTTTGGATCGTGTCGATTCGAACTCTTTTATAAAGCTCGGGGAAATTAGTATAATTCTCATAGACCTGAGCATCCTCCTGCAGTCGTTGCACAATCAGTGGGTGTATAATAAACGATTCCTCGCTCATATCTGGTAGTACTTTTCTCCCCGCTTCTGTCATCAATCCCAGCTTTTCCAGACGACGTGCACGTTCCTTATTCAATTCAGTCCAGGAGCTTTTTTTACTACGAGGGGAAAGTCTCTGAGCCAGCTTTGTTTCAGAGACTTTCTTTTTAGTTCCATCAATCCAGCCGAAGCATAAAGCCTCCTCTACCGCATCCAAGTATAATACTGTTTCTGGGGCCTGCTTCATACTAACGACAACCCAGCAGCATGCTTCAGCTATGCTGTTTTTCTCCAGCCAATGCCGCAGCTCTTCTCTCGAGTTTACTGAAAGTAGATTTTCAATTTTCATGGACTCGTTACTTCTCGTCTGAAAGTAGACTTTCAAGGAACTTGTCTGCATCACTATTAAATTTCCAAGTGATACCGAATTGATCGATCAGCATTCCAAAGCAAGAAGACCAAGGCGTATTGGATAAAGGCATGATTACATGACCACCGGCAGATAAGTTTTCAAAATACTGCTCTAAGCGCTGCTTATCATCGATAATGATACTGATCAGCACATTGTTTCCTTGTACAATCTTTCCTGTCATCTGCTGCATCGATGGCAAAACATCTGACAGCATGATTTTCCCACCAGCAAACTCGATCGCAGACTCCATAATCATATCCAGCTCATTTTCCGGCAATAGGTAGTTGGGGTCTTGCGGAAAATCCTTGAACTTCACTTTTCTTACCTTGCTCGAATGTAAAGCTTCCGAATAAAACTCAAGCGCTTGTCCCGCATTCCCATCAAAATTCACATATGCAATAACTGACATATAAAAAAACCTCCTTCTTGTTATACATACAGTTTAAGCTATAATAGGTGACAGCTTATATGTCACCTATTTCGTGGCTTATTATTTTAAATTTGCTGAAGTTAGCAATGTATGCGATATAACTTAGGAGGATAGGATGCAGAAATTCGAGAGGTTAATATCTATAGTGATGATCTTATTGCAAAAGGATATTGTTTCAACAACAGAGTTTGGGAAGCTATTTAAAGTGTCTAAAAGAACGATACTACGAGATATGGTAACACTTAGTTTTTCGAATATCCCGATCTATTCGATTAACGGGGTACATGGCGGCTTTGGCATTATGGACGAGTATAAATTAGATAAACGTCTGTTAAGCAACAAGGACTTAGAAAATATACTTGCTGCTCTCGGAGGATTGGAGCAAATCTTTATTAGCGAAGATGTGGAGATAACGATCAAAAAAATCGAGGCAATGGTACGCTCCGAAGCTCCTAAAAGCACAATTAAGCTGTCCTATTACGATTGGGACGGTCGTTCTGACGTTCTGCAAACCTTAAAAACATGTCAGGAAGCAATCATCCAAAGTAGACTAGTCACTTTCGATTATAACGATAGAAATGGCAAGATAACGAAAAGAATGGTTGAGCCCTACCAGCTGCATTTTAACGAAATGAGCTGGTACTTGAGAGGCTTCTGTATAGATCGTATGGCATTCCGTACATTCAAACTGTCGAGAACTGATGATCTTGATATGAGCATCAAGACGTTTATTCCTAGAGATCAATCGGTTAACGAAGAAATTAAAGATAGTGACCGTATGCCGCTCATTACAATTAAAGCATTGATATCGCCGAGTATAAAAGATCATTTTGTTGAAAGGTACGGCCGCAAAAGCATTGTACCCTTTAATTCAGAATGGTTGTTAGCGAAGATCGATGTACCGCAGAACAATATCGGTTTTCAGTTTTTAGCTGGGTTCGGAACGAACTTAAAAATCATCGAGCCTCAGGCATATATAAAAGATTTTCAGCAGTTTTTACATAAATTGATGGGCATTTATTCATAGTAGGGGTTACCGATAGCTGCATTCTGCAGAAGCCCATCAAACTAAAAAAGGGTTGTCAGAAAAGTACTTGAAAGTCAGTTACAGCAAACGAAGCCGCTGCGGAACAAAGAGTTCTTGCACTCGCGTTTAAAACCTGATTCTTCAAAAGTATTAATAGGTAGAATCAGGTCTTAAAGGCGAGCCACTTCGTTTTCCAGAATCTCTTTGTTCCTCCGCTAAGTAGGAGGATCTAGATTTGAAGGCGAAGCGCAACTGATACAAGATGTCTACTTTTCAGACAAACCTTTCCCTATATGAAAACGCATGAAAATGATAAAACCTAGCTTACCAAATAGCTTAAAGCTCCGCCCAAGTGACCGTTAGCTCGATCACACCTTCCCGACTTGATAATGCTCCACCGATTACTGACCAGTCATGCTTCCGCTCTTCGTCTACGCCTTGTATTATGATGTTTTTATCGTCGATCGTTTCAGCGCCGTCAGTTAGTCGCTTGAAATACTCCTTATACATCTCCGTTACATCTGCCATGCTTGCTGATGTTTCAAAAATAAGTAGTGCAGACTTTTTACCATCGTCGGTTGAAGAATGTGATGTCGTTATTTTAGCATCACTTGGCAAAGGAAAATCCGTTGGCAGATACTCTGGAATTTCTCCACTTACTGACTTCTGATCGGTATCTGTATCCTTTGTTGACGATTGCTGATTTGTCGCTTGCCCATCTTCTATCGAGTTCTTCGAATTGCAAGCTCCAAGCAATAACATCGTCCCTATCAATAAAAGTACAATCAGCATCATCTGTTTAGTCTTATTCATGAACATCCACTCCCTATCGATCTATCTTTCTGTAAATTGTTACCATTACCAATATAATGAATAGAGTGGGGCGTTGCAATATAACTAATTTCCTAATTCATTCCGTGCAATAAGACTTATTGTCTCGATAGCATAGCAAAAAGGAGCCACAAGGGCTCCCTTAATATCGTTGATTACTACTTCAGATTCGGCCAACCTTAGCTGCAATCATTACGCTATCTACCCCTTATACACCTTCGCCCAGCCTTCAAGATTATTCGTGCAGATCAGCACTTCAGGATAAGCAACCTTCAGCTCGCTCAGCCTATCCTCATCATCTGGCGTCCAAGCAATAAGCTGGATATCGTGCTTCTTAGCTTCAGCAGTAAACTCCGGAGTAAGATACACATATTTCAACGACAAATAATTCGCATTGATCTCTTTCATAAAAGGGAATACTGCAGGAGTAGCACCGTAAATGACGAGTCCAAGCTCGATCTCTGCATCTATTTCACGTGCCCGTTTAATTGAGTAATGATCGAATGAAGTTAAGAATACTTGATGCTTCATCTCCACCCTTTCTATAACCTCAATGACAGCTGCTTCTAGACCTGGATATTCATTTCCTGTTTGCTTTAATTCGATATCAACGACCATTCGGTCCTTAACGAGTAATAGCACCTCTTCTAATGTTGGAACAAATTCCCCATCACCTGCATCCAGCTTAACGAGCTCACTCACAGTATAATCCTTTACTGCACCTACACCATTCGTTGTACGATTAACTGTCGGATCGTGGATCACAACCGGTACACCATCCTTCGACAGATGGACATCAAGCTCAAGATGAGTGAAGCCAAGTGCAACAGCAGCTCGAAAGCCGCGCAATGTATTCTCTGGATGCTTTAAAGGATATCCTCGATGGGCTAAGCCTAGTATGGTCATACTACATTGCTCCTTCCATATACGAAATGATTGATTGCCTCGATTACTCCCTCACCATATGACGCTGAGCAGACATAATTAGAGGCGGCCTTAAGTTCAGCAGGACTATTCGCTACAGCAACTCCAACACCGGCTGCCTGCAGCATCGGCAGATCATTCATCTGATTGCCAATCGCCATAATGCTCTCCTTGCTAATGCCAAGCATATCCGATAAACGCTCAAGCGCTTTTCCTTTGCTCGTCTCTGCAGAGATAAGCTCCACGTAATTAGGCTCTGATTGAAACTTTTCCGCGATATACTTAAGCTTTGGCGACCAGCTGTGCCATAACACTTCAACCGCTTCGATATTTCCTAGCAGAATCACCTTTTCTAGCTCACCCGATCTCCAGCTAGAGCTAGCAACTGAAACAAGCTTGCACTGCACTTGCTCTTTATGCTCGAATGCCTCAACTTCCTCATTTCTTGCAAACACCTCAATGCCTTCCTCGCGAAACAGCAGTACCATTAGTCCGCGAGCATGAGCGTCAATTAGCATATCTGCTAATAAAGCAGCCTTCAAGCTTTTCCGTTCGATAACTTTACCAAAGGACGCCAATACAGCCCCGTTGCACAAAATAACCGGAATCTCAATACCAATTTGCTCAATAATCGATTGTGCAGTAAGCAAAGGACGACCTGTTGCGATTGTAAACAAGCCGCCCTTCGCTTTATATGCTTGAATTGCCCTCACAACTTCAGTAGGCAGTGAATGATCCGGTGCGAGCAATGTGCCGTCCAGATCGCTGACAATACAGCGAATCATGCTGTCCATCATACCTTCCTCCTCGGCCCGCCGCCAAGGAACACAGGCTTTCTCCAATACTCTACCTACTCCTTATTCTGCGGTGTTTATTTAAATGTTGAGTTTGCCATTGCAGCAACGATATGCTTCTGCATTAAGCTGTATATAATAATAATCGGCAATATCGCCATCACACTAGCTGCCATAATAATATGGAAATACATTGCTTCATCTCCAGCGATCGAGTCACGTAAAAACGCAATACCGATCGTAAGCACCCGCATATCGTTCGAGTTCGTCATAATGAGCGGCCAGAAATAAGAGTTCCATGAAGCGATAAAGATGAGAACACCAAAGGTAACCACAGTTGGCATTGCCATCGGTACCAACATCCTATAGATGAGCGCAAACCGCCCGGCGCCATCTACTCTCGCTGCCTCAAGCACGTCATTATTCAGCGACTTGAATGCTTGACGTAATAAGAAAATTCCAAAGGCAGATGCACCATTCGGAACAATTAACGCCCAGAACGTATCTAGCCAGTTAAGATTAGACATTAAGACATAGACAGGAATAAAGGTTACTTGATCAGGTACGATTAATGCGGCAAGCACAAGCAAGAACAATAGCTCCTTGCCCCAGAAGCGTCCCTTGGCAAAAGCATAGGCTGCCCATAGCGCTACGTTAAGCTGCAAAAAAATTAATCCTGCACTCATGATCAATGTATTGGTGAAGTATTTTGCATACGGGATAACACGAAAAGCCTCAGCGTAGTTTTCCCAAGCAAAGCTTTCCGGCCACAGGGTCGGTACCGCTAGCCTCATTTCGGACTGTGTTTTTAACGAGCTTACGACCATCCAGTAAATCGGAAATAATATAAGCAGCGTAACAACGACAGCAACAATGATGCGTAATGCACTAATCAGCTTATTATTACGTTGTCCAGCCATTCTGCTATCCCTCATAATGCACCTTCTTCCTGCTGATCACCCATTGTAACGCGGTCAGCAGCAATATGATCACAAAGAAAATCATAATGAGCGCTGAAGCTCTACCTGTTCTGAAATCAGAGAAGGCCATCGTGTATATCCAATAAACAATCGCATTCGATGCTTGCAGTGGTCCACCGTTCGTCATA
>Ga0160467_100319_pt1 | contig 53120 bp, 44 predicted proteins | sample HID1972I_E11MG_FD_108221 | JGI IMG/M metagenome (GOLD analysis project Ga0160467, IMG submission 108221) | Enriched pill bug-associated microbial communities from UW Madison campus, WI, USA - HID1972I_E11 MG | ecosystem: Host-associated > Arthropoda: Insects > Digestive system > Unclassified ... | reverse complement strand
ACCAGCTGTGTGCAGCGGGCTGCCGCCTCTCCGTCCCGGTGCAGGTAGGCCGGCTCAAAAGCCGAGCGAATCACTCCTGCCGTCGAGCTCGACAGGCCGAACTCGGTTGCAGCCTTGATGCTTTCGGTGGTTTGTTTAAATTTTTTGGATTTTCCCTGGATAATGTTCATGCCGCGGTAGTTGCGGTAGACTACAGAACCTGCCGTTCCGCTTACCATTCCTTTGCTGTTCATTTTTGCCATGATCTTATAATTTAGAAAGGCAAGATAGAACGGCGAAGAACCGATGACGATTTTTTTGCCGAAAACGTCAAAATCTTATTGATTTTGGAAAATTTTGTATTAAAACGGACGTACATAAAGCCATCTTCTCTATCATGCTGCTTTTCCGGCAGGTAAACCCAGTAATGAGTCCGACTTTCTGGTATCACAGTCGGACTCATCACGCCAGTAACATTGCTTGTTGTGCGCTTTATAGAGATCCTGCCTTACCACCCATAGTTAAGAAAGTAATGCTGGAGTAACGTGATAGTCTTCGCATCCATAAACTCCCCTCTCTGCAAGGTTTCACGCGCCTCATCGAAGCTCATCTCTACCAGCTCTATATCTTCACCCTCCTCTTCAATACCGCCGCCTTCGCTATGCTCGCCTTTACTATCGTAAGTGGCAATGTACAGCCGCTGGAATTCAGTAATCCCACCAGCAGAAGTGTAGACGCTGGCGACCTTCTTAAGATCATGGATAGGATATCCCGTTTCTTCTTTGACTTCCCGGGAAGCTGTTTCCTCGGGTGATTCCCCTTCGTCGATCAGTCCGGCGCAAGCCTCTACGAGATAGCCCTCTTCATTACCGTTCAGGTATGTGGGAAGTCTGAACTGTCTGGTGAGCAGGAATTTTCTGTTCACACTGTCCACGAGCAGGACAGTAACGGCGTCAGGACGGAAGTAAACCTCATTTTTCTTCTCCAGAAGCTTTCCCTTACTACCTGTTCTTTGAAAAGTATAGGATTTAAGCGGATACTTTTTATCCGATAGTGTTTCTTCTTTAATGATCTTGATATCAGACATACTTCTTGTTTATTTACTTGGTAAGCACTTTTTCCATGATAAAGCCTGAACGCGGTGATGTAGGCATTCTGGCAAGGCTGTAGGACAGATCCTGCTGCGGAACCTGATAACTCACATCTCGTGTAAGGAAAACGAGGAATGTCTTGAGTGTTTGAACGGTAATCAGCTCACCCGGACAACGGTGCCCGTTGCGCGGGTCGCCTCCTCCCTGGGCAAGAAAATCGAATGGCCGGACCATACGGTTATCGAAACGATCAGGATCGAAAGTGAAGGGATGATCCCACAATCTGGGATCGTGATTCGTGCCATACATATCGAGCAGTACGAGCGAGCCTTTGGCAAAACGATGTTGATGCCATTGAAAATCTTTCTTTACTCTCGCTCCCATAAACGGGGCGAAAGGGTAAAACCTCCTGACCTCGTTGATGAACTGCATGATATATTTGTCATCGCCCTGTTCGATCTTATTTTTGCAATCGGGGTAGTGCTCAAGTGCCAGCGCGGCAAACGTGACATACCAGGCGATGGCAACTGTTGGACGTAGAATGTTAAGCAGCTCGATTGCGGCCATTTTTAAATCCAGAGGATTTCCTTTCATATCACGGTAATGAGCACAAACATAAAGGGCCGATTGCCTGTCTACAGCGAGCTTACCGCTTCTGGCATCGTTTATCAGTCCGGAAATCCACTGTTCCATATCTTTTCGCGCCTTCCTGCCACGAAGGTTCCTTGACCCGAGGGACCCGAAGGCGTCAACCATGGTCACAAAGCTCCGCGCTGCATGCACCGCCTGTTCATCGCTCACAGGAACACCCGCCCATTTGCAGATTGCCTTTGACAAGACTTCCGCTGATTCGCGGAACAGGACGATCCTCGGAATATTTTGCCATATAACAGAGGCTCTGTCCAGCTCTTCCCTCACCAGATCCTGCAGCCTGTCAATATTCGGGTCTGTCAACAATGACATGAACATCGCCTTTCTGTGATGGTGCTCCTGGACGTCTGTCGTATGGATGGCTTGCTCTCCTGTAAGTGTTTTCTGAATAGGTGGCGGAACAGCACCTTTGCGGATGAATTTTTCAGGGTCATAAAAGGTTCTTGCAGCATCTTCGCCTCCGAAACAAATCACATCAAAGCCAAGTATGCTCATCTTAAAGATGTCAGATTTGAATTTGATCCGTCTGTTCATGATGAATGGGAACCCCTCTTTGATGAGCCCGAGGCCTCCTGCCAGGATATTTTCTTCAGGTATTTTATGCATTGTCTTTTATAATGATGAATGGATGAAATTATTATCCAGGTATCTCATCGTTTATTGAAGAGTAGAAATCCCGCTCCTAAGCCTGCTGCAACTGCAGTCAAGAGCAACGACTTCTTTGCCGGACTGGTTTCCTTCAACCAGCCGCCGGAGATTCCGGTTCCACTTTCTGTAGATTTAAATAAGTGGCCGGTCCCGATAGTCGCCGGCTTAGCTCTGCTGAAATAGTTGTCCATTATGCCGGTTACTACACGTCTGAAAAGTGCCGGTGCAATAGCGTTTGCAGCTTTATACAGGACGGCAGTTTCACCGACATTTACGGCATCTTTAGGATGCCTGGCAAGCCTGACCATTGCTCTGGCTACCCTCCTAGCTTCAAAAACCGGTGGAACAGGCTTGATCTTTTTGCCGGTGTAATTCGCCGCGTGCTGAAAACCGGGAGTGTCGATATAGGCTGGAAAGACGTCGCATACATGAATGTCCGGCCAGTGCAGCAGCTCACAGCGCAAAGACTCTGAGAAACCTCGTAGTCCATACTTGCTAGCCGAGTATGCTACAACATAAGGCTCCGGTGCGAATGCCCCCACCGAGATAGTATTAATCAGGGTGCCATAGCCTTGCTGTTTGAATACGGGAAGTACATGATATGTTCCATTGATATGGCCAAACAGATTGGTTTCTATAACTTTATGATGAACGTCAAGAGGAATCTCTTCGAAGGTACCCACAGCACCACCTCCGGCATTATTGATCCAAACGTCTATCCTTCCTGTAGCTTCGAGGGCAATCTTCACAGCATCCCGCAAATTATCCGGTTTAGTCACGTCAACCTGGACAGCAAGTGCCTTCCTAGCGCCGGCTTCAAGGCATTCTGCCGCCACCTGCTGGAGCGTGCCGATCCTTCTGGCGAGTAGAATGAGGCTGCTCCCCCGCTTTGCAAACTCCAATGCAGCGGCTCTGCCGATTCCACTAGATGCTCCTGCTATTACGACTGTCTTCTGGTCTAGTGGTGCCCTGGCACCTGACTTCTTCCTGTTATCTTTCATAGTCGACATACTTGTTCCTTGTTGAACAAATAAACAAGCAAGCGGATTGTCTGATCTTAAAATAGTTCCGGTGGCGGTATTTTTTACGCAGTCGTCTTCCCCTGAATACTCAGCAAGTTTAGAGTCTATATACTTTCAAGTCTTTAATCTCCTGCCTCGACCAGGTTGAACGAAATCCAAAGTAACCTTCTGTCAGTGCTTGCGGGTCTTTGTATTCGAAGTAGAGCTCGCCGTCTACCCATACACTGGTTGTTCCGTCTTGTACTATCGTTTTGATCTTATATTCGTGGTTTGCCTTTAGTAGTTTCGCCTGCGTTGTGTCCTCTTTAAGCAGCCGTCTTTCTCCATGGTGGTATTTCCGAAACCGGGTGGTTGAATTGTAGTTTCCACCGATGCCAGCATAGTAAAGGCTGAGATTGTCATATTCCGCAAGCTTTCCTTTTCTCATAAACAGGTTGGATGTCGCCGGATCAGTGGCCATCCAGAATTGATTCATATCTGAGAGGCGGTCATTGTTGCCGTTATCGATAATGATTTTCCGGGTGTACTCAATTTCGAAATTGCCTTTCAGATTTTTGTTCAACCAGACCGTAACGCCACCTTTGGTGTCGAGAATTAGAGCGTTGTTTTTGACATATACGGACGAACTATCAAGAGAGTCCATTTCAACAACCCAGGTTTTTGGATCGAGCATCCTAAAATCCGAAGAGTAGAGCAGTTCGCGTCTTGTTTCAGACTTGTTGCTTAAGATGATCAACGAGTAATTGATTTGATCTGAGCTAGCCCCGTAGGGTGCGGCGAAGAGAAGGATCAAAACGGAAAAAGCCGAAAGTACTTGCTTTATCATATCAGGAGCGCATTATTGTGTTCAGCTTTAGGCTGGACGTCAGGATCTAAATCTAAGAAATTAATATATAAATGAACATTCAAACTCAGCAGCTGTTGACTATCGTAACCAGAAGACAGAATATGAAGAATAACCTACAGAAGAGGACCATACTAGTTACCGGTGCCAGTTCCGGTATCGGTCAGGGGATCGCTATTGGATTCGGTCAACAGGGCGCAAATGTGGTCGTCAATTATCATAGTGATGAAGAAGGCGCGAAATTTACACTCGATAAGATCAAAACAGCGGGTGGTGACGGTTTCATTCATCAGGCTGATGTGAGTAGTGAAGATGAAGTGACTAAAATGTATGAGAAAGCAGTTAAGGAGTATGGGTCGGTTGATGTTCTGATAAATAATGCCGGAATTCAGAAAGACAGTTCGTTTTCGGATATGAGTCTGGATGAATGGAATGCCGTAATCAAGACAAACCTGACGGGTCAATTTTTATGTGCCCGGGAAGCGATCAGGCTCTTTGAGCAGAAGCCGGACGTCGGCGATGAGGCGAAGGCCAAGGGAAATATCATTTTCATCAGTTCTGTGCACGACATTATCCCCTGGGCGGGACACGTAAACTACGCCTCTTCCAAGGGTGGCATCTCCATGCTGATGAAATCGCTTGCTTTGGAAGTGGCGCAGAAAAAGATCCGGGTAAACTGTATTTCCCCGGGAGCTATCGCTACGGATATCAATGATGAAGTATGGAAAGATGAGGAGAAGAAGGCGGAGCTGCTGAAGCTCATACCTTATAAGCGTATCGGAAAGCCGGAGGATATAGCGAAAGCTGCTGTCTGGCTGGCATCTGATGAGAGTGACTATATTACCGGAACAACGATATACGTTGATGGCGGTATGACACTGTACCCTGGTTTTCTGGAAAATGGATAATCGCAGACTACTGCTACAGGGTGGGCAGAACTTACTGCTCTGACTTTTTCCTATACAGGTAACTGCTTTCAATATTCTCAAGCTTGCCGTACTTACGCTCGTGACGAATACCTTCATCCGGACCAAAAGGATGACCGCCAAAGCCATTACGCATCATGGCTATCGCCTTGTCTGCTATCCGGTCTGAATTCCTTGAGGCAAAAAGCTGCATGACGGACTGTGCAATTACAGGAACTGGTACTTCCATGCGCATGGCGTCGGCAACAAGCCAGTTGACTTCGCCGGTGTCTTCTATATAAGATGGTACGCTTTCAAATCCTTGCTTTTCGTTATACGATTTTGCCATCAGTTCAATCAGCCAGGAACGAATAACGGAGCCATGATTCCATGTCTTTAAAATTTCAGAAAAGTTCAGATCCTCCCGGTAATTGGATAAAAGGTCCATTCCTTCCGCGATGGCCTGAAGCATTCCGAACTCTATTCCGTTGTGAACCAGCTTGACATAATGTCCGGAACCTGGACCACCGGTATGCACATATCCATTGTCCACTGACAGGTCTTCCAGGATTGGTGATACATGAACCATTGCTTCAGGTTCGCCTCCTGCCATAAAGCATGCACCGTTCCGCGCTCCGTCAACGCCGCCACTGGTACCGCAGTCTACAAATGCAATATTGTGTTCCTTCAGTTCTTTGGCTCTGCGAACCGAATCTCCCCAATAGGAATTACCTCCGTCAACGATGATATCGTTTTCCTGAAGCTTGGTAGATAGATGTTCGATGATCCGGTCAATTACTGCTCCTGCGGGTACGTAAATAAACACTATCCTCGGAGAAGCTAGTTCTGCTATAAAGCTATCCATGTCGGGAACCTGACGGACGCCATAATCCTGAAGCTCCTGGTAGCTGTTCAGGTCGTAACCGATAACCTGATATCCCTTGTCAACAGCCTGTAAAGCCATGTTGCCGCCCATTTTGCCTAGTCCTATGATGCCTATTGTTGTCTTCTCCATCTTATCTGTTTAAAGTGCCAACCGAATCGCTTTATTATTAAGACCTGAAGTAATAATTTGTTTTAGGAAATCAGGAACACCGAATCAGGAGCTGTTAAGGTAGCCGGGGCCGAAACGACAAAGGAATCGCGCCCTGCGATTCCTTTGTCGTTTCTCTTCCAAAACTGTAAACTATCCGGAGGACTAATAGTTATTTTGAGAAAATGAATTCCTTGTTTCTGTAACCGGATTGATCAGAATACCAATCGGCATACTGCAGACCACCCGATAAAGCCCACTGAGAAAAATAGGCATATACATCGTAGATCGCCTTCTTCTCAATCGGGTAATTGAACGAGCCAAAGATGTCAAGTGCGAATGGCTTGTTTTCCTTTGTGAGATAATACCTGTTTTTTTGAATATTTGAATTATCAGACTGTGTCGAGAACAAGCTCTTGTCCGCAAGATCGGTAGGTAGCTGATTGACCAGATGAACTTCTCTACCCCTCGTTTGGTTGCTGATCAGGAAGGGGTTGAAAGGGGCTCTTGCGGTAAAGTCTTCTTGCAACAGTGAGTTGAAGTGTATCGTGATATGCGCGGTGTCGCTCTTAACCAGGGCGCTGTTCTGCACGGTATTTATGAAACCAGGATTTGAAGCGAACATACCTTTATAGGAGTCGAACGGTATGATCACAGCGGAAGACTGGTTGCTTTCTGTTCCATTTGCTGACAACTTGATATAGTTACTGGTGAGCATCTGACCGCTTACGTTTTTCACTGTGTTCGGAGTGAGAGGGAGTTGTACACCAAATCCATTACTAAAACTGGCACCAGCGGCGAGAGGCTTGTAAGAGCCATTCATGTAAACAACATTATTGGCAGCGTTCATAGCGAACTTGTATTGGTAGCTAATAACAAGGTCGTTCAGGTCATAGTCTCCTTCTGCAGGCCACATATCTTCAAAGGCAATCGTGCCCCATACAGATTTGCTTGGGTAATACCTGTTATAGGCAAGCTTGGGATCTGAAGGATATTCATCATATAGATCAGGAACGCCATCGCTATCGGTATCGGTCACCTTTTCATCCACAAATGGAATTCCGATCGGAGAAATAGCGTCTACCGGATTGGATTGCGCGTAGAAAACAAGATCGTTAAAGTCCTGGTCACTGTGAGAGCCTGGGGTGCGGTTAATATCTTCGAAGCCTATAAGAAATACGCGTTGAGTGGCGTCGTTTAAAAGGACGTTATGTCTTTTAATGCTATTGCTAGCTTCGGGATTCAGCTGCTCGTCTGTGTAGAATTTCGCAGCATTGTAGTTTATAGACTTGTCTTTTGTGTTATAAGCATTTTGTATCAAGACAAAACCAACAGATGTTCCCGGTTTGAATCTTCCGATTTTCACTTTGTCACCCATGAGCATATTACCGACTCCCTGGCTTCCTTTTAGTGATGCATTAGGCAGTATGACTTTAATGGTGTCTATCTCGTCTGCGGATGTTGGCTTTTGTCCAGTTGGATAAGTATAATAACCCAGCGTGTTCAGGTAGTCTGCTCCTTCGTGTACGAAGGTGATCCAGACATCAGAGGTCTTGGTGATGGTAAGATTTGTCGGTGCTTCTGTGTTAAGGTATTCCGGATGTTGTTTCGGAACTGAACTGCCTTCGGGTATGGTGTTACCCAGATGCTGGATCAGTTGGGCCATATCGATAGTTTTGTCTACTTCCTCACGGTTAACTGGTCTGCCCAGCTCGTCGAAAGCAGATGGGTTATAGATGTATGCAGTTCTTTGCGACGAAGTACTAAAGCGGGCTGACTTTAAACCCTTCGAGGGCTCGCTGTCTGTTTGTGAAACAACGTTTCCGCTGACACCGTTTGCTCCTCCTATAACGGCCGTAATTGAGTTTCCGCTTATATAAGTGCTGACGTTTCTTGCGAGCCCAATATATGCCGGATCGACGACTACAGTGTCGAGATAAGCAGGAAGGTTCAATGTCGTTTTTATGTATCCGTTTTCGTCGCTGAGCACTTTGGTAAGCTCTGCACCCTCTTCCAGGTTTAAGGGGTTGTAGACTGATACAAGGACATTCTTAACGGGCTGATCAGTTCTTGTAAGAAGGCGTACACTCAGGGCAACTTTTTTGGTAGTGCTGTAATCGAATCCATCGGGAGATACTTTTTCACCGATGATCTCTTCGGATGATTCGGTTAACTGATTTTTTTGACAGGATATCGTCGACAAAGCTAGCATTGCCAGGCACAAATTGAGAAACGTCATTTTCATGGTGTGCGATGTGCATTTATTATACCAATTCAAGCACTCAGAAAAATATGCGTTTTAACAGTATTTAAGAGCTTTTCGATGCATGTTGGTTAATTAGGAATTAATTTGGATACCCATTGTGTGTAAATAAATACACGTATTAATATCTTTGAACTCCAGGCGTCTGGAAAGTCCGACGTGACTACATCCGCGCTATCTGAAATTTTATGAAGACACAAAAGGAAAAAATGTTTGACGGTGAGCCTTATGACGCTCATTGTGAAGAGATGATCAGCATCCGGAATCGGGTGAAAGGTCTTTTACATAAGCTAAACGTAACCGAGTATTACACGGACAAGTTTCAGGCCATCATGAATGAAATTTGCCCCAACTCGGCCAGCAATATACACCTGGAACCTCCCTTCTACTGCGATTACGGAGACCATATTTACGCTGGAGATAAAGTGTTTATCAATTTCGGGGCGGTTATCCTGGACGGAGCAAAAGTCACGATTGGTGCCCGTACGCTGATTGCTCCCGGGGTACATATTTATACTGCACAGCATCCATTGGACGCGGATGAGCGAGATCTATGGGAAAATTGCAGTCCTGTTACCATTGGGGAGCGTTGCTGGATCGGTGGGCATGTTACCATTTGTCCGGGCGTGACTATCGGCGACCGTTGCGTGATCGGTGCGGGCTCTGTGGTTGTTAAGGACATCCCGGACGACTCTCTTGCAGTTGGTAACCCGGCCCGGGTAATAAGGATGCTAAACAAGGCTGGGGGCGAAATAGATACTTATTTTTCGGGAAAGACATAAAACAATATGCTCGTTGATTAGTAATTACCTATGTAATTCCTGACCAATGGCAAAAGAAAGAATTAGCAAAGCCTCAAGGCGCAATTTCCTTAAACAATCAACACTGATAACGGTCGCCGCGATGGCTCCGCCTGTGGCTCTTAAAGCGGCGGAGGAGCAGTGGGACGAGCGGCTGGCAGCCGCTATAGAGAATGTCCCGTTTAGTATTGAAGTAAACGGGAGTTTGCATCAGGCGAAGATTGATCCCCGGGTTACTCTTCTCGACTTTCTTCGTGAACACCTCCAGCTAACGGGTACAAAGAAGGGTTGCGACTATGGGCAGTGCGGAGCCTGTACTGTCCATGTTGATGGTCAGCGCGTCAACTCTTGTCTGACCCTGGCAGTCATGAACGATGGCCGGAAGGTGACGACGATTGAGGGTCTGGCTAATGGCACTGAGCTGCATCCCATGCAGGCCGCGTTTATTAAGCATGATGGTCTGCAATGTGGCTACTGCACACCGGGCCAGATTATGTCGGCAGTTGCCTGCATTAAAGAGGGGCATGCAGACAGTGACGACGATATACGCGAATTCATGAGCGGAAATATCTGTCGCTGTGGTGCCTACCCAAATATAGTTGCAGCAATTAAAGAAGTAAAAGGAGGGTCTAAAGTATGAAGCAGTTTCAATACGTACGTCCCAGGGAAGCCAGTTCAGCGATCAATGCACTGGTAAAGGATCCAGGAGCTAAGCTTGTAGCCGGGGGAACAAATCTCCTTGATCTTATGAAGCGCGGAGTTGAAGGACCAGAACGGCTTGTCGACATCAATCGCCTTCCTCTCAAAGACATTACAAAAAGCAATCAGGGATTTAACATAGGTGCGCTGGCATTAAACAGCACACTTGCAGAGCATAAGGAAATCCGCAAAGACCTGCCCCTGCTGTCGCAGGCACTGCTTGCAGGTGCTTCGGCACAACTTCGAAACATGGCGACGGTTGGCGGCAACTTACTGCAGCGTACACGTTGCCCCTATTTCTACGATACATCCATGCCCTGCAATAAACGTATGCCCGGAAGCGGCTGCGGTGCGCTGAAAGGTTTTAACAGAATGCACGCGATCTTTGGGGCAAGTGAGCAATGTATCGCGGTGAATCCCAGCGATATGAATGTAGCGCTGACAGCTCTGGATGCTACGATACACCTGTCGGGACCAAGGGGACAGCGAAATATTCCTGTTCAGGAATTTCATCGCCTGCCAGGCGACAAGCCGGAACTGGACACTGTTATCGCCAGGAATGAACTGATAACAGGAATTAGTATTCCTGCTTCAGCCCTCAAGCATGTTCATTATCTTAAAATACGGGACAGAAGCTCTTACGCGTTTGCGCTTGTTTCGGTTGCCGCGGCACTCGATCTTCAGGGAACTACGATCCGCAAGGCAAGTCTAGCTATGGGTGGCGTAGCACATAAACCTTGGCGGCTGACTGAAGTGGAGAACTTCCTTATAGGCAAGCAGATATCTGCAAGTGTATTTCAGGAAGCAGGAACACTGGCAATGCGTGGCGCCAGAGCCTATGAGCACAATGAATTTAAATTAAAGCTTGCACCTCTTAGCATCGGACATGCGCTAAGTATCGCTTCCGGCCTGGTAAAAGCATAAACCTCAGCAGATGGAAAATATATCTCAGGAAATAAGAGAACCCCTGCACCGGGTAGACAGCAAGTTAAAAGTAACCGGGTCGGCACGATATTCAGCAGAATACCCGCTCCCAGGTTTGGTGTATGCGGTACTTGTTACGAGTACCATTGCAAAGGGTAGCATTAAGTCAATAGACAGCAAGACAGCAGGTAATGCGCCAGGAGTACTTGCAGTCATCTCACATGTTAATGCCATCAGGCCTCCGGGCTATGCAGCAGATAACGAGCACCCGACTGAGCCATCTACCGGAGGGCAACCGCTAAGACCTTTTTATAATAATAAGATCTATTCTAGCGGTCAGCCCGTGGCAATTGTTGTTGCCGACACGTTCGAGCGTGGAACCTATGCGGCGTCACTGGTAAAAATCACTTATACCAAAGAAAATCACCAGACGGACTTTCATTCCAATACGGATAAGGCTGTACTGCCAGCATCGGCAAAGAAGAATCCTACGTCTCCCCTGGCCGACTATGATCGCGGTGAAGTAGACGGCTACAAAAAGGCCTCTGTAAAGCTGGAGGCGGAATATGAGCATCCTTCGGAAATGCACAATCCAATGGAGCTTCAGGCGATAACCGTGCATTGGGAGGCAAACGACAGGTTGACGCTGTACGATAAGGTACAGGGAACGCAGCCTACCCAGCAGAATTTCGCGAAGGAGTGGAAGCTGCCGGTAGAGAACGTGAAGGTGATTGCTCCGTTTGTAGGTGGTGCATTTGGAAACGGCCTGCATAACTGGCCACATGAAACTGCGGCGATCATTGCTGCAAAGATGGTTAAGCGACCGGTTAAGCTTATGCTGACGCGGGAGCAGATGTTTTTCATGGTCGGCTACAGGCCCAGAACCTGGCAGAAGGTAGGGATTGGCGCTTCTGCAGACGGCAAGCTCGTCGGTATTTCGCATTCATCAATAGGACAAACATCATCTTACGAGGAGTTTACGGAAAGCACTTTGCAGCAGTCGCGCATGATGTATACGGCACCGAATGTAAGCACGCGCTATAAAATTCTCCCTTTGGACGTCAGTACTCCTATCTGGATGCGCGGTCCGGGGGAAGCGACCGGCGCATTTGCATTGGAGAGTGCGATGGATGAGTTAGCATACCTGCTGAAGATGGATCCGCTGGCATTTCGTATATTGAACCATACAGACTCTGATCCTGAGAAGAAATTACCATGGTCAACCAAATTCCTGAAGGAGTGTTTTGATATGGGTAGCAAGGCTATCGGTTGGGAGAAAAGGAAGTTAGAGCCGGGCATGTTGAGGGACGGACACTGGAAGATCGGATACGGAATGGGTGTAGGAACTTTTGGTGCTAACCGCAGAGGAGCTAAAGTTCGTGCCAAGCTTTTCGCTAATGGTTCTTTGGTTCTTCAAAGCGCGGTAACAGATATAGGCCCCGGTACCGGCACCGCAATGACGCAGGTAGCGGTTGATCATATCGGAATATCACCAGAGAGTATTACTTTCCAATTGGGCAATTCCGAGTTTCCACAGGCGGGAAATCAAGGTGGTTCGTCTACCGTAAACAGCGTCGGCTCGGCCGTCATCGCGGCTTGCCTTGCTCTTAAGAAGGATCTGGTGGCGCTGGCAGATAAGAATATTCCTGAGTTTAAGGGTGCAACTCTGGAGCACGTGGTTTTTGAGAAAGACGGCATCAGGCTCAAAGACAGAAACGTGAGTCTCAGTCTTACGGATCTGATGAAAAAAGGCGGCACGGCAGACCTTGACGTTATTGAAGAGGCTAAACCGGGAGAAGAGCGAAAAGCTTATTCAATGTATTCTTACTCGGTGCATTTTGCTGAGGTTCATGTACACACCGTCACCGGGATGGTGAAAGTAAAAAAAGTGGTGACCTGTGCAGATGCCGGTATAATACTTAATAAGAAGACTGCCGGAAATCAAATGATTGGAGGTGTGACCGGCGGTATTGGTATGGCACTGCAGGAAGACGCTGTGATGGACCATCGCTTCGGCAGGTATATTACAAAGGATCTGGCAGATTATCATGTGCCTGTACATGCCGATGTACCGGATATAGAGGTTTTTTTTGCTGACAAACCCGATTATATAGTAGACCCTATGGGAACTAAGGGTATCGGAGAAATTGCCATTATCGGGGTTGCTCCTGCCATCACTAACGCCATATTTAATGCTACGGGAAAACGTATAAGGGAATTACCGGTAACCCCAGATAAATTGATATAATTGAAACTTAAACTTGAACTATGACGCACGAAAATGATCCGCTGGGAAAGGATCGGGAAAAAGAAGATCAGAAAAATACAAGTACTGAAAACCCGGAGGGTGATTATGAAGAAAATGATGTGGAGCTGGAAGACGGAAGCGACGACCTGGCGTCTCCGGATGCTGATGAGGGAGTGGATAATCTTGAATAGATGAAGAGATTAGTAGTATTAACAGGTGCCGGTATTAGTGCTGAAAGCGGTTTACAAACGTTTCGTGGGTCAGACGGCCTCTGGGAAGGCTATTCAATCGAGGATGTCGCCACTCCCGAGGCATGGGAACGAAATCCTGTGTTGGTTCAGCGCTTTTATAATGAGCGGAGACAGTCGGTTCTGGATGCACAGCCGAACGCTGCGCATCTGGCTTTAGCTGAATTGCAGTCTGCTTTTGACGTCCGGATCATTACTCAGAATATTGACGATCTTCATGAGCGAGCTGGAAGCCGTTCGGTATTACATCTGCATGGTCTGATCACCAGGTCTCAGTCCAGCAAGTTTCCGTGGTTGACATATCCTCTGGAAGGAACTGAAATTAAAATGGGTGAAGTGTGCGACGCGGATCTCAGTTAAGGCCTCATGTGGTCTTTTTTGGAGAGCCCGTGCCCATGCTGGAGAAGGCGGCTGAGATATGTGCAGGTGCCGACGTATTTGCTGTTATCGGTACAACACTTCTTGTATATCCGGCCGCCGGTTTGGTTGACTATGTCCCGGCCGGAATACCAAAGTTTGTTATTGACCCGGAGATTCCGAATGTACGAGATGTTGAATTTATGCGTATCCAGGAGCCTGCAAGCACCGGGGTATTGAAGATGGTTGATATGTTATTTGCCAGTTAACCGGCTTGAGTATCCCGGTTTTGGAAAGTCCAGGCAAGTATGCGGCTCTTCTTCTGTCCCTGAGACATATTTATGGTTTTGACCGCCATCGCGCCTTGATAAGTTAATTCGCGATAGCATCCGGGAAGGGTTTCCTTTCTGGAAATGAGCGAGGTAAACCATTTACAGGCCCCGGAAAACTGCACGCTTTCTTTGATCATCTGACGAACGAAGCGCTCCTCTCCTCCTTCGCACCAGAGCTCGGTGTTCTGACCGCCAAAATTAAGCAGGTTCTCTTCGTGCTTTTGGTGTTTGAGGTTCTTCCATTTTCTTCCTGTACCCCCCATGGCCGCCTGTCGCGACGCATGAAACGGCGGATTGCAAATCGTGGCATCAAACTTTTCGCCGGGTTTGATAATACCGGTAAAGATATTCGAGATAGAGATTTGTTTTCGGATAGAAATCGCTTTAGAAAGCATGTTTGCTTCGACGATACCTTTAGCGTTCTTCAAAGCCAGTGAGTCAATTTCAGAACCTACGAATGTCCAGCCATATTCTTTATGTCCGATCAACGGGTATATGCAGTTTGCTCCGACACCAACGTCCAGTATTTTGATGTGTTTGCCATAAGTTACTCCGGCTTCGGCCTGCTCACCCAGCAGGTCGGCGAGATAGTGGATATAGTCGGCCCTCCCCGGTATGGGTGGGCAGAGATAGCCTTTGGGAATATCCCAGAGCCCTATTCCATAAAAGTGGTTAAGGAGCGACTTATTAAGAACTTTCACAGCCTCTGCATTCTTGAAGTCGATCGACAGATCGCCGTAGTGATTAAGGGAAACATACTCTGACAGCGCGGGGTTACTCCTGATAAGCGCGGGAAAATCGTACCTATCGCGGTGCTTATTCCGGGGATGCAGCATTTCTTTCTGGTTGGTATTCCTCTTCGGCTGGTCTGTCATTATGGGTGATTTCTATGCGAAATTATACATTAAGCGGTATAAACATATAATTCTTGTTTTTAATTCTGAGGAGTCTGGAGTATTATCCGCAAATCAGTACTATGTTCAAAGCCCACCCCCATTTGATCTTACGTTGACCGGCATCTCACTGGTGCAATTTCCTTGTTAGTTACACGTTTATAATCATTATGGAAATAAAAGACAGACTTCAGGAATCGTATATCGAACATGTTCTACATCACGGCGAACAACCTAAGACCGTTTATCTTTTTGCCAGCGAGAACGGGATCACTGAAGAAGAGTTTTATACCCATTTTGGCTCCTTCGAAAGCATAGACATCCGGATATGGAAAGGGCTTATGACTGATGCTGTAAGGGAAGTAAGGTCGCAGGAAGTTTGGGCTCAGTATTCATCCAGGGAAAAGGCGCTAAGTCTGTTTTACGGCTTCATGGAACTTCTGAAGAGCAAGCGCAGCTTCATTACCTTCAGCCTGCGGAATGCGAAGAGCAAGATTGGCCTAAGCAATTTATTTGAAGGCATGAAACAGGAATTTGAATTATTCAGCGCTGAAATTATTCAGGAAGGATTAGAGTCAGGTGAATTGACCGACAGGCCATTCTTTGCCAGTAAGTACAAAGACGCACTTTGGATACAGTTAGGATTCATTATCAATTTCTGGTTAAAAGATACATCCGCGGGTTTCGACAAAACTGATGAAGCAATAGAGAAAGGCGTCAATGTTACCTATAATCTTTTCGAGCGCTCACCTATCGATGAGCTGTTTGAATACGGCAAGTTTCTTGCGAAAAATTCGGGCATAAAAATGCCGTTCTGATATGATAAGAAAAAATGATGATGAGCAGAAGAGTATTCCGACCAGTAAGGTGGAGCGCTCTACTCAATTTGTGAAGACGGGGTTCAAGATCGGTGGTAATTATGTAAAGCATTATTCAAAGAGGCTGTTTAATTCAAATATCAGCAGAGATGAGTTGAATGAAGATAATGCAGCAGACATTTACAGCTCTTTGAGCAAGCTAAAAGGCAGTGCATTAAAAGTAGCACAGATGCTGAGTATGGATAAGAATATCTTGCCGAAGGCTTATGTGAATCAATTCTCTCAATCACAATATAACGCGCCTCCCCTGTCAGGTCCTCTAATCGTACAAACTTTCCGGAAGCTCCACGGGAAAACACCGGAAAAGATCTTTGATAAGTTCAATTTGAAGTCGAGCAACGCAGCGTCCATAGGTCAGGTCCATCAGGCTGAATTAGATGGCAGGAAGCTTGCGGTCAAGATCCAATATCCGGGAGTAGGAGATTCCATATCTTCAGACTTAAAATTGGTGAAGCCGTTTGCTTTCCGGCTGATCGGCATGAGTGAGAAAGAGCTCGACGTTTACATGAAAGAAGTTGAAGAACGCTTGCTGGAGGAAACGGACTATGAGCTTGAGGTGCGGCGTTCTGTGGAGATCTCAAAAGCCTGTGCGCATTTGGAGAACATTGTGTTTCCTGTTTACTATCCGGAGCTTTCGAGCAAGAGAACCATTACGATGGACTGGATTGAAGGGCTTCATCTAAAGGAATATCTCGAAACGAATCCCTCTCAGGATGAAAAGAATGCGATTGGACAGGCTCTTTGGGACTTTTATAACTTTCAGCAGCACGATCTGCGGGCGGTACATGCTGATCCTCATCCGGGGAATTTCATTATCACTCATGATGGTAAATTGGGTATCATTGACTTTGGATGCATAAAAGAGCTGCCTGACGATTTCTACTATCCGTTTTTCTCTCTTACTTCTGAAGGTTTTTTCAATGATAAGGTTAAGACATTGCAGGCTTTCAGGGAACTGGAGATGATTCACGAGAAGGACTCGCCCCGAGATGTGGATTTTTATTATGATATGTACCGTCAAATGATCGGTCTGTTTGCGAAGCCTTATTCGTCGAACACGTTTGACTTTAGCGGAACGGAGTTTTTCGAGCAGATCTATAATTATGGTGAAATGATCGCAAAGATGCCCGAGTTTAAACAAGCTCGCGGAGTTAAGCATTTCATCTACATCAACCGCACGAATTTTGGTTTGTATAACATACTCCATGAGCTTAAAGCGACGGTTCGGACGGACACTTATGTACCTCAGGTAAATTGTGAACTTTAAAGCTTAAGTATGTATGATAACAGGGATTATGACGATTTTCTTCATGCAAAACGGCTGAGAGGCGATGAGCGGGTTCAGCCGTTTGTGAGTGAATGGCTTTCTGATGAGGCGTCCTGGAGACGGTTTTATGCGTGGCTAGGGCTAATTAGGTTAAATGCAGATCTGGATTCAGTGCCGGACGAGTTTGGGAGAGCTGAGTTTGTAAATACAAGCAGAATACTTCCTGTCTGGGCAGACAGAGAGAAACTATTAAAAGGCTCGAGTTTCTTTACCCGTCACTCAGATACCATCATGTCGCTGCTGGGACTGCTTTCCCTTCCGTATTGTTATGCGGCCGCTGACGGCGCGATGGTGCTCTACCTTACTGAGCGCTTAAGGGATCGTCCTGCTAAACGGCTATCGGATACTGCGGACTTCATCTGGGATGTTATGGCACCTGATGCTTTCAGTAATGAAGGAAAAGGCTTTGCCAGCTGCCTGAAAATCCGGTTGACTCATGCACTTGCGAGGCATTATGTGTTGCAAAGTAGTTCCTGGACTGAAGAGCTCGGAATACCAGTAAATCAGGAGGATATGGCAGGAACGAACCTTGCTTTTTCTCTTATCGTTGTTCGCGGCTTAAGAAAGTTGGGGCTGGCGGTGAGCTATGAAGAACAGCAGTCGTTTATGCATCTCTGGAATGTGATTGGATACTTGTTAGGGCTGGACGAAGACTTGATCCCTCAGGACGGGAAGTCTGCAACGCTTCTTGAGAGCGCAATTCGTAAACGACATTTCAAATCTTCGTTACAGGGAAAAGCACTCACTAAAGCGCTTCTTGATCACATTGCTGGTGATTCCTTGCTACGGTTGTCGCCCCAGGAGATACACCAGATCATCCGGTTCCTTTTGGGTAATGAGGTGGCTGACATATTGGAAGTGCCCCCTGTTTCAGGGGTAGAATATGCAGCGGCCTTTTTGAAGGTGGCGGCCCGTCTCCCCCGCTTCGACTCAGGCAATATGCTACTGGCCTACTGCGACCGTCATGCGGCTTTTCTGAAGGCCAGAACTTAGTTTCTGATTTGTCATCGTCGCTTATTTAGAAAGACGGTGGACAGGTTGGCGCTAAAAGCTTCACTCACGGGTAACTTGTTCTCCTTTATCGTAATCTGATGTCTTTCAATCTTGTCAACCTTCATAATATTGATCAGAAATGAGCGATGAATACGAACAAATCTATCGTCGGGAAGATATTCTATGGTTTCACTGAATGTTGCTCTTGAGAGAACCCTTTTGTCTTCGAGTACGAATGAGACGTAGTTTCCGGAGGCCTCAACGAATAAAATATCGTTAAAAAGAACTCTCAACTGCTCAAATCCGGTTTTGACGAAAATATATTCGGGTGCCTCTGTGGCGTTACGACTTTTAAACAGCTCGTGTGCCTTATTACATCCTTTTAGAAATCTTGCGAGTGAAAAAGGCTTTAACAGATAGTCCACTGCATCCAGTTCGAAGCTGGTCACAGCATGTTCCGAATATGCGGTAGTGAAGATGACAAGAGGCTTTTTACTGAGACTATTCAGGAAATCAATACCGGAGATGTCGGGCATTTTGATGTCGAGAAAAATCAGATCCACAGGCTCCTTATGCAGATAGTCGAGCGCTTTGAATGCATCTGTAAATGTCTCCACGAGGTTCAGGAAAGGTACCTTTGATGAGTGATTGCGGACGACATCAAGTGCTACGGGCTCATCGTCAATGGCAATTGCTTTCATTTTATGCTTACTTAAGATGGATTGTCAGATGAACAAAAAACTCGATAGCAGACTCCCTGATCAACAGGTCATGCCGTCCCTCATAGAGCAGTTGCAGGCGTTGCCTGACATTGCTAAGTCCTACGCCGTTACTGTATTTTTCGGGGTCGTTGTCTGTTCTATGGTGAATGCTATTGGTTACATCAAAATATAGGATGTCTCCCTTAAACTGCAGCATGATTATAATGTGCGAGGGTTCACGCAGACTAATGCCGTGTTTGAAGGCATTTTCTACAAAGGGAATAAGGAGCATGGGAGCTATCTCAGCTGGTTGTGGCCAATCGTCAATCTGAGATTTTATGAGTATGTGCGGACTGGTGTCCGTACGTAATTTCTGAAGCTCTATATAGTTGTTCAGATATTCAATTTCCCGTGAAAGAGGAATTTTTTCCTGTATATTTTCCTGAAGCATAAACCTCATCATGTCACCAAGGCGTTCTACTCCGAGGCTTGTCCGCTCTGCCTTCTCCTGTAGTGCTGTGCCGTAAATGGTATTTAAGGCATTAAAAAGGAAGTGGGGATTGATCTGAGAACGTAGAAAGTCATAATTAGCGTTCGACTGTCCCAGTGCGGATTTCAAGTCTGCTATCTCCTGCTGTTTTCTCTGTTGCTGGCGATATAAATACCAGGAAAGAGGTGTTGTGACGATAAGCTGGAAGGGAATGTGAAATATGAGGACCATGAAAACGATACTACTGCGCTCTGAAATTCCCTTTATTATGAGGAACAGTGGTATCGCAGAAACGAGTACTAGGATCAATACTTTGACATAATATGAAAACAAGGGTTTCTTATCTCTTATCGATGCCGGGATCAGGGCGTAACAAGAATACCAGTAAAGGCAAATACCAAAGGGGATAATTACAAGCCAAATGGTAAACGGTCCGGTTTCTGCATTAATTACTAATAGAAGGAAAATGCTGACAAGCCAGATGATGAAAGCTGCGATTCCGTTCCTTGTTACGATCTTGTATTTGGATTCTATTTCATCAATATTGCTGTAGAGATACATTGAGGCATATTTGATCAACGTATAAAAACCAAAGAGAAAGGCCAACCACGCGGTATGGAAAAAGCTGCTGGTGAAGATTACCCGGTAGGCTTCGCCGTCTGTAGCATGCCTTAGGAAAAGGTAGTTTTTCAGATATGTGTCTATTGTACCGAATGTAAGGAATAAGACCGTCAGCACGAGTGTAATCTGAAGGGCGCCTTTCAGAGCCTGGGTTTTGAAAAGCAGTTTAGGCACCAACTTGAAATTCAGGATCAGGAAGCTGGCATAAAGCGCGAAATACTGAAGCAGCCTGGGTATGAAATAGTATTGATTGTAACTAAGCTGCAGTCGGGTTTGCTCTATTTTATAACGATCATAATTGAGGGCATAGGTTCCATCAGTTTTTACTGCCGTAGTAATCAAATAAAATAGTCCGAAAACAAACAGCAACGTCGACAATATGAATTCTATTTTCACCATAGTGGATTGCCTTACCTGGAAGTAATTCATTGCTTTATGTATAAAGAAGTCTGGACACTATTACAAGCCACTATTTCTGGAAACGTCATCGTTTTTTATTCCTCTTTTACCTTTTTTTATCGCATCTTTCAGTTTGCCGAAACGGTAATTAGCACTAAAATTAAAAACTCTAAAGTAAATCCTGCTATCGTTTGTCTGGTTAAAATCAGGCGAGCTGGTTTCAACCGTGTTAACGCGGTATTTAGTAAATGGATTACTTACCGTCGCTGAGATGCTTAGTTTGTCCTTGATCAACGTCCGGTCGGCTTTAAAAGAGCTCACGATGAATGAATTTGACTGACCTTGAGCGCTTAGATTACCGCCATTTAGCAGAACATCTGCACTTAGATACCACTTATCTTTTATTTTGTGAGTTGCAGAGGCATAGTATCTGTACATCAGACCTTCATGTTTCACCTCCTGACTGTTTTCGTTTCGCTTGATCATGCCATAGGCAAGTTTTCCGTTCAGGGTGATAGTATTCCGATCGGTTAAGGGATATTTAATTGAGTAATCAATGCCGGGAAGTTTGGTCTGTCCGGTGTTCTGGTAGGTAGTTCTGGAAATTTTCGAAACCGGGTCATAATTTGAAATTCTGAAGATCATAGAATTGGAAAACATATAGCTGAGATTTAGAAATATAGACAGTTTCTCAGTTCTGCTAAATCCGAGCTCTAAGGCATTGTAAATTACCGGTTTAGTTTCGGGATTTCCACTGAACTCAAAATCGGGATTTGATCGGTCGACAAACGGATTAAGTTGATATATTCCAGGCCTTTGAATACGCCTGCTGTAACCCGCGGTCATGGTACTCGCCTCATTGATCTTGTATTTAAGTGAAGCCGATGGCAGCGTGCTGAGATAAGATTTACTCAGGCTGGTTTCGGTCGATATAAAGTTGGCATCAACGTCTGTTTGTTCCAAACGTACTCCGGCCTTGACACCCCACTTCTTTGAACCGTAATACATGGAGCCATAGGAAGCAAGAATCTGTTGCCTGTCTTTAAAATAGTTGGAGCTACTTTGTGACGCCGGGGTTTCCTCGAAGCTATCTATTCCATCGTAACTGAATCTGCTCGTATTTCTTCGAAATATCATCTTCAATCCACCTTCGACATCAAGACCTTTAAGGCGCTGTACATAATCTGCCTGAAGCGTCTGTTCAGAGGATTTGCTTTTGTTTGTCTGCAACATTGAGGGAACGGTATAAAAGACACGATCAGATATATTCATTTGATTATCGGTACGATCGTTGAATTGATAGTACCTATATGAAAAGGTCAGGAGCCGGCTTTTGTTGTTTTTAAAACTATGCTGATAATTTATCGATGCATCGGTACCGTTACCATTCCCCTCAGCTGCATTACGAAGTTTGTAGGCCTGGATGATCTTACTGTTTTCTGACATTACCGACTCCTGAATTCCGTTATTTTCAGAGGTATTTCCATTTACATTAAACTGTGCAGTAATAAGGTTAAGCGTATCGGGATCATAGCTCAATTCCAGGCCGAAATAAGCAGAACGACTATCTTGCTCCTGATCCTGTCGTTGGGATAGATTGGCCGGATCGTTACCTCTTGTCAATCGGTTCACATTGCTTTTAATTAACGGATTATGATACAGGCTCCTTCCGGAGTTGGTGGATATGCCAAATTTACCGGCCTTTACTCCTAAGGATCCCCCCGCTGCAGGTCCTCCAAGCGGAAAACGATTACTAAGATACAGTCCACCGTTATAGCCGTCAGTTATGCTTTTTATGGTAATGATATTGATAATCCCTGCAAGTCCTTCACCGTCGTACCTGGCGGGTGGATTTGTAATAACCTCTATCCTTCTGACCGTTGAAGCGGGAATGCTGCGGAGTATATCTTTTGGACTTCGTTCCAGCATACTGGAGGGACGTCCATCGATTAAGATCTTAAAACTGGAGTTACCTTTCAGCTGGATGTTATCGTCGGCATCAAGTGACAGCAACGGAACCTTCTTTATCATTTCAAGAAGACTGCTTGATCTGCTATCAGGGTCAGCTTCCAGGTTATAGGAAATTCTGTCGATTTCATGTTTTATAAGTGGCTTCTCTCCTCTCACCATCACTTCTTTCAGATGATTACTTTCTGGCGAAAAGTAAATCAGACCTAAATCTCTGATTTGACTGTCGTCAGTAAGATCTGCGACTAGCTCTTTTGATTGATAGCCTACTGAGCTGAGTTTTATCGTGTAGCGTCCGGTATTTAGTTTGCTGAAATGAAAGGATCCATCGTCCTCACTTTGTGAGCTACGGGTTTGCCAGTTCTTGTCGCTCTTCAGATGCAGATTAACAAAGGCAAGAGGTTGCTTTGTGATTGAATCAATTATCCTACCTTTAACTCCATTTTCCTGGGCAAGGCTATTGTAACGGAGTGTTCCAAGAACAAAAAATAAACAGATCGCTATTGTTAATTTCATTTTATGAAGCGTTTAGGACAATGATAGTGCAGCATCTGGTTGCACTAAACTTTATGTGACCAACACTCCAAATAATGTGACGAAGCAGGATAAAACATAAAAGAATTCTATACGAGTTCTATTAACAAGTGGCAGTTCTATGGGAACTACCCGGCTATGCGGAGGAAGGTCAATGGGAGATGGACGACACAATGCGAATTATATGTTTCGCTAAACTAATTTAATATTTGTATTGTATTACAGTCTCAAATACCCAATATAATGGAGCTTGATGCCACCGAAAAAAATGATCCTTACGCCGCCTTGCGTTTTTCCGAATTCCGAGCCTATCTGCTGATGCGCTTCTTCCTGACGTTTGGCTATCAAATACAGGCCGTTGTTATTGGCTGGTATATCTACCATCTTACGAAAGATCCGCTTTCGCTGGGGATGATAGGTCTTTCTGAGGCGATTCCCGCTATAGGCATTGCGCTGTACGGCGGATATGTAGCTGACAAATCGGAAAAGACAAAGTTGCTGAAACTCATCATGAGCGGGATGTTCACGTGTTCTCTGGTATTATATCTCATTACCCTACCTGGTTTGACATCCACACTTGTAACCGGCCACATTGTCGGAATAATCTATGTGATGATCTTTTGTATCGGTATATGCAGGGGATTTATGGGGCCGGCAACCTTTTCTTTGATGTCTATGATTATACCCCGGGCTTTATATCCAAACTCCTCGACATGGAACAGCACGGGTTTTCAGATTGCTTCAATTGCCGGACCTGCATTCGGAGGTCTTATCTATGCATATGCCGGAGTCTCGGCGACCTTTCTGCTGATCCTTGGGTTCATTGCCACAGCTTTCTGTTGTATCCTTTTTATCAGGAAAAGGCCTCCTGTGTTTATGCCTAAGGAGAATATTTTTAAAAGCCTGACTGTGGGAATCAAGTTTGTTCTGGGAAATAAGATGATGCTTGGGGCAATGAGTCTCGATATGTTTTCGGTCTTTTTTGGAGGCGCGGTTGCGCTGATTCCGGTGATTGCGAGCGAAGTACTACACGTGGGTGCTGAACAATTCGGGATGATGCGTGCTGCACCTGCGTTGGGAGCAGTCTTGACAATGCTGTTTATGGCAAGACACTCACCAATGAATAAACCCTGGAGAAATTTATTATTTGCTGTTAGCGGGTTTGGAATTTCTATTATCTGTTACGGGTTGTCTACTAATTTTTATCTGACGCTTGTCTTCCTCTTTTTCGAGGGGGTGTTCGACAGTGTCAGTGTTGTCATACGGTCAACTATTATGCAATTGCTGACTCCTGATGATATGCGGGGACGTGTGTCCTCTGTGAACTCCATGTTTATAGGGTCCTCGAATGAAATAGGTGCCTTCGAATCGGGATTGACAGCGAAACTTATGGGAACAGTGCCTGCCGTTGTCTTCGGGGGGACGATGACCCTGCTGGTTGTGAGCATGACGTATCTCAAAACAAAAGTACTTGTACCTCTGGGCTTGAGGGACATCAACGAAAGGAAGGTTTAATCATTGGGTATCCTATAGTGGGATACCCAATGACTATAGTTCTATGGTGCAAGTTCAATTTCCACACGGCGATTAATCGCCCTGGATTCTTCAGTGTCATTATTTGTAAGAGGCTTGGTTTCTCCATAACCCTTCGTAGTCAATCTAGACTCGCCTATCCCTGCATTCACCAGGTACGTCTTAACGGAGTTGGCACGATCTCTTGATAAAGACATATTATGCTCGGCAGAGCCTTCTGTTGATGAATGACCGTTTATGATAAACTTAACATTTGGGTCTTTCTTCATTTCGGTAGCAGCCTTATCAAGGATTGGATAGGATACAGTTTTCAGCACAACTGAATTGAACTCGAATTGAATATTACGGAAACTGAAATCCGGCGTTTCTTTAACAGGTTCAGCAACCGGCTCAGCTTTTTTTGGTTCAGGAGCAGGTGGCGTTTCTGGCTTCTCGGCTACTGGCTCTTCCTTTACGGTGCCATAGGGATTGGATCCTATCCCCGCTTTCTTTGTTTTACAAGCCTGGAACGTTGTCAAGGCCATGACAGAAATAATTGCAGGGAGCAAATGTGATTTTGCAAACTTCATATCTTAATGTGATTTTAGATAAACATACAAGTTATCCGGGAAAACAAAGAGCATCAGAACAGATTTCTCGGACGAGCATATCATGGTAGTTTGTTTAATTTGAAATATCCCAAATGATATTCATCCTGAATTAGTGAATTACTTTCTGTGATCTTTAGAGCATACATCTCTTTTTGGTAAAGGGGAAGTATTTCTGCTACGTCATAGATATCGTCGACGTCTAGTCCATATTTGTCGTCTATATGTGAGTTTGCCCCGGGAAATTGAGTTTCTCTGTAGAATGAGGTTTTCTTAGCTTCCTTTATTGCAGCTGCCATATCTTGCTGTACGGTCAGTACCTTAAAGTGGGGTTCGTCGAAAAGGCCTTCCTGATACCCTCCAAGGTTGACAAAAAACAAGTGGCTTGCGTCTCCATCTTGGGTCATGGTGGTTCGCGGTATCACTTCGATCCTATATGCACCTACCTGTTTAACCTCACGCCAGGCATCTATATGAAGCTCGCCTTTTGCCTCAGGCCAAAAAAGGTTGATATCCGGAACAAGAGCCTTCAGACTGTCTCCTACCGCAAAAAAAATATCGTGTTGTTCTGTATGTCTGCCGTCTGGCTTAGCGCCAAGTAATAGCATGTAAAGCTTCAATGTAGGTTCCAATTTATTGTATATATATATTTAGTTTGGCAAATATCTGAATTGTATCGACACTCTTGGATACCATGACATCATTTCTATTTAAAAACATCTACTATGAAACGACCTATTTCGAGTTACCAGTAGGGCATTGACTCGCACCTATATCTGTAAGTGGCAAACACCTGCTCTATATCTTTGCCGAGCTCTCTATTACATACAACCCTGAGTACTTTATCTTCGTCATCAAGATCGATAGTCCAGTTCTTCTCTCCCACCAAGTAGTTCAATTTGTCAGCCACCTTAGATTTTTCCTTATTATTCCTTACAGAAGTCTTGTAAATCAAGATGCTATTCCAGTGACTATGCCTATCATTGTTCATCTCCATCCTCCTCCCAATGTGCGATAAAGGCCCACGTTTGCGTTGAGCTGTGCTGTCCTTATTGCGGTTAAATCGAGCTCACTTTGTAAGGCGTTAGCTTGTGCGGTGACTACTTCAAGGTAGTTGGCCATTCCACTCTTAAAGAGCAGATTGGCATTGCGGAGCCCCTCCTTTATGATCTTTACACGGCTGTTCGAAATAGCATATTGCTGGTCGAGCTTTTGAATCTTCATCAATTCGTCTGATACTTCGCCAACTGCATTGAGCACTGTAGATCTAAATTGAAGTACAGACTTCTCCCGATCGATCGCTGCGAGCTCGTATCGCGTTCTCAGCTGTCTCCGCTGAAATACAGGCTGGGTTATCCCTCCTGCAACTATGCCAAATAATGATCCTGGTATATTAAACCATTCGCTGGCCTTGAAGGCGTTCAATCCTCCAGAGGCCGATATAGTCAGCGAAGGATACATATTAGCACGGGAGATCCCGACCAGGGAATTGGCCTTTTTCAACTCTAGTTCTGCAGCTCTGACATCTGGCCGGAGAGATAGCATTTCAGAGGGAATGCCAGGAGATAAGCCAACGTTTACAGCAAGGCTGTTTAAGTCAGCCTGCCTCCTGATAGCATCCGGGAATACGCCAGTAAGGATGCTGAGCGCATTTTCCTGAATTGTAATATACTGCTCCAGCTCAGGGACAAGACCAGCGGCAACTTGCCGCTGAGCTTCTGCCTGCTGGATAGCAAGTGACGTAACCTGGCCTGAATTAAATTGCAGCCTGATTATATTAAGGGTAGTATCGTTCAATGCCAGATTTTTCTTTGCAATAGCAAGCTGGGTATCGAGCATGACAAGGCTGTAAAATCCGGTGGCAATAGCAGAGACAAGTCTGGTTTGAACTGCTTTCCTTGCTTCCTCTGACTGCAGGTACGCGGCACCTGCTACATTTTTCTGATTAGCGATTTTATTCCATATGTCGGCTTCCCAGCTCAAAGTAGCTGATGCATTATAATCCTCCACATGGTTAGTACCGGCAAACTGATTTATTGTCAACCCATTCAAGCTATTATCTGATGGCCTGTTTGAATTTGCTGTAATATTCAGGTTAAGTGCAGGCAGGTTACTAAGTTTAGATTGACGGAACAAAAGTGCAGCTGCCTCTATGTTTTTCAGCGCTATTTGCATGTCGTAATTATTAGCTACCGCACTATCGATCAAATCTATCATGGATTCGTCCTGGAAAAAATCAGCATAGCTTAGCGTAGCGATACTGCCAGTATCGGCAAATGACGCCCCCCTGTAGCTTGCCGGAAGGGTATTGTCGGGTACTGGAAGATTCCGCGAAATAATGCATGATGTAAAAGAGAACATCAGCATAGGAAGAAAAAGATATCCTTTTTTAAACTGTGGTTGCATGATCATTAAGAATTATAGGTTGTATGTGAGCTTTTTTGGCAAGTGGTTTGCCGCTGACCTTTTCCTGGAGGGCCTGAAAAATAACGAACAAAACAGGGATGATTAAAAGGCCTAGTACCACACCTGTTACCATTCCTCCTGCGGCTCCAATGCTTATCGAATGATTTCCAAGGGCTGATGGACCCGTGGCGCTCATCATCGGGATCAAGCCTACTACAAACGCCAGAGAGGTCATGATAATCGGACGGAGCCGCAACTTAGCGGCTTCAAGAGCAGAAGCTATCAAGGGATTTCCTGACCTTCTTCGCTGGACAGCAAATTCTATGATCAAAATCGCGTTCTTAGCCAGAAGTCCTATCAGCATCACGAGTGCAACCTGCACATAGATATTGTTCTCGATACCTGCAAACCCTATGGCCGCAAACACGCCAAAGATTCCTGTGGGAATGGAAAATATAACCGCCAGGGGCAAAATGTAACTTTCGTATTGTGCTGCGAGCAGGAAGTAAACGAAGATCAGACATAGTCCGAAGATTATAGCCGACTGTCCGCCTGAGGATATCTCCTCTTTAGTAAGTCCTGTAAACTCGAAACCATAACCGGAGGGAAGTTCCTTTGCAGCAACCTCTTCAACCGCCTTGATAGCATCTCCTGAGCTAAAACCAGGTTTAGCCATAGCGTTTATCCCAATAGAGTTAAAGAGATTGTAACGTGATGCTGTTTCCGGTCCGTAAACCCTTTTCAACTTAACCAGTGTATTTATCGGTACATTTTCGCCGTTCCTGTTCTTTACGAAAACTTCATCCATGGCTGAGGGGTCTGCTCTGTCAGTGACATCTGCCTGAACCATCACGCGGTAGTATTTCCCAAAACGGTTAAAATCAGATGCCTGTGCCGACCCAAAGTATGCCTGCATCGTCTGCAGAACGTCGGTTACAGACACTCCCAGCTGCTCCGCCTTCGCATCATCAAGTTCCAGTTCGAACTGCGGGTAGTCTGCTCTGAAAGAAGTGAACGCTACTGCAATTTCAGGACGCTTCATCAATTCCATGATAAAGTTGTTCGCAATACCACTGAACTTATCTAGTTTTCCACCGGTTTTATCCTGCAGTACCATATCAAGACCGTCGACATTGCTAAACCCGGGAACTGTCGGGAATGTGAAGACAAAAAAATTCGCCCCTTTAATAGCAGAAAGCTTCGCTCGAACAATATCCATGATTGCATTGATATTTTGCACCTCTCCCCTTTCGTCAGTTGGCTTTAGCAATATGAACGCGACCCCAGCTGATGGGCTGGTCGACTGCGTGAGCAAGTTGAAGCCAGATAACACGTTGAACAATTTTGTAAAGGGAAGAGGACTCAGCACTTCCTCTGCCTCTTTTAAAGCTGCTGTACTGCGGTCCATCGAAGCACCCGCAGGCATTGACATGGAAATAGCTATGAATCCCTGATCTTCTGAAGGAATAAATCCCGATGGGGTCCTGTTTACCATCCAGATCGTTGTTAGAAGAACGACCGCTAAGCCACCTAAACTAACCCATTTAGATCTTATTAGGAATTTGAGGCTTTTAACATATCTATTACTCAGACTTTCAAAACTAGAATTGAATGCAGTAAAAAAGCGTGCTTTAAATCCGCCAGGCTTCTCCATTCCGTTTCCGGAGGTATGTGTTCCTTTAAGAAAAATTGCGCAAAGAGCAGGGCTCAAGGTTAAAGCATTAACAGCTGAGATAACGATCGCTATTGCGAGCGTGAAAGCAAATTGCCGGTAAAATAGTCCGGTTGAGCCTTCCATGAAACCAACCGGTAAAAATACAGCACTCATTACAAGGGTGATAGAAATGATTGCTCCGGTAATTTCATGCATTGCAGCTACAGTCGCCGGTTTCGGCGCAAGATGCGAGTGCTCCATTTTTGCATGGACAGCCTCTACCACGACAATAGCGTCATCGACCACAATACCAATAGCGAGAATCAATGCAAACAAGGTCAAAAGGTTGATGGAGAATCCAAAAATCTGCATGAAAAAGAAGGTACCTAATATGGCGACAGGAACTGCAATCGCAGGGATAAGGGTAGACCGGAAGTCCTGAAGAAATAAAAATACAACAAGGAAAACCAGAATAAACGCTTCAATAAGGGTATGAATGACCTGATCGATTGATTGGTCAAGTGAAACTTTGGTGCTATAAAGAATATCATATTTCACGCCGCTGGGGAAATCCTTTTCAGCTTTTTTCATGAAATCCATAATGGCGATCTGAATTTCGTTAGCATTAGATCCACTGAGCTGCTGAATACCGATGTTCAATCCAGACTTGCTATTGATGCGGGTTAGACTTGAATATGAGTAGGATCCGAATTCAATGCGCGCTACATCTTTGAGACGAAGAAATGATCCATCGGGATTGGAGCGGATGATGATATTCTCATAGTCGGTTGGCTTGTTTAGCTTTCCTTTATACTTGATAATATATTCAAACGCATTGGTGCTGCTTTCTCCAAACCTACCCGGAGCCGCCTCAAGATTTTTATCTTTGATAGTGGAAATAACCTCTGTTGGCGTGAGGTTATAGGCAGCCATTTGAGCAGGATTTAACCACACGCGCATGGAGTAGTCTTTATTACCACCGAATATCAGCGCTTGTCCGACCCCTTGAATTCTCTTAATTTCAGGTATTAGGTTTATCGCCGCATAGTTCGCCATAAACGTTTGATCGTAAGCAGCTTCGTTGTCCGTGTATAGGTCTACAACCATTATCAAACTGTTCTGCTGCTTTGCGGTGGTTACACCTGCCTGCACTACCTCTGCAGGCAATTGGCTTGTAGCTTGAGAAACACGGTTTTGAACGTTTACCGCAGCCTGATCAGGGTCAGTGCCGAGTTTGAAATAGACGGTAATAAGTAAGGAGCCGTCGTTGCTGGCTGTTGAGCTCATATAGCTCATTCCTTCCACACCATTTATTGCTTCTTCAAGTGAGGGAGCGACAGAACGGAGGACGGTTTCTGCATTAGCTCCGGGATATAAAGCCGTAACCTGAACGGCTGGCGGAGCAATATCAGGAAACTGCTGCAGGGGGAGTCGGGTGAGGCCCAGAATACCGACAATAACCAGCAGGATTGATATTACGGTAGCAAGGACGGGCCTGTCTATAAATACTTTAAACATGATTGATAAATGTTATCTGGTTGCAGTGGCAATTGTCTGATTGTTCGGATTCGTGGGGGAGATGATGTCACCATCTCTTAGTTTATCGATTCCGTCGACCACAATGCGTTCACCTGACCGCAATCCACTATTTACGAGGTAGTCTCCTCCGCTTGTCGCCATGATATCAATTGGTTTTCTACCAACCCTGTTTTTAGCGTCAACGGTATAGACAAAAATTTTATCCTGAACTTCGACTGTAGCCGATTGCGGTACCAGAATAACATTCTCGTGATGCATGGGCAGTCGTATTTTGCCCGTGTTCCCAGACCTTAGTATGCCGGTATGATTTGGGAACTTCGCTCTTAAGGTGATAGCTCCGGTTTGATTATCAAATTGCCCATCGACCATATCTACCTTGCCATTCTCGGCATAGACGGAACCATCCGTTAATATCAGTGAGACAGCTGGCAGTCCTTTAAGTCTTTCAGATATAGTTTTGCCCGGATATTTGGCATTGAAGCTAATAAAGTCAGCCTCAGCAAGCGAAAAGTAAACGTGAACATCATGAGTGTCGGAAAGCTGAGTTAGCGGAATGGGGTCACCCGGACCTACCACACTTCCTTGCTTTTTAGGCAGGCGACCTACATATCCGTCCACGGGTGACTTAATATTGGTATAGCTGAGATTGATTTTAGCTGCGGCTACTCCAGCCTTTGCCTGCTCCACGTTGGCAATAGCAATCTGATGAGCAGCTTTGGCACTTCGCAGCTGAAAGTCAGACACAACCTTGGCAGAAACAAGAGGTGTCAGTTTATCCACCTCTATTTGGGCGTTTAAAACTGCTGCTCTGGCAGCGTGCAAGTTAGCGGTTGCATTGTTCAAGGCCTCTTTGAACGGAAGATCATTGATTTTGAAGAGTGTCTGTCCTTTATGAACTTGAGCACCTTCATTGATATAGATCTTTTCCAGTAATCCGGAGATCTGCGGCCGGAGTTCTAAATCCACAGTACCCTTAACCGATGCAGGATATTCTATGTAAGTAGTTTGAGGGCCATTCTTTAATAATTTGACAGGCATGGACTGAACCACCGGATCAGCCAGCTGTACTTTTTCGCTGGTGCAGCCAGCGAAAACTAACAGAGAGAGCGCTAAAGGGATTTTCATAACGTTAATTAATAATTTAACAGTGTTAAGTATTGGAGTAAAAAAAGCATTGGGTTAATTTTAGTAATGTGAATTTAATATTGATATCTTATTTAACATCGTTAAGTAAAGTTTAAAAAAAGGGGGAAGACATTTTATCTTCCCTCTTTATGACCGAATTAATCGTTTATATATTTAATGATTCCGTTTATTGCGTCGTTCAGAATCTGTCTATTCATCTTCTCATCATTTGTACATTTCCTGACGAGATTAATCGAAATAAGACCATGAATTATGGACCAGAAAGTGTAGTATTTACGACAAACCATCTCTTTATCTGGCGTTTCCGATTCCATCACCTCAGTGATTGCATCGATAAGCAGTTTCCTGGCTGCCTCACCTTCGGGGATCTGCTTTGTCACACAGCAGTTCATATCAACGCCGAACATCAATTGATAAAGCTGCGTATTAGCAAAGGCGAAGTCCCAGTATGCGGTCCACATTGCTATCAATTGCTGTTTCGGAGAATCATGAGCGGCTTTAGCTTTCTGGAAATCCTTCAGTAACAATTGATTACCCTGACGTGTAAGCTCTGATAAGATGCCCTCCTTATTTTCAAAGTACTCATAAATTATGGGAGCGGTATATTCGATTTTATCCGCGATTTTTCGCATGCTTAGTGCCTGCCATCCATCCTCTTTTACAATCTCTAATGCTGCTTCCAATATATTGGATCTCGTTTCCTCTTTCTGCCTTTGAATTCTCTCTTTACTTCCCATGAAACAGTACCGTATAATAATTTAACAGTGTTAAGCAAATGTAGATTTCTTTTCTACACATAATATCAGCATATTGTCATTTAAGCTACTTTGAACGAGCTTCCGAAATGGAAAGTGCCTGTTTGCGCAATTCTTCCTCTTCGCGCATAGACTTTCGACGCCAGTAATTGGCGAGTATGGAGCCTGAGATGTTCATCCAGGGGCTGAATACAGCCGCTGCAAGTCCGACGGTTCCGAGTTTTCCCATTGAGCCCGCGATTCCTGAAGCCATTCCACCGTTCTGAAGTCCAACTTCAAAGGCAACGGTACGGGAAGAAGATTTATCCAATCCGAACCAGCGGCTCAGATAGTATCCGAAAATATAGCCAGCCGCGTTATGTATAACCGAGGATATGAACAAAAGAAACCCGACTTTTAATAAGTTATCTCTTCCGGCGGCGGTTGTTACTGTAGTAAAGTAGACGATACCAAACATCGATATATAGGGCATCAGCTCATCCAGGTTTCTAAATCGCAATGTACCATAGTGGTAGACCAGACCGACAATTATGGCTCCCGCAAAGAAGTTAAGCGTTTCAATCAGGTGCATAAACTCCTGAGATGAGTTCATGTTTAAAGTTCGCCACAGGCCTAAAGGCATAAGTATAAGAAGAACTGCTGAAACAAGGCAGGCTTGCCGAATAAACTTCCACCCACTGCGACCGGCGTTCTTCAAATAATCATGAATCAAAGCTGCGCCGATAGGAACAATCATTATTTTAATAATTTCCATCATCATCTCTACAAAGAGAACTTCGATCATTGTTCCTGCGAAAAGCTTCATCAATAGGGGTGTCATGAATGGAGCGACAAGTGTAGCCAGAGCAGTGACTGTTACTGACAACACCAGATTAGCTCTGGCGATATAAACCATCACGTTGGAAGCCAGTCCACTTGAGCAAGAGCCAATAAGTATGATACCCGCTGCAATCTCTGTATCGAAATCAAAGATCTGGGTAAGCAAAACCGCCATAAGCGGCATGATAGAAAAATGACAAAGCAGACCAATCAAAACTCCTTTGCCCGTACTTGCTATACTCGTAAAGTCGCGGATACTCATTTGAATACCCATGCCGAACATGACAAATTGTATAATTATCAGAATGACCCACTTATTACGTAAGTCAAAGTCGCCCCATTGCAAAAATGCCGAAGGATAAATCATTCCAGCGACCACTGCCGTGATAATCCAGGCGGTATATTGGTAGTTGCGCAGAGCCGGTATAGCTCCGATTCCAATTGCTAAACTTACAGAAAGTGTTACCGCTGAAGCCTGCCATAAGGAAGCATTCCCGATGAACAAACCGGCAACAAGACTGATTAGCGCGACTACAGCAACTGCAAGACATACTCTTCGAAAACTATTCATAGGACGATGCTTTTCGAAGTTCTGCAATCTGTGCTATAGCGATACCCGGACTTGCAAGAATGGGCACAATCCTGTGCTCGGGTGCAAGTGTTTCCACTACACGGGACATAGATGCCTGTGCCAAAACGATTACGTCTACATTTGCAGAGAGCTCGATCAATGCCTGGGAGACCATTTCATCATGCTTTTCCGGATTTCCGGTCATCAGCGCCTCAAAAGCTCCATCACAGAGCTTTGCTGTCAGATCTATCTCCTTACCTGCTTTTAAGGCCATTCTACGCACAAGATCACTTGTTGGCTCCAGGGTCGTAGGTAGTGTGGCTATCACTCCTATTCTACTTCCGGTTTGCACGGCCTGTTCGGCCATTGCCTGATCTACCCTTAGCACAGGTACATTTGTTAAAGCAGCAGAAGCCTCTACTGCTGCGCCGATAGAAGAACATGTAACCATGATAAGGTCTGCACCCGCATCTTCTGCTGAGCCTACATAGTTTACAACCCTTCGGGCAGTATCGTTAGTTAGCTTATTTTTGGTAATGACGTCCTTGATCAAGCTATCGTCAACGATGTTAAATACACTTACTTCCGGTAACATGTCACTGCATAGCTTTTGGAAGATGGGAACAAGTGTAGCGGATGTGTGGATGAGTCCTAAAGTCTTTAGTTTCATATCGATTATTTTTAATTGGTTAGTTATTTTATTTATTCTCCTGTATAAGCTGTTATGAAGTAGTCGACCCTACCGACCTGTCCCCCTTTAAAATTTAGTTCCAGACCGTCAAGGGGAGAACCGGGAGCCCGTGCAAGGCAGAGCGGGGCACCTGGAGCAAAGGCTGCGATCATTTCAACGGCTTCTATACCCATTGCCCTTGCAGCGTAACTGGAGGTATCGCCTCCGGCGATGACGACCCTCTCAATCTTCGCTTTTGCTGCTACTTCACGGGCGATCTGGCCTAATAAGGTACCATATAAGAATGCGCTGTCTGACTGATTGAGTCCACCGCTCTCAAAAACTTCTCTTGCTCTATTCAGCCGTTCATCCTCGGCACCACGACTGGTATGTATAATGATGTTCTTGCCCTCTTCGATATATTTCAGGGCCATATTTACGTAATCACTCTTCAATAAGGAATTCCTTTCTGAAGATTCGAATGCCTCAGGATCAACAGGAATTTCGGCAAAGCCGGCGGACAAGGCCGCCTTAATCTGTGCACCTGTTACGGGAGAGCAGCTGCCGGAAATAATCAGGATTGGTGACGTAGATGCGGTAAGCCGATCTATTTTCTTTGAGGCAGTGAGTCCTCTTTCTTTCCAGAAAGAAGCCAGGGCCGCTCCCACGCCGGAGGATCCAACAGAAAATAGTGGAGCACTTTTGTCGGCTTGTGCGTCAAGTATTCCACCGATTCGTTCCATTTGGGAATCATAGAGTGCATCGAAAAGTACTATTTCTGCTCCGTTTTCAACAAGCCTTTCGACTACTACTTTTGTTTCTTCGGCAGGACGTTCGATTTGGAGGATGTCGACAAGAGCGATTTCTTTATCTGTTTGCTTTTGAAGATGTAGACGCAGGTCGCTTTCATCGGAAGGAGTCGTTGGGTGATTCATCATAGATGGATGCCTGTCCAGGCGATGTATCGTTCCATTACTACCTATGCCCATTCTTGCAAACAGGTTCCCGAAAACACAATAACGGCCGAGAGTCGGTGCAGCCACAAGAAGAGGAACAAATCTCGATTCGAATATCTTTGCACCTGTCTCAATTGCTTTGCCGATACTTCCCATAGCTGGCGAAGAGTCAAAAGTAGAACAGACCTTGTAATGCACGTGTCGCGGTTTGAGTTCCAACAGTTTTGCATAAGCTTCCCGTAAGGTATCCTCCATCTGTTCCGGCCGCATAGATCGTGTCATGCCCGCGACTCCAATAGCCTGAAGTCTATCGTATTTTGCCAGCTGACTTTTAGTAGGGGGATCGATAAACAACACTGTCCGTATTCCTGCAAGGCTTAACGATTCCAGGGCATCTGTTGAACCGGTGAAATCATCTCCGTAAAACGCTATGAGTAAGCTGTTATCTGACTCTTTCATTTTTTTCCAAATTTGTCAACTGACAAAGCGAACTCCGGATATTTGGAGGCGGTTTCAGTGACGGTCAGACCTTGTACTGCACCCTGCCACGCCTGATGAAGAGCCGTTACACCAGCGGCAGGTCCCCCGGGATGGGCCATGATTCCTCCTCCTGCCATGTATAAGAGATCAAGTGTCTGCGTGCGCTTATAGGTTTCCGGAGCTTGTCCGCCCCATTGACCGGAAGAAACTACCGGGAGAACGGAATATCCTCCGAATAAAGGTTTTTGACATGCCTCTATTGATCTTACCACAGAATCATCGGACTCCCAGAATTTATTTTGAATACCATTAACATGGATTTGATCAACGCCGGCTAATCGCCATAACTTCTGATAAGCCGGAAATTCAATTCCAAGAAGAGGATGCCTGTTCATCATTCCCCAGCCATTCCGATGACCATGAATAGCCAGTTCGCCAATATCACAAATCTTCTTCGCCGCAGATATGCCTACACTGTTCAGACTGATCATTGCGCAAGTACCTCCGGCACTGAGCACCTTTTCATAATTGCGCTGCATCTCGTCCATGTCATCGCTGATGTTGAAAGCATACATTACCTTTTTCCCTGTTTTATCAGCATGATCATTGATTACACGCATGACGGCATCTACTCTCTTCTCGAACGGCGAGTTCGCTGATGATGACAGCAGCTCATCATCTTTGATGAAATCTATGTCTGCTCCAGCTAAAGTTCGTACTAATTCCGCTGTTTCCTGCGGACTGAGACCGACACTAGGTTTGATGATGGTACCAATCAGAGGCCTGTTATAAACATTCGTCAGCTTTCTGCAACCCTCAACACCAAATTTTGGACCATCAAAAACCTGCGAATAAGAATGCGGAAATTCAATATCCATTAACTTAAGGCCTGTGAATTGTGTCAGTTCATAGAGATTACCCTGCAGGGTAGAAATAAGCACCGGAAGATTGTAACCGAAGTTTTCTACTGACCAGGATACCTCGATCAGCGCACGTTGATAAATGCCACCATCAGCTTCTACTCCGGGAATAGCAGGAGTTGTTGAAGAGTCTAATGGTGTAACAGACTCAACTCTGGCGGCAAACCGATGTTTAAGTTCATCAGTTTCACCAGGTACAGCGACGAAAGTTCCGGATGATTGTTCACCCGCGAGTACTGCTGCCGCATAGTTCAGGTCGAGTGGTGTTTCTATATAATATTTAGCTGTTACTCTTTGCATCGTATGAATGTTATGGTGTTAACGAATAGAGGGTTTATAGCCCCTCATTCCGAATATGAGGATAATGATATAACAGATGAGGGGAACAGAATAACCGATCTGGATGTCGTCATGGTTGAGGTCGATAATAGTTCCCATCACGTAAGGAAGAATAGCACCACCTACAATAGCCATAATGATCCATGAGGATCCCGTTTTTGTTCCCTCGCCTAATCCTGCGATTCCGAGAGCAAAAATGGTGGGAAACATGATTGACATAAAGAATCCCAAACCTCCCAAGGCATAGATCACATAAGCCCCGTCTCCAGTGATTGCTACTACACAAAGGACTACGCTGACTGCCGCATAGATGGACAGCAGCTTCTGCGAGCTGATAAATTTCAGGAAGAACGTGCCTGCAAAGCGTCCAAACATAAAAAGAAAACCATAAACCCCAAGATAATACGCGGCTGTTTTCTCATCCAGTCCTCCACCCTGTTGAGCCATGCGAATGAAGAAGCTGGTGACACAGACCTGAGCACCTACGTAGAAGAATTGAGCTGCTACAGCCCATGACAGGTGGCGGTGCTTCAAAACGGAAAGAAAGCTTCGTTCTTTTTGTGATGATTCTGTGGGTGGTTTAACTTCCGGAAAGCGAATAAAATAAAAAAGCACAGCAACCAGAAGGAGAATACTGCCCAGAATGATGTATGGCAGCTTAACAGAAGCTGCCTCTTCCATCAGATATGAAAGCCGGCTGGCATCAGGCATCGCAGCGAGTTCATCAGCTGAATATTCTTTTCCCGAAAGGATAAACAAAGATCCTATGATGGGTGCTACCATGGCGGCCAGGCCATTGAATGAAGCCGCGAGGTTCAAGCGATTTGAGGCAGTTTCGGGTTTTCCGAGCACGGCGGCATAGGGATTAGCTGCTGTTTCCAGGATGGTTAGTCCGCACCCGATAATGAACAGCGCGACAAGGAAGAGCTCGTACATACGTGTGTCGGCTGCCGGAACAAACAGAAAGGCACCAGCAGAGAAAACCAGAAGTCCCATAATGATGCTGTTTTTATAGCCCCATTTATTTAAGATGGCACCCGCGGGAATTGCCATAAGAAAGTAGGCCAGAAACACCGCTGTATCTATGAGCGTGGATTGCCTGTTGTTTAACTGGCATGCCTTCTTGAGATGCGGAATCAAGATAGAATCCAGATTATGCGCCATTCCCCACAAGAAGAACAGACAAGATATCAGGATAAAAGGGACAAGATACGGGTTGGCACCGTCAGAAGTAATCTTAGGGCCGCGGGGTATCTCCTGCTGATTATGTAAAGCCATGGCTTATGATTAGTTAGGGAATTAGTTACTTCTTTTTACCATTAACAAGTGATCGCAAACAAGAACTATTTCACCATGCTGATTGATAATTTCTACGTGCTCTGTAACTGTTCCGAACTCTGGCTTTTTTGCATCAGCTTTTTCAGAAATGGTCACCACAGAATGGATCGTATCCCCGATAACAACGGGTTTAATGAAGCGAAGCCGGTCATATCCCTTTGACATGGCTTCCGGGTTAATCTCCGAAGCGGTCAATCCAATGCCGATGCTGAAAATCATCGTTCCATGTGCAATCCGCTGTTTGAATGGCTGGGTCTTACACCATTCAGCGTCCATATGATGCGGAAAAAAGTCGCCGGTGTGGCCTGCATGCACAACAAAGTCGGTTTCTGTTATTGTTCGCCCAAGCGTTATGCGCTTATCTCCTATGGTATAATCCTCAAAAAATGTTGATTTGAAATACATGTTGATCGTTTTTTGCTCTTAATCTATTAATTGTTCAGACACCCTGACACCACCCTGGTCACTCGAAATGTATGCACTCTCCACTACAGCCATTGTCTGAATGACATCCTCTACGCTCGTGTGCAGTATATCTGAAGATCCCTCTTTAAACCTCATCAGACTCGCCATAGTACCTATGAAGGCCTCCGGAAACCACGAACCTTCAAGAGGAATAGTTTTCCATTGAGGTTGCGATCCCTCTTCAGGAATGCAGTACTCGAACAGGTCAGGTACTCCGTCCGGGTAATTCATAAGCAGTCCCATTTTCGCCTTAATTACACCTTTTGTACCCTCCCACTTTATAAAACTTTCCTGATTGTGAGGACCGAAGTCATGATCGTGGTTCGTATTAATGACAGCGTGCATCGTGTCTCCGTAATCCATCAGAACTGTTGACCGGGAAGAAGAAAGGCTCTTAGCCGGATGCTTCAGTGTCTTGGCAAATACTGTTTCGGGATTACCAAGAAATGATCTTATCAGATCGATATAGTGAATACTGTGATACTGTATCTCCAGGCGAGGGTGAATTTTTACCAGAGGAAATAGCTCCCAGGGTGTTTTCAGAGTAACTCTGACTTCCATATCATACAGGTCACCGATCATTCCCTTGTCAATCATATATCTGGCAGCAGCTACGAAGGGCGCAAAACGCAACTGGAAATTGATAGCCGCCACAAGTTCTTTACGTCTGCAGACCTCCAGGATTTCCTTAGCCTGCCAGAAGTAGTCGCCCATAGGTTTTTGGATCAAGACCGCTGTTCCGTCAGGAAGTTGATTAAGAACCTCTACGTACTGGTCGGGCATAATGGTTATATCATACACAGCATTTTCCGGAGCATTTGCCACGGCATCAGCAACAGAATCATAAACATTCGGAATATTAAACTCCACGGCAACTTTTTCAGCTCTGGCTCTTGTCCTGTTTGTAATACCATGTACCGGGAATCCCGCCTTTTTATAGGCAGGAAGATGAGCGTCACTCACGATACCTCCAGCTCCGATGATAATTATCGGCTGAACGGTTTCCGGCAAATCAGGCTTATAGGGTATTATCATAGTTCTTGTGTTTTTAGTTCATCAATTTTCGTTTGCGCGTCTTCAAGGAGCACGGACGAAGGTATTGTCGTCTTTAAAGCATTTGAAATAGTCTGGTCAATAATCTTAGCAATCTGGACCCAATCAGTCTGTTGAGGCAAAGACTTCGCATGTTGGTGCAAAGCGGCAAGTTTACGGTAGTAAGGAATTGTATTATTCACTTCCTCATCATACCATGTGGACATACGGCACCCGATACCTCCTTCAAGAGTCAGCATTTTATCGTTTTCAGAGTTTACAGCGAAGCGGAGAAAATCATATGCAAGGTCTTTGTGACTGCTTCCGGCACCAACCGTATACAACCAATACACATTCAGGGATGCCGGCTGGTTTCCGCTGCTGCATGGCAGATTACACACATCTACTTTCCCTTTAACCTTAGAGTCATCAGAAACCTCACAAACAGATGCAAAACCAAACCAATTGACCATCATAGCTGCTTCTCCCCTTGCGAATGCCATGCCTGTTTTTACGGATTCGTATTCAGGAGAATCTGGATGAACGGCAGTTTTATCGCCAAGCAGTTTTCTATAAAAGTCTAGGCCTTCAGCAGCTTGAGGTGTATTAACCTGAATCTTTCCACTTTCGTCTGTAAGTGATCCACCGCGACTCCATAACTGCAGGCAAAAGTCGAAAACAGTATTATGACCATCAGCTTTAGAAGCAAATACACTTCCATAAAGATTCTGTTCAGGCCGATGAAAGAACTTAGATATCTGGTAAAATTCATCCCAGGATCCCGGCGGTTTCAGCGTTTGGCCGAAACGTTCCAGATAGCTTGCCATTTCATCCGGGTCTGTAAACAGATCTTTCCTGTAAACAAGACATTCGGGTCCGTCATGAAAAGGCAAACCGGCAGTATGGTCACCAAACTGTTGAAGTTGAAGAAGTGATTCACTCCAACCCTTTGGGTAATCCATTGGCGGGCTATGAGCAATGCGTGGACTCAGGTCCTCGAGAAGGCCCTCAGTATATGCCTCATATATCCAATCTGTGTTCATGTGTGCGATATCCCATTCGCCAGTTTCCAGACCACGGTTTTGAATGGTAGCTTTATGAAGGTCATGCAAGTCCATCGGCACCATCTCGACTTCCATTTTACAACCTGTACTTTCGCAGTACCGTTGCCATATGATGTCCATAGCCCTCTCGAAGGGACCGAATTTACGTACGGCTATTCTGAGTTTTTTGGATGTATCGTGCATGTTCTAATTTTTACAATGAGAATTCGGTTAGTATATTCTGGTTATCCTGGCCGAGCTTTGGCGATCCCTTCTTAGAAGTCAACAGCTCTCCATCGATACGTATAGGACAACGGGTTGTGTTATACGTATAACCGTCAGACATGCTGACTTCCTGTGTCATATTCAATACTTTGAAGCCTTCATGTTCGAAAAGCTGATTCCAGTTGAGGACATCAGCGCACCATATATCAGCAGGTTCGAGAACGGAAAGCCATTTTTGAGTAGTATCCGTTTGAAGATGCTGACCAAGTATGCTTTTAATCTCATCTCTTTTTTCAAATGCGATAGCAGCATCTGCATAAGTAGCCAATGCATCGCATCCCAGCAATTTACCCAGGAATGGAATTGATCCCATTGCCAAAGCCAAATAACCATTCGCTGTTTTATATATACCGTAAGGTGCACCCAGATAGGCGTTCGCATTGCTGGTCAGGGATCTCTGTGGATTCTGGCCGCCGTCATTCATAAAGGTTGTGATAGTCTCGAACTGGAAATCATAAGCTGATTCCAGCATGCTGACCTGTACGAGTCCTCCTTCGCCGGAGACACTTTTACGATAGAGACAAGCGAGAATCCCCTCAGCCAGGTGCGCACCTGCCAACATATCTACAATGGAAAGTCCCATTGCTACAGGTCCGCTATCAGCGTTTCCGGTTAACCAGGTCAAGCCTGTCAGGGATTGAAGCAAGAGATCCTGACCTGGTCTGTCCTTATACTCCCCCTCACTTCCATAGCCAGATATCTCTCCGTAGATGACGTCAGGCTTAATTGATTTAACACTGTTGTAGTCAAAACCTAAACGTTCCATCACCCCAGGCCGGAAGTTGTGCAACACAATGTCGGCCTTTGACAACAGTTGTATTATTGTATCGCGGTCTCGGGGATCTTTTAAGTCTGCTGCAAAGCTTTCTTTGTTTCGGTTTATCGCATGAAATACGGATGAATCCCCATTCATAACAACATTTGAGGTATAGAGGGAGCGGCATATATCACCACCCTGAGGTCGTTCAATTTTAATGACCCTGGCACCAAGGTCTGCCAGTCGCAAGCTTGCCGACGGTCCGGAGAGAAACTGCCCGAAATCAATGATCAGATATCCTTCAAGTGGCTTCATATTTCTATATTAAATTCTTGGTTTAGTGTACTATTATGTGCCCCTACCTTTGGTGCAGGTTTAGACGAAAACAGCTTCTCGCTATCGATCCGGATAGGGCTCCTTGTTGTTTCGATTTCCACTGAGTCACTCACCTGAACAGACTGTCTGATGCCAAGCTGCTCGAAGACAGGAAGCTCAGTAGCTCCGGTATAGTCCAAAACATCAGCGCACCATATATCACGCGGGATAAGGATCTCCAGCCAATCCCCGGTTCTTTTCTTTTTAAACGTATCAGAAAGGGATTTAAGGATATCATCCCGTTTGTCGAAAGAAGAGATGCTATCGGTGTAGAGCTGAGAAATGTCACACCCGATCGCTGAGCCGATCTTGTTCAGGTCACCCATGGCAAGCGCCAGGTGGCCGTCTGCGGTCTCGTAGATACCGTAGGGAGCGCTTAGATAGGCGTGTCCGCTACCTCTGACATTACTTCTTTGCGGAAGCTTCTTGCCGTCATTGAGATACGTTGTGATTACCTCAAACTGCAGATCAAGGGTAGACTCCAGTAAACTTACTTCTACGAGCACGCTAGTATTTGTTCTGGCCCGCTTGATTAAGGCTGCAAGGATTCCCTGTGTTAAGTGATTGCCGCACATGATATCCGAAACTGACAAACCGAAAGGAACAGGTCCCTGATCAGCAGTGCCCGACAGGTAGGTCAATCCGGATAAAGATTGCACCAACAGGTCCTGCCCAGGCTTATTGGCCCAGGGACCCACATTGCCATAGCCAGTAACGGTTGCATAAATGATTCGTGAATTTATAACCTTTACAGACTCGTAATCAAGTCCGATCTTCTCCATTACGCCAGGTCTGAAATTATGGGTAATGACATCAGCTTTTGCAATCAGTTTTTTTACAGCTTCAAGGTCATCCTGATTTTTCAGGTCAGCTGCGTATGATTCCTTGTTTCTGTTGATGGTATGAAAAAGCAGACTATCACCATCAATAAAAATATTTTTAATAGCCAACTGTCTGCCGGCCTCTCCTTTTACCGGCCGTTCAATCTTTATCACCCTGGCCCCCATATCTGCCAGCTTGAGACCAGCTGACGGTCCAGCGAGGAACTGGCAAAATTCCAAAACTAATAATCCTTCAAGCGGTCTGCTCATATCATCTGAAGTTTTCTTGACTCTAAATACAGCTTATTCATTTCATCCAACACACTCTTTTCTGTTCCGCCGTTCATCAGATAGCTGCGAACTATGTCACCTGCATGATCCTGGAAGTACATATGGCCATAGTAACGCGGGCGAAGGAAGGCCCTCTGCAGTGCCGGAAGCGTATTTACGAAATAGTTATTCGTCTGGTGATTAGCATTACTATTCAACCAGGCGCCCAAATGTCCCGGTTGACCACCATTACCGAAGTACAGGCCACTCTGACATTCTTCTGATGCTACATAATGGGCATACTGTGCCGCAATGTCAATATGGGGGCAGTTCGCTGAAATGGCAAGACCGGTACCCCCGATGGTACTCCTCATATTCGAGCTACCATTTACGCTTATCATATCATGGAAGTGAAGCACTTTTCTAGCATAGCCCTCCCTTGAATAGTTCGAATATCCATAGGCAAACGGACAATATGCTATTTCATCAGTTTGAGTCATTGCTTCATAAACCTGTATAGGATTTCTGTCGAAATTAGCAACGTCTATGCGGGAGGCGAGTTCTCTGAACATTTGCAACGCACTCATGCCAACAGCGTCAGAGACGATCTGGCCTTCCTGTTGACAAGGGTCTTCGCCCAAAGAACTGCAGAACATATAAAAGCTCATTAGCACGTCAATCGGGATTCCTGCAAACGCGACAAGCCTTTTATCCGCAAGGGACAGCAGTTGTTCAAAATTTTTAGGTAGGTCTGTGCCTGCTTTCTCTAACAAATCAGTCCTGCTTGCGGCGACAGGTGTGGCAGCGTCAATTGGTAATGCCCATTGATGATTATCGTAGGTATAACTTTCGTAAGAATGGCCAACGGAGTTTTGCTGCTGGTTGATAAGGAACTCCTCAGATAGTACTTCATCCAATGGTATAATTGATCTCTTTTTAGCAGCAAAGCCAGCCCAGGGATGATCGATTACAAGGAGGTCAAATCTTTTGGCAAGCTCTTCTATCGAGAAGTCTGCAAATTGCTGAAGGCTGCGTTTTTCCCAGGAGATTTCAATTCCGGGATGTAATTCTGAAAACCGCTGAGCCGTTGCAACCATCGGTACAAGTCCTCTGCTATGATTCCATGTAATTCCTTTTAGCGTTATTATATCTGGCATATCGAAAAATAAGTAAATGGAGAAGATGGCTAGACCCACCTTCTCATGTGCTATGTTAATTATAACCCGGGTTCTGTATGAGCTGCGGGTTGTTTAATAATTCAGAAGATGCAAATGGCAAAAGATAGTTATATTCATTGAAAACGAGAGGGGTATTGCTTGGGGTTTTCAATAAAGGAAGTTTGATATGGGCAAGTTTCCATCTCTTGAGGTCGTTATAACGCTGACCTTCAAGGGCAAACTCAACCCTGTACTCATGACGTATATAATCACGTAACTTTTCCTTTGTGTTATATCTTTCCTGATCTACCGGGGGCATATTGATACCGGGGCGGGATCGCACCTGATTTATAGCGGTGTAAATAGATTGATCGGGAGCCCCTAAAACCTCATTTTTTGCTTCTGCGTACATCAGCAGAATGTCGGCGTATCTAAGATGAATATAGTCCTGATCAGTAGTAGTAGCTGTTGCCGAAGTGAACGGAGCTTGTGAAAGATCTACATATTTTTCAACCAGGAAGCCAGTAGCGGTAGTATAGCTCTCTGTCCATGCAGCACCCGAGGCATTTCTCCAAACCTCGCCCGGAAGCCTGACTGTGAGATCCAAACGAGGGTCACGGTTCGCATAAGGATTAGCGGGATCGTACAATATGGACTCGCCTGCCGGAAGTCCGTCTTTCATTTCGTAATCGTCAGCAAGGTCTTTGTACGGTTGCATCATAGACCACCAGCCAAGCTCAATGTTCATGCCTGCAGCGCCGGGACTTGTACGTTGCGGGTTTACAGGACCAAGATATTGAGTTGAGAACATAATTTCTGAATTAACTGCAGCATTTGCTTGTCCGGCAGACGTAAATAAAGCAGCATAATTATTCGATAAAGCGAAAAGGCCGGATGCACTGCTCATTAATTCTTCAAGTACAGTGACGGCCTGAGCCCACTTCTGCTGAGTAACGAGCACTCTGGCTTTAATTCCCTGCGCACTTCCCTTCACTGCGTGGCCATTATACCTGGTATTTGGAAGATATTGGATGGCAAAATCGAGATCTTCTTCGATCAAGGTGTAAACCTCTTCCTGACTGCTTTTAGCTATTTTGTATTCGTCAAGCGATTTTAGGTAGTTCCTGTAAACCGGAACACCACCAAACATTTGAACGAGGTCGAAATAACACAAGGCACGAATAAAGCGTGCTTCAGCTTTGTATTTGTTTTTATTCTCTTCCGATACAGGAGCCTTGTCGATATTATCCAGAAAATAGTTGCAGGATGATATGGCACGGTATGGCGTACTGTACATATTCGCTATGGCGCCTGTGACGCCGGCATTGATGCCGCCGGTTGTTAGTATCTGCATATTGGGTTGGTTCCCGTTTCCAGGATCCAGGTAGGCATTATCACTTAGGCCATCAAGGTATACGCGTTCATATCCGAGGAAATTCTGCTGAAGGCGTGAATATATCCCGGCAAGACCTGTTTGAACATCAGCTTCCGAAGTCCAGAATATCTGGCTTGAAATACTATTTAATGGATTCCGGTCTAAAAAATCATTTTTACACGCAGTGCTTCCCAGTATAATACTAGCAGTAAGCACACAGGCTATTTTAAATGTATGTCGCATGGCAGTCTTTTAAAATTTAACATTAAGTCCCACGTTATAGATCTTCGCCTGAGGGTATTGGGCGTAGTTACCTGTTGGGCTGGCGCGCTCCGGGTCACCACCTTCATACTTGGTAATGGTGAAGAGATTATCTGCTGACACATATACACCCAGATTTTTAGCCCCTACTTTCTTAGCCAGAGAAACTGGTACGTCATAAGAAAGCATGATATTTTTAAGTCTCAGGTAGGATGCATCCTGCAGGTAATAAGTCGAGCTGCCGTAGTTTGCAACTCCAGAGTAGCCAGCGATATAAATGCCAGGCAGCTCATTACTTCTATTTTCTGGAGTCCATGCATCCCTCCATTTTGTAGTAGGCGCAGTACCTTGCATAAACGGATCGATGCCCCAGTTATTTACCCTGCTCTTTATTCCTTCTACACCCTGGAAGAATGCGTTCAATTGGAACCCTTTATAACCTACATTGAAACCGAAGGAATAAGAGAAATCCGGATAATATCCGTCGACGACCATCCTGTCATTCACGTCTACGACCCCATCGCCGTTCAGATCTTTCATTTTAAGATCGCCTGCCTTTGGGTTCATGTTCAAAGCGTGTTTGGGGACGCTCGGATTGTCGATGTCTTCTACCTGGAAGATACCGTCCCAAACATAGAGGTAGTGTGCGTCGTAAGGGAGTCCGATCTTTCTGATGTTGGCACCTGACTCTGCGGGAATACGTATATCCAACACTTCATTTCTGGCTGTCGATACAAGAGCGTTTGCTCCGTAGGTAACCTCACCTATTCTATTCTGATGTGTAAGTCCTAGTTCAATACCACGATTACGCATCCTCCCGTCATTGAGTGTAGGTGCGGTCAAACCGAGGCTTGCCGGGATTGGCTGGCTGGCCAATATGTCGTATGTGGTTTTATTAAACCAGTCAAATGTAAGCCCCAGAAGACCGTTTTTAATGTCTAAATCCAGACCAAGGTCAAGCATTTTGGTTGACTCCCATCTCAGGCTCTGATCCCGGAAGACATTGTTAACAGCACCCTGCTGGAGCGTACTATTATCGAAAGGATAGAAAATGTTATTAATGACAAGATTGTCCTGGTACAAATAAGTGCCCACATCCTGGTTTCCAAGGATTCCATATGATGCTCTCAGTTTAAAGTTACTCAGCCAATTAAACCGGTCTTTAACGAAGCTTTCTTCAGAAACTATCCAACCTCCGGAAACAGAGGGATAGAAACCCCAACGATAATCGGGCGATACCTTGGATGTTCCGTCATATCGCGCGTTCACTTCCAACAAGTATTTTCCTTTGAAATTATAGTTGGCACTTCCGAAGAAAGATCGCATGGCCCATTCTGAGGGTGCTTGCAGCGACGGAAGTCTTGGATGGTTGAAATATAGCGATTCCTGACCTGGCAGGTATCCGGTAAGATCCGTTAACACTGGAGCAACAGTATTAATTCTGCGGCCTCTGAGGTTTTGGTTTTTGTAAAACAACTGCTCATAACCGGCCAGAAAGCGAACATTATGATCCTTCGCAATAGTTGTGTTGTATGTCGCAGTAGAATAAATTGTTGGATTCAGAATTTTTGAGTATTGGTCTGTCACACCCAAAATATCAGGTCCGAAAGTATTATAGGTATAATCAGCATCAGTGGGACCCTTTTGAAAGAGATAAGCGTCATAATTTTTTTGGTACATCTTGTAGTACTCATCAACATAGTTCATGGCAACCTTCGTAGTCCAGGTTAAACCTTTAAACGGTTTTATGTCGATAAATGCCTGCCCGTTGAAGTTGTACTCCTTTGTACTCTGGTTTCCCATGGCGTAATACTCCTGCGGATTACGGTTCCTGCCTTCAAAAGCGTATGCTTTGGAAGCAATTCTGCCACTGCCATCTGGCAGAAACGGGCCGTATAATGGTCCTGCCGCATAAATTGCCAGCGTGAGGTTCTCACCTGTAAAGGGAGGTTCATTTCTGTCTTTATAGGTAGCATTTATTGATGTACCGATCGTTACAACCTTGCTTATATCATTAGTATAACTGAGCAGGCCATTGTATCTTTTGAACTTATAACCTTTTATGAGTGCGTTTTGGTCAAGATATCCAAGAGACAAATTATAAGTACTCTTTTCCGATCCACCTGATGCAGAGATATTATGGTTATTTACTGTTGCAGGATTAATATAATAATCGACGTTATCGAAGTTTGGATACTGGTTTCTATCCGTCGCATTTCTATACTTTTCGATTTCAGTTTGGGGGTATTGGCTGGTTGCAGGAAGTCCTTGTCTCGTAGCGGCTGCATTGAACATTTCCATGTATTCCGCTGAGTTAGTGATCAAGTCGGGTAAGGCAGTTGGCATATGCCTCGCTACGTTTCCTCTGTAGCTAATTACTGTCTGCCCTTTTTTTCCTCTCTTCGTTGTGACTAATATTACACCGTTTGCCGCCCTTGCACCATAGATAGATGCAGATGCAGCATCTTTTAAAACGGTCACCGATTCGATATCGTCAGGTGATAGATTGCTGAAAGACCCAGTCACTCCATCAATTAACACCAAAGGTTCGTTAGCTGTACCACCGCTAAATGAGCCACGACCTCTTATTAAAAAGCTGGGGTTGTCGCGCCCTGGTTCAGACGAATTCTGAGTGACCTGTAGTCCGGTCACACGCCCCTGCAAAAGCGAAGCTGCATTTGGAGCTGCTCTTTGTGTAAGGGTGTTGCCACTGACAGACGCTACTGATCCGGTGAGGTTAACCTTACGCTGAGTGCCATAGCCAATCACAACAACCTCGTCTAAAGCTTTGCTATCAGTCTTTAGCTGGACATTGATTGAGGTACGGTTTTGAACGGCTACCTCCTGAGTGATAAAACCGATATATGTGAAAACAAGTGTGGCGTTTCCGGATGACGAGATCTTAAAATTACCTCCGACATCGGATGCGGTTGAGAGGGCCGTTCCCTTCACTTTGACGCTTACCCCGGGCAATTCTTCGCCGTTTTCAGCGGTTATTTTTCCCGAAATGAGTAATGAACCAGGGGCCTGTGCATAGATAGCATCAGAATAACAGACATTGATTAACAGAAACGATACTGCTAAACACATCCTTCCCCAACTAAAAAGAGTTAGTTTGAAAGCTTGCATTTTTAGATAATTGATGGTTAGTTAATAATAACCCGGTAGGATCCGGTAGCCTTAAGAAAGATCTACGCTAGTTTTTTCTCATAAGTATTTCCCCGTTATTGATGTAATGAATAATTAGTTATTAGATATAATAAATAGCTAGTTGATGTATATTCAAATATAAATAGTTATTTCATATATAAAAATGATTTTTGATAAATGGCAGATGTAGTTTTGTAAAACATATCATAGGGATTTGTATGTTTGTTAACCTAAACCGCTCTCAATGAAAGAAAAGGAAAGTAAATATAATGCGCCGGCATTAGATAAGGGTCTGGACATACTGGAGTATCTGTCATCCCAATCGACACCTCAGTCGCAGACAGATATTGCCAGCGGAATCGATAAAACCGCGAATGAAATTTACAGGATGCTAACTACCCTGGAAGGCAGAGGATACATTCTGAGGGACGAAATCTCTGGAAAATACAGGCTTTCATTGAAGCTTTATCATCTCTCGCATCGTCATTCACCTATCGATGAACTACGCAGGGCTGCTCAGTATCCGGTAGAAGAATTAGCCTACCAAATTCGTCAATCTTGTCATATGAGTATTTTATACATGAGCAAGGTGCTTGTGATCATGCACGCGAAGAGTCCCGAGCCGATAGCCTTATCGGTTGAAGAAGGAAATACGTTTCCTCTTTCACTTACTGCATCGGGAAAAGTTTTTCTGGCCTATATGTCTGACTCTGTACTAAAGGAGAGCTTAAACGAAAGCAACTCTGATAATTTGAGTACAAGCCAGCAGGAGAAGTTTTTTGACACTCTCAAAGAGATAAAGAAAAACGGATATTATATTAAAAGAAGTGAGTTGGCTGAAGGCGTTGTAGACATTGCCGTACCTGTATCAATTGCAGCTCAAGGTGTAACCGTATGTTTGACCGTTTCCCGCTTAACTACATTGAATTTGAACAAAGGTATTGAAAACGCAGAGATCCTTGCTGAAGCCCTCAAATGTGCCGAAAAAATCAGGGGTAGAATTGGACAGGCTCAATCTCTCTGAATCCACGAGCAGGGCAAAGGATCATGTAATATATTCATTACGGGATCGATTGCATAGTTTTCTTATTTCCAGGAAGGTGTTTTGACAGCGTAATTTTTTAGATTCGTTTTACTAACCAAAAAATTATGCTTCGGAGAAAATTCATACAACAGACAGGCACTGTAATGGCAGGCGCCCTCCTTTCAGACTCTTTATTTGCTTCCGCTCTTAATTTACCCAAGAAAAAGATTGCTATGGTCGGAACGGGCCATAGAGGAACGGGAATGTGGGGTACGGAAGTGCTTCAGGAATATGCACAAACTGTCGAGTTCGTGGGGCTTTGTGATAAGAATTCAGGAAGGGTCGCAACAGCAAAAAAAATGATGAAGTTAAGCTGTCCGACTTACGTCGATCTCGACAAAATGCTAAAGGAAACTAAGCCTGAAATTTTGATTGTCACTACTGTTGATAGCACACATCATGAGCAGATTGTTAAGGGATTGGAATCAGGAGCTGATGTCATCACAGAAAAACCCATGACGACAGATGAAAAGAAGTGTCAGATGATCCTTGACGCAGAAGAGAGAACTGGTAAGAAAGTTTACGTAACTTTTAACTACCGATACTCACCCCACAGACAAAAAATATATGAACTATTGAATAATGATACGATTGGAAAGGTAACTTCGGTTGATTTTCATTGGTATTTGGATACCTCGCATGGTGCCGACTATTTTAGAAGATGGCACAGAAAAAGAGAATTTGGTGGTTCTTTGCTGGTTCATAAATCAACGCATCATTTCGACCTCTTAAATTGGTGGCTAAATTCCGATCCTGAAGAAGTTTATGCGAACGGTTCGCTGGAATTCTATGGTAAGAACAATCCGTTCCGCCACACACACTGTCGTCCTTGCCCTCACAAAGATAAATGCAAATTTTATTTCGACGTCACGAAGAGTCCACGCCTTGTGCAGCTGTACGTAGACAACGAGAAGTACGATGGCTATCATCGTGACGGTTGTGTATGGAAAGAGGATATAGACATTTTCGATAAAATGGCCGTTCAGATTAAGTATGCAAATAATGTTCAGGTGAGCTATTCCCTGACTACGTATTCACCGTATGAGGGTTACCGGATTTCATTCAATGGAACCAAAGGTAAGTTAGATGCCTGGATACATGAGAGACAGCCCTGGGAAATGGAAAAATACGACGAAATCCAGGTTACGAAGAACTTCGGAAAGACAGAATATATCCGCATTGACAATACTGAAGAAGGACATGGCGGAGGTGACAAACGCCTGAGAAAGCAGCTGTTTAATCCAGGGCCAGATCCTTATAAACAAGGTGCAGGTAGCCGTGATGGGGCAATGTCTATTCTGGTAGGTATCGCAGCCCGACAAAGTATAGATAAGGGAGAGCTAGTAAAGATCAAAGATCTGACTAGTCTCAAACCACACCCGACGAGAGGTAGTGTATAACTTAAAATTTAAAAAGGAGTTGCAGCTTGCAGCTCCTTTTTCATCTAAAAGCTTCTGAGATCCTAAGGATTGGTTGACCACATGGAGGAGTCTTTTACAAACACCCGTCTGTTCAGCTTTAATTGAGATATGATAAGCTCTGCCAGATCTTCCGGATGCATTACCCGCTCCTCGTTATTGTTGATCAGGTTTGAACTTTTAGCAAGATCTGTTACCACAGTGCTCGGCGTGAGTGCCGTTACACGAATATTGTGTTTGCGCATTTCCTGCATCAGGGAATCTGTCAGGCCTAAAAGAGCAAACTTTGAAGCACTATAAGCACTAGTGGTTGCCGCACCTTTCAAACCAGCAGTCGAAGAGATGTTTATGATGTCCCCTGTTTTTCTTTCAATCATCTGCGGTATGACAGACCGGGTTACATAATAAACGCCGAATAAATTCACTTTTACCTGTGCTTCCCAATCCTCTGGTTCTAAATCCAGGAACTTTCCAAACTTAGCGATGCCAGCATTGTTTATCAATATATCGACATTTCCGAGATCCTGCTGAATTTTTGCAACTGCTGTATTTACGGAGTCGATGCTACTTACATCTGCCACTGCGATTGCGGCCTTTACTCCTTTCGCTTCGATGTTTTTTGCCAGGCTTTGAAGGTCACTTTCAGTCCTTGCTATTAAGCCTACATGTACACCTTCATTAGCCAGGGCTAAGGCTATTGCTTTACCAATACCTTTCCCTGCTCCGGTTACCAGTGCTATCTTTCCTTTTATTGATTCCATATTAACGCGATTTATCGACACAAACCTAAATACTATATCGTAAACTCAGATCTGCTTCCTTACTTTATGACAAACTAATTAGACCAGTCGAAAATCCTTCAAGAGAATAATCTATGGTTTGGAAGAAAACGATACCCGCTTCCCTACCTGGAAAGGTACCTTGTCTCCATATTCTTTCGCTCGTTTCTTCTTCGTCGTTGTCGCCGTTTTTGTTGTTTTATCTTTCCTTCGTTCCTGATCACGTAGCAGCCTGTTACCCTCATAACACATATTATAGATAGATGCTCCCCTTGTTTGTTGCGCTT
>Ga0160467_100318_pt1 | contig 53484 bp, 52 predicted proteins | sample HID1972I_E11MG_FD_108221 | JGI IMG/M metagenome (GOLD analysis project Ga0160467, IMG submission 108221) | Enriched pill bug-associated microbial communities from UW Madison campus, WI, USA - HID1972I_E11 MG | ecosystem: Host-associated > Arthropoda: Insects > Digestive system > Unclassified ... | reverse complement strand
GAAGGCATCAACAACGAAATCCATATCGTGTTCAGACATAAAAAAATCCGGGAGCAGAGGGCTGTTCCCGGATTGTCTCTTACTGGCAGGATCGTTCAAGTACTCTTAAATGATCGGCATTATCCCGATGGGAAGCGTTTTCGTAGAGATTACGCTGAAAACTTACTCGTTGATACGCGGGTGCTGATCGACCAGACGAGTACGTTTTTCCTGCAGTGCTTCGATTTCCGCATCAATATCTTCAATTTTATGTTCGATATTGTCGTGATGCTCTTGCAGAATTTCTTTCGCTTCATGGATATCAGACGCTGCCGGCGTCGCACCTTTCAGCGGCTGATTGGCGGTTTCTTTCATGGTAATACCGGTCAACAGACCAACAACCGCAACCACCATCAGGTAGTACGCTGGCATCATCAGATCCTGCGTATATTCCACCAGCCATGCGGCAAGCGTTGGCGTCAGACCGGCAACCAGCACCGAAATGTTAAACGCACTGGCCAGCGCACTGTAACGAATATGCGTCGGGAACATTGCTGGCAGCGACGAAGCCATCACCCCGATAAAGCAGTTCAGGATCACCGCCAGCAGCAGCAGCCCGGCGAAAATCAGGGCAACCACATCACTGTTAATCATGATGAACGCCGGGATTGCGCACAGGAACAACAGCACGCTACCGACCAGGATAAACGGACGACGACCAAAACGGTCACTCAGCATCCCGATAATCGGCTGAACAAACAGCATCCCGACCATGATGGCGATGATGATCAGCACGCCGTGGTCTTCTGAATAATGCAGGTTATGCGACAGGTAGCTCGGCATGTAGGTCAGAAGCATGTAGTAGGTGACGTTGGTTGAAATCACCATCCCCACGCAGACCAACAGTGCGCGCCAGTGTTTGGTCGCTATCTCTTTGAAGGAGACTTTCGGACCGTCCTGCAGACCCTGACGGTCGCCCTGCTCCAGTTTCTCAACGTGCTGCTGGAAGGCAGGCGTCTCTTCCAGAGCGTGTCGCAGATACAGGCCGATAATGCCTAACGGCAGCGCCAGGAAGAACGGCAGACGCCAGCCCCAGTCGAGGAAGTTATCCTCGCCGACAATGGTGGAAATCAGTACCACCAGGCCCGCACCGAGCACGAAGCCCGCAATCGACCCGAAGTCGAGCCAGCTGCCCATAAAGCCGCGCTTACGGTCAGGTGAGTATTCCGCAACGAAGATAGACGCACCGGTATATTCCCCGCCCACCGAGAAGCCCTGGGCCATCTTACACAGCAGCAACAGGATCGGGGCCCAAATACCAATGGTGGCATACGCGGGTATCAGACCAATACAGAATGTACTGATCGACATAATGATGATGGTTATAGAGAGTATTTTCTGACGACCGTATTTATCGCCGAGCATCCCGAAGAACAGGCCACCCAGTGGACGGATCAGGAAGGGAACAGAGAAGGTCCCCAAAGCAGCAATCATCTGAACGCTGGGGTTAGCGTCCGGGAAGAAGACCTTACCAAGGGCGTAGGCCACAAAACCGTAGACGCCGAAGTCAAACCATTCCATCGCGTTACCGAGCGACGCAGCGGTAATCGCTTTGCGCAGCTTACTGTCGTCGATGATGGTGACATCACGTAGCGTGATCGGCTTAACTTTTTTCCTTTTTAGCATTTTGTCCTCGTTAACTATCGCCGTGAGCGCACGCAGGGGGAGGCAAACACGAAGGTTCGCTTGTGTGCGGTTAGGGAGCGGCGAATTGCTGTGCTCCTCATTTCAAGCGTAGCAGGTTTACTTACACTGGCTGCTCACAGCCTGTACAACCGAACCTGTTGACGCCTGCTCTGGCAGTAAAAGATTCTGACCAAACCCTCAAAGTAGAGTGATATTTTCCGTACTTTCCTTTCTTACCCTAACAGTGTTTATATGTGTGATCAACTTCACGGAAAATAATGCTTACTGTTAAGTTGATTCATGAAACGTCAATAAGTTCATATTTGCGCTAAGTACATTCTTAATCCAGATTCTCCTCAGCCATAAGAAAAATGCCAATCACACCAGCCAATTAAGCAAAAATAAGCCTGAGAATTATTTATTTGCTAACGGTTTATTATCGACAATTCTTTACATCAAATTCACACCTCATTGATTATTTAAAGCCTCACCACTCTTTCCTTTCAATATGTGATCTGAATAACTAAAACACTGTTTTATTTTCATTGAATCAATATTCCATTGATCGCATTATAGCCCCAACGCATCAGCCCGCCGCTGATGAAGAGAAAACAACCAGGCTACCTCTGCTTAAATTTGCTCGCATAAACAAACAGATACCTGACAAACCGTCAGTCAATTTGTTGAACCGCATTCTTTTATGTCTTCCCGGCGCGGAGCGCTGTGGGAAGCGAGGATAGAAAATGAAAATCAAAGCCACGATTGAACGTATCCCCGGTGGAATGATGTTAGTTCCGCTGCTATTAGGCGCCGTGTTAAATACACTCGCACCTGATACAGGAAATTATTTTGGTTCGTTCACCAAAGGAATGATTGGCGGTACGGTGCCAATCCTGGCGGTTTGGTTTTTCTGCATCGGGGCGTCGATCGACTTACGTGCAACCGGCACCGTACTGCGCAAATCCGGCACTCTGGTGCTCACAAAAATTGCGGTCGCGTGGGTCGTAGCGATGATCGCCGCCGCCTTTATTCCGGACGGCGGCATTCAGACTGGCTTCTTCGCCGGGCTGTCGGTGCTGGCGCTGGTGTCAGCAATGGACATGACTAACGGCGGGCTATACGCCAGCCTGATGAATCAGTACGGCTCAAAAGAAGAATCCGGTGCATTCGTGCTGATGTCACTGGAATCCGGCCCGCTGATGACCATGGTTATCCTCGGTTCCGCAGGCCTCGCCTCCTTTGAAGCACACCACTTTATTGGCGCAGTGCTGCCGTTCCTGATTGGCTTCGCCCTCGGCAACCTCGACCACGATTTCCGCACCTTCTTCAGTAAAGCGACGCCGGTGCTGATCCCGTTCTTCGGCTTCGCGCTGGGTAACACCATCAACCTGAGCGTGATTATGGACACTGGCCTGCTGGGTATCGTGCTGGGCGTGGCGGTAATCATCATTACCGGTATCCCACTGATTATTGCGGACCGCGTGATTGGTGGCGGGAATGGTACAGCAGGTGTGGCTGCGTCGTCGGCAGCGGGTGCTGCGGTGGCGAACCCGGTAATTATCGCGCAGATTAACCCGGCCTTCGAACCGGTTGCCGCATCGGCAACGGCTCTGGTGGCAGCGAGCGTAATTGTGACGGCTATTCTGGTGCCGATTATCACCGCGCTGTATGCCAAACGCTTTGGCAACGTTCAGGCGAAGCAGCCTGAACCCGTGGCGGTCGAATCCTTACATCATTAATCGTTAACTTACCGGCGGGCCATCAGGCCTCGTCGGTAAACAACTCTTCCAGCATCGCATCAACCAGCCGGGTCGCAGAACACAGACGCGGCATTCCCAGCGCCACCGGCTGCCACGTTTGCGTCACTGACCAGCACACTGGCTGACGCACCGCGTCACAGCTGCTGCCCAGCCAGGCCAACATCTCTTTGTGATCCATCAAGCCTAATGACGTCGGCGATGCCAGCCACTGATGATAAAAATGACGCGTTTCCGTCGCAGCACCGATGCCTTGCGCCAGATACTGAGCCGTCGTCGAACGCAAACTGTCTTTCAGCAAGCCGCGCACTTCACCGTTTGCGAGCCGCCACGCATCACCAAACGCGCCCCAGCGCAGCTCTTCCAGCGCAATGTAACAGCGCCCGGCCAGCGACCAGCCGTCGTACTGCCCGGCGTGCCAGCGGGTGAACACTTCATCGCTGTGCGAACCGGATTCCACCATCAACCCACGCTGCGTCAGCGCCCGCTGTTTATGCTCCGCACGCTGGCTGAACTGCTCGCTCACCAGGCCAAACTGCTGGCGCAACTCCGGCGAACTGTGGCTTTTGCTCTGTAACTGTTGCAGGTAATGGCTCATACGCGTCAGCGCCAGATGACCAGGGTCGAACTGACTGGCGAGTTTTTCCGCCAGCCCGAGACGCATCGCCGGGTTATCGCTAAACAGACCCGCCACCGACCACGGGCGCAGCTGCGTTTGCGCCACGATTTCATTCATCAGGCGTTCGCGAAACTGCTGCTGTTGTGGGGCAAGCGTATGCTGACGCGGGTTTTCAATGCCCAGCACCAGATCCACCATAAATCGGGCATGGAGAGACTCCAGCATCCGGCCTGGCCCCTCCAGCAATCGCGTGTTCATCTCTGTTCAGCCGCAAAAAGGGTTTGAATATCATCGCGCAACAGGCGCGCATCCTCTTCAATCCAGCGTACCGTGGCCAGGCACTGAGCAAGCTGCAAGCAAAGGGCATTAACCGTGGACTGATGCTGTTGGCGCAAAGAGAGACTCTCCTGCAAATTTTTCTGCAGGCCGTTGAGGCTCTGTGAAAACTCCGCAAAGAAGGTCACCATTCCCGCCGTAACAGAGACATCGACTTGCGCGGCTAAAGCTTTAAGGATTTGTGAGCAGAAGGTCGAAATACTCACCACGATGCGCTCCTTAATCGCTTTCATATCAATAATATAACGCGTTTTAGTCATCACATAATCATCCCAGCCCCAGCCAGGATTGTTCAGCCAGCGGCTAATGGAATCGCGCATCCCGCCGCGCTGGCTACCCAACGGCAGATCTTCGGTGACAATCGCCCCGTTAAACCACTGCGGCATGGTAATTTGCAGCGAGCCGGACTGAAACACCGGCAGCGTTATCCGCGTACGGAACCCGGCGCGGTGCAGTTCTTCCTTCACATGAGATTCAATCGGCTTCAGCGCGTCATCAAGCGTTCGGCTGAGCGACGTTTCGAGCTGGCCAAAACGCAGCGACAGCTCGCGAATAATGCTTTGCTGACAGGTAAACACCGTGCCTTCACAGTCGGCACGAATAATGCTGAGGAGCCGGTTAGCCTGCTCCTCATCATCGAGCACGATTTCGCCGCTGTCATCATGCTGCGACCATTGCAAATCCGCGCCGTTAGCGAGGCTCATCAGCCGCAGATTGTCCGCGCTAAAGCTGCTGTCGAGCAGCGCTAAAATCTCACTTTGCTGCCCGGCGATAAACGATTCTGCGGCGTCCATCGCCTGTTCCACTTCGTGGTTAATTTCTTCGCTCACCACCCGCTGACACACCTCGAACTGCGCCATATCTTCTTCGAGACGAACGATATTATCCTGCAACTGCTCGGCTGCGACGGTTAGCCCTTGCAGACGAAACTCCAGGAAGTCCCGGGCGCTCTGAGCGTAGTTCAGCAGCTTGTGCGAAGCGGAACGCAGGGCGAACAGCGAGGCATTGGCGTGCGCAGCGTGCAGCAGCATATTGATGGGTTTTTCAAACAGCGAATCTTCCCACAGCAAATCTGCGGCGTGGCGAATGTGGGTCACGTCAGCCAGATCGGCGGTGCGCCAGCGGCGACCGAGTGCCGCTTCGGCAAAATCCTGCACCCAGCGCTGCTCCTGCGGGTCGGGTAATCTGCCATGAAGGGTCAGCTCATGGCGCGCGCGATTGGCGAGATAACCCCACATCGACGACACCGGGTAAATCTGTCCCGGATGAATATACCCCTTCATCAGCGTGCCGGAGATCATCGCCCGCACCTGATCCTCATCGTCACTGTTTCGGTCCTTCTGATCGAATTTGTTCACCAGCGCGTACAGTGGTACCGACTTGCTAACCGCGGCAATCGCCTGGCGCACTTCCTGATCGGAAATGGATTTGAGCTGGGTGTAATCCATCACCGCCAGCACCGCCGAGGCGCGGGCCAGCTGCTCATTAAGCATTTTTTGCAGATGCGGCTGCCCGGCTTCGTTCGGCCCCGGCGTGTCCAGCAGCGTCAACTGGCCTGCGTTTTCGCCCAGTCCAGCGAGATGCACGAACTCCACTTCAATCACCGGAATATGTTCAATGGAAGCGTAATCGGCAAAGGGAAAGTCGACGTCCATTGCTCGAGAAAGACGAACCAAATCATTCAGGCTTTTCAGACACTGGAATATGGGTTGCGCCCCGAGATAATGTTTTTCAAAAGCAACGCCGCCGATAATACGCTCGAGCAAGGCGTTCATGTCTTTATCCATTTCGAGCTTGGGCGCAAGCTTCGCCCGGTCGACATGGCGAAGTTTATCCTGCAATTCATGCATTAAGCGTTCAATGGGCTTCGCGTGAATAAAATTAAGACCAGGTTCTTTCTGACCCGGCGTATGGCGAATAAGCGTGGGTAATGCGGTCATCGGCCGGTTACGGTTAGGCAAAACCTCCGTTCCAACGATGGCATTAATGGTGGTGGATTTCCCCGCCTTCATTGTGCCAACAATCGCCAGCACCATTTCCAGACGGGTAATTTTACGCAGCTCGTTATTGAGCGTGTCCTGCTGGGTCACCAATAAATGGCTTCCCGGATTGCGGCCATGCGAGCCCCCAAGCGCATCAGACATTGCCTGTGCACCGCTCAGCAGGTTACCCGGAAGCCCATTCACGGTATCGAGATGTCGTAATGCCAGCTGCAGCAAGCGCTCAGCTTCCTGACTCAATTCAAATATTGTCTGTGTGTACATGGTTAAAGTATTCCCTTAACGCAAATTTTATAACTTTTATTTGTCAGACTTTTTTATATCCGGATTTTATTTTTTATATAATTATCCGTACTGCGAAAGAAAACGCAGTACGTAAGAAAACCAGGAGATATACAGATTAGCGCCATAAACAGCATTCAACAGGATATATTGCATATAAATTTCCTGCCGAAATAGAGTGAATAAGATAGCGCTGGGTAATAATCAGAAATACGATCCTCAACATAACGCAAACTACATTACTCGGCAATTTCGAAACATAAAAAATTGTACAGTTTTACGTGAGCGGTACAGGTTGGGGGATAAATAGTCCCGACAACCGTAAGGACATGCGGTATAATGAGTCATACTTTTAGCGCTCAGCGGCGGTTTGCACGGTCTGTGGCGCATTTTCAATTATTACGAGGTTACTATGTCTCTGCCACACTGCCCAAAATGCAATTCCGAATACACCTATGAAGACAGCGGCATGTTCATCTGCCCTGAGTGCGCCCACGAGTGGAACGACGCAGAGCCTTCTAATGACGGTGACGAGCTTATCGTTAAAGATGCCAACGGCAACCTGCTGGTCGACGGTGACAGTGTGACCGTCGTGAAAGATCTGAAGGTTAAGGGCAGCTCTTCGATGCTGAAAATCGGTACCAAAGTGAAGAATATCCGCCTCGTTGAAGGCGATCACAACATCGACTGCAAAATTGACGGTTTTGGCCCAATGAAGCTGAAATCTGAGTTCGTTAAAAAGAACTGATCCCTCGCCATATCCCCCGGCGGCGCTTCGCTTGCCAGGCCTGCATGAGTGTAGGTCTGGCAACGTTTACGCCGCCGAAAAATACAACCGCTTGGTTATATTAACGCATCGTAACTATAGTTATCGGGGTACCCACTCTCCGAGGTTATGGTTATGCCGTTAAGTCCCTACATCTCTTTTTCTGGCAACTGCGCCGACGCCCATGCATTCTACCAACAGGCATTAAACGCCGAACTGGGCTACAAAATCACCTTCGGCGAAATGCCAAAATCCGATCAGAACAGCGAAGAAGGCTGCCCCTCCGGCATGGTCTTTCCACCCGATGCTATCGCCCACTCCAACGTCCGCATTGCGGGCAGCGAGATAATGATGAGCGACGGCATGACCGGTAGCGTCAGCTATTCCGGTTTTACGCTGGTGCTGGACACCCAGGATGTCAACGAAGGGAAAGGCTGGTTCGATGCCCTCGCCGAGGGCGGCAAGATTGAAATGGACTGGCAGGAAACGTTCTGGGCCCACGGATTTGGCAAAGTCACCGATAAATTCGGCGTGCCGTGGATGATCAACGTCGTCAAACAGCCACAGTAATCTCCCCCCAGGGCGGCCCGCGCCGCCCTGTCACACGCCCTACTCTAACTCTTCATCGTTCAGTCACCGCACCTTAACCGGAGTGTCATATTGTCGCGTCACCATGTCGGCAGTTTCTCTCCTCACCCGGATCAGGACAATCCCCTCTCCCTTTCAGAGAGAGGGTCAGGGTAAGGGTCACACGCGATACTGACGTTGAAGAGGTCTTCCAAATGATGCACTTGTCCAGACATCCGACCAGTTACCCGACGCGCTACGAAGAGATTGCCGCCAGGCTCGAACAGGAGCTGCGCAGCCAGTATCGCTGCGGCGACTACCTTCCCGCCGAACATCAGCTTGCCGCCCGCTTTGAAGTTAATCGTCACACCCTGCGCCGCGCCATTGACCAACTGGTGGAAAAAGGCTGGGTGCAGCGTCGTCAGGGCGTCGGCGTGCTGGTGCTGATGCGTCCGTTCGATTACCCGCTCAATGCCCAGACACGTTTTAGCCAGAATCTGCTCGACCAGGGCAGCCACCCGACCAGCGAAAAACTGCTCTCGGTACTGCGCCCGGCCTCGGGTCACGTGGCCGACGCACTGGGTATTCAGGAGGGCGACAACGTCATCCACCTGCGCACCCTGCGCCGCGTCAACGGCGTCGCGCTGTGCATCATCGATCACTACTTTTCCGACATGCGTTTCTGGCCTGCCCTTCAGCGCTTCAACAGCGGTTCGCTGCACGATTTTCTGCGTGAGGAACTGGCCCTCGTACTGACTCGCACGCAAACACGGGTAGGCGCCCGCCGTGCTCAGGCCAAAGAGAGCAAGGTGCTGGAAATCCCGAACATGGCGCCGCTGCTTTGCGTGCGCACCCTGAACCATCGTGAAGGCGAAGTTAACGCGGCGGAATACTCCGTCAGCCTGACCCGCGCCGACATGATTGAATTCACAATGGAGCACTGAATGCCTTTCGATACCGCCACTCGTCAGCGCTGGATGTCGGCGCTGGCCCACAGCCAGCCTGCCGAACTTGCCACCCGTATGCAGGCGCTGAAGCTCTCGCCGGAATATGAAATCCTCCGCGCGCCAGAAAGCGGCCTGGTGCAAATCCAGGCCCGGATGGGCGCTACCGGTTCACGATTCTTCGCTGGAGACGCCACCCTGACCCGCGCCACCGTGCGACTGAACGACGGCACGCTGGGCTACAGCTGGGTGCTGGGTCGCGATAAAGCCCACGCCGAACGCTGCGCGGCGATAGATGCCCTGCTGCAAACCCATACCCATTTTCAGACCCTGATGGAAACCCTGATTGCCCCACTGGAAGCCGATCGCGAGGCCCGCATTGCCGCGCGCCGCGCCGAAGTGAACGCCAGCCGGGTGGACTTCTTTACCTTAGTGCGTGGAGACAACGCATGACCCTTTCTTCAGAACTAAAGACCGCTTTCCCTCATCCGGTGCAGGATGCCCAGCACAGTTTCCGTCGTCTGCTGAAAGCCATGAGCGAGCCGGGCGTGATTGTGTCGATGCATCAGCATAAACACGGCTGGCAGCCGCTCTCTCCGGCGACCACCAGCGTGCTGCTGACCCTGGTGGATAACGATACCCCAGTGTGGCTGTCAGCCTCAGTTGATAACGACATCGCACGCCAGAACCTGCGTTTTCACACCAACGCTCCACTGGTCGAGCAGCCGCAGCACGCGCTGTTTGCCGTCACCGACGCGTCTGTCAGTACCGAACAGCTGAACGCCCTGTCGGCGGGCAGTGCGATTGCACCAGAAACCAGCGCCACGTTGATTGTGCAGCTCAGCAGCCTGAGCGGGGGCCGGATGCTGCGCCTGACCGGGGCCGGTATCAATGAAGAGCGGATGATTGCCCCGCAGCTGCCGGAATGCATTCTTCATGAATTGACCGAACGTCCGCACCCGTTCCCGCTGGGGGTGGATCTGATCCTGACCTGCGGTGACCGCCTGCTGGCTATTCCGCGCACCACGCACGTGGAGGTTTGCTGATGTACGTCGCCGTCAAAGGGGGCGAAAAGGCCATCGATGCCGCACACGCCCTACAGGAACAAAAACGCCGCGGCGACGCGCAGCTACCTGAGCTTACCGTCGCGCAAATTGAACAACAGCTGAATCTCGCCGTCGACCGCGTCATGACCGAAGGCGGCATTGCCGACCGCGAGCTGGCGGCCCTGGCGCTGAAACAGGCCAGCGGCGATAACGTCGAAGCTATTTTCCTGCTGCGCGCCTATCGCACCACCCTGCCACGTCTGGCGGTGAGCGAACCGATTAACACCGCCGAAATGCGCCTCGAACGCCGCATCTCAGCGGTCTATAAAGACGTGCCCGGCGGCCAGCTGCTCGGCCCGACTTACGATTACACCCACCGTCTGCTCGATTTCACGCTGCTCGCCAACGGTGAGACGCCACAGGTTGCCACAAGCGTAGAGCAACCCGCCGCATCACCGCATGTGTTCAGCCTGCTGACTCGCCAGGGACTGGCGAAAGTGGAAGAAGACGCTGGTGAAACGCCGGACGATATCACCCGCACGCCGCCGGTTTATCCGTGCTCCCGCGCTTCACGCTTACAACAACTGATGCGCGGAGACGAAGGCTATTTGCTGGCGATGGCCTACTCCACGCAGCGCGGCTACGGGCGCAATCACCCATTTGCCGGGGAAATCCGTAGCGGCCACATTGACGTGGAAATCGTGCCGGAAGAGTTAGGATTTGCAGTGAACGTCGGCGAACTGCTGATGACCGAATGCGAAATGGTTAACGGTTTCGTCTCGCCTGACGAGCAGGCCCCGCACTTCACCCGTGGCTACGGCCTGGTGTTCGGCCTGAGCGAACGCAAAGCGATGGCGATGGCGCTGATGGACCGCGCGCTGCAAGCCCCGGACTACGACGAACACATCACGGGGCCCGCGCAGGACGAAGAATTCGTCCTGGCCCACGCCGATAACGTCGAAGCCGCCGGGTTCGTTTCGCATCTCAAACTGCCTCACTACGTCGATTTCCAGGCCGAACTGGAACTGCTCAAACGCCTGCAACAGGAGCGCCATCGTGGCTAATCTCAGCGGTTATAACTTCGCGTATCTCGACGAACAGACCAAGCGCATGATCCGCCGCGCCATCCTGAAAGCCGTCGCGATACCAGGCTATCAGGTACCGTTTGGCGGGCGTGAAATGCCGATGCCGTACGGCTGGGGCACCGGTGGCATTCAGCTCACCGCCAGCGTGATCGGCGAGGCAGATGTGCTGAAAGTGATCGACCAGGGCGCCGACGACACCACCAACGCCGTGTCGATTCGCAACTTCTTCAAACGCGTCACCGGGGTGACCACTACCGAAAAAACCGAAGACGCGACGCTGATCCAGACCCGTCACCGGATCCCGGAAACGCCGCTGACCGAAGATCAGATCCTGATCTTCCAGGTGCCGATCCCGGAGCCGCTGCGCTTTATCGAGCCGCGCGAAACCGAAACCCGCACCATGCACGCGCTAGAGGAGTATGGCGTGATGCAGGTGAAACTGTACGAGGACATCGCCCGTTTCGGCCATATCGCCACCACCTACGCCTATCCGGTGAAGGTCAACGATCGCTACGTGATGGATCCCTCGCCGATCCCGAAATTCGATAACCCGAAAATGGACATGATGCCTGCACTGCAGTTGTTCGGGGCCGGGCGTGAGAAACGCATTTACGCCGTACCGCCGTACACCAAAGTGGAAAGCCTCGATTTCGACGATCACCCGTTCACGGTTCAGGCCTGGGATGAGCCCTGCGCCATTTGCGGTTCGCGCCACAGCTATCTCGACGAAGTGGTGCTCGATGACACCGGCAAACGGATGTTTGTCTGCTCCGATACCGATTACTGCCGCCAACAGAGCGAGGCGTTAAGCCAATGAATCAGCCGTTACTTTCGGTCAATAACCTGACCCATCTTTATGCGCCGGGCAAAGGCTTCAGCGACGTGTCGTTCGACCTGTGGCCGGGCGAAGTGCTGGGTATCGTCGGGGAATCCGGCTCCGGCAAAACCACGCTGCTGAAGTCGATTTCCGCACGCCTCGCGCCCCAGCAGGGTGAAGTGGTTTACGAAAACCAGTCGCTGTACGGCATGTCGGAAGGCGAGCGACGCCGCCTGCTGCGTACCGAATGGGGCGTGGTGCATCAGCATCCGATGGACGGCCTGCGTCGTCAGGTCTCAGCGGGCGGCAACATTGGCGAACGCCTGATGGCCACCGGGGCGCGCCATTACGGCAACATCCGCGAAACAGCCGCGCAATGGCTGGAGGCGGTGGAAATACCACCGTCGCGCATTGATGAGCTGCCGACCACCTTTTCCGGTGGCATGCAGCAACGTCTGCAAATCGCCCGCAATCTGGTGACACACCCGAAGCTGGTGTTTATGGACGAGCCGACCGGCGGCCTGGATGTGTCCGTGCAGGCGCGTTTGCTCGACCTGCTGCGCGGCCTGGTGGTGGAGCTGGATCTGGCGGTGGTCATTGTCACCCACGATTTGGGCGTGGCACGCCTGCTGGCGGACCGTCTGATGGTGATGAAGGAAGGCCGGGTGGTGGAAAGTGGATTAACCGACCGCGTGCTCGATGACCCGCTTCACCCATACACCCAGTTGCTGGTTTCCTCCGTCTTGCAGAACTGACTTTTGCCTGATAGCGACGCTGCTACGTCTTATCAGGCCTACAGAATGCGCATACGGGTAGGCCGGATAAGGCACCAGCCGCCATCCGGCAATCATAAACAAGAGGCCAAAATGATTCGCGTTGAAAACCTGAGTAAAACCTTCGTCCTGCATCACCAGAACGGCATCAATTTGCCGGTGTTGTACAAAGCGGAACTGACGGTGAACGCCGGTGAATGCGTGGTGCTACACGGCCATTCCGGCAGTGGAAAATCGACGCTGCTGCGCTCGCTGTACGCCAACTATTTGCCAGATGAAGGCCATATCCACATCAAACACGGCGATGAATGGGTCGATCTCGTTACCGCCCCGGCGCGAAAAGTGCTGGAAGTGCGCAAAGGCACTATCGGCTGGGTCAGCCAGTTCCTGCGCGTGATCCCGCGGATTTCCGCCCTCGACGTGGTGATGCAGCCGCTGCTGGATCTCGGCGTTTCAAAAGAAGAATGCCGCGCCAAAGCCGCCAGCCTGTTGACACGCCTCAACGTACCGGAACGTCTGTGGCACCTGGCGCCGTCGACCTTTTCCGGCGGCGAACAGCAGCGCGTCAACATCGCCCGTGGTTTTGTGGTCGACTACCCGATTTTACTGCTCGACGAACCCACCGCCTCGCTGGATGACAAAAACAGCGCAGCCGTGGTTGAGCTTATCGACGAAGCCAAAGCGCGTGGCGCGGCCATCGTCGGTATTTTCCATGATGAAGCGGTGCGTAATCGCGTCGCCGACCGCCTGCACCCGATGGGAGCCGCAGCATGATTATCAACAATGTGAAATTAGTGCTCGAAAATGAAGTGGTTCATGGCTCGGTCGACGTGCAGGACGGCGTTATCCGCACATTTGCCGAAACCCAGAGCCAAAGCCCGCAGGCAATGGATGGCGAAGACGGCTGGCTGCTGCCGGGGCTGATCGAACTGCACACTGATAATCTGGATAAATTCTTCACCCCGCGCCCGAAAGTGGACTGGCCAGCACATTCCGCCATGAGCAGCCACGATGCGCTGATGGTGGCGAGCGGCATCACTACGGTGCTGGACGCAGTCGCCATCGGCGATGTGCGCGACGGCGGCGACCGCCTGGAAAACTTAGAGAAGATGATAAACGCAGTAGAAGACACGCAAAAACGCGACCTCAACCGCGCCGAGCATCGTCTGCACCTGCGCTGTGAGTTACCGCACTTCACCACCCTGCCACTGTTCGAAAAGCTGGTCGATCGCGAACTGGTATCGCTGGTGTCATTGATGGACCACTCACCGGGCCAGCGTCAGTACGCCGACCGCTCAAAATATCGCGATTACTACCAGGGCAAATACCATCTGACCAACGATCAAATGGACAAATTTGAAGAAGAGCAGTTGGCTCTGGCCGCCGAATGGTCGCAGCCAAACCGCATGGCGATTTCACAGGCCTGCCGCACGCGCAACATCGCGCTGGCAAGCCACGATGATGCCACCCATGAACATGTCGTCGAATCGTTTGATATTGGCAGCGTGATCGCCGAATTTCCTACCACCCTCGACGCCGCAGAGTCTTCACGCCAGCACGGGATGAACGTGCTGATGGGCGCACCAAACATCGTGCGCGGCGGTTCGCACTCCGGCAACGTCGCGGCCCATGACCTCGCTTCACGTGGGCTGCTGGATATTCTTTCCTCGGATTATTACCCCGCCAGCCTGCTTGATGCGGCCTTCCGGATCGCCGACGACGAGCGCAACGCCTACAGCCTGGCGCAGGCTGTGCATCTGGTGACGCGCAACCCGGCGCGGGCGCTGAACTTGTCTGACCGCGGCGTAATCGCTGAGGGCAAACGCGCGGACCTGGTGCTGGTACACCGTAAAGGCGAGCACGTGCATATCGACCACGTGTGGCGCCAGGGCAAGAGGGTCTTCTGATGACGGGACGGCTAATCTGGTTGGTCGGCCCGTCCGGGTCAGGGAAGGACAGCCTGCTGGCAGCACTCCGCCAGCGGGAGCACACGCAAATGCTGGTCGCGCACCGCTACATCACCCGCCCGGCCAACGCCGGGAGTGAAAACCATATTGCGCTCAGCGAACACGAGTTTTTCACCCGCGCGGAACGCCAGCTGTTCGCCCTGAGCTGGCACGCCAACGCGCTGTACTACGGCGTCGGCATTGAAATCGACGTCTGGCTGCACGCCGGATTTGACGTGGTAGTCAACGGTTCACGCGCGCATCTGGCGCAGGCCAAAGCCCGCTACGCCGACGCGCTGCTGCCGATATGTCTGCAGGTTTCGCCGGACGTGCTGCGCCAGCGTCTGGAGCAGCGCGGGCGTGAAACGGAAAACGAGATTGCCCTGCGCCTGAGCAGGGCTGCGCGTTATACCCTCAGTGACTGTTTGATGCTGAACAACGACGGCAGTCTGCTACAGTCTGTGGAAACCTTTATGCGTCTGATCCGCGCCCACGGTAACCAAAAAGAGAGCCAGCATGTCCTGTGAACTTCGCCCCGCCACGCCCGCTGACACCGACGCGGTATACGGGCTTATCTGCGAGCTAAAACAGAAAGAATACCCCCGACAGACCTTCTCGGCGGGCTTCGCCGCGAACCTCAATAACCCGAGCCAGCGCTATCAGCTGGCGCTGGTGAACGGCGAAATCGTTGGGCTGATTGGCCTGCAAATGATGTTTCCGCTGAACCTGAATTGCTGGATCGGTGAAATTCAGGAGCTGGTTATTCTGCCGCAAATGCGCGGCCTGAACATCGGCCAGCAGTTGCTGAACTGGGCGGAAGAGGAAGCCCGCCAGCGCGGCGCAAGCCTGATGGAGCTGTCGAGCGGCAAAGTTCGCACCGACGCGCACCGCTTTTACCTGCGCGAAGGCTATCTGCAGAGCCATTTCCGTTTCAAAAAGACTCTATAGGTCCGGGGTTTGTAGGTCCGGCAAACGCAGTGTCGCCGGACACGTTGAGTGACGAGGTAAAAATGAGCCTGACCCTACGCCTGACCGGCACCGGTGGCGCGCAGCTGGTGCCGGTGTTTGGCTGTGACTGCGCGGCGTGTCGTCGCGCCCGACAGGACGAAACCCACCGCCGTCGCCCTTGCAGCGGCGAAGTGCGCTACAACAACGCGCTGACGCTGTTGGACGCAGGCATTCCTGACCTGATGGACCACCACCCGGCGGGCAGCTTTCAGCAGTTTTTACTCACCCACTATCATATGGATCACGTTCAGGGCCTGTTCCCGCTTCGCTGGGGCGTGGGGGACAGCATCCCGGTTTACGGCCCGCCGGATGAACAAGGCTGCGATGATTTATTCAAGCACCCCGGCCTGCTCGACTTCAGCCATACCGTTGAGCCATTTGTGGTGTTCGAATTGCAGGGTTTGCAGGTCACGCCGCTGCCGCTCATCCATTCAAAGCTGACCTTCGGTTATCTGCTGGAATCCGCTCACAGCCGTGTGGCATGGCTTTCCGATACCGCCGGGCTGCCGGATAAAACGCTGAAATTTCTGCTGAACAACCCTCCGCAGGTGATGATCATCGACTGCAGCCACGAACCAAAAGTCGAACCGCCACGCAACCACTGCGATCTGAATACGGTACTGGCGATCAACGCGATCCTGCGCTGTCCGCGCGTCATCCTGACGCATATCAGTCATCATTTTGATACGTGGATGATGAATAACCCGCTGCCGGAAGGCATTGAAGCGGGATATGACGGAATGGAGATTGTGCTGGATTAGCGATCGTAGTCGTCGCGCAGTCGGCTTTCTTCGTCGTCGAGCTGATGGCGTTCCTGATCGAGCTGGCGCTGTCTGTCGTCTAACTGACGGCGGCGATCTTCAAGTTGACGATAGCGGTCGTCATATTGCCGGTCGCGGTCGCTGTCCTGCCGGCGATTGTCGGCATTGTCATTATTATCGTCACGATCGTCATGGTAGACGTTATCGCTATTCGGTTTATACGCATCGCTGATGGCCTGCTGAACATTGCCGATCGCGTCATCAATTATATCGGCATGGGCCAGCTGGCTTGCCAGGGCAAGCGTGCCAAACAGCAGCGCCGTTGCGGGTCTTTTCATCGGGTCAGACTCTGGGTTGGACTGACCTCAGCGTAATCAACGCTCACCACGCCGGGTAGCGGAGGAATCTCAATTTCTGCGTATTATATTATTTTCCCTCTATCATGCTCCGCATATTATTTTTCACGTAAAAAATTCATATTTACTCACCAGCATAGAAGACTTACTCTTTCGAACGAAAACAATAAAAACCAGACCACACAATAAATGGTCATGGCCATCAGCATTCACTGCATCGATATATATCAGTGTTTATATATAATTATTGCATGGCATATTGAGTGGCAACCGCAAGACCACATGATTTTCTATTAATGGTTACGTTAATATCTCTCATCTAAAAAGGATTCAAATACGATGGCAATACCCGCTTATCTGTGGCTCAAAGATGATAGTGGTGCATCTATCAAAGGCTCTGTGGATGTTTTCGATCGGGAAAATAGCATTGAGATTCATGGTTTCGGACATGGATTACACCTTCCTACCGATAACAATACAGGCAAAATCACCGGTACTCGCGTGCACTCTGCACTCGCTTTCGAGAAGGAGTTTGATTCATCAAGTCCCTACCTCTACAAAGCGGTGGCAAAAGGCCAGACGCTTAAGAGCGCTGAATTTAAGTGGTACCGAATCAATGATGCGGGCCAGGAAGTTGAATACTTCAACATGCTGCTTGAGAACGTAAAGGTGGTCTCGATCTGCCCTCATATGCTGGACACGAAAAATCCGGCAACAGAAAAGCACAATCATCTTGAGAGTGTTTCAATGCGCTACGAAAAAATCACCTGGAAATATTGTGATGGTAACGTGCAATTCTCTGATGCGTGGAATGAACGGTGATTCACTGCAGGTTCCATCTTAATGGCGGCCAGTTGTCTACGCTGAGTTGCCCGGGCATCGGTTTTTTTGCTGCGTATTCTGGCACGACGGGGCATCATAGAAACAACCCTGATTCAATGGAAATTAAGAAAAAAGGCCCATTACCGCCAGGGAAATACTACATAGTGACACGACCGCGCGGCGGTCTTAAATCGCTCTGGATCGACATGGTCCATGGTCTTGAAAGTGGCTCTGACCGGGACTTGTGGTTTGCTCTCTATCGCGACGACGGGAGTATAGACGATTCATCATTTATCAATGATGTAAAACGGAGCAATTTCGTTTACACCCCGCAGGTCAGTCAGGAATAAGTGAAGGCTGTATCACTCTTCCAAGCCATTCGGACTACGCAATCCTTTTACAGGCGCTTTTGACGCAGCCGACGATGTTAGTATCCAGCCAATTAAAGGCATTTGGAACCATACAGGTTTATTAATGATATGAAACCCCTGACTCATATAATTACATGGCTTCTTAACCTTCTGTCACTTTACGTAATTTACAGCCTGCTCATCTACCTTATATCGGATGAAAAAATCTATTCGTGGTATGTAGATAGATACGGAGTGATGATGGAAAATCAATGGTATGGCAGATACATGATGGTCATAATGCTGGTAGCCATTTTCATAAGCTGCGCAATCATTTGGGTTGTTGTCTCACTGTACAATCGCAAGCATTCCGCGTTATGAAACCCCTTAATATTATAATTACATGGCTTATTGAGCTTCTGTCACTTTCCATAATTTTTACCATCCTCTGCTTCATAGTACCTGATGAGGAAATCTTTTCATGGTATGAAGATAAATACGGGATGATGGCGGAAAATCATTGGTATGACGGATACACCACGATCCTTATGCTGGTAGCTATTTGTCTAAACTGCATACTCATTTGGAGTTTGGTCTCCCTGTACCAAAAGAAACACCCAACTGAGCTAGAAGAATAGCGGGCTGACACCGGCCTGCGCCTGACGAAGCGCCTGCGCGAGCTGCGCTCGGGTAAAGGGTTTGCGCAGCAGTACGACGTCCGGCAGCTGTGGGTTATGCGCTGGACGTAAATCCTGGCCGCTGGTAATCAGCACAGCCACCCGCGGATGGTGCGTCCGGGCGTGATTGACCACTTCCACGCCGCTGAGCCTGCCCGGCAACATTAAATCACTGACCAGCATCGCGATATCCTCCGATGCATCCAGCATCGCAATCGCCTGTTCGCCACGGCTTGCCTCCAGCGTTAACCAGCCCAGCTGGTGCAGCTGTTCGCACAAGGTCTGACGCACGTCGGCTTCGTCTTCCAGCACCAGCGCCAGCCGTTCGGCGGGCATTTCATCGTCGACCACGCTTTCATCTGGACGCTCAACCGCCTGCAAAATTGAACGCGGCAACTGCAGTCGGACGGTGGTGCCTTGCCCTGGCGCACTTTCGATTTCCACCCGCCCGCCGGACTGGCGCACAAAACCGTACACCATCGACAGGCCCAGCCCGGAGCCGCTGCCGGTCTGCTTGGTGGTGAAGAACGGTTCGAACACCTGGGCTTTTACCGCCTGCGACATGCCGCTGCCATGGTCGATAACCTCCAGCGCCACCATGTCCTGTTTGCGCCCGTCGCTGCGGTTCACGCGCTGATTCCAGGTGCGGATTTTGATGACACCAGCCTGGCCTTCCATCGCATCGCGGGCGTTCATCACCATGTTAATGATGGCGTTTTCGAGCTGCCCGACGTCTATCCACGCCGACCACGCCGGGGATTGCGCCTCGATTTCCAGCGTTAGTGTGGCGGGCAGCGAGTGGCGCATCAGTTCACCAAGGTTTTCCAGTAGCGCTTTCATCTCCACCGCGTGCGGGTGCAGCGACTGTTTGCGCGAGAACGCCAGCAGACGCTGCGTCAACAGCGCCCCGCGCTCGGCGGCCTGCAGCGCTCTGGAAATTCGCGGCGTATCGGCCTCATTCGGTTTGACCAGCTCGAGACTGCCGATGATCACCGCCAGCAGGTTGTTGAAATCATGAGCCAGACCGCCCGTCAGCTGCCCAACGGCTTTCATTTTCTGGCTGTGCAGCAGCGCCTCTTCCAGTCCCTGCCGCTCGATTCGGCCGGTTTCCAGCTGCGTAGTGTTTTCTTTCAACAGCCGGGTAGTGTGCTCCAGCGTCGATTTATTACGCGCAAAAACGCTGAACGCGCGAGCCAGTTCCCCTAGCTCATCGCGTCGCTGTAATGCAGGAACCGAGACGTCCTGTTCGCCATGCGCCAGCCGCGACATCGCGTCAGAAATAGCGGTCAGGTTCCAGCCAAGATTGCGATAGATATACCAGCCCGCAAACCCGGTGATCACCAGCGCCAGCAGGGCGAAGCTGAGAATTAAATCGATAATCGACCCCAGCTCACGATGACTTTGCGCCACCCGCTGCTCGGACGCCTGCGCCACCTGCGCCACGTATTGGTTAATGTCGCCGTTGAGGATAGCCACCAGCGCCTTAATGTGGAACATGTACCAGCTGATCGCCAAATCGCTTTGCTCCAGACGCCGGGAAAGTGGGGCGAGTTTGCGCAGTTCTGCATTGAAATCCGGCAATATGAAAGCAATTGTCGGATCCGCATTTTCCGTTGGCAGCGCGTGCATCACGACGTCAATCTGGCGTACCGTCGAGCGCGGCGTCGACGTTTCAATTGCCGCGGTAATCAGCCGGTCCATTTCCAGCAGCAGACGTCCATCCAGCGAGCCTTCTCCCTGGCGCCGGTTAATCTCCTGCAAGTGACGCAGGTAGCTCTGATTTTGATACAGCGAGCTGAGCAGCGCGTTGCGCTCCAGATGACGCTGCTGCCCGCGCTGCAACATGCCCGCCACGCTTTGCTGGAGTTCGTTACTGCGCTGGATAATGCGCTGCACCAGTTCCGGTTCACGCTGCGCCAACGGCGCGGTGGCCAGTTGATCGAGCGAATGCTTCAGCGCCTGCTGCGTGGCCTGCAGGCGCTCGGCTTCGCCTTTGTATTCCAGCGCGCCGACGACCTGCGATAGCCGGACCGCGGCAGTGGCGACGTTGGCGGTGTCACGCGCCAGATTCATACTGCCGGTCATGTCGTCGAAGGTTTGCTGCTGCACCTGTTCCTGGATCTGGCTCGCATGTCGAAAACCGAGCACCGCCGCCGCGCTCACCATCAGCGTGACCGCCACCACCAGCAAATTGAAAAACAGAAGGCGGCCGCGCGCACTGGCGAAAAACGAGGGACGGCGTATTGGCATAGTGGCTCCGGCGTGAGAGGCGTCAAAGTTTCGCCACATTTTTATCACTATGACAAATATGAACGGCCTCTGACATTTTGCATTTACTTTCCTGTGATGGACTGCTGATATCGACCATCCTCAGGAGTGCAGCCATGAGTCAGACGCCGGTGCTGGAGATGCACAACATCGCCAAGGCCTTTGGCAAGTTTTATGCGCTGAAAGGGGTCGACCTGACGGTCTTTCCCGGAGAAATCCACGCGCTGATGGGGGAAAACGGCGCCGGAAAAAGTACGCTGATGAAAATTCTTGCTGGCGCCTATACCGCCACCAACGGTGAGATCCTGATTGACGGCAAACCCCATACCATCAAAGGCCCGAAAGACGCCCTGGCCGCAGGCATCACTCTGATTTATCAGGAGATGCAGCTCGCGCCCAATCTCACCGTCGCCGAAAACATTTTCCTCGGCAGCGAACTGTCGCGCGGTGGCCTGGTACAACGCAAAACCATGGTGCTCCAGGCGCAGGAAGTGATTAACCGCCTCGGGGCGCAGTTCAAAGCCACCGACCGGGTAATGAAGCTCACCATCGCCGAACAGCAGCAGGTCGAAATCGCCCGCGCGCTGCACCGCAACAGCCGTATTCTGGTGATGGATGAACCCACCGCTGCCCTCTCCTCCCGTGAAACCCAGCGCCTGTTTGAGCTGATCCTGCGCCTGCGCGACGAAGGGATGGCGATTATCTACATCAGCCATCGCATGGCGGAAGTGTACGAGCTGTCCGACCGCGTCAGCGTGCTGCGCGACGGGCAGTACGTCGGCAGCCTGACCCGCGACAAGCTCAACGCCTCCGAACTGGTGCGGATGATGGTCGGCCGCCCGTTAAGCGATTTGTTCAACAAAGAGCGCGATATTCCACACGGCCAGCCGCGTCTGAACGTTCACCACCTGACCGACGGTGGCAAGGTGCAGCCGTGCAGTCTGCTGGTGCGTTCTGGCGAAATCGTCGGGCTGGCGGGGCTGGTCGGGGCCGGACGTTCCGAGCTGGCGCAGCTGATTTTCGGCGTGCGCAAGGCTACCGGCGGGGTGATTGAAGTGGATGGCGAACCGGTGCTGATTCATTCCCCACGGGAAGCCATAGATTTAGGTATCGGTTTTTTAACGGAAAACCGCAAAGAACAGGGCCTGTTCCTCGAACTGGCGGCGCAGGAAAACATCACCATGGCGACGCTGGAACGCGACTCGCACTACGGAATGCTTGACCGCAAAAAAGCCCAGACCATTTCTGACGATGCCATCAAGCTGCTGAATATCCGCGTACCGCATTCACAAGTGCGCGCGGGCGGTTTGTCCGGTGGCAATCAGCAAAAACTGCTGATTTCCCGCTGGGTGTCGATTGGCCCGCGCATTCTGATCCTCGATGAACCCACGCGCGGCGTGGACGTCGGGGCCAAAAGTGAAATCTACCGCATCATGAATCAGATGGCGCGCCAGGGCGTGGCGATCCTGATGATTTCCAGCGAATTGCCAGAAATCGTCGGCATGAGCGACCGGGTATACGTAATGCGAGAAGGCAGCATTGCCGGGGAGCTGCTGGCTACAGACATCACCCAGGAAAATATTATGACGCTTGCGACCGGCGTAAACGAATCCCATCACCAGGCGGTGCAACCATGACCACGCAAAAAGAAAATTCCGTGCCCTCGCCGCAGCAGGTTGCTAAAGCGTCTGCCCGAAAAATGCTGATGGGCGATCTGATGCAAACCGTGGGGATCTTGCCGATCCTGATATTGATTGTGGCGGTATTTGGCTTTATCACGCCGAACTTCTTCACCGAAAGCAATTTGCTGAACATTACCCGTCAGGCGTCAATCAACATCGTGCTGGCGGCGGGGATGACGTTCATCATTTTGACCGGCGGGATAGACCTCTCCGTTGGCTCGATTCTCGGCACCACGGCGGTAGCAGCGATGGTGGTGTCGCTCATTCCGCAATTCGCTCTGCTTTCCATTCCTGCAGCGCTGATGCTGGGGCTGATTCTCGGGCTGTTCAACGGTGCGCTGGTGGCGTTTGCCGGGCTACCGCCCTTTATCGTCACGCTTGGTACCTATACGGCGCTGCGCGGCGCTGCGTATCTGCTGGCAGACGGCACCACGGTGATTAACTCCGACATCAGCTTTGAATGGATAGGTAACAACTACCTCGGGCCGGTCCCGTGGCTGGTGGTGATTGCGCTGGCGGTGATCGCGGTGTGCTGGTTCATTCTGCGCCGCACCACGCTTGGGGTTCATATCTACGCGGTGGGCGGCAATATGCAGGCGGCGCGCCTGACCGGCATCAAGGTGTGGCTGGTTTTGCTGTTCGTCTACGGCATGAGCGGCCTGCTGTCGGGGCTGGGTGGGGTGATGAGCGCCTCGCGGCTTTATAGCGCCAACGGCAACCTCGGCATGGGCTATGAGCTGGACGCCATCGCCGCCGTTATCCTCGGCGGGACAAGCTTCGTCGGCGGCATCGGCACCATCACCGGGACGCTGGTGGGGGCGCTGATCATCGCCACCCTCAACAACGGCATGACGCTGATGGGCGTCTCTTATTTCTGGCAACTGGTGATCAAAGGGGCGGTGATCATCATTGCGGTTCTGATCGACAAATACCGTACCCGACACCATCAAAGTGCATAACAACAACATCTTACCTGTGAGGAAAACAACATGCGTTTGAAGCCAATCGCCATTGCACTCTGTGCTGGCACCCTGCTCGCCGCCGCGCCGTTTGTGCAGGCAAAAGAGCTGAAATCTATCGGTGTGACGGTGGGCGACCTCGCCAACCCGTTCTTCGTGCAAATCACCAAAGGGGCTGAGCTGGAAGCCCGCAAGCTCGCCGGAGATAACGTCAAAGTGACGCTGGTTTCCAGCGGCTACGATCTGGGTCAGCAGGTATCGCAGATTGATAATTTTATCGCCGCCAAGGTCGATATGATTATCCTCAACGCCGCCGATTCGAAGGGCATTGGCCCGGCGGTGAAGCGCGCGAAAGAGGCAGGGATTGTGGTGGTGGCGGTTGACGTGGCGGCCGTGGGAGCCGATGCGACCATCACTTCCGATAACACCCAGGCGGGTGCGATGGCCTGTAAATACATCACCGATCGCCTGAACGGTAAAGGCAATGTGGTCATCATCAACGGACCGCCAGTGTCTGCGGTGCAAAACCGCGTCGAAGGCTGTCAGTCCGAATTCAAAAAGCACCCGGATATCAAAGTGCTGTCTGATAACCAGAACGCCAAAGGCAGTCGCGAAGGTGGGCTGGAAGTGATGACTTCGCTGCTGGCGGCGAATCCGAAGATCGACGGCGTATTTGCGATTAACGATCCGACGGCGATCGGTGCCGATCTGGCAGCGAAACAGGCGCAACGTAAAGAGTTCTTTATCGTTGGCGTGGATGGTTCACCGGACGGGGAAGAAGCGCTGAAGCGCCAAAATTCACTGTTTGTAGCAACGCCTGCCCAGGATCCGCAGGTCATGGCGGCGAAAGCGGTGGAAATTGGTTATGACATTTTGCAGGGCAAACCCGCGCCAACTGAACCGGTGCTGATTCCGGTGACGATGATCGACAAGAAAAGTGTCGGGTCGTATAAGGGGTGGACGGTTAAGTAATTCCTCTGCGCCAGACAATGCCTGATGTCGCTACGCTTATCAGACCTACCGGAATTGTAGGTCGGGTAAGCGTAGCGCCACCCGACAATAAGGCCGCAGCCTCTCCCTTCAGGAGGTGAAATGAAACGCTCCGAAATTAACAACATACTCGGCCAGACGCGGCAATTTTTCTCCATGCATGACGTGCATCTTCCGCCGTTCGCCAGCTTTCCTCCGACGCAATGGCAGCAGCTCGACCCCGATACCTGGCACGAAGTGTTTGCCCTCAGGCTTGGCTGGGACGTCACCAGCTTTGGCGGCAACAATTTCACCGCCCAGGGACTGACCCTGTTTACCTTCCGCAACGGCTCCCCCAACGGTATGCCCTACGAAAAGAGCTATGCTGAAAAAATCATGCACGTACGCGACGGGCAGGTAACACCGATGCATTTTCACTGGCGTAAGCGGGAAGACATTATCAATCGCGGCGGCGGCAATTTGATTGTCGAGCTGTGGAACGCCGACGCTCTAGAGCAAACGGAAAACAGCGACGTAACCGTGACGCTCGATGGCTGTCGTCAGACCCACGCCGCAGGCAGTCAGCTGCGCTTAGCGCCGGGCGAAAGCATTTGCCTGCCGCCGGGGCTGTATCACAGCTTCTGGGGTGAACCGGGCTTTGGCGACGTGCTGGTGGGCGAAGTGTCGACGGTGAACGATGACGAACACGATAACCACTTCCTGACGCCCCTCGACCGCTATAACAACATTGAAGAAGACGAGCCGGCCCATCTGGTGCTGTGCAACGAATACCGCCTGTTTCGCTGCTGAAGGAGAATGCTATGCCGATGATTTCTCTTGCCGAAGGACTGGCCCACGCCCGGGAACACCGCTATGCGCTGGGCGCGTTTAACGTGCTCGACTCGCATTTCCTGCGGGCCTTATTTGCCGCAGCAGAACAGGAGCGCTCGCCGTTCATCATCAATATCGCCGAGGTGCATTTCAAATATCTGTCGCTGGAATCGCTGGTGGAGGCGGTACGTTTTGAGGCCGCCCGCCACGACATTCCAGTGGTGCTGAATCTCGATCACGGCCTGCATTTTGAGGCGGTGGTGCGCGCTCTGCGCCTTGGCTTCAGCTCAGTGATGTTTGATGGCTCGACCCTCGACTACGACGAAAACATCCGCCAGACCCGCGAAGTGGTGAAAATGTGCCACGCGGTGGGCGTTTCGGTGGAAGCGGAACTTGGCGCAGTCGGCGGCGATGAAGGCGGCGCATTGTACGGTCACGCCGATGAAGCCTTCTTCACCGACCCGGATCTGGCCCGCGAGTTTGTCGACAGAACCGGCATTGATGCGCTAGCCGTCGCCATTGGCAACGCGCACGGCAAATACAAAGGTGAGCCGAAACTCGATTTCGCGCGCCTCGACGCGATTCGCCAGCAAACGGGTTTACCGCTGGTGCTGCACGGTGGGTCGGGCATTAGCGATGCAGATTTCCGTCGCGCCATTGAGCTTGGTATTCACAAAATCAATTTCTACACCGGCATGTCGCAGGCGGCGTTGGGCGCGGTTGAGCAGCGCATGGCGCAGCGTCAGCCGATTTATGATGAGTTTGCCGAGCTGCTGCTGGGTATCGAAACCGCCATTACCGATACCGTCGCCGAACAGATGCGGATTTTCGGCAGCGCGGGGAAAGTGTAATGGAACGCCAGGGCATTATCGCCGCCGGAAATATGCTGGTCGATCACGTGCATCGCATCGTGCAGTGGCCTGAGCGCGGCTGGCTGGCGGAGATCACTCACAGCGAACGATCCACCGGCGGCGCGCCGCTGAACGTGCTGCTGACGCTGGCTAAAATGCGCAACCATATGCCGTTGCAGGCGGTGGGACTGATTGGCGAAGACGCGGACGGCGATTACATCATGGCGATGCTCGATCAGTATCACGTCAATCGTCAGCACGTGCAGCGCACTTCGTTTGCGCCAACCTCGATGTCTCAGGTGATGACCGACCCCGACGGGCAGCGTACCTTTTTCCATTCTCCCGGCGCGAACCGGCTGTTGGATCTTCCGGCCTTTGATCGGCTGGAAGGATCGATGAAGATCTTCCATCTCGGCTATTTGTTGCTGCTCGATAGCCTGGATCTGGCGGACAAAGAGTACGGCACGCGGGCCGCGCGACTGCTGGCGCAGATGCGCGAGAAAGGCTACGAAACGTCGCTGGATTTGGTGTCACGCAAAGGTGACCCACGCTATCAGCCGTTGGTGCGTCCGGCGCTGGCTTATGTCGATTACTTAGTGATTAACGAACTGGAGGCCGGAGAGTTTAGCGAGCTGCCGATCCGCATCGAAAACGGTGAGCCAATAATCGACAACATCGCTCAGGCTGCGGCGCTGCTATTGGCGGCAGGCGTGAAAAAGCGGGTGGTTATCCACTGCCCGGAAGGCGCGTGGTGCGAAGCGCCTGGCGAACCGGGCGAATGGGTGCCGTCCTGGCAGCTGGTGCAGAACGAGATTATCGGCAGCGTCGGTGCGGGCGATGCCTTTTGCGCCGGGTTCCTGTACGGCTGTCACGAAGGCTGGACGCTGCGCCAAAGCGTGCTGCTGGCCCACGCCTGTGCGCGCGCCAGTCTGCTGTGCGCCAATGCGATTGACGGGGCGAAATCCCTTGATGAGTTGACGTTGTTTATCAGCGAAAACAGCGTGTGAGCCGTCAGAATTGCCCGGCGGCGCTGCGCTTACATGGGCCTACGCCAGCCTCTGTCACATCAGCGGCGAAGACATAACCCAGCCCGCGCAGGGTTTTGATAAGCATCGGCTGGTGCGGATTGCGTTCTATTTTGCGGCGTAGGCGCATGATCAGCACGTCTATCGTCCGGTCAAACACCTCGGTGCTTTCGCTGTGAGTCAGCTCCAGCAGCTGTTCCCGACTGAGCACGCGCCGGGCATTTTGCGCCAGGGCCAGCAGCAATCCGTATTCGCCCTGAGTTAGTGCCACCGCATTTTGCGTGGGGTCGAACAGCTCGCAGCGCTCGGTGTCGAGCCGCCAGCCGTTAAAGGTGATCCCGCCGCCCTGCCCGCTGCGCACATCCACCGCCAGCGCACCGCTGCGGCGTAACACCGCTTTCAGGCGCGCCACAACAATTCGCGGGTTAAACGGTTTGCCGATATAGTCATCGGCGCCCATTTCCAGCCCGACCACCACGTCAGACTCGCTGCCCATGCCGGTGAGCATGACCACCGGCAGCTCCGGGCGTATTTTCTGCACCTGCATCAGCACCTGCAGGCCGTTGATATCCGGCAGCATCATGTCGAGCAGCACCAGCGCGATATCTGGACGCTGCGCCACCGTCGCTACGCCCTGCTGACCCAGATGGCACACCACCACGTCAAACACATGCTCGGCGAGCACATCCCGAAGGAGTTCGCAGATTGCCGTGTCGTCATCAATCACCAGTATGACCGGTTTCATCATCAGCCCCCTGCTCTGAACGCCATGGAGTAAGTCTGGATGATTCTGGGGCGTGCTCCAGCCAATTCCAGCGCCAGGTGACGAATTTATAACCGCTGTCACATCCCGATGGCTTTCGACACGTCAAAACTGACGAGCCGCCCGTTTTCGTCAGCTGCACCCACGCTGAAACCCGCCAATACCCGCACAGTAAAGAGTGGCATAAAACCTGCATTAAGGAGCGCTGAACGCATTTATGCGACTGTTAAACTGGAGCGAAACCGATGAAAAAAGTCGTCACGGTTTGCCCTTACTGCGCATCAGGCTGCAAGATAAACCTGGTGGTAGATAACGGCAAAATAATCCGGGCGGAAGCGGCGCAGGGGAAAACTAACCAGGGCACGCTGTGCCTGAAAGGGTTCTACGGTTGGGATTTTATCAACGATACCCAAATCCTCACCCCGCGCCTGAAAACCCCGATGATCCGTCGCCAGCGTGGCGGCAAACTGGAGTCCGTATCCTGGGACGAGGCGCTGAATTATGTCGCCGACCGCCTGAGCGCCATCAAAGCCAAATACGGCCCGGATGCTATCCAGACCACCGGTTCGTCGCGCGGGACAGGGAATGAAACCAACTATGTGATGCAAAAATTTGCGCGCGCCGTTATTGGCACCAATAACGTCGACTGCTGCGCTCGCGTCTGACACGGCCCTTCGGTTGCAGGTCTGCACCAATCGGTCGGTAACGGCGCTATGAGTAATGCTATCACAGAGATTGATAACACCGATCTAGTGTTTATCTTCGGCTACAACCCGGCAGATTCGCACCCAATCGTGGCGAATCACGTGATTAACGCCAAACGTAATGGCGCGAAAATTATCGTCTGCGATCCGCGTAAAATTGAAACCGCGCGTATTGCCGATATGCATATTGCGTTAAAAAACGGCTCGAACATCGCGCTGCTGAACGCGATTGGCCATGTGATCATCGAAGAAAATCTTTACGACACGGCGTTTGTCACCAGCCGTACCGAGGGCTTCGAGGAGTATCGCAAAATCGTTGAAGGCTATACGCCTGAATCCGTGGAAACGATAACCGGCGTGAGCGCGCAGGAAATTCGCCAGTGTGCGCGGATGTACGCGGCTGCGAAATCCGCCGCTATTCTGTGGGGCATGGGCGTGACTCAGTTCTATCAGGGCGTGGAAACGGTGCGTTCGCTGACAAGCCTGGCGATGCTGACCGGCAACCTGGGTCGTCCAAGCGTCGGCGTTAACCCGGTGCGTGGCCAGAACAACGTGCAGGGTGCCTGCGATATGGGCGCATTGCCGGATACCTATCCGGGCTATCAGTACATCAACAATCCGGCCAACCGCGAGAAATTCGCCAAAGCCTGGGGCGTGGAAAGTCTGCCTGCGCACACCGGCTATCGCATCAGTGAGCTGCCGCACCGTGCGGCGCATGGCGAAGTGCGTGCGGCCTACATCATGGGCGAAGATCCGCTGCAAACTGACGCCGAGCTTTCTGCCGTGCGCAAAGGGTTTGAAGACCTCGAGCTGGTTATCGTGCAGGACATCTTTATGACCAAAACCGCCTCGGCGGCCGACGTCATTTTGCCGTCCACCTCCTGGGGCGAACACGAAGGCGTATTTACCGCCGCAGACCGTGGCTTCCAGCGCTTCTTCAAAGCGGTTGAACCGCAGTGGGACCTGAAAACCGACTGGCAAATCATCAGCGAAATCGCCACCCGGATGGGCTATCCGATGCACTACAACAACACTCAGGAAATCTGGGATGAGTTGCGTCATCTGTGTCCGAGCTTTACCGGGGCCACTTACGAAAAAATGGGTGAGCTAGGCTATGTGATGTGGCCGTGCAGCGATGAGTCAGACGCCGATCAGGGTACGTCGTACCTCTTCGCGGAAAAGTTCGATACGCCGAACGGTCTGGCGCAGTTCTTCACCTGCGATTGGGTCGCGCCTATCGATAAACTCACCGAAGAGTATCCGCTGGTGCTCTCCACCGTGCGTGAAGTCGGCCACTACTCCTGTCGTTCGATGACCGGTAACTGTGCCGCGCTGGCGGCGCTGGCCGATGAACCGGGCTACGCGCAAATCAATACCGCTGATGCAGCAAGGCTCGGTATTGAGAACGAAGCGCTGGTGTGGGTGTATTCGCGCAAAGGCAAAATCATTACCCGCGCGCAGGTCAGCGATCGCCCGAACGTCGGGGCGGTTTACATGACCTATCAGTGGTGGATTGGCGCCTGTAATGAGCTGGTAACGGAAAACCTAAGCCCGATAACCAAAACGCCGGAGTATAAATACTGCGCCGTTCGGGTGGAAAGTATTGCCGATCAGCAGAGCGCTGAACAGTACGTTATTGACGAATATAATAAGCTGAAGTCCCGGTTACGTGAGAGTGCTCAGGGCTGATGCGAAACGTTTGATTATCAATTGGGCTATCTGCATTGGGGTGAATGGTTTCACCCCTTTTTTTGGTACAAATTCGCCCATTTAATTCTTGTTGCTCAACCTTTATACTGCCGCTCCTTTCATGCGGAAGACAAACAATGATGAAACGCTGTGTCTGGTTGCTGTTATTCCCTCTGCTGGCGCACGCCGACGAGATCGGCACCCGGTACAAAGAACAGGCCGAAGCGGGCGACAAACGCGCCCAGTACTATCTGGCTGATACTTATTACAGTTCCGGTGATGAACCGCATGCTCGCTATTGGGCTGAAAAAGCGGCGCAGGCCGGTGAGCCGGACGCCGTTGCATTGCTGGCGCAAATGATGATGAAAACGAGCCTGCCCAACGCGCGTAAGCTTGCCGAACAGGCAACGCTGGCGGGTAGCACCAACGGGGAAATCACCCTCGCCCACACGCTGCTGAATACCCAGGCAGGAAAAACCGATTACCCGCGCGCGATATCTCTGCTGCAAAAAGCGGCGGAAGATACCGGCAGCGACACCGCGGTCGATGCACAAATGCTGCTGGGGCTGATTTACGCCAACGGCGGTGAGGTACCGGAAGATGACACCAAAGCGACCTTCTGGTTTAAACGCAGCTCGACGCTCTCGCGCTCCGGCTATGCCGAATACTGGGCGGCTATGATATTCCGCGAGGGGGAAAAAGGCTTCATCAAGCCGAATAAACAGAAGGCGCTGAACTGGTTTAACGTCAGCTGTCTGGAAGGGAATGATTCTGGCTGTGAAGAGCTTGATGCGCTAAGCGGGGAATAACACCGCCCGGCAGCGCGATGCTTGCCGGACCGGTGTGATTTTGCGTTTTGTAAGCCCGATAAGCGAAGCGCCATCGGGCAGAGGTTCAACCGCGCTTAACGATTCGCGGTTTTACTGAATTTGCCCAACATTTCACGCTCGTACGCCTGCGCTTTTTTGCGGTCAAATTTGTGTTCCCACTTTGAAATCACCAGCACCGCCAGCGCGTTACCCACCACGTTCAGCGCGGTACGCGCCATGTCGAGGATACGGTCTACGCCTGCGATAAACGCCAGCCCTTCCAGCGGAATACCCACGCTACCGAGCGTCGCCAGCAGCACCACGAACGATACCCCAGGCACGCCCGCGATCCCTTTCGAGGTCACCATTAAGGTCAGCACCAGAATGATTTCCTGGCCGATGGACAGGTCAATGCCGTACAGCTGAGCGATGAAAATCGCCGCGATACTTTGGTACAGCGTCGAGCCATCAAGGTTAAAGGAATAACCGGTCGGCACCACGAAACTGGTGATCGACGCTGGTGCGCCATAGGCTTCCATCTTCTCGATAATTCGCGGCAGCACGCTTTCGGAACTCGCCGTGGAGTACGCCAGAATCAGCTCGTCTTTCAGGATACGAATCAGGATCCAGATGCTCAGCCCACACATTTTTGCCACTGTCCCCAGCACCACCAGCGCGAAGAACACAATGGCGGCGTACACCAGAATGACCAGCTTGGCGAGCGGCCACAGGGAGGCAAAACCAAAGTTGGCGACGGTGACAGAAATCAGCGCGAACACGCCGACTGGCGCATAGCGCATCACCATGTGCGTCACTTTGAACATCGTTTCGGAAACCGAACGGAACACCGTGACCAGCGGTTCGCGATGCGCAGACGGCAGCGATGACAGCCCCAGACCAAACAGCACCGAGAAGAAGATAATCGGCAGCATGTCGCCTTTCGCCATCGAGGCGAAAATATTGGTCGGCACCAACGACAGGATCGTGCCCATCAGGCCATGCGCGTGGCTCTGTACATCGGTCGCGGTGCTCTGGTATTTCGAAATATCCACCGTCGCGAGGGTCGACATATCAATGCCTGATCCCGGCTGGAAGACGTTCGCCAGCGTAATACCCAGCACGATGGCGATAGTGGTGATGATTTCGAAATAGATTATGGTTTTCGCACCGATACGGCCCAGCGACTTGGCATCGCCTACGCCCGCAATCCCGACCACCAGCGTCGAAATCACAATCGGCACCACAATCATTTTGATCAGATGGATGAAGATATCACCGGCAGGTGATAGCAGGTTGGTAATCAGCCATTCACGGCTATCACTTTGATAATGAAGATAACTACCCAGGAGAATACCCAGCACTAACGCCAGCAGTATCTGCCAGGCCAGGCTGACTTTCGCTTTTTTCATAACTACAGACTTCCTCAACGCAGGGAGACATTTTGTCACGCATGTTTCCCACTGAAACGGGAGATGATTTGTGTTGTTTAATTTAAGACGAATTATAACGCGGCATATCAGTACCACCTGCACGGCATACTGCGCAAGCCTTTAAGAACAGGGCTTTAGGCTGATAAAAGTGTGACTGGTGGGCGTTAAAGCTAGTTACCTTAAATAACCTTTTGTTATAGAAAACTTTTTTTAGCCGCAAAATCTATAAATTCATCGTGGTTATTATTTACTTTCAAAGATTCATTTGGCGAATTTTTATACGCTAATAACAGCCACTGGCGTCGGTTCAGAATGCAGGAGGATGAAACGTTGATGAGAGATGCCCTTAAGAGCAATGAGTGACGAGCAGAAGTGACAATGGCAGCCTCTTTCGTGAGCGCTGCCACTGTATTTCAATACCACATCAGGCTGCTTATCTTTGAGACGCTACCGACATCGATCAGATATCCTCCAGATCGATGCCACGCGTAGCGGGACCAAAGACGCCAATCGTGAACATCACAATCAACATGCTCACCACGATAAACGCAATAACCCCCAGCGAGCCGCTATATTGCAGGATCAGCCCGATAATAATGCTGCTGAATACCGTCGACAGCCGGCTGAATGAGTAGCAGAACCCCACCGCTCGAGCACGGATGTAGGTCGGGAATACTTCAGACTGATAAGAGTGGTAGCTGTAGGTCAACCAGGCATTCGACCAGGTAATGAAGAAGCCGCATAAAATCAGCCACACGGGGTTATTCTGAATGGCAAATAGCGAACCGAAGATAACGGTGGTCAGGCAAGAGAGAACGATTTGCCACTTGTTTTCCATCTTATCGGCGTAGCGACTGCAAATCAGGGACCCCAGCGGGTAAGCCAGGGTAATAAAGAACGCATACAGCAAGCTATGGGTAAATGAGGCACCTTTACCCGACAACAGCGCCGGTAGCCAGTTACCAAAGCCAAAAAATCCGATTGCCTGGAAGAAGTTCATCACTGTCAGCATCAGCGTGCGACCGCGATAACGTGGAGACCAGATATCCTTAAAGGTTCCTTTCGCTGGCGGAAGGTCAGTCGGCGCGATGTCGCGTACAGGGAAATCGGGCATCTCACCCATACCGCAGCGTTGTTCCATCTCCTGAACAACCTGCCGCGCTTCCTGATAGCGTTTTTGCTGCAATAACCAACGCGGAGACTCTGGCAACCCTTTACGCACCAGCCAGATAATCAACGATGCGACAGCACCGATAATCACCACATACCGCCAGCCGCTAAGCCCGAAAAAGGTCTGCGGCACCAGCCACCACGACATTAATGCCACCGCCGGAACGGACAGAAACTGGATAAAGAAAGAAAAGGCAAAAGCCCGGGTACGCAGATGAGCAGGTGCCCATTCCGTCAAATAGGTATCGATCGTGACCAGCTCAATGCCCAGCCCGACCCCGACCATAAAGCGCAGGAAGATAACCCATTCGGCCTGGTGCTGAAACGCCATACCGAGCGAAAACACGCCATACCACAGCAACGCGTACATAAACGTTGCCCGGCGTCCAATCTTATCGGCAAAGGGGCTTAACACACTGGCGCCGATAAATAATCCCAGGAACGTTGCAGAAGCAAATGCCGCCTGGTCCGCTATCCCGAAGATGCCTTGTGAACCGGTATGGAAAATTCCGTCAGCCACCAGCCCGGCGCTGATATACCCCGTTTGAAAAAGATCATAGAGCTCGAAAAAGCCCCCTAACGCCAGCAGGATGATAAAGCGCCATAACCCGGCGGAAGCGGGTAAAGCATCGATCCTTGCGGCCAGGTCCTCTTCATGGAGAGGCTGCTGCGCTTCCCCGTCGAGCTCTGCAACTAAAACACCACTCACATTTAACCTCTATGTAACATTTTCATGAAAATGCTATGCTAGAGGCAAAGCCGCGGAGTTAAATTTTTAATTCATATCGCAGGGTAATAAATTAAGCATAAAAAACTGCGTAATTTACTTTTTCTGTCAGAAAACTCAGCTTGCCGGTTATCGTCAAACAGCAGAGAGAAAAATAAGGCCCCTTTTTGATGCTTGCCCCGGTTTATTATTAAGATACCGTCGTCGATTTACCTATATACCATGCCTCATGATACATATTCTTGCTCCGCTGCCGTCCTGATGGATTTATTGACGACAAAAAAAGAGACGAAAAATATATTTAGCCTTCATCAAAATAATACAGGCAATTAATTATTTACCGCGATTTCGATATCAATTAATTCATTACCAAATTAATCCGTGATCTGTCGTGCAAAAAAGTAAAAAAACTGCTCTACGCCCTATAATTAACCTTTCGTTGACATATAGTTAACAAAAAAGGAGAGCAAAAGCCATGAGCCAAGTCCACAAACACGCTATTCCCGCAAACATTGCGGAAAATTGCCTGATCAACCCGGAGCAGTATGCAGAGAAGTATCAACAGTCGGTGAGCTCCCCTGACGCCTTTTGGGGTGAACAGGGAAAAATCCTCGACTGGATGAAGCCCTATCAGAACGTTAAAAATACCTCTTTCGCCCCCGGTAACGTCTCAATCAAATGGTACGAAGACGGCACCCTGAATCTGGCGGCCAACTGCCTCGACCGCCATCTGGCCGAGCGCGGTGATCAGACCGCCATTATCTGGGAAGGCGACGACGCCACCCAGAGCAAACATATTTCCTACAAAGAACTGCACGCCGACGTGTGCCGCTTCGCCAACGTGCTGACCGAACTCGGCATCAAAAAAGGCGATGTGGTGGCAATTTACATGCCGATGGTGCCTGAAGCGGCGGTGGCGATGCTCGCCTGCGCGCGTATTGGCGCCGTGCATTCGGTCATTTTCGGCGGCTTCTCACCGGAAGCAGTCGCCGGACGCATTATCGATTCCAGCTCGCGCCTGGTGATCACCGCCGATGAAGGCGTGCGCGCGGGCCGTTCCATTCCGCTGAAGAAAAACGTCGATGACGCGCTGAAAAATCCGAACGTCAACACCGTGGAACACGTAGTGGTCCTGAAACGTACCGGCGGGAGTATCGCCTGGCAGGAAGGCCGCGACCTGTGGTGGAGCGAGCTGGTTGAAAAAGCCAGCGATAAGCATCAGCCGGTTGAAGTGGGTGCGGAAGACCCGCTGTTTATCCTCTACACCTCCGGGTCTACCGGCAAACCAAAAGGCGTGCTGCACACTACCGGCGGCTATCTGGTGTATGCGGCGACCACCTTCAAATATGTCTTTGATTACCATCAGGGCGATATCTATTGGTGCACCGCCGACGTGGGCTGGGTCACCGGTCACAGCTATCTGCTGTACGGCCCGCTGGCCTGCGGCGCGACCACGCTGATGTTTGAAGGCGTACCAAACTGGCCGACGCCTGCACGCATGAGCCAGGTGGTCGACAAACACAACGTGAACATTCTCTACACCGCCCCGACCGCTATTCGCGCCCTGATGGCCGAAGGCGATAAGGCCATTCAGGGCACTGACCGCTCTTCCCTGCGTATTCTCGGTTCCGTGGGCGAACCTATCAACCCGGAAGCCTGGGAGTGGTACTGGAAGAAAATCGGCAACGAAAAATGTCCAGTGATGGACACCTGGTGGCAAACCGAAACCGGCGGCTTCATGATCACCCCGCTGCCGGGTGCGACCGAGCTGAAAGCCGGCTCCGCGACGCGTCCGTTCTTCGGTGTGCAGCCCGCGCTGGTCGATAACGAAGGCAACGTGCTGGAAGGGGCAACCGAAGGCAACCTGGTGATCACCGATTCCTGGCCGGGCCAGGCGCGCACGCTGTTTGGCGATCACGAAAGATTCGAACAGACCTACTTCTCGACCTTCAAAAATATGTACTTCAGCGGAGACGGCGCCCGCCGTGACGAAGACGGTTACTTCTGGATAACGGGCCGCGTCGATGACGTACTGAACGTGTCCGGCCACCGTCTGGGCACCGCAGAAATTGAGTCAGCGCTGGTGTCACATCCGAAAATCGCCGAAGCGGCGGTGGTCGGCATTCCGCACAGCATTAAGGGCCAGGCGATTTATGCCTACGTCACGCTAAACCACGGCGAAGAGCCGAGCGCAGAACTGTACACCGAAGTGCGTAACTGGGTGCGCAAAGAGATTGGCCCGCTGGCGACGCCGGACGTGCTGCACTGGACCGACTCGCTGCCAAAAACCCGCTCCGGCAAAATCATGCGCCGCATTCTGCGCAAAATTGCCGCCGGGGATACCAGCAACTTTGGCGATACCTCAACGCTTGCCGATCCGGGCGTGGTGGAAAAACTGCTCGAAGAGAAGCAGTCCATCTCAATGCCTTCTTAACGATCGGCGAGGGGTTGTGTAGGCCCGGCAAGCAGCGCGCCGCCGGGCATTAACATTCTTGCCCGGTGGCGCTCCGCTAACCGGGCCTACTAATAATAACAATACCTTACCTTCCCGTTTGAATTTCGTGCTACTGAAAGACGACGGGGAACCTCTGGAGACGCGGTGATGAATCAAGATATTTGTCAGCAGATAGAAAACAGTGCGCATTTCAGGGAGCTCGTCGAAAAACGGCAACGGTTTGCCACCCTCCTGTCGATCATCATGCTGGTGGTCTATGTCGGTTTTATTCTGTTAATTGCTTTCGCGCCCGGCTGGCTCGGTACGCCGCTGCATGCGGGCACCAGCGTCACGCGCGGTATTCCCATCGGGATTGGCGTAATCATCATTTCTTTCGTGCTTACCGCCGTGTACGTCTGGCGGGCAAACGGTGAATTCGACCGGCTGACGAAGGCCGTTCTGCGTGAGGTGAAGGCGCCATGAAAAAACGACTGACGGCACTGGCCACCTTGCTGCCGCTGGCGGCGAACGCTGCCGATTCCATTAGCGGTGAAGTGCAGCGCCAGCCGACCAACTGGCAGGCGATCATCATGTTCCTGATTTTTGTGCTGCTGACGCTGTACATCACCTGGTGGGCCTCTAAACGGGTCCGCTCGCGCAACGATTACTACACCGCGGGCGGCAATATCACCGGTTTCCAGAACGGCCTGGCAATTGCCGGAGACTTTATGTCTGCGGCGTCATTCCTCGGTATTTCCGCGCTGGTGTACACCTCCGGCTACGATGGCCTGATTTACTCTCTCGGCTTCCTCGTCGGCTGGCCGATTATCCTGTTCCTGATAGCCGAACGCCTGCGTAACCTCGGGCGCTTTACCTTCGCCGACGTGGCCTCCTATCGCCTGAAGCAGGGGCCGATTCGTATTCTGTCTGCTTGCGGATCGCTGGTCGTCGTGGCGCTGTATCTGATTGCACAGATGGTTGGCGCCGGGAAACTCATCGAACTGCTGTTCGGCCTGAACTACCACGTCGCCGTGGTGCTGGTGGGCGTGCTGATGGTGATGTACGTCCTGTTCGGCGGCATGCTGGCGACCACCTGGGTGCAAATCATCAAAGCGGTGCTGCTGCTGTTTGGCGCCAGCTTTATGGCATTCATGGTCATGAAGCACGTGGGCTTCAGCTTCAATAACCTGTTTACCCAGGCCATGGCGGTTCACCCGAAAGGCGCGGCAATCATGAGTCCGGGCGGACTGGTTAAAGACCCGATATCTGCACTGTCGTTAGGGTTGGGCCTCATGTTCGGCACCGCCGGTCTGCCGCACATTCTGATGCGTTTCTTCACCGTCAGCGATGCACGTGAAGCGCGTAAAAGCGTGCTCTACGCCACCGGATTTATGGGTTACTTCTACATTCTGACCTTCATCATCGGCTTTGGCGCGATCATGCTGGTCGGGGCGAACCCGGCGTTTAAAGATGCGGCGGGCCAGCTGATTGGCGGTAACAATATGGCGGCGGTGCATCTGGCCGATGCGGTAGGCGGCAACCTGTTCCTCGGCTTCATTTCAGCCGTGGCGTTCGCCACCATTCTGGCGGTCGTTGCGGGTCTGACGCTGGCAGGCGCTTCTGCGGTGTCGCATGACCTTTATGCCAATGTGTTCCGCAAAGGCGCGTCCGAACGTGATGAGCTGCGGGTGTCGAAAATCACCGTGCTGATCCTCGGGGTCGTCGCCATTCTGTTGGGGATTTTGTTTGAGAAGCAAAACATCGCCTTCATGGTCGGCCTGGCATTCTCGATTGCCGCGAGCTGCAACTTCCCGATAATCCTGCTCTCGATGTACTGGTCGAAACTGACCACGCGTGGGGCGATGGTTGGCGGCTGGTTGGGTCTGCTGACGGCGATTGTGCTGATGGTTCTCGGCCCAACAATTTGGGTGCAGATCCTCGGCCACGAAAAAGCCATCTTCCCGTATGAATACCCGGCGCTGTTCTCCATCGCGGTGGCGTTTATTGGAATTTGGCTGTTCTCCGCCACGGACAACTCCGAAGCCGGAATACGCGAACGCGAGCAGTTCCGCGCGCAGTTTATTCGTTCTCAAACCGGGATTGGTATCGACCAGGGCCGGGCACACTAAGCACGTTATCCCCGGTCTTCCGACCGGGGATTTCTCAGAACATCGCCCATGCAACTAGCGGCGCACACAGGACCATTGTGACGCCGGAGAGCATCATCACCAGACTGGCAATCACCCCTTCCTGCGGGCCAAGTTCGTAGGAACGCGCAGTGCCTGCTCCGTGTGAGGCGGCACCAAAGCCTGCGCCTTTAGCCATGCCTTCCTGAATGGCGAGACGCAAAAACAGCATATCGCCTACCGCCATGCCAAACACACCGGTAATCACCACGAACAGCGCCACCAGCTCCGGCTGTCCGCCGAGCGGTTTTGCAGCGGCAAGGGCAAACGGCGTGGTAATTGAACGCACCGCCAGGCTGCGCTGAATTTCATCCGGCAACGTAAACAGACGTGCCAGCCAGACCGAGCTACACACCGCCACTACGTTCGCCGTCACAACACCTGCGCTGAGGGACATCCAGTGGCGTTTGATCACCGCCAGATTGTCATACACCGGCACCGCAAAGGCGATGGTCGCCGGACCGAGTAGCCACAGCAGCCAGTGCGCTTCGCCCATGTAATTCTGATAAGAGATGTGGCCGAATACCAGGATCAGCACCAGCAACAGCGGGGTGAGCACCAGCGGCATCAGCGGCAGTTTGCGAAAGCGGCGATACAGGCGTTTGTTGGCGTAATAGAGTCCGAGGGTGACAGCCAGGCATAGCAGGCTCAGCGCGAGACTATTCACGATCCATCCTGCTTAGCTCGTAGCGATACACTTTATCGACCACCCAGGCGGTAGCACCCAGCACCATCATAGTACTCAGCGCAATCACCAGAAAAATACGCCAGCCATCTACCATCAACAACTGGGCATAATTGACCACCGCTACCACCGCAGGCACGAAGAACAGCAGCATTTCTGCCAGCAGCCAGCGCGAACCGGCGCGTACCCAGTTGAGCGGTAAGATGCGGCACACAATCAGCGCCAGCATTAACACCATACCGACCAGATTCGCAGGCAGCGGAAGATGGCCCCACGCCACCAGATGTTCTGCCAGCACAAACAATCCGGCGTACAACACGACCTGCACCGGGACCTGAAGGTGGTGCAGAACAGCAGGCTTTACGCGCCCTAAGGCCACAGCCATGAAAGGAATTCCTGAAAAATATGAAGATGCTCAGTATAGAGGGCCGCCGACAACGACTGAAATGAATTAAAATCATTTAAGGTATAGTTTCGAGGAATAATCATGGACATAAGAACGCTGCGCTATTTCGTCGAAGTGGTCCGGCAACAGAGCTTCACCCGTGCGGCAGAGAAGCTGTTCGTCACCCAGCCTACCATCAGTAAGATGTTGAAAAACCTGGAGGATGATCTTAACTGTACTCTGCTCATCCGCGACGGACGCAAGCTACTGCTGACCGATACCGGACGCGTGGTGTTCGAGCGGGGCCTGGCGATCCTGGCCGAATTCCGCCAGCTTGAAGCAGAACTGAGCGATATCAATCACCTGCAAAAAGGGTTACTGCGCCTCGGCATTCCTCCGATGGTGGGCATGTTAATGGCCGGCCCTATCAGTTTGTTCCGCCAGCGCTACCCCGGTGTGGAACTCAAAATTTCCGAATTCGGTGGCCTGACGGTGCAACAGGCGGTGATGAACGGCGAGCTGGATGTGGCGATGACCGCCCTGCCCGTGGATGAAGAAAGCGGCCTGTCGACGCTGCCGCTGTTCAGCCATCCGCTGTGCGTGCTGGTGCCGAAATCTGGCGAATGGCTACACGTTGAGTCCATGAGTCCGGAACAGTTAGCCGCGCATCCACTGCTGATTTATAACGAAGATTTTGCGCTCAGCCGCCAGTTGATGACGTTGTTTGCCGAGCATGACGTGAAGCCGCGCATTGCGGTTCGCAGCGGCCAGTGGGATTTTCTGGCGGCGATGGTGCAGGCGGGCGTTGGCGTGGCAATCTTACCGGAACCGATTTGCCAGCGGCTCGACAAAAACACCCTGCGCTGGATCCCGCTCGACAGCAAGCTGCACTGGCAATTGGGCATGATCTGGCGCGAAGGCACTTACCTCTCGCACAGCGCCCAGGCCTGGCTCCAGTGCTGTGAAGGATTTTGGCTGCCGGAAGGCTAATCCCACTCCACTTGCCTATTTTCTCCCTTTTCATCGCGCTCATTTGGCGGTGCAGACTGCGCCCGATCACAGATTAGACACTGGGATAAAATATTACTTCTTACATCAATAACTGGAATATATTATTCCAAACTATAGAGAACGCATTCATCGAGGTCGTTATGAAAATTGATTTATCTGCACTGGCTACAGAGAGCCGCAACCAGGCGAGCGAGAACATTGACACCCTGTCGACGCTGGAGATGCTGAAAGTCATTAATACAGAAGACCAAAAGGTCGCGCTGGCGGTTGAAGAACAGCTGCCTGCCATCGCGAAGGCCGTCGATGCAATTACACAAGCCTTTGCCTGCGGCGGACGCCTGATTTACTGCGGGGCGGGCACCTCGGGCCGCCTCGGTATTCTGGATGCAAGCGAATGCCCGCCAACCTACGGCACACCGCGCGAAAGGGTGGTTGGCCTGATTGCGGGCGGTAAAACCGCCATCTTGCAGGCGGTCGAAAACGCCGAAGACAGCCCACAAATGGGCGAGCAGGATCTGCGTGATTTGGCTCTGAACGAACGCGACGTGGTCATCGGCATTGCCGCCAGCGGGCGCACACCGTATGTGATTGGTGCCCTGAACTACGCCCGCAGCGTGGGTGCGACCGTCGGCGCTATCGCCTGCAACCGTGGCAGCGAAATTGGCAAAATTGCCGACATCGCCATCGAACCGATGGTCGGCCCGGAAGTCGTTACCGGCTCTTCACGTATGAAAGCAGGCACCGCCCAGAAACTGGTACTCAATATGCTCACCACCGGGGCGATGATCCGTTCCGGCAAAGTATTCGGCAACCTGATGGTCGATGTGGAAGCCACCAATGCCAAGCTGCTACAGCGCCAGGTGAACATCGTGGTACAGGCCACTGAATGCGACCCGGCGACGGCGGAAGCTGCGCTGAACGCCTGCGATCGTCATTGTAAAACCGCCATTGTGATGGTTCTGGCGGGGGTCAGCGCCGCCGATGCCAGCGCGATGCTGAACAATAACAACGGCTTCATTCGCAGCGCCTTGCAGGGCATCGGGAGCAAGTAATCATGGCGAAGATAACCGGCTCGATGATCGAACAACTTCTGCGACTGGCGGGAGGACCGGCGAACATCAGCGTGTGCGGCAACTGCATGACGCGCCTGCGCCTGACGCTGGTCGACCGGGACGCCGTCGATATTGCACAGCTCAAAGCGGTGCCCGGCGTCCTCGGCGTAATTAACGGCGACGACCAATTGCAAATTATCCTCGGGCCGGGTAAAGCGCAAACTGCCAGTGAAATGATGAATGACCTGCTGAAAGCAGAGGGTGATGAAGCTGCAGTACCCGCGTCAGACGCCAACCTGAAAACTCAGGCCAGTCAGAATAAAGCGAAGATGAAAGGCAAGCAGAACAGCGCGGTGCATAACTTTTTAACCAAGTTTGCCACCATCTTTACACCGCTGATCCCGGGCTTTATCGCTGCGGGCCTGTTGCTCGGTATCGCGACGCTGTTGCAGCAAATTTTCATTACCGACGGCGCGTCACCGGCAAGCTGGCTCGTGGACATGATCGCCTATATGAAGGTGTTCAGCATCGGCCTGTTCACCTTCCTCAGCATTCTTATCGGTTTCAACACCCAAAAAGCGTTTGGTGGCTCGGGCGTGAACGGCGCGATCATCGCCTCGCTGTTTATTCTGCGCTACGTGCCGGAAGGCAAAGTCGGTTATTACGCGGGAATGCAGGACTTTTTTGGGCTGGTCATCGACCCGCGCGGCAACATTATTGGTGTGCTGCTGGCCTGTATTCTCGGGGCGTGGATTGAACGCCAGGTGCGACGCTTTATTCATGATTCACTGGATATGATCCTGACGTCGGCCATTACGCTGCTGATTACCGGGGCCATCACTTTCACGGTGATTATGCCGATTGGCGGCGAGCTGTTTAAAGGCATGTCGTGGTTGTTCCTGCACCTGAACGGCAACCCGTTTGGCACGGCACTGTTGGCCGGTCTGTTCCTGATAGCCGTTGTGTTCGGCATTCATCAGGGCTTTGTGCCGGTGTATTTCGCGCTGATGGACGCTCAGGGCTTCAACTCCCTGTTCCCGATTCTGGCGATGGCCGGTGCCGGACAGGTTGGTGCGTCACTGGCGCTGTACTTCCGCGCCAAACACGGCTCGCTGTTACGCACCCAGATTAAAGGCGCCATCTTCCCTGGCCTGTTGGGGATTGGCGAACCGTTGATTTACGGCGTGACGCTACCGCGCCTGAAACCGTTCGTGACGGCCTGTCTCGGCGGCGCGGTGGGTGGCTTCTTCATTGGTCTGATTTCGTGGCTGGGTCTGCCCGTGGGCCTGAACACCGTCTTCGGCCCGTCTGGCCTGGTGTCGATTCCACTGATGACGTCTTCGCAGGGTATTTTCGCCGGAATGGCGGTGTACGTGGCGGGGATCCTGATTTCGTATCTGGCCGGCTTTGTATTGACCTGGTTCTTTGGCAGTAAAAACGTCGACCTGCAGTAACGGCCGGCGGTATTCCCCCCCCCTTAAGCCGCCATTTAGGCGGCTTTTTTTGGGGCGAGATTACTGGTCTTCAATCAACAGCGCTTCCAGCAAATCGAGATCGTGCAAGAGCTTTTGCAGCGTTTCATTGCTGATTTGTCGAGTGGCGCGCAGATGATAAAGCTCACCACGCTCGGAACGTAACGCCGCAAGTCGAAAGCGGCGTTCAAGACTCTCTTCCAGCATTGAAGTTTCGACGTCTTTGCGCCCATCTGCCCGACGCCGCAGGTTACCAATCACCCGCGAACTCACCTCGGTGAGCAGCTGATTATCGATGTTTTCTTTCGTGTCTGCTGCCAGCCGTTCTTCCATTTTCTGAATGGCGACAATGGCGACATCCGCCGTTGCGGCCCGCGCCAGACGTTCTTCTTTGTGCTGCTGAGAATGGTCGGCGACCTCAATGTGTCGCAGCAGTACTGGCAAAATCACTACCCCAACAAACAGCGAGAACAAGATAACCCCCGCCGAGAGGAACACCAGCTCGTAGCGCGCCGGGAAGGTACTGCCATCCGGCAACCACAACGGAATGGAGAGCACACCGGCCAGCGTAATCGCCCCACGCACGCCTGCAAATGAGGCAATCAGCAACTCGCGCGTACCCCAGCTCCCAAACTCCATCGGTTTCTTTTTCAGGAAACGCAGGCTGAAACGCTGCATGGTCCACAACCAGCCAAAACGCACCAGCATCAGCGCCGCATAAATCAGTAGAACATCGGCGAACAGCATCCAGGTTTCGACGTTCGGATCGGCTTCTGCGGCTACCAGCGAGGTTTCGAGTATGCCTGGCAGCTGCAGGCCCAACAGCAGGAATACCATACCGTTAAACACGAACTCCAGCATTGCCCAGGTACTGTTGGCGCGCAGACGCATGGCCAGCGGCGCAGTACGCATCACGCCGGAGCGGGTGATGGTCATCCCGGCGGCAACCGCTGCCAGAATGCCCGATACGCCGATGTGTTCTGCAATCAGGTAAGACGCGAACGGCAGCAGGAACAACAGCACAATTTGTGTCGCCGGCTCATCCCCGCCCCAACGGCTGAGGAAACGCAGCGAACGACCGTACGACCAGCTGACGATAAACCCGGCCAGGATGCCGCCGGTCGCCACTTTGACAAACTCAAGCGCGGCCCCACCGACGGTGAACACCATCGTGCCCATCACCACCGCAACGGCGAATTTGAGCGACACCAGACCGGAAGCGTCGTTCATCAGCGCCTCGCCCTGCAAGATGCCCATGATTTTTTTCGGGATGCGCCCTTCGCCGACAATACCGGACAGCGCCACGGCATCGGTTGGCGACAGCACCGCCGCCAGCGCAAACGCCGGGATCAGCGGAATACCTGGAACCACCCAATAAATCAGGAAGCCAATGCCGACCACCGTGACCAACACTAACGCCAGCGCAAGACCAAAAATCTCTCGCCCATGTTCCAGAAATTCACGCGTGGGCGTCTTCCAGCCATCAGCAAACAGCAGCGGCGGAATGAACAAAACGAGGAACAGTTCCGGATCAAACTCGACGTGTAAGCCGAACGTCGGCCACGCCAGCATCGCGCCGATACCAATCTGCATCAGCGGCAGTGGAACCTGAAAAGGGAGGACGCGGGTAATGACCCCGGAAAGGGAGACCACAAGGGTCATGATCAGTATTGTGAAGAAAATTTCCATGCTATCCCTGTTTGCGATGTCTTATTACTTAACCTCAGATAATACGCTCTCAAGCTTATCGCAAAGAACGGCAGGATGTGCCCTAAAAAACAAAACGGGTGGCAAACGCCACCCGTTTTTTACTGCGCTGACCAGGCTTAAATCGCCCAGCCGCCCGCATAGAAAGCCACCAGTGCCAGGGCAATCACTACGGTACCGATGTTAAGCTTACGCCACTCACCCGATACGATGCGGCCAATCACCAGCGTGGCGAAACCAATCATGATGCCGGTTACGATGTTACAGGTCAGGACGATGAACACCGCAGTGATCAGCCCTGCCATCGCGTCGACGAAATCGCCGAAGTCGATTTTCGCTACGTTGCTCAGCATCAGCAGGCCAACGTACATCAACGCCGGGGCGGTTGCGTAGGCAGGCACCAGATAAGAGAGCGGGGACAGGAACAGGATCAGCAGGAACAATACGCCGACGGTGATGGCTGTCAGACCGGTTTTACCGCCAGCGGCAGTACCGGCTGCAGATTCGATGTACACCGCTGCAGGCGCAGCACCCACCAGCCCGGAGAATACGCTGCTCAGGGAGTCAGTGGTCAGCGCTTTACCGCCGTTGATGATCTGCCCATCTTTATCCAGCAGGTTTGCCTGACCGGCGACTGCCCGGATGGTGCCCGTGGCGTCAAACACCGCAGTCATCACCAATGCCAGCACGCTTGGCAGAACAACCGGATTCAGCGCGCCCATGATATCGAGGCTGCCAATCAGCGAATTGCCGTGCTCATCGCTGAGAGAAGGCATGGCGAAGATACCGGAGAAATGCACGGTCGGATCGAAAATCAGCCCGACTACGGACACACCGACGATAGTCAGCAGAATGCCGCCCGGCACCTTCAGTTTTTCCAGACCGATAATCACCGCCAGACCAATCAGAGACATGATAACAGGGAAGCTTGCGAAGTGACCGAGAGCCACTGGCAGGCCGTCCAGCGGGTTTTTGATAACCAGACCAACGCCGTTCGCCGCGATCAGCAGCAGGAACAGGCCGATACCGATGCCGGTGCCATGCGCAACGCCCTGCGGCAGGTTGCGCAGGATCCAGCTACGAATGCCGGTGGCGGAAATGATGGTGAACAGCACACCCATCAGGAACACCGCCCCCAGCGCCACAGGAATGCTGATGTGCTGGCCCAGCACCAGGCTAAAGGCGGTAAACGCGGTCAGCGAGATGGCGCAGCCAATCGCCAGCGGCAGGTTCGCCCACAGGCCCATGACCAGAGAACCGACACCCGCCACCAGACAGGTCGCCACGAAGACGGCCGCCGGTGGGAAGCCCGCTTTACCGAGCATGCCCGGTACGACGATAACGGAGTACACCATTGCCAGGAAGGTCGTTAAACCGGCAAGGATCTCCTGACGTACAGTGCTGCCACGAGCTGAAATTTTGAACCAGGCGTCCAAACCGCCGGTACGCGCTGAAGGCGTAGACATAGAAAACATCCCCTGAGAATTTTTATCATTCGTCCGTCCGCGTGATGGACAATCCACTGCCAGCTAAGCGTTATACACAACATCATTCAGATGCCATGTACTTTTCCCTGTGCGATATCGCGACTAAGGGGGGTCGCAAAAAAAGCAAACGATTAGCTTCACGCAAACAAAAACGGTATGCAATGTGACCTGCCCCTGACCTTCACGGCGGAACAGATTTTTGCCGCATGGATTTCGGGTTGCATTGCGGCGGCAATTGCGCGAATCCCCTGGAGCATAGACAACTATGTGACCAGGGTGAGCAAAAACAGCCAACAAAAATGCGGCCCGAAAGACATCGGTAAAAAAGGCAAACGATTATCTGGCTTTTATACTGCCCTTTTCAACTGATGTTTATGCCATTTCGCTAAATTTCCCTTATGACGGCGAAGAAATAGACAACGTGTGCGCAAACGATATCGTCCCTGCGCAATCTGCTAACATTTTTGCGAACGTTTGTTTTCATTTCGCCGGGTCATCGGTTTTTGTGATGATGAATCAGCTGCCGGGAAAATTGAGTGGGCCGCCCTGCTGAATTGCTCTCTGCCAGGCGGGACGATTTTCAACGCGTTTTGTCCATGCCGTCAGATTCGGCAATGCGCCCTGTTCTCCACGCGCCAGTAATGCCATCGCCGGATAGCTCATCTGAATATCCGCCATGCTGAGCTGCTCTCCGGCAAACCAGGTGTTTTGCGCCAGGTGCGCTTCAATAAACGCCGCATGAGTCGCCAGCTGTTTATTGAGATATCCCTTTTGTACGCCCTGCCCCAGCAGTTTTCCCACCGTTCGCAGACCAATTGGCACCGGCGGTTTACCGAGGTTAGCAAACACCAGTTTCATTAACAGGAACGGCATCAGCGAGCCTTCGGCGTAATGCAGCCAGAAACGGTACTGAATACGGTCCTGCGGGTTCAGGGGTTTTAGCGTTTGTCCGGGATCGTGCGTCTCCTGTAAATATTCCAGAATTGCGCCCGACTCGGCGAGGATCAGTCCGTCATCCTCCAGCACCGGAGATTTACCCAGTGGATGCACTTTTTTCAACGCCTCAGGCGCCAGCATCGTCGGCTCGCGCTGGTAGCGCACTATCTGGTAGGGCAATTCCAGTTCTTCTAAGGCCCAAAGCACGCGCTGGGAGCGCGACAGATTAAGATGATGCACCGTCAGCATGGCGGTCTCCTGTGAGTTGTTCAAAATAACTATAGGAACTGTGGCGAAAGGCGGGAAAAATTTTGGCGAAATAATCGCCAACCCTGGTGGCAAAACTCGGGTTGCGGCTTACAATTAAAGTGTCAGTACAAACCGGAACCTCCAACCACTTTTGATCGACTGAGGCGTACTGATGTCGGGGGAAACCCTCCTGTGAACCAACGGGATAGAGAGAAAGACAAAGACCGGAAAACAACTAAAGCGCCCAATTGTGGCGCTTTAGTTTTTTCAGTCGTTATCGTCCGGGAAGTGCGCGCCAGGTCCTTTCTCGCCGAGCATATCGCCCGGGTTACGCAGCGGGCAGTCACGATGCGACAGACAGCCGCAACCGATGCAGCCATCAAGCTGATCGCGCAAAGCGACCAGCGTATGGATACGGCTATCCAGTTCTTCGCGCCACTGTGACGACAGCTGTTTCCACGCCTTTGGACTCAGGTTGTGCCCTTCGGGCAGCACGCCCAGCGCGTCGCTGATGGTCGCGAGCGGAATGCCTATTCGCTGGGCAATCTTGATAATCGCCACATAGCGCAGCACATCGCGACGATATCGACGCTGGTTGCCATCGTTGCGGGTACTCTCTATTAATCCTTTGCTTTCATAGAAATGCAGCGCCGATACGGCGACGCCACTACGCCTTGCCACTTCGCCCGGCGTCAGCAGCGTTTTAATGCGGGGAGATTTCTTTTCCATAAAGCACTTTACCTCAAGTTAACTTGAGGAATTATACTCGCCCGCAGACAAATCGACGAACCGAAATTGTGAAAGAGAGGCTATTTATGTCCCATCACGACATCATAGAAACGCTGATTGAATGGATTGATGAACATATTGATCAACCACTTAACATTGACGTGGTCGCCAGAAAATCGGGTTATTCAAAATGGTATTTGCAGCGGATGTTCCGCGCGGTGATGCACCAGACGTTGGGTGAATACATTCGCCAGCGGCGGTTGCTAATGGCGGCAGAAGCACTGCGCACTACGCAGCGTCCGATTTTTGATATTGCGATGGATTTGGGTTACGTATCGCAGCAGACCTTTTCGCGCGTCTTTCGCCGGGAGTTCGACCGCACTCCGAGCGACTACCGCCATCAAATCTCAGCGTGAGCTACCTGATGGCTCGCCCACTGCGTTGAGCCCTGCTGCCATTCAACAAACTCGTGCGGCGGCATGGCTTTCGCAAAATGCCAGCCCTGACAGAACTGTACCCCACGCTTAAGAAGCCAGCTGACCTGCTCGGCGGTTTCGACGCCTTCCGCGATGATCTTCAGCCGCAGGCTTTGCGCCATTTCAATGATGTGTTCTGCAATCAAATGGCTGGTGCTGTTGGTGGTGAGCGTGTCGACGAACGATTTATCGATTTTCAGGATATCGACGTTCAGCGAATAGAGGTTGTGCAGGTTGGAGTAGCCAGTGCCGAAATCATCGATAGCCACTTCATAGCCCGCCTGACGAAACGCCTGTATAACCGGTGTCGTTTTGGGTACGTCAATAAACCCACGTTCCGTCACCTCAATTTTGATTTGCTGGGCCCGAACCCGATATTGTTGGGCTTTGTCAGAAATCATCCCAATCAGACGTGAAGAGTGGAAATCAGACGCCGACAGGTTAATGGAGACATACAGCTGCGGGTGGTGCTGTAGAAAATCACCTAAATCGGTAAACACCGATTCCACTACGTAATCCGTCACCTGCTCAATTAAACCTTCTTTTTCCGCCAACGGAATAAATTCAGCCGGGCTCATCACCGGGCCGTCAAATCCCGGCCAGCGCAGCAGCGCTTCGGCTCCAACGCATTGATTATTTTTGATATCAATAATCGGCTGATAGTGCAGACGCAGCTGCTGCTTATTCAATGCCCGTTGCAATAAGCGCTTCGGCGAATTAAATCGCTGACGGCTGCGGGCCCAGACTATCAGGATAAGGATGCTGCCAATGAATCCGAGCGGCAGAGTCAGCATCGCCTGATGGCGGAAGTTTTGGAAATAACGCGCATCCGATGACGAAATAATAATTGCAATCGGCCGACGTTCAGAAAGCGCGATGGTATAAAAACGCCCATCGTGTTGAAACGCAGATGCGCTGTCACGGATAAGTGGTTTTAATGTATTCAGACTGGCATTTTCGCTAACCGAAAAGAAGGTATTGGTTTTAGTGTCGTAAGCGCCAAACGCGAGGCTGCCGTCATCCGTCACGATTTCACCATAGGATAGCGGGTTAATCACCGCGACATAATTCCCACGCTGCATATAGGTCATGCTATAGCCGGGGTAAAACGGGGTATCGCGATAATAATAAATAGAAATATCAGGCTTGCGGCGGTAATTAGGCTCTGGCATCAACCAGGCTTTACCCGGATGCACCGACGTGGAGCAGACAAACTGATCGCCCTGAGCGTAAATTAAATCTTCAACGTACAGCCGCCCGCGAACAATGTTTAACATCTGCTTCTGATGTTCTGCCGAGCAAAGCGTGCCGGTGTATTGTTCGGCGGCGTCTCTGGCAAGATCGGCCTGGCGAATAACCTGTTCTGTTTTATTCAGGGCGATATGGGCGAATGTAGTAAGTTGGCTGTGGGTTTGAGACTCGGCTCTGAACTGCGAAAACCAAAGCGCAAACATCATCGGCAAGAGCACGACGATGATCACCCCCAAGCCCCTCTGCACGTTGCTTCGCGCACTCTGATTCATATTCAGCCTGATATCCCTGCATTTAATGTGCCTGACACTCAGGCTGGACGCTTTCTGCCAGGTGATAACGTTGCATGAATCATTCAACATTAGCAACCGTCTTTTGCCCTCAAAAATCGAATATTGGGTTATGACGATAATATTTGTCCGTAAGGCAAACTAAAAGTTGTGCCAACGTTTTTATTAAGTCCGTTATTTATTAAGCGACCGTTGATAACGTTGTTTAAAAGGCCAACACAATGAAATTAAGTAAAATCAAATAACAATAGCAGGCGACATAAAAATTGCCGCCTGTTGTAAGGTTAAGATGTTAATGAAGTCACCACCGTTTTGCCGCGCCCGGTGCGTTTGGCATCATAAAGTGCGTTATCGACCAGCGTTAATAGCACCGCACGTTCGGTATTATTTTCACGGACCCCCATCACACCTGCGCTAAAGGACATCACCACTGAGGTACCACCAACCGCAAAAGGCATAGAGCGCAGTTGCGCACGCAGCCGGTCGGTAAACGCAACCGCTTCGCCGGTTTCAGCAAACGGTAGCAGGAGCAGAAACTCTTCCCCACCCAATCGCCCCAGCCTTGTCTGACCCTCGCACTGTTCGCGGATGCGCTGGCAGAAGTAGACCAGCGCATCATCACCCGCTACATGCCCCCAGCGGTCGTTAATTTGTTTGAAGTGGTCGAGATCAATCATCACCATCACAAAGTGCGTATCGTTTTGTTCTGAATGGCAATTATCGAGACTTTTCTGTAAATGGTCGAGGATTGCCAGCCGGTTATAACAGCAGGTCAGCGCGTCAGTAGTGGCCTGAAACGCCAGCAGATTCTCCGCGCGTTTGCGCTCGGTGATGTCCACCCCGATATTCATTATTTCACCGTCGGGTAACATGATATTTGACCACAGCGTGGCCAGCACCTCCCCGTCGCGTCGGTGCGGATACCATTCATGCATCTCAAGCGTAGGAGAGTAGTTCACCGACTCACGCACCCCGCGACGCACTTCAGGATCGGGATAAAACAGCGCCAGCGGGTCCGGCTGACGATTTATTTCATCCAGCGTCCAGCCAAATACCCGTTCGCATTCTCCGTTCCATAATATGCAGCGATTATGTTTATCAAAGGAATTCATTAATACCGGCGCGCGATCGAAAAGAATTCGATATTGATTAACGATATTTTTCAATTCAACGGCGGTGCGCTCGCGGGTTATTAATTCGGTCATCGCGTCATGTAGTTTTTCCGCGATTATCAGCGCTACGCTGCGTAATACCCCTGGTGCTAATAGAGGCTGGTCGAACGCGAGGAAAATAAAAGCGCGAGCATCTTCCTGTAGGGGGAATATTCGGCATAGCACGCCGCACTGTAATTCCTGCGCCAGCGGATGCGCATCAGGATAAAGCAACCGACCCACGTCCCGATGCCAACACTTCACTCGCCAGGGGGCCTGCTGCAGGCGCAACGCCGCCAGTAAGTGTCGGGCGCTTTCCTCGGCATACAGCGTGTCGCCCAGCACTTCTATATGCTGCACGTCCTCGCTTTCCAGCATTATCCAGGAAAGACGCGCGTCAAACACCTCATGAATGAGCTGCAAGACATCAGTCAACGTGCGATGTGCTGACAAACCGGGCATCAGTTTGGCCAGACGATGCAGGCAAAGCTCTGCATCGTTAATTGCTGTGTGTAATCGCTCTTTTTTCATTTTTTCAATCACAGGTTCGTTGAGGACAAAAACCCGCAATGAATGAATCAGATACTGATTTACATGATTAAGCACAGGTTAATCATAAAGGTGTACGTTCTAAGTAACAAAACACACTGTGTTGTATTAAAAAAATTACAAATACCAAAATAGTCAATAAAATCAATAGCTGATTAATTGATCGCAAGTAAATTTATTTATCCAGAAAGCATATGCCATGTAATTTATAATGTAAATATTGTATAAGTACTAAACTATCGTGCCCGTTTTCTATCTCACTGAAATATCTGAAATCCCCGCCAAAGACCGCAAAGAATATATTCTCCATATCAACGCATCATCCTTACACCTCGATTTTTATGTATGTAAAATTTCACCATACCAGTGGCGAATAAAACAGCGAATGTGATATAGTTCACACAATCCCATGAAACACAAAACAGTGTTTCATTACATTGGTCGATGCCTGCCGATAGCCAGAGTGTGATGCCCCTGATGAGCAACGCCGCGCTATCTCTGGCTCCGTTTTCAGAGGGTACGTTTCATGATGTCTGTCACCACCGGCGTTGTTCTCCTCCGCTGGCCACTCGCGAGCGCTGTGCTGATGTTTCTGGCGAGCACGTTAAAAATTCAGTTTCGTAAATCCGATTATGCCGGGCTGGCGGTTATTTGCAGCCTCTTTGGCGTTGCGGCCTCCTGTTGGTTCGCCACGGGTTTACTGGGGATTACCCTGGTCGACCTGACGCTGGTCTGGAACAATATCAAAGACGTGATGATGGAAGTCATGAGCCAGACCCCGCCAGAATGGCCAATGATGATGACCTGATTTCAGCGACTCCGCCTGAGTTCGCAGAATAAAAAAAGCGCCTCCTTATTGAACTGACCCCATAAAATTGGACAGTGATTTGCTAGGCGGCTATCTGTACCTGAGTCCGGTATTCTACCGGGCTCAGGCCTTTTAATCTTGAGCTGATGCGCTCATTGTTATAGTAATCGAT
>Ga0160467_100312_pt1 | contig 55024 bp, 50 predicted proteins | sample HID1972I_E11MG_FD_108221 | JGI IMG/M metagenome (GOLD analysis project Ga0160467, IMG submission 108221) | Enriched pill bug-associated microbial communities from UW Madison campus, WI, USA - HID1972I_E11 MG | ecosystem: Host-associated > Arthropoda: Insects > Digestive system > Unclassified ... | reverse complement strand
CTTGCGAGCCTCCGGTTTCCGGGGATTGCGGCGGGGGTTGAGGGCGTTCGCTGGGTTGAGAACTGCGTTCGTTCCGCCGATCTCGGCGGGGTCTGGGTCGATTATCGGTAGCGCGATGGAGGGAGCAGCACCATTGGCGCAGCTCCATAAATGATTGCCACCCACGCGACGTGGTCCAGCAAGCGATGCTTGTCCGCATCGACGCTCCCGTGAAGGGGCGAATTTATATTATCAGGAGGTTTTGATGAAACACGCACTCGATCCGCACATGATCCGTCATTTATCTCTGGAGGAAATTTGCCGAAAGACCGCCGAGCTGGGATACGACTATGTTGAGCTCTCACCCCGTCCGGACTTTCTCTCCTGGTGGACGCGTCCGAAGGTTTATCCCGAGAGGGTAAAGAGCTTCAAGAAGGCCCTCAAGGACCATGGGGTGGGCCTGGCAACGCTGCAGCCAATGTACCGCTGGGCCAGCCCATACCAAGACGAGTGGGAAACGGCGATAGAGAACTGGAAGCGTGCCATCGAAATTGCGGCAGAGATGGAATGCCCGATGTTGGTCTCGGAGTTCGGGCGAGGGGGATCCCCGGATCGAAGCCTGAATGACCGCAGTGGGTTGCATCGTCCGGAGACGTGTGAGGGGCAGTTTTTCCGTGCGATGGATATCCTCGTGCCAATTCTGGAGCGCGAAGGGCTGATCCTCTCGCTCGAAGCGCATCCAGAGGACTGGATTGAGGAAATCGCCCCTGCCATCGATATCATCAAGACGATCAATTCAAAGGCCGTAAAGGCATCGTTCATCGCGCCCCATACCTTCTTCTACGGTCCCGACATGGTTGCTAACCTGCGAGCGACCGAGGGGCTTCTTGCACATGTGCGCCTCGCAGACACCTATGACCATAACAAGTCTTCGCAACTGCGCTACATTGTAAATCCGCCTGGAGCGAAGGTGCGCGTCCATCAACACACCGACTTCGGCCAAGGTGAGATCAACTGGGAAGTATTCTTCTCAACTCTTGCCGACATGAAATTCGACGGTGTCCTTTCAAATTGCGTTTTCGCTTGGGAGGACCGAGCCGAAGACAGTGCCCGTTTCATGCTTCGTGAGACACAGATGTATGTGAACAAGTACTGGCCAAAATAACTCCTCCGCAATCGCGGAGTGGTCGAAAAGGCCCTGCGATATGACCAGGCTTTTGTGGCTCGACCAGATCAACTGGCCTTTCGATGCTATCCCACAGTCGCGGGATCTTTCACTGGGCCACCTCTGGTACGAGCGCCTTCAACGCGGAGAAGGCCTTCTCGTTTCGACAGAGGTCCGGGCTGACTGTGAATGGCGCATGATTGCGCCACGCTTGCCCAACGAGCCGCGAGGCCGAGAAGCGGCAGCTAATGACGAAGTACGTGGTCGGGACCCTTCAAGAGCTTAATTGGACCCATTCATTGCGGCTCGCAAGGTATCGTTGATGCGTTCTTGCCAGCCCGGACCGTCGGCTTGAAAATGCGCGAGCACATCGCTGTCGATTTTCAATGATACAAGCTCTTTGGTGTTAGGAATTGCAGGCCGTTCAACGGCTGGCGCTGCGACCTTCTTTGCCGGTTTGAACAGCGCCTCGGCTGCGTCTTTCGGATTGGACGGTCGTCGGGGTGTTGCCATGGTCATATATCCTCTTGTGTCGTGCGCTCGAACAGCGCAGCCTGTCAGTTTCTGTTTGCAGGCTGTATGTCAAACACAGCGGTGGTCGCAACCCACGTGTAGTGGTTAGCCGGAAGAACGTAATTGCTGCCGATAAACCGTCAGCTCCCCCGCGCAATCTGGAAGAGATTGTGCGCCGTTATCCACAATTGCATTCGGAGGCCGCAGGTTCTTGTCAAGGTGTTAGCGCCCCTTGGCGAGATACGTGTTGACCTATTCTCATGCCCTTTCCGCTGGCGGAGCGTTTCACTCCCCTGCCGCCACTCCCTCGCGTCGTGGATCCGCGCTGCCGATCAAACCTTCGGCGGTTATCTCGATGGCATGCAAACCGGAATTCATCTCGCCCGGTTTCACCTCGTAACCCAGCGCCTTCAGTGGCCCTGCCAGACCTTCCGCGCTTGTACCGGCCTCGATGTCATAGGTGCCGAAGCGGTTGATGAGATGCGGCTGGGAGACGATCGCCTCTACAGGCATGCCCCAATCGATATAGGCGATCAGCGCCTGCGCTACATAGCCGATGATCTGGCTGCCGCCCGGCGAACCGATGGCGAGCAGCGGTTTGCCACCCTTCATCACGATCGTCGGGGCCATGGAGGAGCGCGGTCGTTTGCCTGGCTCAACGCGGTTGGCGATCGGCATACCGCCATCATGGGTCTTGAAGGAAAAGTCCGTCAACTCATTATTGAGCAGGAAGCCGTTCGTCATCAGACGCGAGCCGAAGCCACTTTCGATCGTTGTCGTCATCGAGACCACGTTGCCGTCCTTGTCGACGATGACAAAATGGCTTGTGGAGGGCAACTCGATCGCCGCATCCCGGCCGAAAAGCAGCGCGTGGTCCCATTCCGGCTCGCCGGCCTTGACGGCATCGTTGGTCAACGCCTTATCGCCGTCGAGCAGCTTTGCCCTCTCGCCCAAATAGGTCTTGTCCAACAGGCCCTTGATCGGCAGCGGCAGGAAATCGGTGTCAGCGACGTAACGCTCGCGGTCGGCGAAGGCGAGACGCTGGGCGTCGCCGATAATGCGCCAACTGTCGACATTTTTTGGCCCAAGCGCCTTGAGATCAAAATTCTCCACCAGACCAAGCATCTGGCCGATGGCGATTCCGCCCGACGACGGCGGCCCCATGCCGCAGACGTCAAGAGCACGATAGGCAAAGCAGACCGGCTCGCGCTCGACGACCCGATAGTTGGAAAGATCGGACAGCGACAGCACGCCGGGATTGTCGGCCGCCTCGCGCACAGTCTTGACGATCGCCTCGGCAATTCGCCCTTTGTAAAAGGCATCGGCGCCGCCTTTGGCGAGCGCCGCAAGCGTCTCGGCATAGGCCCGGTTCTTCAAAGGAACGCCGGCCCGCAGGGCGGCCCCGGAGGTGTCAAAGAAATAGGACCGGGGTTCTGTATATTTCTTCAACCGGTCTCCCTCGGACGCGATCAGGGAGGCAAGACGCGGTGACACCTTAAAGCCCTCTGTAGCCAGCGTTTCCGCCGGCTTCAGCAGGCTTGCCCATTCGGCCTTTCCATAGCGTTTGTGGGCTTCCTCCAGAAGTCGCACCGTTCCCGGCGTGCCAACAGAGCGGCCGCCGACCACTCCGTCCATGAATTTTAGCGGTTGACCTTTGTCATCCAGGAATAGCTTCGGTGTGGCTTCCATCGGCGCCGTCTCGCGGCCGTCAAACGTGGTCAACTTGCCGCTTTTTGCGTCGTAATAGACGAGGAAGGCACCCCCACCGAGACCGGAACTCTGCGGTTCAACGAGGCCGAGCATGGCCTGCACCGCCACCATTGCATCGATGGCGTTGCCGCCCCTCTCAATCACATCACGCCCTGCCTCAGTCGCCAGCGGATTGGCCGCCGCTACCATGAAGCTCTTTGCCTCGATGCGTTTGGCAGTCGCAATATCGGTCGCTTTTTCGGGCGCCACCGTGTCGGACGCCTGCTGCGCCGAGGCGACTGCGGTGGAAAGCATCAAGGCGAAAAATGCCTCACCGAGAAATCTCATTTTCATCAGCCAAATCCTCCAGCGACGTACAACTCGTTAATGTAGCAGGGCATTCAACTGAGCCAGCAGGCAAGCCGAACCTGTATTGACCACGGCACGGACCATTTTCAGAACTCTCCCTTGACTGCCACAAAGCTTCGGTCTTCACCGGTATTTCAGCCCCGTCCGTTGGCTCGCTCCGCTGTTAAGCGTCTGTCTGGCGCGCCGCTCTTTTTCGGCACTATGGTGGCTGTCTCGCCGCATGTCCATCATGTCGAAGGGTCGACCTATCGTTGGAAAACGGAAATCTGCTCGTTTCCCATCCGACAAGCCTTTCGAGTTGGTATATGGCGGCGGACTTCTCTGCCTTCTTCAGGAAACCGGAAGGCAGGCGAGTATTATTTTTCCGACACAATAGATGGGCAGTTTGGTGTTCATCCAGGCCACGAGCTGGAGCTAATGACATAGGACGGAACGCAAGGGCAGCAAATGCAGGCGCTGTTGTCTCCACGCATCTGCCTTAATAACGGCGTCGCCGGTTCTGATCCTTTCAACTGCGTGGATATGCTAGCGGTAGACCGCTATCAGGATGGCGCATAACGCCCATTCGCGTCTCGTAGATTGCTTGCAGTTGATCCGGGGCCACGATGTCCTCTGGTCCTCCACGTGCAATGAGTTTTCCACAATGAAGTGCCAGGATTTCGTCACAAAAGCGAGCCGCCATGTTCACGTCGTGGAGCACGACGATGGCCCCAAGTCCACGCTCGTCAACGAGCCGGCAAACAAGCGTGAGAATGTCGATCTGGTGGGCGATATCAAGGGCCGAGGTCGGCTCATCAAGGAGGAGACAATCGGGGTTTTGCGCAACGAGCATCGCGAGCCAGACCCGCTGCCGCTCCCCACCTGAAAGCGTGTCGATGAAGCGGGCGCGATAACGCGCCACGTCTGTCAGCCTCATCGCTTCCTCCACCCTCGTCTTGTCCTCAAGGCCAAACCGGCCAAGAGCGCCGTGCCATGGATATCGTCCGAGCGCGACTAGCTCGCTGACAAGCATACCTGCAGTATCGGGCGCCTGCTGGGGCAAATAGGCCACCTTACGAGCGAACGGCCTGCTGCCCCATTCATGCAAGTCTTTTCCATCAAAGCAAATCTTGCCACCACTGAGTGGATTTTGGCGAGCCAGGAGCTTGATCAATGTCGACTTGCCAGAGCCATTGTGCCCGATCAGGCCGATAATTCGCCGTGCTGGCAAACTTATTGTCAGTGGGTCGAGCAAAACCCGAGTTCCGACGGAGAAACTGGCCCGCTCCAACTCAAAAAGGGGTATCCTCGAGATGGTTCTCGTTCTGCTGTCTTCGGATATCTGAACCAAGGCTGTTACCTCATTTTAGAACCTGGGGCTTTGTCTGCCCCGCGAGCGGATCACCCACAGAAAGTATGGCCCCCCGATAAAGGCGGCGATGACGCCTGCGGGAATCTCGTAGGGAAAGTCGGCAGCCCGTCCCAACCAGTCGGCTGAGATCATCAGCGTTGCGCCGACCGCGCTCGCCGTGAGAAGCGTCAGGATTTGGCCGCGTGCCCCGGCCGCTCGGGCGATGTGCGGTGCCATCATGCCGACGAAGCTTAACGGGCCGACAATTACGGTCGCAGCTCCCGTCAGGACGGCAATGAACAGCAAAAGCACGAGGCGGGATCGCGCCGGATTGAGTCCAAGAGAGCGTGCAGTGCTGTCCCCAAGCGCCAAGACCTCTAGCGGGCGGCGCAAGAGTGGCGAGATGGCCAGCCCGATCAAAACCAACGCTGCAGCGATGCTCGCGACGAAGGTGGTTGCACGAAAGGTAGGGCCCATGGTCCACGCCAGAATGTAACTTGCGCGAGGATCGCCACTGGCGACAATGAGCGAAATTATCGCAGTCGCGAGCGCACTGATGGCTATGCCAGACAGAAGAACAGGTCCAGGCGCATAGCTTTTCCCTTTTGCCACAAGCAGAATGATCGCAAACGCGGCGACTGCACCGGTTATACCGCCGGCAAGCGGCAAAATAGGCGACGCCATTCCTCCGGCGAAGAAAGCTGCGATAATCCCCAGTCCGGCTCCGGCACTGATGCCGAGCCCTTCCGGGCTCGCTATGGGATTACGCGTGATCGTTTGTGTGAGGGAACCCGCAATGGCCAGCATTGCGCCAGCACTTGCCGAGGTCAGGACCCTTGGCCATCGACCGGCAAACAACACGGATGTTTCCACCCCGCCAGCTATGAAGCTCTCGGTCAGCGAGAACAATGCGATAACGGCAGCAATGGCAAGAGAACCTGGCAGCAAAAAGCAGCCTGCCAGAGAGTTCTCTCTTTGGTTCAGGGCATTGCTGTTAAGCTGGTCAATGGAGTGGGGCACATGTTTGATGAGCACCAACATCACTATGGCGCCGATGATTGCGGTGGCGGTACCCGTTGGCACCTCACCGACGACGGGCGCTCCAGCAAGCACGAGACTGTCAGCGAGCAGCAGGAGGCCGGCACCAAGCAGTCCTCCCCACAGCAGTCGTTGGCGGAGCGTTCGAGCGCCAACTATTCGGGCGAGGTTGGTGGCTGCAAGGCCGACGAACGCGATGACGCCGACGCGGGCTACAACAACAGCCGACAGTACGGTTGCGATAAACAGTACCACCGCGCGCAACCCGCCCGGGGACAGTCCGAGGCTGCGGGCACGGCTTTCATCAAGACCGATAACTGAAAGCGGTCGAAAGAACAGCAACAGCAGCGGTATCAGCACGATCATGCGCAAGGCCAATGCGGTCGCGTTGGAATAGTCATTCTGGATGAGTGAACCACTTCCCCAGATGAACACCCCGCGCAGATATTCGTGGTGAAACAAGGCTAGTATGACGGAGGCCGAGCCGGCGGAAAAGCTGATCACCATCCCGCAGAGAAGGAGTGTCATCGGTGCGAAGTTTGAAGCTTTTCCCAGTCCCGCAACGAGTGTTACGGCGACGAGGCCGCCCACAAGCCCGGCTATCTCGCGCTCGCCTGCCGTAACTGCAGCTGCAGAAAGGGAAAGAAGGGTGATCGCCAACTGAGCGCCAGAAAGTATCCCGAGCGTCGAGGGTTCTGCCAGAGGGTTTTTTAGGAGCTGCTGGAATATTACACCCGTGAAAGCAAGCGCACCACCAGCCAGCAGAGCGACGAGGAACCGTGGGACAATCGAGAAATAGACATAGATCTGGCCGAACGAAGCTGGATCCGGCTGCCATAGAGCCCCTGGAATGTCGGAGATCGCCACATAGTGACCAACGGCAAAGGCGTGGAGCGCGATCGCTGCCAGTGTGATGGTAAAAACGAGGCGCGGTGGGGTGATGAAACGGTTTCTCATGCGATGCCGAGACTCTGCCGCAGGACTTCGGCAAACCGCATTGCTGATGGAAACGCGCCAAATACCCATGTGGGTGGAATCATCGATACACGACCATTCCGTACGGCCGGCAAGGCGTTCCATAGTGCGCTTTGCAAAAAAAGGCCCGGTGGACCCGGCTCGATGATGACCAGTCTTGCTTCAGGATAGCGCGCGATCGCCTCCAATCCCGCCGTTGCGAAGCCCCAGTTATTGGTCTTGCCATCCCATGCGTTGGCGATGCCGATCCGTTTCAGGACATCATCGAACAAGCCACCTGCGCCGTAGATATCGATAAGCCTGTCATCCGTAAACTTGATGATCAAAAGGGCGCGCCCGTCGTAGTCTTTTGCGTTGTGAGCTATCGCGTCTAGTCTCGAATAGGATAGTTCCAAATAATCTGTCGCACGCTCTTCCCTGCCAATGCGACGTGCAATCTCCTTGAGGGCGTGTTCTGCGGCAAGCAATGGTTGCCGGGCGGGGCCGTAAAGCGGTAGCGCAAGGGTGGGAGCAATCGCGCCGAGACGTTCAGCAGAGATACCATATCCGGCTTGAGACACGATCAGCTCGGGTTTCAGCGCTCTTAGCAGTTCAACGTTCGGCCATGATCTCAGGCCAAGGTCGATCGTGTCTGTCGAAAGTGCAGGTGTTACAACGCGGTCACCGTAAAGAGGGGCTTCGGCAACAGCAAATGGCTTGTAGTCCAGAGCGAGAAGGCTTTCTGCCCAGCCCCAGTCCAACACGGCGAGCCGACGCGTTTCCGTGCTTGCTGTTGCCACTGCTGGCAGGAAAACGGAAGCCAACCCGGCGGTGAATTGCCGCCGCGTCAGCCTGTAATCACGATTTGGGTAACGAGCGTCAGACACAATCCTACCAGCTATACTTGAGAGTAGCGTAGACGGTGCGACCCTCGCCCCAATAGCATCCCGTCGCAGCAATGCAGGTCGAGACATACTTGCGGTCGAATATGTTGCTGACATTCAGCGACGCCTTCAAACCTTCCAGCTTCGGGTCTGCCTTGCCGAAATCGTAGCGAACGGCAGCATCAAATACGGTGTATGAGGGGATGTCGAATTTGTTGGCATTGTCGCCAAAAGTCTGACCGGTGTAACGGGCGCCACCGCCAAAGCTCAGACCATCCCAGATGGTCGATGTCTGCAGTGTGTAGTCCAGCCAAAGCGATGCCTGCTGGCGTGGGACAAAGGCAAAGCGATTGCCCTCGTTGCTGATACCGGCAGCATTTGGATTGGCTCTGGTGATCTCGCTGTCGGTGTATGCATAAGATGCCAAGACAGAGAACGCGTCTGTGATTTCCGCCTTGCCCTCAAGTTCGACACCGCGCATCCTGACTTGGCCCGTCTGCACACTGTAGTTCGTGAATCCGGGGGTCGTATCTGGCGACAGGACATTGTCCTGCGTGAGGTGATAGGCAGAAAGGGTGACGAAGCTGTTGCTACCGTTGGGCTGGTACTTGACCCCAACCTCGAACTGTTCACCGGTAGTAGGCTCGAAGGCGTTACCCAAACGGTCGGTGCCGCTGGCCGGATTGAAGGAGGTTGAGTAGCCGGCGTATGGCGACAAACCGTTGTCAAAATTATAGACGAGGCCGGCCCTCCAGGTAAACTTGCCGTCTCTCTGATCGACCTGATTGTCAGCGGCGCTCGTCCGGGTCCTCGTATCTGTATTTGCCCAGTCGTAGCGGCCACCGAGCGAGAACACGAAATTGTTCCACTCCATCTGATCCTGAGCGTAGAGCCCGATCTGGCTGCGGTCCTGATCGATCCGTGTTGCGATCGGCGGGCGCGTGATCGCCGTTGCGCCGTAGACGGGGTCAAGTCCATTGAAGGGAGTGAAAATCGGGGAAAGCGCGGACTCTTCGTAGCGGCTGCTTTCGTAGGAATAGTCGAGGCCGAACAATGCGGTATGAGCGACGTCCCCCGTTTGGAAATTTCCGATCGCTTGATTGTCCACGGTGACGGCGCGGGCACTTTCGGGAAACGCCCAGGCATATCGGTAGAAGGCCGTGGGATTGCAGGCTGCCGGGCAATAGGGCTGAACGCGCTGAGTGTCCGTTCCGATATAGGAGTAGCGAAGGTTCTGTCTGATGGTCCAGGTGTCATCGACTTCGTGTTCGAACTCGTAACCGACAGATGCCTGGTCGCTCTTGTAGTGGTCGTAACCCGGCTCGCCTGGGAATGCACTGCGGGGCAATTCCGGATACAGGCCGGTATAGAGTGTGCCGTTCGCGGGAAGCGCCGGCGCTCCGCCGCCGCCGGGAGAGTCGATGTGCTGATAGCTACCGTAAACCGTCAGTGATGTTCCCTCATCCGGCTTGAAAGTGAATGAAGGCGCAATATACCCCTTCTTCTCGCGCACATAATCATACTGGGTATCGGTCAACCGGCCGACGCCGACGATGCGGTAGAGGAAACTGTCATCGTCACCAGCGCCACCGCCGAGATCGAATGCTGTCTGTATACGCTTATCGGTGCCGAACTGCATCTCCACTTCATTAAGAGCAGTTGCGCTCGGCCGTTTTGATACCATGTTGATCAGACCGCCGGGATCGCCCTGGCCATAGAGGACCGATGCTGGACCCTTGAGGACTTCGGCGCGCTCGAGGCTGAACGGTTCGACACGTGGCTGGGCGTAGCCGCGCGATCCAAACGGTAGGCGCAGGCCATCCAGATATCGACTTGGTCGAAATCCACGTATCGTAAACCAGTCATAGCGCGAATCGTCGCCATATTGGCTGATGACGCCTGGCGTATAGCGAAGAGCCTGGGTCAGCGTGGTCGAACCTTGAGCAGCAATCTGGTCTTTCGTTACAACATTGACGGCCTGTGGCGTGTCTTTGAGTGAGGTGCCCGTCTTCGTCGCTGTGGCGCTCTGTGTGGCGACAAACCCCTCTACAGGCCCACGAGCGTTCTCTCCCTGCACAACGATGGGCTCAAGGATTGTCGCGCCAACCGCACTGGCGCTTGACGAGGAGTTTTGCGGGTTGATCAGCAGGACAGTATTTGCGGTCGTAAATCGGAAGGTCAGGCCTGTGCCCGCGAGAAGACGTCTGAGCGCGCCCTCAGCCGAGAGATTTCCGGCTGTACCGACGCTGCGCAGGTTTGCCGGCAGAGGACCGTCAAAAGCGACATCGATACCGGTCACCGATGAGAAGCGCACCAGCGCAGCCGACAGGGGCTGACCGGAGATCGCAAATTCGTAGCTCTTGGCGGTCTGAGCAACTGCTCCTGTTGACAAGACGACGGTGGTGAAACTGGCGCAGGCGGCCAACAACATTATACGGTACAGTCTCATGCGAAAGCCGCCGGCTTGGTTTTTCTGTGTCACTCGTTTTGCCCCCTGCAAACGGACCAATACCCGAGCATTTTCGGGCTTCTGAACAAGGGACGTTTCAGCTTGGAAAAAACCTCGGTCGATTTTCTGATTTTTTATTGCGGATAGATCAACGTCAGCAAAGGCGAGTAGCTGGCAATACGGATAGGCAGGCCGTGCTCCAGACTTTCCAGTATCCGACCGGCCCTGCGCACGTCCACGATGATACTGATCGGCCGGCGGGCCAGGGCTCTGTCCATGACAATCATCTTGCCGTAGCGCCATTTTGACAGGGCAGCAACGACATCCTCGAACGGAGCCGAGATGAAAACGAGCCTTCCGCTTCGCCACGAAAGTCTCGTCTCAATATCCGTCTGTGATGGCACCGACAGTTTGTCATTGGCGAAAAGCACGGACTGTCCCTCCTGGACAATCCGCTCTTGGCTCAACGATGAGACCTTTACCGTATGTTCTGCAACCGCAACGACGATACCTTCCTCATGCATCCCAACGGAAAACTGAGTGCCAAGCGCTAAAGCTCTAAGGTCCCTACAATCAACAGAGAACGGTCGAGCAGCGTCCCGCGCGACGGTGAAAAACGCTTCGCCTTGTTGTAAAATGACGTGTCGCTGGCCCGCCGTGAAATTTAACGATATGGCGCTCGCCGTCGACAGTTCGGCAACCGATCCGTCGGGCAAGGAAAAGCGCGCGGTCTCTCCGACACCCGTCCGGTAATCTGTTTGCTGCCTTAAATATGCGTGCGTCCCAAGCCCGGCGGCGGTCAGGATAGCAAGTGCACCGCCGGATTTGAGGAATTTTCGCCGTCTGACAGATGCAGGGCTTGATACCTCTGGCAGGGCCGAGGCTCCAAGCCACAAACGCTCCAGTTCGGCATAGGCTCTCGCATGGGCCGGGCTTTGTTCGAGCCAAACCCTGAAATTGGCACGGTCGAGTGGTGTCGCGCTGTCATCGAGAAGCAGCGCGAACCATTCGGCTGCACGGCGTGATATCTCTGGATCATTGTCAGGACAGTGCTCCTGAAGGGAAAAATCCTGCATCCGCCGCCTCATTCTTAGCCGCCATGCGACTTTAGCGCTCGTAGTTGACCTCTGCACGCAACCGCTCAAGCGCCACGACCATGTGACCAAAGACCGTTTTGGGCGATATTCCCAGTCGTTCGCCAATCTCGACATATGTCAGGCCGTCAATACGAGCGAGGATAAAAACCTGCTGGGCGCGGGCAGGCATGTGTTCCAGTGCGGCCTGAACGCGAAGCAGTTCCTGACGGCTGATGGTAGCTGCTTCCGCAGATGGTGCGGGATCACGAATGGATTCAAGGCCTTCGATCCCGTCGACAAAGGGGGCGATCTTGCGGCGGCGTTCGTGATCAAGCGCAAGATTGCGGCCGGTAATCATGAAATAGGCTGCCAGGTCGACAACATCACGTAACAGGCTCGGCCGTTCCCAAAAGCGAAGAAAAGTATCCTGAAGGAGATCGGCAGTTGTCGCCGGGCAATGGACCCGACGGTAGATGACGCGCATCAGACGAGAGCGTACGCCCAAAAAGGTCTCGAGGATTTCAGGGTGTTTTGCGCTTTCCATGAAAACGCTGCTACCATTGGCTCGGAATCAAATCAAGATAAGATGAAATTTGCAATCAAGTTTTTACGCCGCCAAGCGCTTGCGTATTGCAGCTGATTTGATCGGCTCGCCATTGATGCTTGCGATGCCCAGCAGCAATCTGCTCTTCGCAGAGCCTTCTCCGTACCCGGCGAAGGCGGAACCGACGCCATGCCGAATGTCACAGCTTGGCGTGTTGCCAGGACCAGATCTTGTTCCGACCCCTTTTTGGCTACCGCGAATACTGACCTGTGGACGCCGGCCTATTGAAAGCCGGATATGGGAAACCAGACTCGTGCCACTGCCTTGGCAAGCGGATGCTTCTATAGGTTGCAACTTGCGCGGCGGGGTGAGAGCCCGCGTAATAACCAGATGCCATTTAAAAGGCACAGCTGATACGAAACGATTGAAATTTAGCTCTGTAGTTTTTCGTGGACGAGTTTTTGCGATTTCAACGCTGGCAGATGCCTATGATTTAGGCGATATCGAAAAATTTATTAATGCAATCTTAACGATGTTGCGTCGCAAAAAAACTTAGTGAACTATTTTAATACTGCGGGAGGAAAGGCTGTTCAACAAAACAGGAGTTGATATCATGCTGTTCCGCAATAGAGACAAAGAAGTGCGCCAAAGTGCGTCGGTGAAGCTGGCCTCCTATACTGTCCTTGGCGTTGTCGCCACGGTGTTTTCATCTTCTGTGTTTCCGCCGGTCTTCACATCCCAGACGAACCGCGCCCTCATCAATGCACCAGTCATTCCGCTGACGACACCGATCAGCGGTGTGGTAAAGATATCCGACAAAAACGGTAAGGCTGCTATTGAAAACGACAAGGTCGACAATACCACGCTCATCGGCCTGAAGGTGCAATTGGCAGCACTCGATAATGAACTTCGCCAGAAGAACGGAATTATTGGCGACTACGCCAGCCGCATCGACGATTTGAACAGGGATCTTGCCAGTCAGCAGGCGGCGTTACTGCAAAGAACCGAATCTGACCTACAGGCAGCCAATGCAGCCTTGCAGATGGTGACCTATTCGACCCGAATTGCAAAAGCGGAAGCCACGCGAAAACAGAAGCTGATGGCGAAGGGGATGTATTCTGGAATCGGAGAGGATATAGCGGACACAATACAACTTGAAGATACAAAGCTGCAAGCTGCCAAAGTCGCCGTTGACAAACTCACCAAGGAAATGAACTTCGCGCGCCAAGGCATCTATATCGGCTCCGATTTGCAATCGCTGCAAAATCTTCAGCAGGAAATTCGCACACGGTCCGCAGATCTGCTGCAGATCCGGATGCAGATGACCACCATGCAGACGCGCAAAAGCGAGCTCGAAACGCTGGCATCGGCGGAGAGCGCACGTATTGAAAGACTGACCCGCGCCGATCTTTCCATTCCACCGGGTACGACGCTCTACAAGCCCGTGGCTGCGACCGGCCGTGAAGTGGTTGCAGGCGACACGCTGGCGGAGGCGCTTGACTGCCGCAACGCTTTCGTCGTGGCGATTTTTTCAGAGCGTCAGGCACAGGCGCTTTCCGTCGGTTCTCGGGTGAAGGTGAGTTCCGATGCCTGGGCGGAAGAATCCGATGGGGTGGTGGAGCGCCTGGTGCCACGTACTACCGAACGTGTCGACCTCGATTACGCCGTGCCCTTTCCACCAACAGAGCGGCGAGAGCTCTACGCCTATATTCGCATGGACAGCAGGGCACAGGAAAAATTGACCGAGAACGGCGCCTGTTCGGTCGGCACGTGGGTGAGTGTGAGCCTGCCGCGCGAGTGGCTCGGCAAAACCCGGAATTATGTGCATGAAGCATCAGCCAGCCTGTTCCAGTTTGCAAAGACCTCCGTCAGCGAATTGCCGGATGTCAGGCAGGCCGCATGGGCACTGATCGAAACGTCGCGTGATACGCTATCCGCACACACTGGTATCGAGTGGCCCCAACAGCGGCCGGACGTGCCTGGCCGGGCACATCAGCCCGATATCATCACCCAGCACCCTCTCGGCAATACGGATGCCACCGGAAAGGCGCCGCGCACCCAATCCTGACACCCGCATGGATTGGACGGGCCCCTGCGGGAGTGCGATGCAAACCCGCAGGGCGACCCACCACCTGTTTAAGACACTCGAAGCAACCTCATTCACGCGCGGCGTGCCGCGCGCCTGACCAACCATGAGGATAAGTCGATGTATTTCAGCCCTGATGGCGATGTTCAGTCGGTACTCTACGTCAATCTTGTCATCGCCCTTTGCGCGATCCTGTTTACCATACTGGCCGACCCGCGCAGGGTCCTGGACCGGTTGGCCTTCAGTGCGATTATGCTGCTGTCTCTTGGCCTTTACATATTTTGGCGCGCCACCGATACGCTGCCACCCTTCGAGCTTTCTCTGGAGACTGCCTGGAACTACATTTATTTCACCTTCGAGCTGATCTCCGTTTTTTACGCCATCGGCTCGATCCTGATCCTGACGAGGCGGACGGACTGGTCTTTTCTGGCTGATAGAGGGGAAGCCGCGATTGCAACTAATCCCGATGCGCCACTCGTTGACGTCTTTATCTGCACCTACAACGAACCTTTGAACGTCCTTGAGAAGTCGGTTATCGCGGCCCAGGCCATGCAATATCCGCAGCTGCGTGTTTTTGTCTGCGACGACACGCGCAGGCCGGAAGTGCGGGACTATTGCGAGACGGTCGGCGTCAATTATGTGACGCGCCCGGACAATAGACATGCCAAGGCGGGAAATCTGAACAATGCACTTGAACACACCAATGCGCTGCCACAGGTTTCCGATTTCATCATGGTTCTGGATGCGGACTTCGCGCCACAGGCCAACTTCCTTCGTCGCGTAACCGGTCTTTTCGCCGATCCCAAGGTGGCAGTTGTGCAGACACCGCAATTTTACTTTAATTGCGACCCAATCCAGCACAACCTCGGCATCCGCAATTCCTTCGTCGATGATCAACGTGTATTCTTTGATGTATTCCAGCCGGCCAAGGACGCGGTCGGTTGCGCTTTCTGCGTCGGGACGAGTTTTGTCGTGCGGCGTGCGGCGGTCAACGAGCTCGGCGGGTTTCCGCATGATGCACTTTCCGAAGATATGCTGCTGACCTACCGCCTGATGGAGCGAGGTTACGTCACACGCTGGCTCAACGAAAAACTCAGTGTCGGTCTATCGGCTGAGGGCCTGCCAGAATATATCACGCAACGCACGCGGTGGTGCCTGGGCACCATTCAGATCGGCCTTCTGCGGACGGGACCATTGTGGCGTGGCAAGTTCACGCTGACACAAAGGCTGCATTATCTGCACGGGCTGTTTTGCTGGCTGTCGAAGCCTTTCATTCTCTGCCTGTTGCTGGCACCATCGATCTACTGGCTGACAGGCGTTTCCGCCCTTCAGGCCGACGAGCTGATGTTCATGAAATTTGGACTGTCGTCACTGGCTTTGTTTTGGGCCTACTCCACCTGGATATCGGGAAAACGCACCCTACCGCTGTTCACCGAAGTGACGCATACGCTGACCGCTGTTCCCATCACCATCACCTTGTTTCAGGCTATGCGCAAACCCTTCGGACGTCCCTTTAAAGTCACGGAGAAAGGTGGTGACCGGTCACAGGTGCGCATTCATGGGCCTACAGCGCTATTTTTCGCAATCGTCACCGTCACCTCCGCGGTTTCAGTTCTACTCGCCGTTTACGCATGGGACGCCCCTGTAGAATTTTCGGCGCGAGATTGTCTCAACCTCATCTGGTCGGCGGTCGCCATGGTGATTGCCTTCACCAGCCTCATCTGCTGCATCGAATTACCACGTGTCGACAAGGAAGAGCCGATCGGCGTGGATCTCGAAGGCCGTTTGCAGTGCGCAAGCGAGGTGAAGGCGGTACGGATCGTGGCGCTTTCGACCGAAACCGCGACCCTGGCGGATTTCAACCGGTCTTACGCCGAGGCAGAGTCCCTGTACGTGCCCGATGTGGGCTGGGTGCAGATCGATGCAACGAAGGTGTCGCAAACGCCCGGCAAATTCACTCTCACCCCGACTGCCGACCAGCATCGTGCAATCTTGAGGCTGCTTTTCCGCAATGCGCCCGAAAATGTCGCGGAACAGGGCGACCTCTTGAAGTCCATGCAGATGTTACTCGCAAGGGCCTTCAGCTAAGACAATTCGCGCCAAACCCGGGACCGTGCTCGACGTAAACCGCAAGCTAGAGGCGGGCTTGTTTGGAAAAGCGCCTACCAAACGGAAAACTCATGTCTGTCAAATCGATCGTCGCGACAGTTCTCATGACCTGCTTCACAACAGGAGTGGTCGCTGCTGGCGATGGGCGCACCGGTTCCGGATCAGTTCGCGACCGCCTTGCTGTGAGCTTGTGTGCGGGTCTCGTTGGGAAGATGGACAAATCCACCACCCCCTTCGTATTTCGGAGCTTTGAGCCTGCACCGGGCGGCAAAGCGCTTGATCCCGCTCTTTCAAATGCGGGTTTCACCTATGACAATGCCCTGGCGACGATTGCCCTTTTTTCCTGTGGCAACGATACCGAAGCAAAAAGGGTTGCCGATGCGCTGCTGCTCGCCGTCAACAACGATCGCTATTACAGCGATGGCCGCCTGCGCAACGCCTACCGTTCCGGCCCCGTTGCGAACGAAAACGATGCTATGCTTTTGCCCGGTTTCTGGAGTGAGGCCAGCAAGACGTGGGTCGAGGATGACTATCAGGTCGGCAGCGCAACGGGCAACCTGGCCTGGGCGGCACTAGCGCTTCTCACTGCCAGTGAACGATCAAGCAATCCGTCCTATGTGCAGGCAGCGACCAAACTCATGCGCTGGATCGATGCGCATACGGCGGGCGTCCGCGATATCGGCTACACAGGTGGCACATTCGGTCATGAGCCTGCACCGGCAAAACTCGAGTGGAAATCGACGGAACATAATCTCGATGTATATGCCGTTGCGGGTTGGCTCGCCGAAATTGAGGGTGCGCGCGCCTGGCAGGCGATGCGGGATAATACACGCAAATTTCTTGATGCGATGTGGAATGAGCAGCAGGGACGGTTTTACGTCGGCAGCCTACCCGGAAGCGACACACCCAACTCGAGCCAGTCTGGAATAGATTCCGAGCTCTGGCCCATTCTCGCCGTGCCGGAGTTTCGGGGCCGCAGTGGGCGTGTTCTGCATTGGGTTGATCGGCATTATGCGGTTGCGGGAGGTTTTGATTTTAACGACGATCGGGATGGTGTGTGGCTGGAAGGTACGGCCCAGGCCGCGCTGGCATTTCAGCAGGTCGGCGATGCCGAGCGGGCCGAGGCGCTGCTTGCCACCATCGCCGCACAAATATCTCCCGATAACCTGATCTACGCGACAGTCGGGGACGAACTGACGACCGGGCTGATGATCGGGCCGACCTCGACATTTGCCGACTTCAAATATTTCAGGTTGCCGCATGTCGGGGCCACTGCCTGGGCAATCCTTGCAGCGAAAGGCTGGAACCCTTTTCTTAGAAAAAGCGGTTGTATTCGTCTTTGTGAGGGATAATCGTCCGTCTCGGCGGCAGCAGGAGGATATTGCTCCAGGCCGTTGCGCCGGACATTGAAAACTGGGACGCATGACGCTGCTGAAAGCGGCGAAAAGCGTAAAACCGCAACGTTGACTGCCGCGCCGAATGCAATCTATTCGGTCGGAACCGGCGATGGAAACGCAGACTTAAGGACATAAAGATATCGTTATATGATGTTGACCGATGACGTGGCTTACAATATGGTCGTCACGCCTAAGGTTCCCCGGTCGTTGCACGCAACGTGCCGGGGCTAAGAGGGAAGTCGGTGCTCCGTGTCATGCGGAAAAGCCGACGCTGCCCCCGCAACTGTAAGCGGCGAGCTGAAGTCCAATATGTCACTGGTTTACCCCGGGAAGACGGACGGAAGTGATGATCCGTGAGCCAGGAGACCTGCCTTTGGTGAAATAACGTCCACGGGCGGGGTGTCCCAGTGTGCCGTAGCAAAGGCTGCATTGTCGCGGCCTGTCTTGCTATGCGTCCGCAGACCCATGCCCCCAACTTTATAGGGGCACAACATGTCTCAGACCTGCATTTTTACAATCACGAGCGTACCCTTCGATGAGGACTATCGTCCTTCAGAACATACGCGCATCACCACCAATTTTGCCAATCTGGCCAGGGGTGAAAAGCGGCAGGAAAACCTGCGCAATGTCATGCGCATGATCGACAGCCGCTTCAACGCCCTCGCTCACTGGGATAATCCCAAATCGGACCGATACTCGGTCGAGTTGGAGATCATTTCGGTCGATATGAGCTTCGATGTCGCAGGTGAAAAATTTCCCCTCATCGAGATACTGAAGACGACGATCATCGATCACAAAACCAGTGAACGTATCGACGGCATTGTGGGGAATAACTTCTCCTCCTATGTGCGGGACTACGATTTCAGTATTGTGCTGCCGGAGCATAACAAGAGCGTTCCTGCCTTCAGCATTCCGGCCGACTTCGGCGATCTGCATGGAAACCTGTTCAAGTCTTTTCTGCGGTCGGATGCCTACCGCTCGCACTTTCGCAAGCCGCCGGTCATTTGCATCAGCGCCTCGACCAGCAAGACCTATTACCGGACCGAAAATCATCACCCCGTGATGGGCGTCGAATACCGGCAGAATGGGTTCTCGTCCACCGACCAGTATTTCGGGAAAATGGGATTGCAGGTTCGCTACTTCATGCCTGCAGGCAGCGTTGCGCCGTTGGCGTTCTATTTTGTTGGGGACTTGCTGGGCGACTACTCCAATATTGAGCTAATCGGCGTCATCAGCACGATGGAAACGTTTCAGAGAATTTATCGCCCCGAAATCTACAATGCGAACGCAGCAGCCGGGACATTTTACCAGCCCAACCTGAAGCACCAGGACTATTCGCTGACCCGGGTCATTTACGATCGCGACGAACGAAATCGCTTGGCGGTGGATCAGGGTAAGTTCACCGAAAAACACTTCATCAAGCCATACCGCGCCGTCCTTGAGCAATTGTTCGCTCACCGCCCCGCTTGAGCATCACTTAGAAGAGGTCCCACCGTGAAGAAACTTCTCCCCACATCGACCGCTGGCAGCCTGCCGAAACCCTCCTGGCTTGCGCAGCCCGAAAAACTGTGGTCGCCCTGGAAGCTGGAGGGCGAGGAATTACTGGAAGGCAAGAGAGATGCCCTGCGCCTTTCACTGGACGATCAGCAACAGGCCGGCATCGACATCGTCAGTGATGGCGAGCAAACACGCCAACATTTCGTCACGACTTTCATCGAGCACCTCGACGGGGTCGATTTTGCAAAACGCGAGACAGTCAGAATTCGCGATCGCTACGATGCGAGTGTCCCGACAGTCGTCGGCGCCGTGTCTCGCCAGAAGTCCGTGTTCGTCGAAGACGCCAAGTTTTTGCGCCAGCAGACCAAACAACCCATCAAATGGGCGTTGCCGGGTCCGATGACGATGATCGATACTCTCTTTGACGGCCATTATAAGAGCCGTGAAAAGCTTGCCTGGGAATTTGCCGTGATACTCAACGAGGAAGCAAAGGAATTGGAGGCTGCCGGCGTCGATATCATCCAGTTCGACGAACCTGCCTTCAACGTTTTCTTTGACGATGTGAATGACTGGGGTGTTGCCACTTTGGACAAGGCAATTGAAGGGCTGAAGTGCGAGACCGCCGTCCATATCTGCTACGGTTACGGCATAAAGGCCAATACGGATTGGAAAAAGACACTCGGGTCAGAATGGCGGCAGTATGAGGAAACTCTCCCCAAGCTGCAGAAATCCGGCATCGGTATGATCTCCCTCGAATGCCACAATTCTCATGTCCCAATGGATCTTCTGGAACTTGTTCGAGGTAAGAAAGTCATGGTCGGGGCCATCGATGTGGCAAGCAATACCATCGAAACCCCGGAGGAAGTCGCTGCAACGCTGCGCAAGGCGCTTAAGTTTGTCGACGCAGATAAACTTTGCCCCTGCACCAATTGCGGCATGGCCCCCCTGTCTCGTCGTGTGGCAAGAGACAAGCTGAATTCCTTGAGCGCAGGAGCTGAGATCGTCCGAAGAGAGCTCACTGTTTAGTTTTTTGATAGTCTGAACCTGCGGATGGCAGCCTTTCGCCGCCACCGCGCCCATCGCGACAAACGCTGGGAGACTTACGAATGGCTATAAGGTCACGGCGCGGATCATCCTGACAGCTTCGACGGATGTCCGCCTCTTGGCGCAAAGCTGCCAAGACGGCCTTTTCTCTAAAAATCGGCCCTGTTTCTGCTGAGTGTCTGCGCCAAACGTCTCGGTTGGAAGACATTTATTACAACGCCACCGACGTCTTCGTGACTTTTGCCAAACAGAACAACTTCCCAGACGCCGAAAATCTCGGGAGCACGACGACCGCTAAGATCGCCGAAAAAAGGGGGTCTCAGTCAGCAGGACGTATTTGCCGAGAGCAGCAATTGCCTTGTGGAAATGGGGACAGTGGTGGCCACCCGGTAGCAGCGATCCCAAGACAAAGAAGCCGTTGCCCCAGAACATCGCTTCAGCGAAAATTCCAAAACGATACTATCGGCCAGAGACTTGGCAATCAGTGACTTTGTCAAATCGAATGAAGGTGTGGCGTTCGTATTCCATCAAGGCTGAAGGCGCGAATCGCTACGGCAGCTTTGCACCTGCGCACAAGACATTGCGGTAGTATGAAAATCGGCTAACTTCGCAACGTCGACAGACAGGAAGAGCAACGAGGTGGCAATGATTGAACCCGGCGGGGATGAGCAATTAGTTACCCCACGTGACGACGGAGCAGCCAGGCATTTACCCGGGATGGAGTTGCCTGGCATTGGTTTGGTTGCGACGGATGGCACGACCGTCGATCTGCGTAAGCCGGGGTTAACCGTGGTCTATGCTTACCCCCGGACAAGCCCGCCCGGAGGAAAGGCGATTGACGGATGGGACGCAATACCCGGCGCGAGGGGATGTACACCACAGTCCTGTGCCTTTCGTGATCATTTCGCTGAACTGAAGGCATTGGGAGCAACGCGTCTGTTTGGCCTTTCTACGCAGACCACGGAGTATCAGCGAGAGGCAGCAGAGCGGCTTCACCTGCCGTTTCCTCTGCTTTCCGATCATTCACTCCTTCTGGTGTCAGCCCTTCGCCTTCCAACGTTCCAGGCTGGAGGCCTGACACTGCTCAAGAGGCTCACGATGATTATCGAAACGGGCGTTATCAAGCATGTCTTTTACCCGGTCCATCCGCCAGAGAAGAACGCAGATGCCGTCATCGATTGGTTGAGTGCTACGACATGATCAGCCCGCCATCGACATTAATTGTCTGGCCGGTGATGTAGGCCGCATCCTCGGAGGCGAGAAACGCCACCAAGGCTGCCACTTCGGCTGGTGTTCCTGCGCGGCGCATTGGAATGTTGCGCACCCATTCGGCCATGAGTTCGCCGGGCTTGTAGTCACCGAGCATCTGGCCCCAGACTCGGTCGTTATAATCCCACATTTCGGTGTGGATGATGCCGGGGCAAATGGCGTTGACGGTGATGCCTTCGGGCGCCAGTTCCTTGGCCAGACTTTGCGTGAGGCCGACGACGCCGAATTTTGAAGCGGCGTAGTGGGGGGTATAGATAAAACCCTGGCGGGCCTGGCCAGAGGCGGTATTAACCAGGCGGCCCTTGGTGGCACTTGCGCGGAAGCGGCGGATCGCCTCCTGGCAGCACAGGAACGCGCCCTTGGTGTTGACATCGAGGTTGAAATCCCACTGTTCCTGCGTCAGCTCCTCGATCTTGGAGATGGTGATGACGCCGGCGTTCTGGACCGAGATGGAAAGGGGACCGATTGCCTCTTCGGCTGCGCCATAGGCCTCGCGCACCGCCGCCGCATCCCGCACATCGAGGATCACGCCATGGGTGACTGAGCCGGTTTCGTCCGCCAGCTTTTTGGCGGCGTCATTGGTGTCCTTGTCGACAGAGGCGATGGCGACTTTCGCGCCTTCCTCGGCAAAACGGCGGGCGATGCCGTAACCGATGCCCTTGTTGCCTCCGGTCACGAATACGGATTGACCTTCAAAGCGCCTCATGTCTCCTCCTTATGGGATAACGGCTATGTTTCTGTGCCGACCAGTCGTTCGGCGGTGAATTTGTCGGTGACAAGGACATCGATCACGCCGGTTCTGAGCGCACCGGCGATCGCCTCGGTTTTTTTCGAGCCGCCGGCGAGTGCAATGACGCGGTCGACATTGGAGAGGTTCTCCAGCGGAAGGCCTATGACCCGGTCATCGAGCGGTGTCTTGACGGGCTTGCCGTCCTTGTCGAAGAACCTGAGCGAAATATCGCCCACGGCGCCCGCCTGTGCGAGATCGGCAAGCTCCTTGGCGGAAAAAATATTGCCGGAACGTGCAAGAAGCTCCGATGGCTCGACGGCGCCGACACCGACGATTGCGAGCGTGATCGAACCGAAAAGATCAATTGTTTCGCGCACGAAGGGATCGGCCAGCATCAAAAGCTTGGCCTCGCGAGAGGTGGCGACGCCGGGGACCGGCAGCAATTTCGGTTCGGCCTCCGTCAGCCGCGCCAGCCGGGTGGTGATCTGGGTCGCGTGCGTCTGCACGGAAGGATCGCCCATGCCGCCCAGCGTCTGGACGATGTAACGCGCTTTGGCGCCCTTCAGCGGATGGATGTTTTCCACCATCTTGAAGATCGTCTGGCTCCAGCTGGAAACGCCGATGATCTCGTTTTGCGACAGCGTCACCTCGAGAAAATGCGCGGCAGCCTCGCCGATGCGGGCCATGATCGCGCCGTCGCGATCCTCGCTGCAATCGACGACAATGGCTTCCGGCAGATCGAAGCGTTCGCGAAGCTGTGCTTCAAGATCGCTATAGGTACCGGGCGGCGGAATGATGCTGGTGCGCACGATACCTTCCGTTTCGGCACGCTTCAGCATGCGCGAGACGGTGGCCTGCGAAAGATTGAGATGTTCGGCAATCTCCGCCTGCCGCCTGTGCTCGCTGAAATACATCTGCGCCACGCGGGATATCATCCGAAGTTCGTTGATCCTGCCCATAAGCCCTCCAGGGTGAATTTTTATTCACCCTTACCCGACGTCACAGGTAACGTCGAGCGCGCAATCGCGTCGCGCCAGACGGCAAGCCGTTGCCTGCCGTCACCGGACGAAGGCGAGATGGCGTTGCCGTGACTGTTGAGCGCGGCGATGGCGTCGAGATCGCTCCACAGACCGAGGGCGAGGCCGGCAAGATAGGCCGCGCCAAGCGCGGAGGCTTCCGGCGCGTCACGCTGGATGACGGGGTGGTCCAGCATGTCGGCGACGCATTGCATGAGGAAACGGTTCTGGCTCGGCCCGCCATCCACGAACAGCTGTCCGAAGCCGGAGGGCGACTGCGCGCGCATGGTCGAGAAGACGTCATGAACCTGAAAGGCGATGGAATCGGTAACGGCGCGGGCCATCTGCGCGCGACTTGTGCTGAAATTGATCTGCGAAAATAGCGCGCGGCAATTGGAATCCCAATAGGGCGCGCCGAGGCCGACAAAGGCCGGGACGAAACCGGGGCCATCTGGTTCAGCGGTCGCGGCAAGCTCCACAAGAGATGCGACATCTGGCAGGCCGAGAATGTCCGTCATCCACGGCAGGGAGGCGGCAGACACAAGAATATTGCCCTCGAAGGCGAAAGTCGGCTTGCCGTTAATCCTCCAGGCAATAGTCGTGGTGATGCCGCGCTCTGGCGCGATGAAATGCGGCAGCGTCGTCATCACCGATGAGCCGGTGCCGAACGTCACCTTGCCGTCACCGGGATTGAAGGCGCCGTGGCCGAAGAGCGCGGCGTGGCTGTCGCCGACGGCAGCCAGAATAGGCGTTCCGTCCTTGATGCCGGGAACACCTGATGTCACGCCGAAGTCGCCGCTGCTGTCGCGCGGGTCGGGCAGGGCGTTGATGTCGATGCCAAAAAGGTCACAAAGCTCTTCGCTCCACACCTGCCGGTTGAGTTCGAGCACCTGGCTTCGGGCCGCGTTGGAGGCGTCGCAGGCATGCACCTTGCCGCCGGTCAGGCAGTGGATCAGCCAGCTATCGATGGTGCCGAGGCGAAGGCTGCGGCCCTTCGGCGCACGCTCCAACAGCCAGCGCATCTTGGCGCCGGGAAACATCGGGTCAATAGGCAGGCCGGTCAGCGCCATGACACGTTCGGAATGGCCCTTGCCGATGAGATCGGTGCATTCCTGCGCAGTGCGGCGGCATTGCCAGCTCAAGACCGGGCCGAGCGGCTCGCCGGTTTCACCGTCCCAGATCGTCACCGATTCGCGCTGGTTGGAAATGGCGATGGCTTCAATGCTGACGGCAGAGGGTGCCGAAGACAGGCAGGCGGAAATCGCTTCGCGCACCGAGGCCCAGATACGGTTCGGATCCTGCTCGACCCAGCCGGGCTGCGGATAGGTGATGCCGACCGGCGATGAACCGCGCGCCAGCAATTCTCCTGTTTCAGAAACGAGAATGGCCTTGGAATTGGTGGTGCCCTGATCGATGGACAGAATGGCGCGCATCACTTGAGTTCTTTCGTCGGCAGTTTTTTCGTTTCAGCCTTGCGGTGATTAAACGACGATATTGCAAAGGGTGTCGCCGCGCATCCGAAGACACGCGACGACCCTGGGAGGAGACTTACTTTCTCTTGAGCAGCGCTGCTGCAGCCTCCGCGATGGCCGCGGGTGCCATGCCAAACTCATCGAGCAGCCATTCTGCCGAGCCGGTATGGGCAAAGACGCCTGGAACGCCGAGGCGCTTCATCGGCACGGGGGCATGATCGACGACAACTTCGGCGATGGCAGAGCCGAGACCGCCGAAGATCGAATGTTCTTCAGCCGTCAGGATTGCGCCGGTTTCCTTCGCTGCGGCAATAATGGCCGCCTCGTCGATCGGGCGCACGGTTGCCATGTTAAGCACACGCGCCTTGATGCCACGGCCGGCCAGAATATCGGCGGCCTTGACGATGCGGTGAGTCAGCGTGCCATTGGCGATCAGCGTTATGTCGGAACCTTCGCGCAGCAGGTTGGCGCGGCCGAGTTCAAAGACGTGGCCGTCAGGCAGAAGGTCCGGCACGCCGACGCGCGACAGGCGCAGGAAGCAGGGGCCGGCATAGTCCGCAGCCCATTTGACGGCGGCGGCCGTTTCGATGCGGTCGCAGGGGGCAATGACCGGCAGGTTCGGCAGAACGCGGGTCCAGGCGAAATCCTCGATCGAGTGATGTGTCGGACCCAGTTCGCCATAGGCCATGCCCGAGGAGATGCCGATGAGCTTCACATTGGCGTTGGAATAGGCGAGGTCTGCCTTGATCTGTTCCAGCGCGCGACCGGTCAGAAAACAGGATGCGCCGCAGACGAAGGGAAGCTGGCCGCCATTGGCAAGGCCGGCGCCGACGCCCACCATGTTCTGTTCGGCAATGCCGACATTGACGAGGCGCTCGGGGAATTTCGACTTGAAGCCGCCGAGCTTCGAGGAGCCGACCGAATCGTTGCAGACGGCCACGACCCTGTCGTTTGCAGCGGCCAGCGCTTCCAGCGTTTCGGCGAAGGCGTCGCGGCAATCATAGAGTTTGGCGGCGGTTACGGGCGCGTTCATTACAATGCCTCCGAAAGTTCTTTGACGGCAATTTCGTATTGTTCCTTGCTTGGAACCTTGTGGTGCCAGTCGACGCGGTCCTGCATGAATGAAATGCCGTGACCCTTATTGGTGTGCGCAACGATGCAATGCGGGCGCTTGCCGCGATGTTCGAGCGCCGGGACGATCTCTTCCATCGCGTTGCCGTTGATTTCGCTCACCTCCCAGCCGAATGCTTCAAGCTTCGGGCGAAGCGGCGCGACGTCGTTGGTTTCCGAGATCGCAGCACCCTGCTGGAAACGGTTATGGTCGATGATAAGCGTCAGATTGTTAAGCTCGAACTGCGCGGCGGACATGATGGCTTCCCAGTTGGAGCCCTCCTGCATCTCGCCATCACCGGTCATGACATAGGTATGGTAATCCGCTCCCGAAAGCTTGGCCGCCTTGGCCATTCCGACGGCAACTGGAAGCCCGTGGCCAAGCGGGCCGGTATTGGTCTCGACCCCCGGCACCTTGTTGCAGTTGGGGTGGCCATTGAGGCGGGAATTGGGTTGCAGGAAGGTCGAGATTTCCTCTTCCGGGATAAAGCCACGTTTGGCGAGCGTCACATAAAGCGCGCAGGCGGTGTGGCCTTTCGACAGCACGAAACGGTCGCGGACAGGGTTCTTCGGTTCTTCCGGCCAGATGCGCAATACGCGGAAATAAAGGGCGGTCATGATGTCGATCGCCGACATTTCTCCGCCGATATGGCCGGCACCCGCTTCGAAAACAGCCTGGACGTCGCGAAGGCGAATCTGGCGCGCAATGCGCTCTAGCTCTGTGGGCTGCATGGGATCCTCTTCAAAACATGTGTGTGAATATTTATACAGCTGTTTATATAATTGCAGACGTGGCGTTTCTGTCAAGCCGGAATTGTGAATTGTCCTGTTTCAATCCGTGCCGATTATTTCTGCCACTTCATTTTCACCAATGATGAAGCGTACCTCCCCGCCTCATTCCTGGGTCCGTCAAAGGAACCTGCTCAGCCCAAGTCCTTGGGCTGAAAGGGCTCTCCTTGCCACGCAGACGCGCTTGCGCTGGATTCCCGCGATGTGCGCCGGAACGGGATGGGAGGCGCTCGTGCGCAGCCATCCCATCACCCGCAAGGCTCGCCCCGGCCTCCAAGCCTATTGACAAGTTTCTCTCAACTGGCTTATGCATGTTTCACCGAGCATGAATAATTATTCTAATCGGTTTAAAAAATGCAAGATAGCCACTTGGAGGAGCCATGTCCGTGCTTGAACGCAATGAGGGGGTTACGCACACCAGAAGCCCGCTTGCCTGGCTAAGCGGTGCGACCGGACCTCTTTTGGGCCTGCTGCTGCTGTGTGTCTTCCTGACCTTCACCAGCGAAAATTTTCTGTCGCTTCGAAACGGTCTCAACATCCTCGACCAGATCACCGTGCTCGGCATCATGGCCGTTGGCATGACCTTCGTCATTCTGCTCGGCGGCATCGATCTGTCCGTCGGTTCGGTGCTGGCGCTTTCGATGATGATCATGGGCTGGACAGCCAATGTCGCGGGCATGCCCATGGGCATGGCCATCATGCTGGCGCTCATCGCATCCGCAGCCTGCGGCCTTGTCGTCGGCGTTCTCGTCACCGCCTTCCGGGTTCCGGCCTTCATCGCGACGCTTGCCATGATGTCGGTGGCGCGCGGCCTTGCCAATATGATCACGGACGGTCAGCAGATCGTCGGTTTTCCTGACTGGTTCATGATGCTGGCCATCGATCGCCATTTCGGCGTGCTGACGGCGACCGTGCTGCTGATGCTGGTCGTTGTTCTGGTATCGTTTCTTTTCCTGCGCTTCCGCTCCGAAGGCCGCACCGTCTATGCGGTTGGCGGCAACCCGGAAGTGGCGCGACTTGCCGGCATCAACGTCGCCCTGGTGACGATCTGCGTCTATGTTGCCTGTGCGGTTCTTGCCGGTCTTGCGGGTATCGTTCTTGCAGCCCGTCTCGACTCGGTGCAGCCCTCCAGCGGTTTTGGCTACGAGCTGGATACGATTGCGGCTGTCGTCATCGGCGGGACCTCGCTTTCGGGCGGTGCCGGCGGCATCGGCGGAACGCTGATCGGCGTGCTCATCATCGGTGTGCTGCGCAACGGCCTCAACCTGCTCAATGTTTCACCCTTTCTGCAACAGGTCATCATCGGTGTGGTTATCGTGCTGGCCGTGGGCGCTGAAACATTGCGCCGGCGCAGAAGCTGAATTTGCCTGCGGAGGGCGATGAGCCGTCCGCGCAATAGACGACCCTCCCGGTATGGGAGGCGTGAAAAGCGGCCGAAGGGGAGGAGGTTTGATCTGCCCGAAGGTCAAAAATCAACAAATGGAGGAATAATCATGAAATTTTCACGCATTCTGCTGACATCCGCCGCCCTTCTGGCCCTGTCGCTCGGTTCGGCCAACGCCGCCGAAGTCAAGAAGATCGGCCTTGCCGTTGCCAATCTTCAGGCGAACTTCTTCAACCAGATCAAGCAGGCCGTCGAAGCCGAAGCCAAGACGCGCGGCATCACCGTTGTCACCGTCGATGCCAAGGGCGACGGTCCGACGCAGGTCAACCAGATCCAGGATCTCCTCACGCAGAACATCGACGCGCTGATCTATATTCCGGCTGGTGCCGCTGCGGCGACCGTTCCGGTCAAGCTTGCCAAGGCGGCCGGTGTGCCCGTCATCAACATCGACCGCAATGCCGACGGCGCACCGGGCGATACCTTCCTCGCCACCGATTCCGTCGCTTCCGCCAAGTCGGTCTGCGACTACATCATCAAGCAGGCAGGCGGCTCGGGCAAAATGGTCATCATTCATGGCCAGAAGGGCACGACACCAGAAGTCGACCGCACCAAGGGCTGCATGGAATCGGTCAAGGCCAATTCCGGCGTGAAGATCGTTGCCGAACAGTGGTCCAACATGTGGAGCCAGGATGAAGGCTTCCAGATCATGCAGAACATGCTGCAGGCCAATCCTGATGTTTCCATCGTCTTCGCCCAGGCAGACGGTCTGGCGCTCGGCGCGGCACAGGCGATCAAGGTCGCCAACCCCTCGCAGAAGATCGTCGTTGGCGGCTTCGATGGCGACACGGCAGCGCTTGAGGCGCTGAAGAACGGCGTCTTTGACGTGACAGCGACGCAACAGACCCAGAAGATGGGCCGCACGGCTGTGGAAATGGCCGTCAAGATCGTCGGCGGCGAGAAGGTTCCGGCCGTGCAACTCTCCGAGGCGACGCTGACGACGAAGGAAAACGTCGACGGCTTCATTGCCAACCACCCCTGATGCATCCGCCCCCGCGCACTCCAGCCGGATGCGCGGGGGCGTCATCTGTTCGTTTTCAGGCAATTCGGACGCAAAGCCGTGGCGCATCGCTGCCACGCGTGTTTCCCAGGAGGTCCCGTCATGCGCGAGCCGGTTCTTTCGCTCCGTGGCATCAGCAAACGTTACGGCCCGCTCGAGGTTCTGAAAAGCGTCGATCTCGACGTCTATCCGGGTGAAGTCGTGGCGTTGCTGGGTGAAAACGGGGCGGGCAAGTCCACCCTGTCAGGCATCATCGCCGGTTCCCGCGAGCCGTCAGAAGGAAAGATGACCTGGCTTGGCCAGCCCTATACGCCCGCTTCGCCGCGTGAGGCGATAGACAAGGGCATTGTACTCATTCATCAGGAGCTGAAGCTTCTGCCGGAGCTTTCCATCGCCGAAAACGTCTTTATCGGCCGCTGGCCGATGAAGAACGGCATCGTCGACCGCGCCGAAATGGTGCGAAGGGCGCAGCAGCAGCTGGCGCGTCTCAATCTACATATTCCCGCAACCCGCAAGGTGGCGGGCCTTTCGACCGCGAACCAGCAGCTGATCGAAATCGCCAAGGCGCTGGCGCTCGATGCCAAGCTCCTGATCCTCGACGAGCCGACGGCGGCCCTTGGCGGTGCGGAAACCCAGGCCCTGTTCGAGCAGGTTCGCAAGCTGCGCGCAGAGGGCGTGGGCATCATCTATATTTCCCACCGCATGGAAGAGATCAGGCAGATCACCGACCGCATCGTCGTGCTGCGCGACGGTGAGCGGGTGCATGAATTTGAAGACAGCGCGACACCTGTGCGCACCATCGTCGAAAGCATGGTCGGCCGGTCGCTGGAACGCCTGTTCCCGGCGCTGCCCGAACCGCAGGAAAAAACGGTGCTGGAGGTCAAGGGGCTGACTGGCACGGGCAATTCTTTCCGCGACATCAGTTTCGGCGTCCGTGCAGGCGAAATTCTTGGAATTGCCGGGCTGATCGGCGCGGGGCGCACCGAACTGGTGCGTGCCATTTCCGGTGCCGATCCGACCAGTGCGGGCGAGGTTTTGCTCGATGGACAGGTGCTGACGCTGAAAAGCCCGGCGGATGCGATTGCGAAGGGCATCGTCATGGTGCCGGAAGACCGCAAGCTTCAAGGGCTGGTTGTCGAGCATGAGATCGGTGAGAACCTGATCTACGCCAATCTCGACCGTGTCGGCACCGGCTGGATAACGCCTAGCATCAAGCGTGCTTTTACGAAGGAGGCAATTGCCAAATTCGGCGTGAAGGGCCGCAGCGAACAGCCTGCCTCGGATCTCTCCGGCGGCAACCAGCAGAAGGTCGTCATCGCCAAATGGCTTGCACGTAACCCGCGCGTGGTTGTGCTGGACGAGCCGACGCGCGGCATCGACGTCGGCGCGCGGGCGGGCATTTACGATATTATCGTCGGTCTGGCCAAAAGTGGCGTTGCCGTCATCGTCGTCAGTTCCGATCTGGAAGAGGTGCTGGGCGTTTCAAACCGTATCCTCGTTCTTGCACAGGGAAAACAGGCCGGAATCCTCAATCGCGACGAGGCCAACGACGTCTCGGTCATGGAACTGGCAACCATCTGAAGAAGGAAATAGAGAATGTCCACCATCACGCTCAACGCGCCGAAACTTTTCGATCTTTCCGGCCAGGTGGCGTTCGTCACCGGTGCCGGTTCCGGCATCGGCCAGCGGATCGCCATGGGGCTTGCCCAGTCCGGTGCCGATGTCGCGCTGCTTGACCGCCGCACCGATGACGGCCTGGCGCAGACGGCCGATTTCATTGCCAGGGCTGGTCGCAAGTCGATCCAGATCGCCGCCGATGTTACCAGCAAGCAGGCGCTGAGCGAAGCGGTAGCACGCACGCAGGCCGAACTCGGTGCTCTCTCGCTTGCCGTCAATGCCGCCGGCATCGCCAACGCCAATCCTGCCGAGGAAATGGAGGAAAGCCAGTTCCAGACGATGATGGACATCAACCTGAAGGGTGTGTTCCTCTCCTGCCAGGCGCAAGCCAATGCCATGCTGAAGAACGGTCGCGGCGCAATCGTCAACATTGCCTCCATGTCCGGCGTCATCGTCAATCGCGGCCTGATGCAGTGCCACTACAATGCATCGAAGGCTGGCGTCATCCACATGTCCAAATCCATGGCGATGGAATGGGTGGGGCGCGGCATCCGCGTCAACACCATCTCGCCGGGTTACACCGCGACGCCGATGAACACGCGGCCGGAAATGGTGCACCAGACGAAACTGTTCGAAGAGCAGACCCCGATGCAGCGCATGGCGGGCGTCGATGAAATGGTCGGCCCGGCGATCTTCCTGCTGTCAGATGCGGCGAGCTTCGTGACGGGCGTGGACCTGTTGGTAGATGGCGGGTTCTGCTGCTGGTAGGGTTTGCGCGGCAGCGCCGCCCGAATTGATGACCACGTGCAAGAGGTAAGGTGGTCTGTCTTTTGATTTTACGCCCGGCTTTCGCCGGGCGTTTTTTATTCACCGCACAGGCGCGTGAAGACTAGGCAACCTGCTTCTGCGCCACTTCCTCGACAACCTCGCCCTTCAGATAGGCAACGAGGTCCTTGATCGTCACGACGAGCAGACCGTGGCGTTCGGCGAAGATTTCCAGCTGGGGCAGGCGGGCCATGGTGCCGTCGTCATTGGCGACTTCGCAGATGGTGCCGCAGGGGTACTTGCCTGCCAGGCGGCACAGATCGACGGCTGCTTCCGTGTGGCCGGTGCGGCCGAGCACGCCTGCAGGGTTGGCGCGTAGCGGGAAGATATGGCCGGGGCGGGCGAAGTCTTCGGGACGCGAGCCTTCCGACACCAGCGCACGCACGGTTTTTGCCCGGTCTGCAGCGGAAATGCCTGTCGTGGTGCCGGGAATATAGTCCACGGAGACGGTGAAGGCTGTCTTGAGAGATTCGGTATTGCGCGACACCATCAGCGGAATGTCGAGCGCGTCGAGGCGCTCTCCCGGCATGGCGACGCAGATCAGCCCGCGCGCATGGTTCATCATGAATGCGATCTGCTGCGGGGTTATGCTGTCGGACGCGGCGATGATATCGCCTTCGTTTTCGCGGTCTTCGTCGTCAACGACAATCACCATCTCGCCACGGGATATGGCTTCGATTGCGTCTTCAATTTTAGCAATGGTCATTTTCTTTCAAGCCTTTCAAGGGTTATGCCGTTTTGCGGCATTTTCGCGCTTCAAGAAGCGCCAAATATCCCTTGGGCGAACAATGCAATGCGAAGCCCGCTGCATGCGGGCGTCTTTTGCCTTGTCCTCTTCCATCCGGACTATACCGTCGGCTCCGGCCTCTCACCGGATCTGCTGACCTTCCGGCTTTGGAGACCGGAAGCGCTCGCGGGCTCCGGGAAAATCCCGATACCGCCGGTGGGGAATTGCACCCCGCCCTGAGAACATTGCCAACATAAGTTATCAAATGGGGAGGAAGCAAGCGGCAATATTTTGCAAGCTTATGCGGGCATGAAACGGATATCCCGATTATATCCGATAGCGGGTATTTCATTTCGAAATAAGAATTGTATGGGGCGAGAGACCGGACGGTGGCGGTTAGGGGTAGCGCAACCGCAAGTTCGGCGACGAGAAGCATTTGCTAGGCTGCGTCGCGGTCGATTCAAAAGGAAGTCTATTCAATGAGCTGAGCTGTTCTGAGGAAGCGAACTCGAGGCACTAGATCTCCCAAGTCTTTCAGCGTGCCTTTCCTCGACGGGGATCGATGATTTCGATCAGGTAAAAATCTCGCTCATTATTGGTGAACAAGCAGCTATTGGATTGAGCAATGGCAGCCACGATTGTGTCCAACCCGCTTCGCGGGCTGCCCACTGCCTTTCCTTGCGCCATTAGCTTTTCCCAAATGAGCGCAGCGTCCTTATCAAGTGCAATGTCAAGGCATGATGCCTTATTAGGAAGTTGCGGCCGCTGCAGTTGCGGTTCGTGGATAGGTTACCAGACCCTGTTTTATGCTGGTCGTTACGCCAATCGTTTCCATTCGGGAACCGAGCAATGCATGCGCCTCACGCCGAGCAAGTGAAGGCACTTTTGGTCGCTCACCCTGACGCTCTCATCTTTTCATTCCGTTTCATATTCGGCTTTCGGATGGTAAGTGCTGTCATCACCCGTCTTTCCGGTGTGTCCCCCTTTGGTTTTTTCACTATCAATCTGGTCAGTGCTTTGGTCTGGGGGATAGTCGTGACGACCGCCGGCCATTTTTTTGAAAACGCGATCGAAACAGCTTTTGGCCATTTGGGATTCTACCCTGACCTCGTTGTTGCGCTGGTGATCGTTCGGATCGTTTGGGGACTGGTCATTTGTCTCACACAAAACGAGCCAGGACCTCCAGGCCGAGCTGCGTTTGGCGGCAGAAGACAAGCCACGCTGTGCAATCATCCGCAACATCTGGCGTGCCCTGGAGACCTGAGCGCGAAATCGGAGACACCGCCACAAGCCGGGCGCAATCAAGACCCGCTCAGGCAGCCTGCGACAGTGCAGGGGAACCAATGCCTCAGATCGCGGCGACGGCGTCTTGCAGCAGACACCTCACCTGGCCAGCGACCGTCTTGAGGTGGGGATTGTCGATCGCTTGCATCGAGGCGACGGGATCGATGGCGCTGACCATGATGGTCCCTTCCTCCAGCGATCGCACGATCACATTGCAGGGCCAGCATGGCGCCGACCCTGGGCTCCATCTTCATCGCCTCAAGCGCCATCATCGGATTGCAGGCGCCGAGAATGAGATAGTCAGCTACATCGACGTCGAGCTTCTTCTTCATTGTCGCTCGCACATCGATTTCGGTTAGCACACCGAATCCTTTGGTCGACAGGGCCTCCCTCGTGGCTGCGACCACAGCGTCAAATGGCATGCCTTTGATTGTCTTATCGAGTGTATAGGCCATGATCTCACTCCCTGGCGACCGGCGCATGCCGATCTTGTTGCCGGTGTTGGACCCACACCGGAGTATATCCTCTGAGGGTCGCGCACCTCCTAGACGGCGGTGCCCACCAGCGCGCCAATGCCTGCCGTCAGCGCCATGGCAAAGGCACCCCAGAAGGTGACCCGGATTGTGGCTTTCATCACGTCTGCCCCGCCAGCCTTGGCGCCGATGGCTCCAAGCAGCGCGAGAAACAACAGCGAAGCAGCCGAGACGAGCCAGACAAGTTGGTCTGCCGGCGCCAGCCACACCATTGCGAGCGGCATCGTGGCACCGACAGCAAAGGTCAGCGCCGATGTCAGGGCAGCCACGATCGGTCTCGCAGTGGTGATCTCGGAGATGCCGAGTTCTTCGCGGGCATGCGCCTCAAGCGCATCCTTCTGCATCAACTGCTCGGCCACCCTTCTGGCCAGATCGATATCGACACCGCGTCTGGCATAAAGTTGCGCCAATTCTTCTCGCTCCAGATTGGGTTGGCTCTCAAGCTCCAGTCGTTCGCGGTTGAGATCGGCCTGCTCGGTGTCCGCCTGGGAGCTTACCGAGACATATTCGCCCGCCGCCATCGACATGGCCCCTGCCACAAGTCCTGCGATGCCGGCGATCAGAATCTCGGAACTCCCCGCCGCAGAGGCTGCCACCCCGACGATCAGGCTTGCCGTCGACACGATGCCGTCATTGGCGCCGAGAACGGCCGCTCGCAGCCATCCTATCCGGGAAACGAGATGCGTTTCGCTGTGAAGGCTCCTCATAAGGCCCTCCGGATGACGCCATCAAGGCGAGCTGCGAGAGCGATGGTGTTGGAGATCGTACCGTATTTGCGGACGTTCTTGTGCAGGAGTTCGAGCCGCTGTTCGCTCTCCTCGGTATCGACCAAGAGTTCGTAGTCGATGGAGACGATACGCGGCAGATCATCCTGCCGGACGGCATGAAGCATCACTTCGACACCATCGAGAGAGAAATCAAGGAGGGGCAGGACGCGCTCGATCCCCTTGATCATGCAGGCTGCAATCGACGCCAGCAACAGTTCGGCCGGATTGAAGGCGTCGACCGGGCCGGTCAGTCCGGTAGCAAGCCTGATATCTGCATTCTCTGTGCGCGCCACGCTCTCGCTGGGATCAATCCGCCGTGCCAAGATTCTGTATTCAAGCATCGCAAGTCCTCCCTCATGTGACCCTCTTGGAGGAACACGAGAGACACCGTATCATCTGACCTCATGCGGGACTTGATCGACGTCAAGACAAGGGAAGACCGTCCACCACCAAGATCATGAGGCTCGCTGCAAGGACAGCATAGGATATGCAGTTGGGGCAGACTAAGACCTCGGCAGGCGAGACAAGCTCTAGCCACTTGATGCAGATCAGCACCAAATTTACAGTTGCAAACGGAGCCAGTGTGTCTCACGAGGTCAGTTCGCCGGCCCCTACGGCGGTATGGCGGTTGAGAAGATGAGGATCAGCATCATGCCGATCCCGGTGGCGACAATCGGCGTGCCCGTCCACCTGCTGACCCGACCCAACACCGGCTGGAGGTTTGCATGTTGCGCCAGGCCTACCCGTGTGATCATTATTATCGTACGCGCGATGATGCTGTTCAGCGTCGCGACGACGGCGCTCGCGCTCAGACGGTTCGTATCCTTTCAATGGGAGGCCTGAAAGCGACCTCCCATCGGATGAAATTAATCAGACCCACGTCGTTATGAGTCAACGGGGAAGTCGGTCGAGACCGAGACGGTGCGCCATTCGGAGAGAATGGCGTTGTCCTGTGCATGCTTCTTTTCGATCGCTGCGACGGTATCACTACCGAGCGGGAGGCGGACCGGCGGATTGGGGGCGTCAGCGAAGGCGATCAGGACCTCTGCCAGTTTTTGAGGGTTGCCCGGCTGGTTGTGGCTGAGTCCGGCCGCTATCGTGCGGACCTTGCCAGCGGTCGCTTCGTAGTCGCCAATGATATTGCCGCTCACCGACAAGGACGAACCGTCGAGGAAATCCGTGCGGAAATAACCCGGCTCGATGACGGTGACATGGATGCCAAGCGGCGCCAGTTCGTCATGCAGGGCTTCGCTCAGCCCCTCGACGGCAAATTTCGTCGAGGAGTAGACCCCGAAACCTGCTGCGCCGCGATAGCCGCCGATCGACGAGATATTCAGGATGCGGCCGGAACGGGCCCGGCGCATGAAGGGCAGGACGGCGCGGGTCACGTTGAGGAGACCAAAGACGTTGGTGCGGTATACAGCCTCGACCTCAGCCACGGTTGCTTCTTCGACGGCACCCATCAATCCGAACCCAGCATTGTTGAGCAGGATATCGATGCGGCCGAAGTGCTCGATCGCTGCCTTCACGGCTGCGCTCGCCTGTTTGTCGTCGGTCACGTCGAGGGCCACCGGAAGCAGGTTGGGGTGTTCGCCGAACCGCTCTGTGATCGCCTTCGGATTACGGGCGGTGGCGACGACGGCGTCTCCCTGGGCAAGAGCGCGTGTGGTCACGAGGGCTCCGAAGCCGCGCGAGGCGCCTGTGATGAACCAGATTTTCATGAGGGTGTTCCTTGATGCTGGATTGATGGGGAAAGCGTTGGGCCGGGGGCTCAAGGGCGCGGCGATGTCATGGTGCAGAATGTCAATTCCATGTCGCGGGCCAGCAGCTCCGGAAAGCGCGCCATGACGGCTTTGGTGTAGGGCTGCTCAAAATGCGCATCGAGATCAGCGCGCGATCGCCAGTTCTCATAGAGAATCCAGACGCTGGGATCATGGTTGTCGCGGTGCAGGTGATAGTCGATCGATCCCCCCTCGGCGCGGGTCGGTAAGACCAGAGCCTGCAACGCTTCGCCAAGCGTCGCGGCACAGTCCGGCTTGGCCGTCAGCCTGGCAATCAAAGTCAATGTTTCGGTCATGTCAGTCTCCCTTGAAGGCGTATGCGGGGTAAACGGCTTCCCACCCTGCGGTCGGGTCCGTCGCCAGCGTCCAGATTGTGTCGGCTGCCTCTCTCGCCTCTGTCGATCCGGGGCCGACGAGTGTGGCGATTGTCGCCACCGCGATGCGGATGCCGCGTTCGGCGAGAGGGCCGGCCAGACCTTCGACGACATTTCTAAGGGCCGCCTTGCCAAGGCCGAGACTGGCATAGCCGGCATGGGGTGAGACGGCGAGGCCGCCACCTGTAACCAGAATCGTACCGCCGCGGGCACCGAACAACTCAACGGATGCCCGGATCGTGTGAAGGCCGGCAGCGACATTGGTGGCGAGGTCGTCCGTGACCTCATCGTCGCGCATGCTGAACAGATCCTGTTCACGCACGAACGCGGCATTGAAAAGGACCGCCGTCAGCCCGCCGGACATGCGGTCGCCCTCAGCGACCGCCTTGCGCAGTGCGATCGGGTCGGTCGCATCGGCTTGCAAAGTCGAGACGTGGAGACCTTGCCCGGAAAGGGTTCTGGACAGACCGGTGAGACGAGCGGCATTGCGAGAGGTGAGCACGACATGCCAGCCTTCCCGCCCGAATTTCTCCGCAACGGCCTGCCCGATGCCGGGGCCGGCGCCGATAATCATGATGGAGTTCGTCATGGGATATTCTCCTGATGTGCTGGCCATCGCGATGCCGTGACGGCCAGCCGGGTGAGAAAGGGTCACGGCAGGACTTCCGCCAGCTCGATCAGATTGCCGAAGGGATCGCAGAAGAAGGCGAGGCGGCGGCTGATTGCCAAAAGCTCGAACGGCTCGGTCACGATGGTGACGCCGCGCGCCCGCAATTCCTCGACAGTGGCGTCGACGCTTGCGACATTCAGGCAGAAATGGTGGTAGCCGGCATATTTGAGGCTATCGCCGAGATCGGTATAAGGGCGGACCTCCGCCGGCGCCGGATCGCCGCCACCCAGGATTTCCACATAGAAATGGTCGTCAGTCGCGGGTGCGAGATAGGCCAATTGTTCGTCGGCGTAGTCCCATTCGGCAACGACACGGAAGTCGAGTTTCTCGACATACCAGCGCTTTGCGGTTTCGAGGTCCGGCGTGCGGACGGCAACGTGATGACCGCGCATGTCGGCAAAGGGTGATGCAGTGTTGTGGGCGGGAGGAATGAAGTCGGCCATTGTCCTATCTCCTGTGTGGTCCGGCACAAGCGCCGGTTTGCGAGGAGAAATCTGGACCTTTTCAACGATCAGGATTAGAGAGATAATCTTCCTCTCAATGATGAGTGAGATTTGACAATGCGCAGTACGGATCTCTCTGAACTCGCGGCCTTCGATGCGGTCGCCCGTCATCGCAACTTTCGCCGCGCCGGCGAAGAGCGCGGGGTGACGGCCTCGGCGATCAGCCATGCGGTGGGTAATCTCGAGGCACGCGTCGGCATTCGTCTGCTCAATCGAACGACCCGCAGCGTGTCGCTGACTGATGCCGGGGCAATGTTGCTTGCGCAACTGTCGCCCGCCTTCGGCGAGATCGGCTCGGCGCTCGATGCCCTCAACCAGTTTCGCGATACGCCTTTTGGCAAGGTTCGCATCAATGCGCCCAATTCGGTCGCAACGTTCGTATTCCGGTCAGTCATCGGTCCTCTGATTGCAGAAAATCCCGGGCTTCAGCTGGAAATCGTCGCTACCGACCGGCTTGTCGACATTGTGGAGGAGGGGTTCGATGCCGGCATCCGTCTTGGAGAAAGTCTGCGCGATGGCATGACGGCTGTGAAGATCAAACCGCGGCTTCGGTTTGCCGTCGTGGGCTCAACAAGCTATTTTGAGCATCATCCGTTCCCCAAAACCCCGGATGATCTGCGTGGCCATGTCTGCATCCGCAATATTTATCCAAGCGGCAAACCCTACCCTTGGGAGTTCAGCCGCGCTGGCAAGATCATCGAATTCGAGCCGACCGGATCTCTGTCGCTCGATGACCATGAACTGATGGTCGAGGCGGCACTTTCGGGCGTGGGGCTGGCTTACGTCTGGGAAGAGCGCGCGCGTTCCTATGTCCAGAGCGGCAGCCTGGTCGAATGCCTGGCATCCTGGAGTGCGCCCGAGGACTGGCTCTATCTCTACTACCCGACGCGGAAATACCTGTCGGCCGGCCTGCGCGCCGTCATCGATGCGCTGCGTGTGTGAAAGGACAGCCGCCCGACGGTTCGATTTCTATGAAGGCGCTAAACCTCGTCGAGCGAACTAAGGCGAGATTGCTGGCCACTCGTGAAGTGGGGAATGTTAATTCGGCAATTCTGAGGAAGCTTCGCTCGACATTGACAGGTTTTTCGCTGTTGGCACGCTTGCGATCAAGCCGGGTACCAGCGTTCATGAGGGACAAGGTTTCTAGGGTGCGCAATGGCTTTACGTGATGCAAGAGCAACGCGAGAAAGTCATGCAGGAAACTGGCATCTGTGTTTAAGGTTGGGGCAGCTGCGAGGCTTTCAGTTGGCTGCCACACAGATGACCGGACAGGTGATGACATGACAGAGCTGATGCTTAGGTTTGGCGTCGCTATCGCCATAGGCCTGCTGGTCGGGTTGGAACGGGGCTGGCGTGAACGCGACGAACTGGAAGGCAAGCGTGTTGCCGGCATAAGAACGTTCTCAATCACGGGACTGCTCGGCGCTGTGATCGCAGCTCTCTCCCAACTCTCTGGGGCTCCCTGGATGCTTGTGATTGGATTTGCAGTGTTGGGTGCATTAGTCGGCTGGTTCCAGTTTTGGAAGGCGAGTCAGGACGAAGATTTCAGCGTCACTGTTGTAATTGCGGCGCTGTGTGTTTTCGCATTGGGAGCACTTGCTGTTGTTGGTGATTACAAAGTGGCAGCCGCTGGTGGAGCAGCTTTGGCAGGGCTTCTGGCCAGCAGGGAAATCCTCCATTCTCTGCTGAAGCGGTTGACATGGCCCGAAGTCAGGTCGGCGGTCCTCCTGGCTGGGATGACCACAATCGTACTGCCGCTGCTGCCGAACCGGACCATTGATCCGTGGGGTGGATTAAATCCTCACGAGGTTTGGCTGTTCACTGTCCTGACGGCCGCACTGTCCTATCTCGGCTACATTGCTGTCCGCATGCTTGGACCGACGAAGGGTACCCTTATCACTGGACTGTCGGGCGGCATTATCTCATCGACATCGGTCACCGTCGCCTTGGCGAAAAGCGCACATGGTGTGATGAATGCCTTTCCACTGGCGGGCGGGGCTTCGCTTGCAGCAATGGTCTCGATTATCCGTGTCTGCATCGTAGTCGCTCTGCTGAAACCTGATTTGCTAAAGATAATTGCACCATCGGCGATCGCTGCAGCGTTGGCATTTGGCCTGTGCGGTTTGCTATTGCTTTCGTTCGGGCACGCGCAGAAGGCCGACGAGAGCTCGCTCCCCCGCAATCCTTTTGACCTTATGCAGTTGCTGATATTTGCTGCAGGTTTCGCGGTTGTTTCAACGCTCAGCGCGGCCTTGGTCGAGCGATTTGGGTCAGTCAGTGTTCTTGCGAGTTCTGCTCTGTCTGGCGTTTTCGATGTGGATGTTGCCGTGCTGAGTGCAATTCGCCTCGATGGTGCTATTCTTTCGACAGGTCAGGTGGGAGAGGCTATCCTCATGGCACTAGTCGCAAACGGGGCTGGACGCCTTTCACTGGCAATGGTCGCTGGACCCAGTCGATTTTGCCTTCCCCTTTCCGGAGCGACGTTGCTTGCAGCGGGAATTGGCGCGGCCGTCTTCTTTGTCACCGATTTCTCGTGATCCTGCAAACTAGGGATGTTGAGTCAGTTATAGGAAGGGACACTGATTCATTGCCGGGTGTTAGAAAGATGACTGGTCCTGGATAGTCCAAGCCTATGCTTGAGGAGATTTGTGGAAGCCTCCGGGTGCGCAAGAGAATACTTCCGATATGACTTCTGAGTTTGGTGCGGACATGTGTTCCGCTTCTTTCGCGGCAGAACATAACCGCCAGCCAGTATGGAATACGTAGGCTCGGTCTACTTCACGCTTGTGTACTCATGACCGAAGCCCGTTAAACGCATTCTCACCGTTATTTGGTCGGTAAGTTAAACCGCTTGCGCCACCATCCTCATATTACTGTCCATTCCTGACAACGTGGCCTGTCAGGATTGGATCGTTAAACAGCTTATGAAGCTCCCGCTCCAACTGATCTTGCGTATAAGGCTTGCCGAGCCGTGCAACGTCAAGATCAACTCCAGGCGGCAGTTCTGCATAGCCCGAGGCGATGAGTATCGGAAGCTTTGGGACAATATGGCGCACTGCAATCGCCAGATCTCCGCCGGTCATGCCGGGCATTGAATAGTCGGTGATCAGGATGTCAAAGCCGGTTCCGTCTCCCAGATGTTCCAGTGCCTCTTTCCCCGAATGCGCTTCAACGACATCGTGACCGAGGTCCATCAGCATATCGGCTGAGCTCATCGCTATGAGAGGGTCGTCATCCACCAGCAGTATTCGTTTCGGTCCTGAGGCGCTCGCGGTCGGGCCAGCCGAGACCTCAATCGTTGCGGAGTCATTTGTGATTTCGGATGTCGAGATTGGGATCCACAGTTCCGCCCTTGTGCCCTTACCCAGTTCGCTTGTCAGCTTGAGGTCGCCTTTCAACTGGGACGCCAGGCCATGGATCATGGAAAGACCAAGACCGGTACCTTTTCCAAGTTCCTTGGTCGAAAAAAACGGCTCGATAGCCTTTAGCAGCGTGTCACGATCCATTCCGTGGCCCTGGTCAACGACCGAGAGGACGACGTAATTGCCTGCCGCAAGCTCACCGGCCTGGACGTTCTGATGGAAATCGTGCAGCCCGATAACGATCTCGCCTCCGTCAGGCATGGCATCACGGGCATTGACAACGAGATTGAGGAGCGCGAGCTCGACCTGGTTGGCGTCGGCCGAGACCAGAGGAAGGTGATCTGGCACGTCAGTTTTGATCACCACTGTTGAGCCGACGGACCTTTTCAGAAGGTCTTCCATTCCGGTGACCAGCGCTCGCATATCGACCGGGTCAATGCGTAGGTCCTGCCTGCGCGAGAAAGCGAGAAGCCGCTGGGTGAGGGAAGCGCCACGTTTTGCGCCCTGTTGGGCACCCTCGATGAGACGGATTGCCCTTGCGTCATTGCCAACGCACTTTCGCAGCAACTCAAGATTACCGAGGACGGCCATCAGGAGGTTGTTGAAATCGTGCGCCACGCCGCCGGTGAGTTGGCCGATCGCTTCCATCTTCTGGGACTGGCGCAACTGTTGCTCAGCTCGTTCTCGTTGGCTTACCTCTTCCATGACGGTAGCATATGCTTCTTCCAGTTCACGCGTTCGCTCCGCGACGCGCTCTTCCAGAACCTCATTCAACTGCCGTTGATGCTCTTCCGCTTTCAGACGTGAGGTTATGTCGGCCGATACGCCAACAAGCTTGATGGCCTTGCCAGTGCGGTCCCTGTAGAGCTGGGCACGGATCTCCACCCAGTGGGTAGACCCGTCATTCCAGACCGTTCGGTATTCTATCGCGTAGTCGGCGCCCGTTTCGATCGTTGCACGAACAGCCAACTGCATGCGCTCGAAGTCATCAGGATGGACCGATGCTAAGAGGTCCGCATAGGAAAACTCTTCGTCGGGACCGCGGCCAAAAATTAATCTACATGTTGCCGAAGTGGTCAGTTCATTGGTTGCAAGATCGAGCTCCCACGCGCCAAGTCGGCCGGCGGCAAGGGCCGTCTGGAGGCGACGCTCGCCTTCATCGAGTGCTTCCATTCTGGCCCGGGCATCGAACTGCCGCCGGCGACCGCGCATGGCCGACCGGGCAACACTTATGAAAGTCGTCGCATGAAAAGGTCGCTCGACAAAGCTCACATTTCCCAGAACCTCAGAGAGCCTCGCCGCAGTCGGGTTGCGTTCAGGTCCTCCGCCGCGGTTTGTCAGGATAATGAATGGCAAGTCAGACCAACTGGGCTGCGCGGCGATCCAAGCAAAAATCCCTTTAAGGTCCGCTGAACGAAATGCCTCCTCGGTCACCACAGCGAAGGCGATGTTGTCCCCCAGACCGGCGACAAACGACGCAATGTCAGCCACGGTGGTGGAAGATACACCAGCTTCCTTCAGGAGTGACGCTGCAATTTGCGCATCGCGGCCGATCGGAGCATAGACAAGTGCGCGTGTGTCGCCGTTAGGAATTCTTGCTACCCTCCCCGTTGAGAGGAAGAAGCGGGTGTTGATCGCCGACAAAGTTTGGAACGCCGCGAAGGATGCCCTGGAAGTCGGAAAGTGGTTCTCCGAGGGTCAGTCCGTTGCCGGATATTCTGAACTCACGGATCGTGTCTTCGTGAGGGCCTGTGCGCTTCTTGATCACTGATACGGCGCGACGCACTTTTCCGAGCGCCTCGAAATATCTCAGAAGGATGACGCTGTCTGCCAGATAAGTGACATCGACGGGCGATTTCATGTCCCCGACGAGGCCATGCTGGGCGACCGTCAGGAATGTATTGGCTCCCTGCCTGTTGAGGTACTGTAGCAGTTCGTGCATGTGCAAGATGAGAGCATTCTCTTCCGGCATAGAAGCCTGGTAGCCATTGATGCTGTCGATCACCACTGTCTTGGCATCGAAAGTTGATACCCGGTCGCGCACACGCTGTGCAAATTCCCCCGGTGATAGTTCGGCGGCATCGAGTTGCTCGATGTGGACGTGCCCGTCTGCCTGCAGCTTCTCCAAGTCGATACCCATTGATCTGGTGCGTGCGTAAAGGAGACCAAGTTCCTCATCGAAAATGAAGACCGCAGCCCTTTCCCCACGCTCGACTGCGGCGTTGACGAACTGCAGAGCAAACAGGCTCTTTCCGGTTCCAGCAGGGCCGATGAGGAGAGTGCTTGATCCACGCTCCACGCCCCCACCGAGCAGGCCGTCGAATTGGGAAAGACCGCTCGAGAGGGTCGTTCGTTCGAATTCGGTTCTGTGCTCAATCGCGCGAAGGCGCGGAAAAACCGCAACGCCACCAGTCTTGATAGTGAAATCATGATAGCCGCCGCGAAACGACTGACCGCGATACTTGATCACTCTCAACCGACGCCGCTCGGAGCCGTAATCGGGAGCAAGCTGTTCGAGATGAATGACACCGTGGACTACGCTATGGACCGTCTTGTCAAAATTTTCCGACGTCATGTCATCAAGCAGCAGCACCGTTGCATCGGAGCGAGCGAAGAAGTGTTTCAATGCGAGGATTTGTCTGCGGTATCGCAACGAACTCTGCGCTAGAAGGCGAATTTCAGAGAGGCTATCAATTACGACGCGCTGGGGTTTGATCCGCTCAAAGGCTTGGAAAATCAGTTTTGTCGTTTCACCCAACTCGAGATCTGAGGAGTAGAGCAGGCTTTGCTGTTGCTCGGCGTCGAGAAGGCTTTCCGGGGGGACGAGTTCAAATATCTCGATCCCGCTACCAATCTCCATGCCATGCGATCTGGCGCAATCGCGCAATTCTTCGTCCGTTTCCGACAGGCTGATGTAAAGGCAGCGCTCGCCGCGTATTTCTCCTTCAATAAGGAACTGCAAAGCAATCGTTGTTTTGCCCGTCCCTGGAGAGCCCTCAAGTAAAAAGACATGCCTGCGCGTAAAGCCACCGGAAAGAACATCATCCAGTCCCTTGACGCCAGTTTCTGCTTTTTGACTTAAAACCTGATGCATGTTTCCTCCGGACTTTCTAAAACATCTAGGGCGCGACCTCAGGAGAATCAAGGGCGTAGCGGCGGGAGTGTCTGAGCCCGGACTGCCAATGGCGCCCGCCTCAGCGCCGCAGCGCGCAGCGTTTGGCGACGGTTGGCACCGTAATTTGCACAGGCCGGAAGCTGACTTCGCCGGGTACGCGTGGCTCTTTCGGGAGTAATCTGCGGAGGTCAGGTCACAAACAGCATGATCTCGATTGCGTCCCCGGGGAAGAAGGTTCTTCTTCCGAAGACTGGATCAACCTTAAGCACTGAAGCAAACCCTCCTCAGTTGCGTGTTTTCAATGGCACGCGCTTTGTGTCCACTCGGACGCCACGGTCTTCGTGATCCGCACCAGCGATCGCTATGAAGATTGGGATGGTAGCGACGATTAGCCAGAACTGCTCTTCCGTTCATCGAGGGTGGCCACGGAAGGCGCTGGCGATGGTGCCGACCTAGTGGTGCCCTTTGCTATGCATAAAAACACCATCGGTGGGTGACACCGAAACGTTGGAAGAGACTTGGCGCGAGAAAGCCCCTGGTTCACGTTTGCGCCGCTCGAAGAACGACTTCAGCGGCCCCGTTTCTGGTTGCCGCTGAACATGCCGCCACGATATACCTGGACGTCAGTATCGAACGAGAACAAGACGATATCGGTCTCGGTCAATGCCGTTGGATGTTGTTCGAACGAGGTCACGAACACGCTCTCTCCGTCGGAGACCGTCTCGTTTCCAAATCGAATTTTCCCCTTGAAGACAAAGAGCAGGCAAGCCAACCCGGAGTTATCAGGGGTTGGCAATCTCAGCGTCGTGCCTGCGCTGAGGCGCACGTCAAAGACCCAGACATCGGATCTTACCGTCAATGGCGCTTTTCGTGGCCCTGCAATCAGTCTCCAGCTATCGTCACTGAATTCATCGACGAAATCATGAAACTGCACCATTGGCTCAAGATTTTGAGCGTTAGGACGCAGGAAAATCTGTAGGGCCCGGACGGGTGTTTCCCCAAGCATAAGCTCTTCATGCTGGAAGTGATGGCCGGCGTTCATCATCATGAAACGTGTCTTGTCGAGCTTTTTCTCGTTTCCGACGGTGTCTCGGTGCAGCATCTCGCCGCCGCGCATGTAGGTCAGTATTTCGTCGTCCTTGTGCGGATGCATGCCTATGAGATGACCCGGCTGAACCTGGGCGCGGTCAATCCTGCCGATGGGACCGATCCCGCTGTCGTCGGTTGTCAGTGACAGCCCCGGATACATGATCTCGACGCCGAAGCCCTGGCCTATATTGCCGCGCATACGTCCTGCAGGGATTTTGGTGATGGTCATTGGACTGTTTCCTTCGATCTCGGGCGCGGGCGACAATCGCCCGCGCCGAACGCAGCGACTTGCGCTGTCAGTGGTAGTTCAGGATACCGACGAGCTTCTGGCCGAGCGGGCTCGTCCAGTCGACGGCGAGTTCCGAGATGATCTGGTCGACAGTGGTGATAATTGCGCCTGCCTTTTCCATGCGCCTCAGGGCGATATCGTCGCCGTATTTGGTGTAAGAGGCGGATGCGTCCGCCGAGACCTGCACCTCGTAACCTTCGTCAAGCATCTGGAGGACCGGAAAGGTGACGCAGATTTCCGTGGTCACGCCTGCGACGAACAGCTTGTTGCGGCCGATCGCCTTGACGGCCTGGTTGAAGCCGTCGTGGTGCATGGCGTTGACGATACCCGGGCGCTTGATGCGGGCTTCGAACGCCTCGGGCAGGATTTCCTTGAGTTCCGGAATCAGCGGCCCCTGGATTTGTTCTTCCATGCTGGACGTCAGGATGGTCGGGATGTTGGCGGCTTTGGCGATCCGGGCGAGCTTGAGTGCGTTCTGCTTGACTAGGTTGATGTCGTGGGAGTGGGTCCAGGCCATCGTGCCGATCTGATGGTCGATCAGCAGCATGGCGGAATTCTCGGGAGTAAAGACGTCCTTATGCATTGTCGTATTCCTTTTTGCGTTGTCGGCGGCTGTCGGGTTGGATTTAGGTCCGCTCGATGAGTGGAATTTAGCGTTGCGATAGACGGCACGGTAGCTCTAGGATGAGCCACTCTGTGGAACGGAAAATGGAACGCAATAATGGTCAGCTTCGAAGATATGCAGACTTTCGTTGAGGTCGCCGATGGCGGCGGGATCACGGTTGCGGCGCGACGTCTCGGATTGCCGAAATCCATCGTCAGCCGTCGCCTCGTTCGTCTAGAGAGCGAGCTGGGCGTCCAGCTCCTCGCCCGGACCACACGAGGTGCATCGCTGACGGAGGCTGGAGCGTCGTTTCGCGAGCATGCCGCGCGCATGTGCCTGGAAATGGAGGTTGCGCGCGAGGAGATGGCGCCGACCGGGGAGCTTCGGGGACGGCTGCGCGTCGCCGTTCCGTCATCCTTCGGTCCGCGGCATTTTGCGCCAGCGCTCGCCGAACTGGCCCGCCAGCATCCGCTCTTGCAGCTCCATGCGCACTACAGCAACCGTTACGTCGATCTGGTGGCGGAAGGCTTTGATTGCGGGATACGTGTCGGTTATCTGCAGGACTCGAACCTGACGGCAAGGAAGATCGGTGCATTCGCGGCTGGATTGTTTGCCAACCCCGAATACCTCCGGAACCATGGCGTCCCGCGAAAGCCTTCCGATCTGCTTGAACATCAGGCGATCCTGCAGGGCACCGAGAGCTGGAAGGTTTCCGATGGCAGCCGAACCATCGTCATCAATGCGCAGGGAAGGTTCAAGGCGGATAGTGCCCTTGGCATTGCCGAAGGGACGGCAGCCGGACTGGGCATCGCTGCACTGCCGGTTGTGATCGCGGAAAGCTATGTTGCCGCAGGGACGCTTGTGCCGATTATGTCGGACTACGGCCTGCCGGAGATCGGCGTTTACATCGTGCGTCCGCCAGGATCGCACGTGTCCCGGAAGGTCAGAGTGCTAATCGACTTCTTCGTGCAGCGCTTCGCGGCGAAGCCCGGTCCCTGACGAGGTCGACCGGTCATGCCTTCGTGGATTGACAGCGACCCTGGAAGGAAACTCCCCAGTCGCGCATCGCCATCAGCACGGGGGCCAGCGTTTTTCCGAATTCGGTGAGGGAATATTCGACGCGCGGAGGGACCTCGGCAAAGACCTCGCGGCTCACGATCCCGTCGGCCTCGAGTTCGCGGAGCTGCATCGTGAGCGAGCGCTGGCTTGGATCGCCGACCAGGCGGCGCAGCTCTCCAAACCGGTACGGACCGTCGAGTAGACGATAGATGATCATCGGCTTCCACTTGCCGCCCGTGACATCGACGGTAACTTCTACCGGGCATTTTGGGCCAACAGCCATTCAGTTCTCCATTAGTGTACTTTTTATTCCTATAGGCAAAACTGTTGCCTACTTGCAAGTTTGCCTGTGTCACGCCCAGATGGAAGCCACATTTAGGAGAGGTGTGTTATGCGAGCTGCGTTCTACGAACGGCAAGGAACTGCGAGAGAAGTATTGACCGTTGGCGAGCTTCCCGATCCCCAGCCCGGGGCGGGGGAAGTCCGGGTCAGGATCGTGGTCTCGGGCATCAATCCTTCGGACATCAAGACGCGTGTCGGCTTCGGCGGTAAGGCCATGCCATTTCCCAGAATCGTTCCGCATCAGGACGGGTCGGGCGTCATCGACAGTGTCGGCCCCGGCGTGTCGCAGGAACGTATAGGCGAGCGGGTGTGGGTTTACATGGCCCAGACGGGGAGGGCGTTCGGGACGGCTGCGGAATTCGTCGTGGTGCCGTCGAGGCAGGCAGTCAGGCTGGCCGACAACGTGCCCTTCGGGGTCGGTGCGTCGTTCGGCGTCCCCGCGATGACGGCGCATCGATGCCTGTTTGCCGATACAGACCTGCGAGGTAAGCGGGTTCTCGTGCAGGGTGGCGCCGGTGCGGTCGGCAACGCCGCCATTCTTCTTGCAAAGTGGGCAGGGGCGTGGGTGGCGGCAACGGTGAGCCGCGACGAACAGGCAGACGTTGCCCGCGCAGCCGGAGCCGATCTCGTCGTCAACAGGCATGCCGGTGATGTTGCTGTGAAAATAAGGTCGGCGACCGATGGTCACGGCGTCGACCGTATCGTCGACGTGGACATCTCCGCCAACATCGATACGGCAATCGCCTGCCTTGCGCGTGACGGGGGCGTGTCGGCTTACTCCACGGGATCGCCGCAAGCCAGGCTCTCGATCCCGTTCTTTCCGGCGCTCGTTGGTGGCTTTTCTTTCCGTTTCGTCTACGTCTATACGATGCCGGAAACAGCGATGCGCGATGCTGTCGAGGAAGTCTCGGCCTGCGCGGCTTCGGGAGCCTACGTTCCCAAGATCGCCGTAACGCTCGGGCTTGATCAGATTGCCGAGGCCCATGAACTGCAGGAAAGCGGCAAGGCCATTGGCAAGATTCTGATTGGTTTTTGATCTGCCCGCTGCGCCCGGATCAGTTCAGGAGACGGTTCTCACGCAGGCGGGCAACTGCCATGTCAACGAAAGCCCGCACCTTTGCGGGTGCATTCCGACCCTCTGGATGCATGATGTGGATAGGCAGGGGCGGCTCTTCAAACTCGCTGAGCACGATCTGAAGGTCGCCCGCCATAAGGTCAGGGCCTATCTGGTAGTTCAGCACGCGCGTCAGTCCCCAGCCCTCGCGTGCGGAGGTTATGGCCGCTTCGTTGGTGTTGCACTGAAGAGCAGCGTCTATCGTCACGCGGAAATCGTCGGAAAAGCGCCATTCAGGGGAGGCCCAGGCGCTGGTGGACGCCGCGATGCGATGATCCCTGAGGTCGGATGGCGTTGTCGGAATGCCATGTCGGTCAAAGTATGCCGGTGAACCACACACGACACGCCTGACGCTCCCGACCTTTATGGCGGAGAGGCCGGAGTCGGGGAGGTGACCAATGCGGACAGCGACATCGATGCCTTCATCGACAATATTGACAGGCCGGTCGATAAACAGGGTTCGCGCCTTCATGGTTGGAAATGCGTCCAGAAAGCCCGTCACGACGGGCAGCACATACATCTGCCCGAACATGACCGAAGCAGTTACGGATAGGGTGCCTGTCGGTGTAGCGTAGGAGCCTCCCGCTGCCGCCTCTGCTTCAGCAATGTCTGACAAAATCTTGCGGCAGTCCTCGAAATACCGGGCACCCGCCTCGGTCATTTTTACCGAACGGGTCGTTCGCACGAACAGGCGTGCTCCGATGATATCTTCCAGGGCTGCAACAGACCGTGTGACGGCAGGAGCACTCATGTGCATCTGGCGGGCGGTATCTGCGAAACTTTCGGTCTCCGCTACTTTCACGAAAATCCGCATTGCCTGCCAACGATCCATCCGGTCCCCCATGCCCTCGATACGGTGTCCATAGTAGAATCCTGGACGACAAGACCGCAAGCCGTCCGCGGCATGGATTAGCTGCCAGCGACCTGTCGGTTGGCAGCAGCAAGGTGCTCGATTTCGACGCAGCTTCGCTCACAAAGGCCAGCGGCGCTTGCACGTGCACGTGTGTGCTCATTGACCGCGAGCGCAAACGCTATGGCCCGCGCTATTTTCAGATCGAAGCTCAGGCCACGGCGTGCCAGATCGATTTCCGCACCCGTCAGCCCAAGCGCACGGCTATCGTCTTCCTGCTTGCGCTTCCGCGACAGGTCGCCGCTCGATGCGGTAAGAGCGAGTTCAACGGACACTCGAACTCGCTCGTTGAGTTTGAACGACGGCATTGACGAGGCCAACGGACCGACGCCCGGCTCAAAAGCCGAAGTCGCTGAGACCGGGATGGTCGTCAGGCCTTCGGCCGAGCGGCCAGTGAAACCTGCGGTCGGCTTCAGCGATCGGGTGTTCGTTGATGCTGGCGTGACGCGCCCGCATCAGGCCGTCTTCGGCAAACTCCCAATTCTCGTTCCCGTAGGCCCGGAACCACTGGCCGCTGTCATCATGATATTCGTAGGCGTAGCGCACCGCGATCCTGTTGCCCGTGAATGCCCAGAGTTCCTTGATCAGGCGGTAGTCGAGTTCCCTGTTCCACTTGCGGCCCAGAAAGGCCTCGGCTTCATCGCGGCTCGTTACGAATTCGGCACGGTTGCGCCAGCGAGTATCCACCGTGTAGGCGAGCGCTACCCTGGCAGGATCGCGGCTGTTCCAGCCATCTTCCGCAAGGCGGACCTTTTCGATGGCGCTCTGTTCAGTGAAAGGGGGAAGCGGGGGACGGGACATTGTGATGGCTCCAGGTTTCGTAAGGGGGAGGGAAGGATGACGGCTCTCGTGTCACCCCGTCCTGAATGTCATGCCGCAAGACGATCGATACGCGGGAAATCGATCTCGGTATCGAGGGCTTCGTTGACGTAGTTTGTAAAGGTATTGAGCGCGACATGCGCAATGATCTCGACGATTTCCGCGTCGCTGTAGCCGGCGTCCCGAACTTTTACGATTTCCCCTGGTGCCACCGAGCCACGCGCGGTCGTCAGGGCGCGGGCGAATTCGACGGCTGCCGCAGCCTTGGCGTCGTTCGATGTTCCGCGGCGGTTCGAAGCGATCTCCGCTTCATCGAGCTTGGCGAACTTCGCTCCGGTGAAGGTGTGCGCCGAAAGGCAGTAGTCACAACCGTTGGCTTCGGCCATAGCCAGGGCGATCCTTTCCCGAGTGGCGGGTGCAAGCTTGCCCTTGCCGAGCGCACCCTGCAACGAGGCGAGGCCGCTGAGGGCCGCTGGGCTGTTGGAGACGAGGCGGAAGATATTCGGCACCGAGCCGATCTGCTTCTGGATGGTCTCCAGGATCGGCCGTGAGGCTTCGGGCGCCTCCTCAATCGTGGCGGGGGTAGGAATGCGTGACATGGTATTCTCCTTTAATGGTTTTGAGAGACGTCGCTCTCTGATCCTCAAGATGATTGGTAACCGGTTGTTGTTGAACGTCGAAAAGCAGGAAGGGACTGTTGCGTCAGGCGTAGTAATGTTGGTTTAGACGGCGATCTGGATGCCGCCTTCCTGGCTCGCTGGAACGGCACAGCAAAGGAGGATCTCGTCATCGTCAACCTTCGCTGTCGGCTCCTTCAGGTACGTCACAGCGCCTTTGACGAGTTTTGTTTTGCACGTACCGCAATTGCCTTCACGGCAACTGAACTCGGGCTGAAGACCGCGTGCTTCTGCAAGTTCCAGCAGCGTTCCGGAGCCGGGTGCCCAGCGGGCCTCCTTCAGCGAGTTCGTGAATATGACAGGCACCGGCTTGTCGGACGGCAGCGCACGCAAAGGGGTGGCCCTGGCATCTTTGGCGCCTACAGACCGAACCAGCGACGAGGGCCCGAACGCTTCCGCGTGGATACGATCGTCTGCGATGTTGTAGCCGCGTAAACCGTCATAGAGCGCCTGCGTAAACTGCGGCGGACCACACAGATAGAAGTCGTAGTCGTTGAACGGCAGATGCTTGGTGAGCATAGCCATGTCGATACGGCCGGCAGTATCGTAGTCGGAGCCCTCTGTGGCATCGCCGATGTCGCTGAGAACTCGCACTAACCGGACCACGCCCTTGGCCGCAGCCACGAGTTCGGCGATCTCCTTGTCGAAAGGTCGCTCGGCTTTCGTGCGGGCAGCGTGGAACAACGTGATCGGCCGGATTCGCTGTTTGCGAATTCCCTCGTAGACGACATGACGGAGCATGGCGAGCAGCGGCGTGATGCCGACACCACCGGCAAGGAGCACTGCAGGGCGCGTGGCACGGGCGTCAACACCGAACTCCCCTGCGGGGGGCCGCGCCTCAATCACGTCGCCAACGGAGATGCTGTCGTGCAGAAACTGCGACACGAGCCCATCGCGTTTGACACTGATGCGGTAGATGCCATCGGACGGTGCGACAGACAGGGTGTAGGTCCTGACAACAGGCCGCTCGCTTCCCGGCAGCACCAGCCGGATCGGGAGGTGCTGCCCGGCAGCATGCGGCAGCAACCCCGCGCCGTCGCTTGGCTGGAGATGGATCGAGCGGATCGTCGTGCTTTCCTCGACGATCCTGGTGACCGTCATCGACCGCCATGTGTCTGAAAGTCCGGTGGCACGCATCCGGTCTGCTGCCTGCGCCCAGTTCCCGGTCATCAGAGAATTCGGCGACCATCCATCCTTCTGGAATGCCCAGCGGAGTGCGAGTGCATTCGGTCTCCGGACGATCCGGGTTGGCCTGAACGTCCAGAGCCGTTCCGCGCCCTGGAAGGCCGCAATCTCGGGTGATTCCAGGATGACGTCGGCTTCGCCTGTCATCTGCAGCACATCGCCCGTCGCGAAGTCTACGAAGAGCAGACCTGCTTTCTTGTTCAGCAGAATATTCCCCAGTGTCGAGAAGAAAAGGTTTCCGTCGAAATCGGGAATTGTGAGAACGTCATCATCGCCAACGCGGACGAAGCCGGCATTCCCGCCGCGATGCGAAACGTCAACCTGGCGCCTGTCTTCGCGGTCGACATAGGAGGCAACGAAGAACGCGTCCGCAGTCTTGATCGTGGAGCTAGCAAGGTCGTCAAGCTCGGACAGGTCTTCACGCTGGTTCTGGCTTGGTTGGCCGGGTGCCCTCTCGAATTGGAAATCCCGCAATTGTATGTAGCGCGGGCAGTTGCCGAAGCTCTGATCCACATCGATCCGATAACCGTTCGCTGCGGTGGAGACAAAGCCGTTCATGCGATTGCGGCGACGCGTGTGCATCTCGATGCCGAGCAGGCCGATCGGTTTGCCGTCCGCCATTCCTTCGCTGGCGGGGTCGCTTGGCTCCAAGGTAGAGCGGATATCGAGCGTGGTCGGCGTAGGAGAGGACATGAAGCCGGGTCGGCCCTCGACAAAAGTGGCCCATGCGTCATCGTGGCCATCCACACTGCCAAGGACGATGAACGGGAGCTGGGCATAGAAGTCCCGATGCTGATCCGGCATGAAATCGCGAACGACCCGCTGGCCGACGACCTCCATACGCTCGGCGACACCGACTTTTTCCTGGATGAACTTCTCGCCTTCGTGCCATGTCGGCAGTTTTGTCAAAGTGTCGGTCATGTCAGCTCTCCTAAGAAGGGATCGGGCACGCTTCGGCGCGCACCCGAATGCGGATCAGGCGGCAAGGCCAACCGGAGTCCCGATAAAGTCCACGAAGCCCGGAAGCGCTTCGATACGACGAAGCAGCCTGTTGACCGCAGGATAAGTGGAGAGATCCACGTTGCCTTCAGGGGCGCGGGCCACGTAGCTGTAGATTGCGACGTCAGCGATCGTCGGGCGTTCGCCAACCAGCCATTCTCGGTCGGAAAGCTGAGTTTCGAGTTTTCCAAGGACCGCATGGGCGCGACCAATGACTTCGTCCGGATTGAACTTGGCACCAAAGACGGTGACCAGGCGGGCCGCCGCCGGACCATAAGCGATCTCGCCGGCAGCTACCGACAGCCAGCGTTGGACCGCTGCGGCGCTCTTCAGGTCATCGGGCAGCCAGTCCGTGCGTCCGGCTTTCTTGGCAAGGTAGACCAGGATCGCGTTAGAATCCGATACGTATTCGCCGTCGTCGTCGAGAACCGGAACCTGGCCAAACGGGTTCATCTTGAGGAAATCGGGCGTCTTGTGCGCGCCGGACATGAGGTCCACCTCAACCAGCTCATGCGGCAGGTTGATCAGTGAAAGGAACAGACGGGCCCGATGCGAGTGGCCCGACAAAGGATGATGATAGAGTTTCATTGTGCGCTCCTGCGAGTATCGTTCGGGTCAATTCCCGATCCGCACCTGCAGATTGCTATTATTACGTGGTGATGAGAACGATCGCGCTTCACACTTCATCATTACGCCAGGTGCAACAATGGCCGCCCAACAGGGTTCGCTCGACGGTATGTGGCATCAGGCCACGCAGCTAAAAAGTTGCGTGGCCTTTAAATGTCACGACAGTACGGCACGGGGTTCGAGAAAGGCCTCGAGCCCAAAGACGCCGAATTCCCGCCCGAAGCCGGATTGCTTGAATCCGCCGAATGGTACCATTGGGTCATGCGGCGCATCGTTGATGAACACGCGGCCTGCCTCGATCTGGTTTGCGACGCGTTTTGCCCGCGCGACGTCGGAAGAAAAGACGTGCGCCTGCAGGCCGTAATCGGTGTCGTTCGCGATCGTGATGGCGTCTTCCTCGTCGCGGTAGGAGATCAGCGATAGCACGGGGCCGAATATCTCCTCGCGCGCGATGCGCATGTCGTTGCGGACGCCGGTAAAGATGGTGGGCTTGACGAACCAGCCGCGCTGCAGCCCTTCCGGACGACCTTCGCCGCCTGCCAGCAGTCTGGCGCCTTCCTCCTGTCCCAGGCGAATATAGCTTTGCACGCGATCCCACTGCTTCTGGCTGACCATCGGACCAACCTGAACCTGTTCGTCGGCCGGTTCTCCCGACCTGAAGTCTTTGATGGTGTGGCTTAGCCGTTCCTCGCTTTCAACGACCCTGCTTCCTGGAGCACGAATGCGGGTCCCGGCAATGCAGGCCTGACCGCTGTTGCGCAACCCTGCCATCAGCACCTGCGGGATGGCGACCTCAAGATCG